>Ga0315291_10008385_pt1 | contig 12707 bp, 8 predicted proteins | sample YL17G12_20_MG_FD_203070 | JGI IMG/M metagenome (GOLD analysis project Ga0315291, IMG submission 203070) | Sediment microbial communities from Yellowstone Lake, YNP, Wyoming, USA - YL17G12_20 | ecosystem: Environmental > Aquatic > Freshwater > Lake > Sediment | place: USA: Wyoming | collected... | reverse complement strand
CTTTTTGATGGGACATACCAACGTCAATCCGCAGGGGTCGGCGCGGTGTTAGGCCGGATGGGGCTGAAGGCTGTGGCTGTGAAAGGAAATGAAAAGATCATTCCTGCAAAGCCCCAGTCTTTTTACTCAGAGGCAAGAAATCTCCAGAAGTGCTTCGAGCAGGAGAACTTTCCCTACCGGGAGCTTTCTTCCTATGGATCTTCATGGTTTCTTAGGGAGCTCTATCAGCAGGCAATGCTGCCTATAAAGAATTTCACGACGAGCATCTTTCCCGATTGGGAAATGCTTTCTGGAGAACCCATTGCTGATTCCTTTGGACGACGACCTATTGCATGTTCCGGATGCCCTGTTGGTTGCCGCTGGAAAACTCCCATGGGCGATAGCTGGTACAATGGATTAGAGCTTGAAGAAATCATCGCACTTGGCACACTTTGCGGTATTGCTGATCCAAGGAACATCCTTCAGATCAAAGTCCACTGCGACCGCTTAGGCATTGATCCGGTTAGCCTCGGGAGTTTAATAGCCTCTGTCATGGAAACCGGAGAGATGAACGAGGGGCAATCTCTCGCATTCGGAGACGGGGAAAAGGTTCTAAAGATTTTCGACGAAGAGGAAAATGTGGAAGCAATCCTTGTGCGATTGGGAATTCTTTCGGATACTACAAAGAAGATTCTTCGACGCAATCCATCTTGGGTTGGATTTATGAACACAGACCCCCGAGCAGACCAGCATCTGGCACTCAACCGTATGACTTGGCCCCTCGATGAGCCACATGTACTCAGCTCCGGTGTTTTCCTAAGAAGGCTCCCGTTGTTTGCAGACCAACCAGAAGAAATGAGTGTGGCGAGGGCCGTGGAGACCTATCAAGATTTTTATATCGGCCTTCAATCTCTCGGATTTTGTCCATGGACCGCTCTTGTATTTACTCCGCGAGGCCTTGATCCCTTACTAAGATCGGCTTTAGGAGATGGACTTCCTGATGAGGCCCCTTTAAGTTTCGGACGCGGCATCTATCGTGATAAAAGGGTTCCACTCTCAGAATTACCTCCGGTCGGCCAATTTCGGAAGCTCGTCCAAGAGCCTATTCGGGATGGTCCGAGAATGGGACAAAAACTCAACCTCACCCAACAGTGGCAAGATTACGTTGGCCTCAGAGGCCATTCTGAACTTAAGTCTGTACCCTAAAAAAAGGGTACGTGATATGAAAAAAGAAGAACATATCGTTATTATTGGCAATAGCGGAGCAGCAATCAACGCCGTGAAGGGGATCCGACAGGTGAATGCTGGATGTTCGATCACACTTCTTTCGTTAGAGCCCCACAATGCCTACTCTCCCGTGCTAACCACCTACCTCATTGCAGGCAAAATTACTCGAAACCAAATGGCTCTCGTAGATGAAGCCTTTTACCATTATCATCGGGTGGAACGTCGCTACAAGCAGCGAGCGATTTCCTTAAGTGCAACCGATCAGAAGGTTTTCTTAGAAGACGGGACAGCCATCCGTTATGATAAAGTCCTTATCGCTACTGGAGCCTTTCCGAATCTATTGGACTGCGACCTGCCATTCGGACTACCGGTCTTCACACTCCGCACCATGGAGGATGCCGAAAAGATTCAATCCAGTATATCTAACTGGAGAAACGCGATCTTTGCAGGAGCGGGACTGATTTCCATTCAAATAGCCAATGCCCTAAGGACATATTTAGAAAGAATGATTTTCATAGTTGGATCAGATCAAATCCTATCGCAGAATCTGGATAACCGGGCCTCGAGCTTGATCCAAAGAAGAATAGAAGCCGAGGGTGGGACATTTTTCCTGAACCGGAAGATCATTCGTGTAGAAGAATCTCCAGAAGGAGTCGTGGCACATACAGACCGAGGTGAGGCCATCACAGGAAATGCCCTGGTCGTAGGAAAAGGGGTACGGCCTAACATTCCAAAGTTTGTCCCAGAGGGCATTGTCGAGGTCGGTCGTGGAATCCGTGTGGACAGGCGGATGCGGACATCCGCAGAATCCATCTTTGCTGCAGGAGACGTGTGCGAAGCGAAAGATCTGATCTCCGGGAAATACCGTCTGATCTCAAATTGGCCGAATGCCTGTTTCCAGGGTCTGGTTGCAGGCCAGAACATGGGCGGAGGAGAGGCCTTCTTTGAAGGAAGCTTGGCCATGAATGCCACGTCCGTCTTTGGGCTTTCTTTTGCCTCCATTGGCGAGGTGAGAGATGATCCTGGCGAAGAAAGGGAGACATCTTTTTACCTTGATGAGTCCAGAGGAATCTACAAAAAATGGGTTTTTCAGGACGACCGCATCATAGGAGCGATCCTGCTCGGAGATATTGGAGAAAACGCATTTGTTGCAGAAATCATCCGCAGACAACTGCCGATATCCCGTGAGAAGAAAGCACTCATGGGCTATCCTTCAAATGCCGCCAGCATTCTGTGCGGGCTTTTATGAGTTAAATAACCAATAGAGATCGAGGAGATGACTACCGTACGTCGTAAGATCATTGTAGATCGGGATCGCTGCACAGGATGTCAGCTTTGTGAGATAGAATGTTCTTTTCTCCATGAAGGAGGTTTTCAGCCTGATGCTGCAAGGATCAGGATTCAGGCCCGAGAAGGAGGACGATCGCCACTTCCTCTCTTATGCCTCCATTGTGAGAGCCAAGAATGTGCTTTTGTTTGTCCCACAGGTGCTCGATGGAAGGAGGTTGAAACGGGGCAGGTTGTTTTTCAAGAGGATAAATGCGTTCACTGCAAAATGTGCCTTCTCTCCTGCCCCCATGCAGGTCCTATTGATCTTCATGAAGAAGAAAGACTTCTTGTTTGCGATTTCTGCGGCGGGGAGCCTGCCTGTGTTGAGGCCTGCCCCAAAGGGGCGCTTTCCATAAAAGACCTTCGACCGATACAGAATGTGCTGTCCGAAACGGAGGATTTAATTTCCCCTGGGCTGGGTGCTTGCCAGGGGTGCACCGCAGAGTGGACGATTCGCTTCACGGTGCAGGTTCTCGGCCCCAACACGGTGGTCGGGGTTCCCCCTTGCTGTATGGGCGGGATTGTTGGTTTCGGGACCAATACGGGGGCCAAGATTCCTGTAGTCTTCACCCTTTTACCGAATTCCGCATCGATGATGGCCGGCGTCAAACATCATTTTCTCAGGCAGGAGAGGGACGTCCACGTAGTTGCCTTTGCCGGAGACGGGGGTACGGCCGATATTGGGCTGCAGTCTCTCTCCGCTGCTGCCGAACGAGGGGATAACATTATTTATATCTGCTATGATAACGAAGCCTATATGAATACAGGAATTCAGCGCAGTGGAACAACCCCCTTGGGCTGTTGGACAGCCACGACCCCTTTAGGAAAAGAGGGGCGCGGGAAGAAGCAGAAGAGTAAGGATCTTCCCTTAATTATGCTGATGCACGGCCTTCCTTATATGGCCACCGTATGCCCTTCATACCCTGAAGATTACTTAGCCAAATTAGAGAAAGCGAAACAAGTGAAGGACGGCCTTGTTTACATCCATATACTGACTCCTTGCCCGACCGGTTGGCAATTTCCGACTGAAAAGAGTGTAGAGGTGGGTCGGCTTGCCGTCGAGACAAATTATTTTCCCCTGTGGGAAGCCGTGGATGGAAATGTTCGTTTCACAAAGCCAATTAAGTTTCCTAAACCTATCGAGGCTTTCACGCGAATGACGGGAAGACATAAGCACCTCACGCGGCGAGAAATATCAACCTTACAGAAAGTCGTAGACACTCGTCATCAAAGACTGGTGGCACTTTCTAAGTCGACAAAGAAAGGAGGTGAAATCTGTGTAAGCAATGGAGTTGCAACTAAAGGCTCCGGGTGAAGGATGGATAATTTTGGAAACGATTGGCAAAAGGAATGTAGAAGGGCAAAGGATATCAAAAGCTTAATAGACAAGGTCATAAAAGGGAAGCTTCGAAGCAGCTCTTGGAAATTGAGGAGGAAATTGGTAGTCACTATGAGATTCCGGTTTTTCCTCGGTATTTAGACGATAACGGCAAGTAAGGAGGTGCAAAATGGCATTTAAAGATATAAGGGAGTATATTGCGGCTCTGGAAAAACACGGGGAACTAAGGAGGATAAAAAAGGAAGTTGACTGGAATCTGGAAGCAGGGGCAATTATGCGTCTAACCAACGAAAGGAAATTACCATCTCCCCTCTTCGAGAAAATTAAAGGGTATTCTTCTGACTTCAAAATTTTTGGAAGCCCAATCAACAGTTATCGAAAGCTCGCTATCGCCATGGGGCTCAGTCCAGATACTCCGCTTCAAGAACTGGTGAGGATCTACCACGAGAGCAAGAAGAAACTCATTAAACCGGTTGTGGTGGAGAAAAGTAAGGCGCCCTGCAAGCAAAACATAGATTTGGGCGACCAAATTGACCTGCTGAAGTTTCCTGCCCCTATGTTGCACGAGGGTGATGGGGGCAGATACTTGTGTAGTTGGTTCTGTACCATCACCAAGGATCCTGACACCGGTCATGTCAATTGGGGTATGTACAGATATATGGTCAACGGCAAAGACACTTTGGTTGGTGTAATACGACCGGCCGCACATATGGGCTATCACTTCTATAGGAAATATAAACCCAGAGGCATACCTATGCCTTGTGCAATGGCAATAGCTCCAGAGCCCGTCAGTGGATTTGTGGCTAGTAGTAGAGTGGGCATTGATATTTCTGAACCCGAACTGGCAGGCGCTATAAGGCAAGAGCCTGTAGAACTTGTAAAATGTGAAACCATCGACTTAGAAGTACCTGCAAGTTCTGAAATCGTAATTGAGGGAGAAATATCGCCTACAGAGACAGCGTTGGAGGGGCCCTTTGGTGAATACACTGGTTACAGCTCCCAGCCAAAACAACCAAGGCCGCTATTCAAAGTAACAGCCGTTACTTACAGGAATAACCCTATATTAACTGCTTCGTGTGTGGGAACACCCACGGATGAATACCATATCGCCGGGTGTTTCGCCAAGGGTCAAGAAATTTATGACAAGCTTAGAATAGAAGGGATCCCGGTTGTAGGAGTAATCTTTCCTCCGCAATGTATCAGTAGCCTATGCGTTGTAAGTGTTAGAACTCGGGAGTCAAACGTCCCGAATCTGCCTGACCAGGTGGCATCTTTGATATGGGGTACCGAGGTTGCTGCTAATCTTCCCTACATCATCGTCGTTGATGATGATGTGGACATTTTCAACATGGATGAAGTCATGCATGCAATGGTCACCAAATGTCATCCCTGGCGCAATATTCGTAGAGTTGAGCACGGGACAACCTCGCCCTTTCATCCCTTTCTTAATGCATATGAGCGTGAACACCGTGTGGGTTCTAAAGCTTACTTTGATTGTACCTGGCCTCTGGAATGGGACCCGGCAAAGGAGGTCCCGCAAAAAGTTTCCTTTAAGACTATGTACCCCCCAGGACTGCAGGATCACATTCTCAAGAATTGGGAAGACTATGGTTTTGAAAAATTAGAGACCCCTTCGAGATAACCCCTACCGTCGAGGTGGAAGGGGAGCCCGTTTATTACTGAAGGGTGGTACCGATCAACAGACGAAGACTAGCATACCAAGGACAATTGGTAGAAGGAGGATAGTATGGCAAAGCAGAAAACAATTCTAATCATAGCCAATCTTGATACGAGAGGGGAAGATTTTATATTTGTTAAAGACTTGATCAAAAAGAAGGGGCATCGGGCTATTCTCCTGGATTTCAGTATGGAAACAAAGCCACCATTTTCAGGAGATATAACCTGCGAACAAGTTGCTGAGAAGGGAGGGCTGAGCATAGATGAAGTGAGGAATTATTACAAAAAAGAAAGAAATATTGCCACTGAGAACCAGATCAGAGGAGCAACCTTGATCGTTCAAGAACTATTGGAAAAAGGGGAAATCGATGGAGTGTTTGGAGTTGGAGGGGGAACATCTTTATTGGTATCCACGAGTATCATGAAAAAACTACCTCTGGGAATGCCCAAGCTCATGGCCACTCCAATGGCATCTTCCCCGAGATGGGTCGATCAATGTGTGGGAACCCGGGATATTACGATGCATCACACCGTATTTGATATCGTTGGAATGAATCCTCTTTTGAAGTCTCAGATAATTAATGCCGTGGGAGCAATCTGTGGGATGGTGGAGATGACTGAAGGGCCAAAGGTTTACTCCGGCAAACCGCTGGTGGCCATAAGCTCCTTTGGTTTTGCCGAAATGTGTGTCCAGGCGGCCATTGGTTTTTTGAACGAAGCTGGTTTTATGGCTGTTCCCTGCCATGCACAAGGAAAGGGCGATAGGGCGATGGATGAAATGATTCGGCAAGGGATGTTCAGCGGGGTCATCGACGTCGTTCCCCGTGGTTTGGCAGAGGAGATGTTCGGTGGCAATTGCGCCGCAGGACCGGATAGAATTTTGGCGGCTAGTGAATCTGGTATTCCACAGGTTATCAGCACGTGCGGGTTCGAACAGCTGAGCTATACTGGACGAAAAGAACTTGAAGAACTCAAAAAGAGCAGGCCTCATGTGGTGATCGATGCCATGAGGGTTCAAGTTCGTACAACGCCTGAGGAACTAAGACAAATAGCCCGTGCCTTGGCAGAGAGGTTAAACAAAGCAAAAGCACCCTTCAAGGTGCTCATTCCACTAAAGGGGTGGTCTACTCTGGATATGGAGGGGCGTGCCCTGTATGACCCGAAGGGAAATGCCGCATTTACAGAGGAGCTTAAGAAGTGGTTAAATAAGAAAGAGGCAGTTGAAGAAATAGATCTTCACCTGTATACACCCGAATTTGCTAGAAAACTGGTGGATGAATTCGTTAAAATTTTCAATGAATATAAGAAATCTAAACAGGCTGGCTCTACCCGGTAATACGCAAACGAGAAGATTGATACACGAGGAGGGCGGGATTAGGGTAATTGTTAAGAAGATATTTTAGAGGGGAGGTGATAGGACGAGAAAATACAAAAAATCTAGGGCTGGTATTCTAAGTGGATGACGAATAGACTGTTGAATAAGGCATATCAAAATTTGGAAAGGAGAACTAAAAATGGAACAAAATAAATCTTTATCATTAATCTTATGTTTATCAGTAGTTCTATTTCTATTTTTCATTTCACCTGCTTTTGGACAAATGAAGCCCATTGAACTCAATTACGCGATCATGTTCCCTGCTACCCATAAACAGGGAGTGCTTGCCACTGAATGGGCAAATGAGATTGGGAAGAGGACCAACGGAAGAATTAAGATTACTATGTTCTCTGTGGGTACCCTCGTCCCTACTCCTAAGATTTATGATAGTGTGGTCAGTGGGATTGCTGATATCGGGGAGGGGGCCATGAGCTACACGGCAGGGAAATTTCCATTGACAGAGGTAACTGACTTACCTTGGGGTTATAAAAATTCTTTGGTGGCGACGAAACTCGCGAACGAGTATTACAAGAAGTTTCGGCCCAAGGAATTTGATGAGGTGAAAGTTCTTTACCTTCATGGCACCGGTCCTGGGATTTTCCATACAAAGATGGCCATCCGTAGTCTTGAGGATATCAAGGGACGGAAGATTCGAGGCAGCGCCGTGAATGCAAGACTGATAGAATGCCTTGGGGCAACTGCTGTAAATATGCCTGTGGGGGAGGCCTATGATGCTGCAGGTAGAGGGGTGATAGAGGGTGTATTATTACCAGCGGAGGCGCTCGAGGGTTGGAAATTGGCAGAAGTATTGCCTTTTACTACTGAAAGTTATAGTGTTGCCACCGGCCAACACCTATTTGCGGTCATGAATAAGGCTAAGTGGAATGCTTTGCCCCCCGATATTCAGAAGATTATCGAAAAGATTAATGAGGAATGGATTGAGAAGACAGGAAGATTGTGGGATGACCTCGATAAATCAGCACTCGAATATACCCAGAAGTTGGGCGGCAAGATCGTCACTCTTTCAAAGGGGGAGAGTGAAAAATGGGTAAAAGCTGCCAAGCCCATTTTTGACGATTATGTGAAGGAAGCAAAAGCGAAGGGCCTTCAAGCGGAAGAGGTCATGAAATTTTATACAGATTATCTGAAAAAAAATTGACAGGGGAAAAGGAACCGAAGCCTCCGAGAGGTTCAGGTTATCGTCTTCGCCAGTCCGTGTGAAAAAGTGTTTTGCTAAGAGGCACGTTACTCATGGCACTTTTTTGGAGGCCACATCGCCTCAACCTTGGGGGCGGGATATCATAGCGAAAAGCACAGTGACTTTGTTGCGACACGACGCTCATTGCGGTTTCTTCTCGCCCCCAACAGAGGTGTCATCAAGCCCAAGTATCTGGATAAGCGTTAATAACCTGTAAGAAATTAATTGGTCCAAATTGGAGGAGGAGTCATGAGAGGGTTACTTGGAATTACCCTAAGGCTCAGTAAATTGGTCAATGGGATTGCGGGGATTGCTCTGACCTTCATGGTCTTTCTTACAGTGGCCGACGTGATCATGAGGTCTTTCAGGAGACCTATCCCCGGCACTTATGACCTGGTCGGTTTTGCAGCAGCGGTTGTGATAGGATTTTCTCTCCCTTTTACCTCATGGGTGAGAGGCCATATCAGTGTGGACATTCTTGTTCAAAAATTCTCCCGGACAGGGAGAAAGATTACAGATATTTTTACGAGAGCTGTGGGGACATTCTTTTTCAGCTTAAGCGGTTGGTATCTGATCAAATTGGGAATGAGACTACATAGTACAGGAGAGGTCTCCCTTACCATAAGGATGCCGATTTATCCAATTGCCTATGGATTGGCGGCCTGTTGCTTTATCGAGTGCCTGGTGCTCTTGTGCGATATGGTAAAGATCTTTGGAGGGGAATATGAATGAGATTATGATTGGAATTATAGGGATCTTAGTGTTAGTCGCCTTATTCCTCACACGCATTGAATTGGCCATTGCTATGGGCATAATCGGTGTAGTAGGGTTCAGCCTTGTTGTGTCTTTAAAAGCCGCATTGACCTTAGTGGCCCAGGATCTATTCGAGGTCTTCTCATCCTACTCGTTTACCGTCATCCCTCTTTTTATCTTCATGGGCCAGATCGCTTTTAATGCGGGTATTGCAAAAAAGTTATATGATGCCGGGTATAAATTCATCGGCCATATCCCGGGAGGACTGGCCATGGCCACTGTGGTAGGAGCAACTGCCTTCAAGGCGGTCTGCGGATCAGCACCTGCTACGGCAGCTACCTTTGCCAGCGTCGCTGTCCCTGAGATGGATCGATACGGTTATAGCAAGAAGCTATCTACGGGGATCGTTGCCGTTGTAGGAACTCTTGGAGTCCTCATGCCACCGAGTGGTATCCTCATCATATTTGGCATCATTACTGAACAATCCATTGGTAAGTTGTTTCTAGCTGGAATATTTCCAGGACTGATAGCCGCCCTGTTTTTTATGTTCATCATCTACGGATGGTGCAGGATTAACCCATCCTTGGGTCCTAAGGGTGAAAGATCCACATGGAAGCAGAGGATGGCATCCCTTCCACCAGTGGCATGGGTTGTGATTATTTTCCTGGTAGTGATTGGAGGGCTCATGAAGGGTTTCTTCACACCGACAGAGGCGGGTAGCGTTGGAGCCTTTGCCGTACTTCTTTTATCTGTTGCCAAGAGGGATATTGATTTTAAGGGATTTACCAAGGCGGTTCAAGAGTCTATTCGCACCGCTTGCATGGTTCTGACGCTCATCGCAGGATCAACCATCCTGGGCCATTTTCTGGCGGTGACGAAAATTCCTATAATCGCCGCGGAGTGGGTCGGTCAACTCCCGTTACACCGCACCATCATTATGATCCTCATCTGTTGTATCTATCAACTGGGAGGCTCTTTTATCGATGATATTGCGTTTATGATCCTTGCCACTCCAATCTTTTATCCTATCGCTATTAAACTCGGTTACGATCCAATATGGTTTGGCATGATGGTTGCTGTGACTTTGATGATAGGGGTAGTCATCCCCCCCGTGGCTATGAATGTCTTTGTGGTAAAAAATATCACCAAGGTACCTCTTAATGTGATTTACAGCGGGGTATATCCTTTTTTAGTCAGCCTCTTCCTTGTCTACATTTTGTTGTTTTTGTTCCCACAAATTGCCACCTTCCTTCCCCATCGATTAATGGGGTAGAGGGGACTGTTTGCCGAGTTTGAATCTAAGGCACAAGGTTTAAGGCAATATGAAAATGTAGGAACAATGGTTTCTCAGGGGAATTTGAGACCGAAGAAGTGATTATTTCGCGCCAATGATTGAGCCTCTTCCGGAATAATCAGGGTGAACTTGGCTAAGGAGGTTAGGATTATGAAAAAAATCGTATGCATAGCGACACTTGATACGAAGGGAGCTGAGGCTCAATATGTAAAGAAGATAATAGAAAAGAAAGGCCATGCTGTTACGCTTATAGACACTGGCATTTTAGGGAAGCCAGCCATTACCGCTGACATTACGAGAGAAGAAGTGGCAGCAGCAGCCAACACTACCATACCCGAAGTGATTGCCCTTGGCACTGAGGGTAAAGCTTCGAGGGTTATGCCCATTGGCTTAGCAGAGATAGTTAAGCGTTTGTATAACTCTGGAAAGCTTGATGCCGTGATTTCCATAGGTGGGAGTATAGGCACCACTATGGCAACAGCTGCCATGAGAGAGTTACCAGTGGGTGTTCCTAAGCTTATGGTCTCCACACGGGCTGGGCTTGACGAGTCTGGGCGGTATGTGGGAACAAAAGACGTGACCCTCATGCCGTCAGTCTGTGACATACAGGGTTTGAACAGGGTAACAAGAAGAATATTGGCTAACGCAGCTGGCGCCATCGTGGGAATGGTAGAGGTGGCAGATGATCAAATAGATGCTCCTGAGAAACCCCTTATCGTAATGAGCGAGGTTGGGACTACCACCAAATGTGGGCTCAGGGTTAAATCAGCACTTGAAAGTAAAGGGTATGAAGTTGTGATATTTGGTGGTGCAGGCATTGGTGGAAAGTGCCAAGAAGAGTTCATCAAGAACAATCCAGTAAAGGGAGTTATAGAATTGTCGATATATGAAGTCAGCAATGAACTCTTTGGTGGAAGGCACACGTCTGGCCCTGATCGCCTCGAGGCAGCAGGCCAGAAAGGGATTCCGCAGATTATCACTCCAGGTATGGTTAACATTCTATCCTTCCATGCAGATGCGGTTCCCAATCTTTTTAAGGACCGCCAGGAACCACGCCAACCAGGGATAGCTGCAGTGTACTTAAAGGCTGACCAGTTAGAGAGAGTAGCCAAAACTATAGCGGAAAAGCTGAATCGAGCAACTGGCCCTGTAAGGGTTCTGCTTCCTAGCCGTGGGTTTTCATCTTTCAGCGGCAAAGAAAGAAAATTATATGATTTGAAGGATGAGAGGGCCTTCAATGATTCGTTGAAGGCCAGTTTAATTTCATCTATTCCAGTTCGAGAGATTGACGCCCATATTAATGATGTTGAGTTTTCTAATGCTGTAGTGGAAGAATTTTTTCAACTCTTGGAAGCACGTTAAAGAGGGTCCTTGTCATATTCGGTCTGTTTGTTATTGATTTTGGCAATACTATCAGTCAGAGGTGCTTGTCCTAGATAACAGTGACACCAACCATATTAGAAAGGAGAACCGAAACGATGTCGAACCGAGATCTTAGAGGATGGTTAGAGAGGGTAGAGGAGATGGGAGAACTCAAGATGATCAATGGAGCAAATTGGGATGAGGAAATCGGAAGGCTTCTGCTTTTAGCACGCAACAAGCAAACCGATTCCCCAGCAATTTTGTTTGATAACGTAACTGGCTACCCCAAGGGTTATAGGGTTCTCACGTCTATGTTAAGTACGAAACGGCGTCTAAGCATGACCGCTCACTGTTCAGACGGGAAGTCAGACCTTGAGTTGGTTGACCTTCTGCGGTGCAAAATGAGAGCCAATAAGCCAGTGCCACCTAAATTAGTTAAGAGCGGCCCGTTGCTCGAGAATGTCCAGAAGGGGAAAGACATCGATTTGTTTAAGTTTCCTATCCCCAAGTGGTATCCCTATGATGGTGGCAGATACATCGGCACAGGGCATGCTATTGTGACAAGGGATCCAGACGAGGGTTGGGTCAACATAGGCTGTTACAGGACAATGGTCTTTGACAAGAATACGTTGGTTACAATGATAGAGCCTGGGCAACATGGCAGGCTCCATCGGGAAAAGTATTTTACCCGTGGCAAGCCCATGCCAGCAGTCGTCATCGCAGGGGGAGACCCAATCCTCCATATGGTTGGGTCGATGGACGTGGCTTATGGAGTGAGTGAATATGATTATATTGGAGGCTTAGTCGGTGTCCCTATGGAGGTAATAGAGGGACCAGCTACGGGACTGCCCATACCTGCGAATGCAGAAATCGCTATCGAGGTGGAATACCTACCTGATGAGCTCAGAACCGAAGGACCCATAAGGGAGTTTACCGGTACCTATAGTGGAGGACAAATGTCATTACCAGCTGGGAGAGTCTTGAGTGTAATGCATAGAAATGAACCAATTCTTTGCGGCCGGACCGCCAGGGGGCGAAGTCTTGTAAGCGATGGGATAAATTCCTGGATGGTACAGAAATCGGCTAGCCTATGGAACCAGTTGGAGATGGCAGGTATTCCGGGCATTAAGGGGGTATGGTGCCATCCTATGGGCACGTGCATGTGGGTGGTTGT
>Ga0315291_10008384_pt1 | contig 12707 bp, 11 predicted proteins | sample YL17G12_20_MG_FD_203070 | JGI IMG/M metagenome (GOLD analysis project Ga0315291, IMG submission 203070) | Sediment microbial communities from Yellowstone Lake, YNP, Wyoming, USA - YL17G12_20 | ecosystem: Environmental > Aquatic > Freshwater > Lake > Sediment | place: USA: Wyoming | collected... | reverse complement strand
ACCGCACCCCAGCCAGGATGTGGCTCCTGTGCTGGAACTACGGAAGTATCAAGAGAAACAGTATCACCACGACTAGTATTCGTATCACCAGTCTTTCGAAGATTCTTGAAATGCTTATCAAGATCGGCAACTATAAGTTCCATTGTTAGCCCTTCTCAAAATCAATTATTCAACCAACCCAACTTCCCTAGCGGTAGAATTCATATCATCTTCAACTTCTGGAAGGCTTACTTTTGCAAGACCCTGCGGAGTTTGAACGGAGCCAGGAACTTCTTTTGCCTGACACTCAGGACATTTTGTTCTGAGTCTTCTACATTTTTGGCAAGGGGATTTTACCGCCGTATACTGTGCAGCAAGTTTATCGTTCGAATGAGCCACCTTTTCCAAAATCAAGACATCTTCTACGGAAACATTAGTGGCTTTACTGATAGAAGCTACGGTTTTACTGTCCAGGAATTCTCTTACAGAAAGAGATGAGGCGACTTTTTGAAAAGCGTCTGCCAACTTATAGTCCGGAGAACCTTTAGCAATCTTTCTCTTTTCCGGTTTTTCAATCTCTCTATTTTTCTTTCCGCTTCTGTCTTCTGCGCCAATATCGCCTTCAAACTTGCCAGGATCGACAAAGGTATTATCAGCAACCATTCCATCTGTCACTCCATGAGCCTGTGCAGAAGTCGCCGTTGACTTATGGAACGTTGGTTTTTCTCCACGTTGATCAGAAAGTCTTGCTTCGGTAGAGAACTGATGTTTTCTTGGAAGACGTGTGCGAACTTTATCGTCAACCGCCATTGGATTTCCAGCCTCGTCAACTTCCACCTTATAGATCTCTTCAGGAACACGACCACGTGGATCGAGTTTAGCCTTGGCGTTCCAATTCATTCTTTCTTTAGGGGTAATTTCCTCATGTCCCAAAGAAAGAACTTCCATTTTTCCGTCACGATTGATTCTTTCCACCCCTCCAGGGTTTGATCTTCCACCTATTGATCTGTAAACATTATCCGCCTTTTTGATAATCATTTCAAAATATCTCCTTCAAAAACACCTAATTTTTCTTGAACTATCTCCCAAAGAACATTGACTTCCTCGAATGCGAAGTCATACGAATTATGTTCTCTAATTGCTATACATGCATCCTTTAAACTAGACTCCAAATCTTCGCCAGTAGCGGCAATAATCGCTTTTCTCAATCCGTTGAAGATGCCGATTTGATCTTTGACTATCTCCTGGTAAAGGTCATATTGGTCTCTGAAAAAAGCCCCCATTTTATTTTTTCTCCTGAGGAGGAAGTCTCTTTTTGAGTTCCTCGAAAAACAGATCAGAGATAACCGGTTTCTTGCTTGACTGCACTTTATCCCAACTCTTATCGTCAGTTTTCGGTCTCTGAATTGACGCTTTTCTCTGCTCATTCTTTTCTTTCAAAGTTTCACCAGCAGTTTTTTCAGGGACAGACGAAGTCGGGTCTTTCTTATCGAAGATAGAATGTTGTCCATCGGCAACTTTCATATGACTTTGTTGAGGAGATGCTTCTGTAAGTTTCACTCCACCTTTTGAAATAATTCCGGAATTATCTTTTTTGACGTTATCTTCCCATTTCTTTTTATCGAAAGAAATCTTATCTTTTCTTTCCTTGTTAGCGTCTCTGATTATCTGTACAGAACCTTTTTCCGTGGATTTTGCAGTTTCTCCGATATTGTCAGGGGCTGCGATGGAATTTTCACCGGATCTGACTCCGACAACTCTTTGTCCTTCGTATTTTTCAACGCCATCAACTCTAGTAACCGTTCCTTCTTTTGTAGCGCTTGGTTCCGATCTTCCTTGAGCGTTGACTTTCTGGGACTTTTTCACTTTATCCCAATCTTTATTTTTCTCGAAATTCTTAGGGTCTGCGAAACTGTCAAGAGTGCCGAACGGGTCTCTATCTGGAGCAGGTTTGACAACTTCGGCTTTCTTAGTAGAAACCAAAACGTCTTTTTCAGACACCTGAACTATCTTTTTTGGGTCCACTTTACATACTTGAGCATATTCATCGAGTTCTTTTTTCTGATCGGATGTAAGTTTAGCGTTTACACAAACATCGTTTCCAGTCTTTGCACTTTCTTCAATCTTTGTTTTGATATTTGTCAGATCCCCGGATTTCGGAACTTTAACAGCAGCAGAAACTTCCTCCCTAGTCTTCAGGTTTGGCAATATAGTTTTCAGAAGCCAATCTGGAACTTCTGAAGTTGTCTTTGAAAGTGGAATTGGCATATAAATCTCCTTGGTTAATTCGCCAATGAATTATACCACAAACTTATTTACAAAGTTTTCGTTTATGATTCCTTCAAAAGAAAAGGACCTGAATTATCAGGTCCTTCTCTTTTTTAAGTTTAGGAAAACTTATTCCTTGTTACCACCAACCTTCGGGTTATAGTCCTTCAGCATCATACCAACGAACTCGGCATCATATCCAAGAGAGCCAATCCAATAATCCTTCAACTTTTTCTTGTTGACAGGAGACAAAGCGGCAATCTTGTAGAACTTGGAAGAACTTCCAGCCATCAAGGTTCCAGCAGCCTCAGGGGCATTTGATCCTGGGTACATTATTCCGCCATCAGCGGGTTTGTCTGCGCCGCATACTGGGCATTTCTCGCAACCAGCACCGGCATCAGCACCGACATCGGCACCAATATCTGCGCCCATGGCCCCGCCCATATCGCCACCGATTTCGACTTCAACCATAGCATCGTCACTTGGTGCTCCGACATCTCCCTCAAGAGAAACAGGAACATCAGCAACTTCATCACCACCAGCAGTCCCGCCCGCATCCTCAAGGGCTATTGAAACTTCTTCAAGAGCATCCTTGGCCTTCTCGACTGCCGCAACAGCCTGTTCTACGGCAGGACCAGCTTCGGCTTTTTCTTCGCCTTCGCCAGCCTCAAACTCCTTAGTCTCGCCCTCTTCGTGTTCTTCGCCCTCTTCTCCCTTGTCTTCGTCCTTGGAAACCTCTTTATCGTCACCCTTCAAGAAATCAGGCTTTTCGCCTTCCTTCGCTTCATCGGCTTCTTCAGGCTTGACATCTTCTTCGTCGTCACTGCCCTTGTCATCTTCGGACTTATCGCCAAATCCGGCCAACTTTCTCAAAGTTTTAAGATCAAGAGCAGCAGTTCCGATAAGTTCCTCCTTCTCTTCTTCCTGCCCTTCTTCTACCTTATCCATCCACGAAACCTGTTTTCCGCCACCAGCGGGGAATATCCTTGACATTTTGACTTTCCTCCATTTTTACACTTATGCTAAAACCCGAACAATTCGGATCAACAACCTTATACGTTCAAAACTTTAAACCAATTTTCCTTCTTATATCAAAATTTTTATTTTACTGAGATTGTTTGATAGCCCGCAACCTTTGATTTAAAAGAGGAATAACTTCTTTAACTATCACAAGCTTTTCTTTAATTATGTTTAAAACCTTGACTAGGCTATGTATTTGATTCCCTCTATCGATGTTATCATCAACAACACTTTTCCAGTACAATTCAAATTCTTTTACCGCATTCAGTAAGGAAGGGGCATCACACATGTGAGTAAACCCAAGAACTGCCTGGCGCACTTGTTTTAAAGTTTCTTTTTCTTCTTTAGTCAACAAACGTTTTGATTGGTCTACTGTTCTCAATATTACAATGGACATTTTAATTTCTTCAGCATACTCACTGACAATGTCTCTCATCGACGACAAAGATCTTAAAATGAACATAACTCCTTTTGGATAGTTCATATTTCCAGAACTGAAAATAGGACTCTTTTTATTTTCATAAAACATTTCTAGAAGTTCACGGATTTCCAACTCTTCAGGATTAGTATTAAACCTATCTACTGTATTACGGTAAAGATCTTTAGCGTCATCCCACAAGCCAGCCTGTTTCCCAATATTTTCCCATTCTGATTTGGATATTCTAAGAAACTTTTTACCGTTTTTATCTGTTATCTGCACTAACAATCTCCAAAACAATCAAGATTTCGTTATTCATTCTCGCTCACCTTAAAAATTCCCTTTTTATATATACCGGAAAAATATCCGACTATCCTATCGCCAGAAATATCATAATCAGAGGAAAGATATACAGAACCTTCAACCTCTTCCGTTTCTTCTTCGTAGTCTTCAACAGCAGTCGAAGTATCATAAATATACAAAAGATCCCATGAAGGGTCAAAATCATAATCAGCAATTGTGTTAAGAACATAAATCTTCGGGTTTGAAAAATCTCTATCGTATATAGGGTTGGCGATTCCAACTGCGGTCCATTTTCCTCTTCCTACTGGGAAATTAAATCCTGCGCTTTCACAATAAACGGGAGATATATCGTCTAAAAGATCGATGCCATCTGCCTCAACATGAATATCAGAAAGTATCAACCCACCGCCTGAATTGATATAGTTTTTCAATGATAATATAATGAGAGGAGAAATGTTATTATCCACTCCAAACAGACATACAACGTCGAACTTACCAATAAACGATGGATTTGAAAGATCATCTATCTCTCCTCTTTGGACATTGACCTTATCAGCAAGATCGAAAACGCGATAACCGCCATCATCCGTATCATTACAAACCGTTAAAACGGATAACAGATCTTCTGACGTTTTATCAGCAGCCCATTGGAGACAACTTCTGCAAAAATCAGGAGACTGTTCATTGTTTCCAGTAAAAACATTATCAAATCTGCTGCAAAATAGAACGACTCTGCCAGATCCATATTCAACCGTTGATAATACGCTATATTTACTCATGATTCGTTAAGTAAATCCTCTGTTTCAGATCCAATCAGGAAGGCAAACTCCTGGACAACAGGATACACCGTATCGCTGTAAGAAGACATCTTTATCCCTATCTTGACGGAACTTCCATAATCAGACGGAAGACTTACCAACTGATCAAGAGTTATCACTTTATACTCTTCCCAATCAGCGGTGTTACTATCAGCAATACCAAATTTGATCTCAGTCTTTTCAGGTTCCGAATAACTTGCGGTAAAAAGCATGTTGTCAATGTTGAAATCTCTTGTTATCTTTATCTTTCTAGTAAAGAAAAAGACAGAATGTTTAGCTGCATAAGAGATAACAAACTCACCAACAACAGGATTGTCGAACTCGCTTGTCGTTTCCAGCTCGACCTTGAACATCATAAAACGTCCCTTAAGATTGAAACGATTTAGGCTTTCGGTGACAACAAAGGTCTGGTCAACAACCTGGCCGTAAACCTCTGGAGCCTCTTTTGAGATGTAATACTGCCAATCCAGGTTCAAAAGCTCCTCCTGTGTCTCTGCCACCTTCAAAGCCACGGTTACTCTCGAAACCGAAGAAGTCTGTTTCCATGTAATCGTTTTCCAAAACCCGAAATCTTCGTCCGCTTTCAAAACATCAGAAACATACAAAGCCGTAACTTTCGTATGTTTAAAAGCAGAAAACGATCTAACATCTGATTTTATGAACGAATAACTTTTTTGTTCCGAATCGAGTAGAACAACTGCTTGATACAAGTCATAGTAACAAGAATCGTAAACGACTGGAGAAAAATCTCCTTCTCCGTCTTGAATCTGACAAAAGATGTGAGATAATCCTCTTCCCATAAAATCAGATGGCAGAGTTTTAATTCTGACGATCTTGCCAGATTCTGTAAAAGCAAACATTGATCCGCAGCCATTATTGAACTTTAGTCCAACGATATTCCCTGAAGTAGATTTATATATTGGGTTAAACGAGATCATACCTAAACTCTCTTATAAGGATCGTTATTATATATTTCCTGTATTTCAGACAAAGCTAATGCTTTATTGTAGATATAAACATTGTCTATGTATCCTTTATCATACTCTTCGGAGCTATCACGTCTGCCAACTTTGAAAACTAAGCCAGAATCTATTTCCATAGCGGTATCAACAAGTTCTCCAGGGATTCCATAAGAACCAACAGGGGTAGTATTTATATACAATTTCAACCTATCCTCATTTGCCAGCGATCCGTTATATACTCCAACAAAATGGACCCAATCGGTTGTAAATGTTTTTGTGTATTCTATATACTGTAATGGACAATCTTCAGTTCTGGCAATAAAATAGACATCGCCATTAGAATACCATGATAAATGAATATCAACAGGGAAAGAAATAAACGACTCTACTCTTGGACCATAATCTGTTACCACCGCCTTCTTAGCCCAGAAGGCTATTGTAAACTGTGTTGTTGAATTAATCCCAGTTACAGGTCCTATATTTGCATAATCGCCAGTACCATCAAGGACAAGTCCATTGGTGTTCACTACCGCATTGTCATACAAAGGAGTATTGATAGGAGTTCCATACTGTCCATTCCACGTTCCAAACTGTCCAACGTTCCCGGAAAGACCATAGACCCACGCAGCCAGCAAATTACCCATTTGAGGCGGTTCCCAAGCAGACGAGCATGACGAAGACGAACTTAGAGAAGATGAAGAACAAGAACATGAAGAACAAGAACTTGATGACGATGAGCAAGAACACGAACTCGAAGAACATGAAGAAGAACACGAACTCGAAGAACATGAAGAAGAAACGCCAGAATATGAAGATGAAGAACATGAACTTGAAGACATCGAACACGAACATGAAGAAACCGATGAAGAACAGCCAGAACATGAAGACGAAGAACATGAACATGAAGAGGAGGAACAAGAAGACGAAGATGAGGAGTCTCCTTCAAGGAAATAAACCTGACTTATGTTCCCTGGTTTTGCACAATATCCATTATTGTCAACGATAACATCATCTTCACATCTGAAATATCTTCCACCATCATACGTGTTATTTCCCGTATAACAGAAAGAACCATAATCACCACTTATAGAAATAACATAATCCTTTGTAAAAACTCCATTGACTATACAAAGTCCATCATTTCCGGTAGAAGCCTTATACGAAAAATATCCTGGTACAACCATGAACGTCCTACAAACGAAATATTTTTTCCCAAAAAACAACTCGGAAGGCGGAGAAGAAACTGGAAGAGTTCTTGCAAAATCATAAAACCAAGTTGCTGAAAGTTCTGCTAACATTGACAAAACCCCACGATTTCCATCATCAACGGTGTTTTTTGAAAAAGACACTCCAGGTGTCAAAGTAAACCCGGTAACTGTGTAAGGAGTATTATATCTTACATCAAAGGTTATTGCAACATTTACAGATGGGTAATATGAAATATCATCAACAACTACAGCGGAAAACTGTTTCATTGAGTTATTGCTATAAAATAAAGAAGAAGTTGTCGCCCCAACCCACGGAGATTGTCTGACATTTACATAAGATCCAGAGTTAAAAACAGAAAAAGAAGTACCGTCTTTCCATATCTTCAAAGAAAACGTAGCGGCGCTTATATCCGTTGAACTTGCAAAAAATTCGAAAACCGACGTTTTTCTATCCTTGACGAAGACAACGTTATCTTCAGAAGTTAAATCTACATCTGTAATATAGTTTCCATCACAAAAATAAACTCCCTGAGCCAACTCATTTGATCCAGAAACACAGAAAGTTACAGTAGCGTATCTGTTGTCTATGAGAGTCATTTCCCTTCTCCCAAGACTGAAAACTACCGGATACACCGTTGGATCTTTTACATAACTTTCCATATCTTATTCCAAGTTGCAAACATAGACAGTATCGTCTACAGACACAAAAATCTGAGATGATCCTATAGATTCTATTGCTCCTATTTTTTCTCCATCCCATTGATAAAACATCTCTACGACAGACCCGTCATATACATACAAATTACACCTGTTAACTGGGGAAAAATACAATTTTTCACCGCAAACGCAGGCGGCACTGAACGACCAGTCAAAATTCAAATTTTTCTGCAACGATGGTATTTCAGTTTTCACCTTTTTGAATTCAGATATCGGAAAATATTTACCGCCAGACTTCATAAACGTCCAATTTCCATCAGTCAAAACTGGAACGAATTCGATTTTATTGACAAAAACGTACATTGAGTCACCAAGAACCTTCATTTCCTTGACCCCGCCACCGTAACAATCATATTCCATATCCCATTTAGTTCCGTCAAAGGATAAAATCAACCCGCTTGGAGACGTTCCGGCATATAGCTTATCCTTATAAACGCAGAATGCAGTCACCTGATAATCTCCGGAAATTACATAATTGAACCTGTTACCAGTATTGAAATTATGCATCATTATCTTTCCTGCCGGAGAAGTCCCACAAAACAAAGCGTTGCCATAATCGCAGATAGCAGTCACATAACTTTCACCGGTCTTATAGAACTCAGTAAAATCGAAACCACTTACGGTTTTGTAGACAATTCCCTCTGGACCAGTCCCTATATACAAATAACCGTTCATCACGTGACAGGACCGTATTTGAGCCGTACTCTCACACGTAAACTTAGCTAATATTGACCTTTCAATTGCCAATGGAAACCTCCGAAACCTCTACGATACAACCCTGAATATCGGTAGGATTTTTCTCACTTACGATATTCTTCAAATTCAAATAAGAACCGACCGCTCCACCTGCACTTAAATCAACCGATCTCTTGTTTACCTTATAAGGATAAACCTTGATATTCTTAACAATGGACCTTCCGGAAGCAAAAGGCATACTGAATTCACCGTTGAAATTTGCCTTTCCATTGGTTTTTGCGGTCGCAAAGAACGAACCATTGAAAAGTATGTCCTTATCGAAATAGTAAACTGCAACATCGCTATCAAGATTAGAAACTTTACGTCTAAAAACCTTCCCGGCAGAACCGTCAACAAGATAGAAATTATCCTGATCGTATCCTCTGCGAATTAATATTACAGATGGAGTTTCACATATTGTGCGTGATTGTCTGAAACTCAAATCTCTATTGTAGGAAAAAACCTCTCCGTCAGATTTGCAGACAAGAAGATATCCTTTGTTCTTATGGCAATCCATACTGACGATATCTCCAACTGAAATTTGTTCATGTAAAGCACTTTCACGAATACGATATACGGTCTTTAAAGTAGAAGAATAAACAAACACTTCATTGTTGACAGTAGAACAAATAAAAGTTGGAGATGCAACACTTAAACTGGCAAGAATGTCTCCGTCATAAGAAATATGATAAACTCTGTTGCCTTTTTTATCAGACAACCAGCAACTATAATCGTTCATACAGGCAATTGCATTTATTTCTGTGAAAAAATCAAGTTCTACTTCAGATGACAAGTTGTTATCTGTCCTGACAAGTTTTCTTTTTGAACCTATCCAGGTTCCAATACACTCGGTATCGTCATAATAGACAGCTTTTGGAAAATCTATCCCATCTCTTTGAATAACAGAAACGCAAATTGGATATTGAAGATCGGATATTTCTTCTGTAACTTCAGAAAGCGAAGGGACATACTTGTACACTTTACCAGACTTGAAAAAGTCATTGTAACTAACTGCAAAATAGACATTCCCAGTTATATCACAAGCTGAAATTGTTTGTTGTAGGTACTCAGGCGAACAGATTGTCGGTATTTTGGAACCATACCTGCACATATCCGTGTCCCATAGCAAAGAACCGTTTCTACCACCAAGGACAAACTCTTCTCCTGAACACGAAATATTAGTAAGATATTCCACCTTATCAATCTGAAAAGGTGGAAGTTCAGAATAACAAACGAAATCGTGAATAAAACAAACGACGTTGAAATCTATATTTTTAGAATCTATAGCGAAAAAGTTCAAATTCGACATAGATTCGGTTTTGATCATAAAATCTCCGGAAGCAGTGCAAACTCCATTGATAAAAATAGCCATTGTAGCACCAGCCCCAAGCAACAACCCGGATTTATCCCAACAGAACTCTATAACGAAAGATTGTTCTTTAGTAAGATTTGAAACGGTGTCCACAATATAGAATCTTCCATAACTGGTCCAAATTGAAAAAACAATTCCTTCATTTGAAAATGCTGCATACATTCCTGGATAGTTGGAAAACTCATCCTCTTGGTTAACCGAAAAAAGAAGATAGTCTGGAAAAAGTTTATCCTCATCGCATTTTGAGTAAACACCATTGACTACGGATTCGTGCAACGTCATTTGAATCTGTACGCACCCAGAAACAAAAGACAAAAGCTCAGAGGCGTCTTCCGTATAAAAGAAAACATCTGAATTTTCGGTCTTCTGCAATGCTGTACGGATTCGTTTCATTCGTGCTTAGTATCCTCCACATCCGGCAGCGACACAATCTGCATAAGTTGCATGAACAATACCATTTGTCTTACTCATTACTGTCCCTATGCACTCGTTGAAATGCCAACTATCCCATTGTTCTTGAGTTGTAATAAGTTCACAATGGTACATAAAAGGAGTCGAAGGGTTACAATTCTGCAAGAAGTAAGCACAATACCACCCTGAACCTGGAAAGTCGCTAGAACAACAATAAACCTTATACACATAACCATCAAAAACAACCTGGTAATCCGAACAGGAACCAGTATGCCAGGAGATACATCCTCCACTGGCCGCACAATCTGTCAAAGCTTCTTCTGGCGTTGCTCCAGACCCGCAAAGAGACCATTCACACGGCCAACACGGCGGCTCGCCCGGAACTGCCGAACTACTACTACTTGAACTACTGCAAGAACAACTTGAACTACTTTCAGAACTACTGCACCATGAGGAACAACACGAACTACTTGAGCAACTTGAACGACTACAAGAGCTACTACACCAGGAAGAGCAAGACGAACTACTTGAGCAACTGCAAGAACTGCACGAAGAACTTTGGTAAGAACAACTAGAAGAACTGCTAGAAGAACTTTGGTAAGAACAACTAGAAGAACTGCTAGAAGAACTTACTCCCGTCTCAAACCTCCAAAAAACGTATAACTTCTCCTCACCAACATAATTCTGAGAACACATGTAAACGATTTCAGTATCAACCGTATTATCAAATCCATTTGGCATATTATTTGTAACAGAACCATTTTCGTAATAATAGAACCTGTTCATATCAGTGTTGTTACCGGTATAAGAATACTCTATCAATCCAGGAAACGAGTATATTATTTTCGAAAAATCATCAGTGTCTTCATCCTCGAAATAATCTACAAGATTCGGACTCGTTCCAACTATTACGTGAGCATCGTACCTACTACCAAACGTATTCGCCCTTACCATAATCTCTGAAGAAGGGTGAAACGATTTTGTCAGATCTCCAGATACATAATCGACCAGGTTAAGGTTTTGAGATATCCATCCAGTCTGACCGTCACTCCATTTCGCTCTATAAACAGCAAATAAAGCCTTTTCTGTATCCAACTCATCTGTTATGAAGACAGCCTTATTCCATTCTTTTGCACTTGGAATTCCAAGTTCGCCAAATCCAACCATTGAGAGATCGTTGAAATAGTAAAAACCAGTAGGATTTATGGAAGAATCTCTATAAAGTTCCCAACTTCCTGTGCTTTCATACTGATCATAACTTCCATATTTCCCGACATACAATTCGTAATGGACATATCTTCCAGAAGGCCATGGATTAACCCAATAATCGCTTACGGCTGGAAGTAAAGGAACAACAATCTGATTAACCTGACGACTCCCCGTGTTAGAGAAATAACTTTCTCTTGTATCGAGAATTTTTCCAATATATGAAGAATAAGTATCGGTCAGATAGTATTCTCCAAGAGTCTCTACAAGAAATCTCGCTCTGCAATAGAAATAAATCGGTATCGTCAAATCCAAATCGAGTCCGGTCGCTATATACTTGACTTTGTATCTGTACGTAACGTAATCGACATCATAACCAGTTCCTGGCATATCATAAATAGCATCCTTTTCAACAAACCATCCGTCAAGATCGACAGATTGGAACCTATAAAGAACGTCACTTTCGACCGCTCCATCTTTAACGAACATAGCATTATATGACAAAACGAACTCAAGATGTCCATATTGGAACGGAGATGTTATGGGCGGGCACTCAGATTCCAGAATCAGGTTTATTCCTCTTGACACAATTGGCGGAATAATAGCTGAAACAGATGGAGTCAACATCGAAACGTACTTTACCATATTAAAAGCCAAAATGTCTCCCGAGTCGTTCAGAACTATACTTGGAGAATCATTCTGTAAATCGAACTGATAATCAACTCTATTGTTAAGATTTCTTATCGCCATTGATCGGTTTCCAACTTATGGGCTTCCTTTTACACGATAACTAAGTAATCCAATAATATCTGCGGCAGCATAAACATAGGTCCCGTCTCCCCAAACACCATAATAGACAGATCCTTGGTCATCAACGTCTATATAGGTAAGATTCCCTGAACCATCTACACTGTAACTACGAAGACCATCTGCATAACATGTCACGTAAATAAACGTACCATCTCCCCAAACTCTCACATATGGACCTCCAGCTTTTAGATCAACGTCTATATAGGTTAAATTACCACCACCATCTACACTGTAACTACGAAGGCCATCAGAACACGCTACATAAATAAATGTTCCATCTCCCCATACTGCGTTATATTGTCCGCTTCCTTGATAATCAGAATCTATATATGTAAGATTTCCAGAACCATCCACACTATAACTATGAAGCCCGCCAGAAACACTACTATCAGCAACATAAACAAATGTCCCGTCTCCCCAAACTCCAAAATAGTTACCAGTACCATGAACATCTGAGTCTATGTAAGTAAAATTACCACC
>Ga0315291_10008383_pt1 | contig 12708 bp, 15 predicted proteins | sample YL17G12_20_MG_FD_203070 | JGI IMG/M metagenome (GOLD analysis project Ga0315291, IMG submission 203070) | Sediment microbial communities from Yellowstone Lake, YNP, Wyoming, USA - YL17G12_20 | ecosystem: Environmental > Aquatic > Freshwater > Lake > Sediment | place: USA: Wyoming | collected... | reverse complement strand
CCCTCAGAAACCCCGACCATCACGCCGAGCCCGCCGCCGAGCGTAACCCCGACCATCACACGCACCCCCGTTCCAAGCCTGACCCCCACGATCACGCGCACTCCGACTCGGACCCTGACGCCGAGCGTCACACTCACCCCGACGCGTAGCTTCACTCCAACTGCGACCGCAATCGCGACGCGTACCCCTACCGCGACCAAGACTGCCACGTCCACCGCAACCCCGAGTAAGACCCGCACCTTCACACCGACTCGAACCTCAACTGCAACTCCCACCGCCACGTGGTCGCCGACCTTGACGCGAACGCCAACGGTCACGCGGACACCCACGTCAACTCCCACGGCCACGCCCACTCCGACCTCATCGGCTACGCGACCGCCGACGAGCACGCCGACCGCAACCCCATCGCCAACCGTGACTCGGACCCCGTCTTCCACAGCGACGCCATCGCTCACGCGCACTCCGTCACCGACGCCGACACCGTCGCAGACCGCGACGGTGACTCGGACGCCCTCGAACACGTCAACGCCAACGCTGACACGCACTCCGTCAGTGACACTGACGCCGTCGCTGACGCCGACGGTAACTCGGACACCTTCGAACACGTCAACGCCGACGGTCACACCCTCACGGACGAACACCTCGACCCGGACGCCGACCCACCCACCCTCAAAGGGGCCGATAGTGAACTACTTCGGTCTGACGACAGCGGATAATTGGGTGCTGACGCCGGATGACACGGACGCGGGAGGCAACCCAGTCTACACGCGTCCGATCGGCTTCGGCTTCTTCATCGTCATCGAAGCGAGGCCGGGCACGAGCGGGCTTATGCCGCAGCCTATGTTCCAAAACAGCAATCCCTCCGAGCTGCCGGACATCCAGATCGAGGCGAATCAGTCATTGGGAACGGGGGCGGGTCGCGGCAGCTTGGCGGTTTGCGACAACGGGCCGCTGCCGGCGCCGCTGGGCGGTGTACCGGGGATCAACCCGCCAAGCTTCGACCAGACACACGCCAATGCGCTGAACGATTTCGGCTGCCGATTTGCCGACAACACCGTGGCCCCCTGCACAAAAGTCGACGACAGCGGGATCAACAAATACGTGGCGGCGAACTCCAAAGCGCAGTACTGCACGAACACGGTGGTCGGTGCCGAGTTGACATTCCCGCCCGGAGAAACCCTGCTCACCGTCCGACTGCGCGACTACAACGCCATAACTCAGACGCATATCAACACCGGGGATCCTGTGAGCCTAGTGGTCCGCGTGCCGACCCCGGCGCCGACCGGCACCCCAACCGAGACCTTCCCTCCGACGCTGACGCCGACCATCACGCGTACCAGAACACCCAGCAGAACGCGGACCGTTACCGCCACGCCGACGATAACGTCGACCCCGCTCCCCAGTTCGACGCGGACGAATACTCCGCTACCGACGGTCACCGCGACGTTTACGCCGACGCTTGTTCCAACTGCCACTAGAACGCTCACCCCGAGTGCCACGGCGACGGCGGTGCCGACCGCGAGCCCGACGTCGAGCCCCAGCCCAACCCCGACACCGAGCGCAACCACGGCGCCCAGCGAGACGCCGACAGCCACCTCGATGCCGAGCGCTACCGCGACGGAGACCCCGGCAGTAGCTGATACCGCGACTGCAACTGAGACACCCGGGATCTGAGATCGCGGCCCCGGCGTTGGGCTGCGCTCCTCATCAAAGGGGCGGGGGCAGCACTTGACCCGAACGCTCGCAACGTGCACGAGCAGGAGTAGAGGAGACCTACGATGCAGTGGACCAGCTGGATTGGTCTAGCACTTGGCCTGGTGATGGTCAGCGCCGCTAAGCTTGGGCCGCCACCTGTCATGCTCGACCTCGGCCCTGTCGTCCCGACCCCGGTACCATCGCCCGAATCGGCCGAGAAGAAGCGGCTGATCACGACGATTACCGTGCAGAATTCGCCTGAGGGCGAAAGCATGGTTTCGTTCGAAGCCACCGATGTCGCCGATGAAGGCAAGGGCAAGTTCCGCACCCTGGCTTCCAAGACCTACTCGCTGGCGGAGGAGAAACCCGAGCTGAAGGATCTGCGGGCGCGGATCATGCAGGACCTGCGCGGCATAGAGCGGGAGATGCTCGATTTCGCCGAGCGTGCTGGCCCGCCCAAAGAGCGCGCGCCGTTACAACCGGGCGCCGCACGACCGTATTGATCCGGCGGAGAGCAGCAGCCGGACGTTGGGCTCGATCGTCTGCCCGGAATTGAGCCTACTGTAGCAACTCGATCAGCGCCGTGACGTCGGCAGCGGTGACATCGCCGTCGCTGTTGAGGTCGGCATCGCTCGAATCGATCTCCTGAAAGATCGCCCCGATGACATCGACCAGCGCCGGCGGCGTCGTCGGGGTCACGGTAGGCGTGGCGGTCGGCGTCGGAGTGCCCGGGATGTGAGTCAGCGTCGGCGTCGCTGTGTTGGTCGGCCGCCGGCTGCGCGTGGGAGTCGGTGAGCCCGTTGCCGTGACCGTGGGCGCCGGCGTCGTAGCAAAGCCGGAGTAGAAGCGGCTATACAGCAGCAGATTGGACGCGGCTGCCATTCGCGACTTCGGTTCCGTGTCCCAGTCCCAACAGTACGTCAACGTGGTTACGATCACGCGACCGGCCCCGTACTGGTACTCCGCCCACCTCGGGCTATCAATGTTGCCCAGCACGATGGTGGCATCATCGGGCAGGTTCGTGAGCACGCCCAGGTCCGTTGGTCCCCAGCCGTTGAAGTCATCCGGTCCTAATACATCGCCGCCAAACGGTATCCCGGCAATGTACAAGTGGTCGGGTGCGTTGATTTCCTCCGCATCATTGCCTTGGGCCGCCATCGAGAACCCGACGCCGCCCGGAGCGATGTTCAGCTGTTCGCCGACCAATCCGCCGGCGTTGATGACGGCGACGCCGCCGAGCCAGACGAATTGCTGGATGAAGCCCCCCTCCGCTACCAGCTGCCGCAGCCAATCATAATTGGTCGCGCTCAATCCCGGCGGGATGTAGACCACCTGATATTGATTGCGCATTTCGACCGGATTGCTGGCGGCGAGCTTTTGGAAGGGTTGGCTGCCGTTCGTCAAGTTCAGAGACTGCGACAGGTTGTACACGCAGGTTAGCGGGCAAGGCGCGCTACCGGGAGACGACGTGCAGCTTGCCGGCTCCGCATCCTGCGGGAACAGGAAGGGGACACTCGGGGACGGCGGCGTCACCGGAACGTTGCTAGGTGTCGGCGAAACTGTTGGTGTATCCGACGGCGTCGGCGTGGCAGTATCCTCCGGCACCGGCGTTTCCGAAGGGGTCGGCGTAATCGTCGGGATCGGCGTGGCCGTGGCAGTGGGTGAGCTCGTTGGCGTGAATGTCGGTGTCGCGGTCGGAGTGAGCGACGCTGTTGCGGTTGCTCTTCCCGTCGGGGTCGGCGACGGAAATGGGCTTGCGGTCGCAGTCGGTGAGGGCGTTGCCGTGGCAGTCCGCGAGAATGTCGCAGTGGCACTCGGCGTCTCGGTTGGCGACGGCGATGCGGTCGGCGTTTTGCTGGGCGATGGCGAGGGGCTCGGCGTGGCAGTGGGTGATGGCGAGGAAGTGGCGGTCGCAGTGGGCGAAGCGGTCGCGGTCAAGGTCGGTGTCAGAGAGGGGAGCGGCGTCGGAGTCGGGGAGCTGGTCGTTGTCGCCGTCGGCGTGAGCGTTGGTGTCAGCGAGGGCGTGGACGTCGGTGTCACCGTGGGGGTGGCGGTGATAGTCGGGGTGTTGGTGATAGTCGGAGTGTTGGTGATGGTCGGAGTGTTGGTGATGGTTGGGGTATTGGTGAACGTAGGCGTCGGCGGGGTCCAACAGAGTTCGACGAAGACCGTCGTCGTCCGCGCCTCATCCCCCAATGCGGTTTGCTGCTGCACGCCGGCCTGCACGGCGCTCAGCTGGTCCCACGTCCACGCCACCCCCGTGCTGGGATTGGTGCTGTAGACCGTGCTGACGTCTGCGTAGGTGCTCGTCGTCGCCACTGGTGTACCAGTAAATACCAACCCCTTCAGGTTGAGCCGTGTGCTCACGGAACTCCCGCTAAAGCCATGAACGGAGCGGCTGACCACGTGCACTGTCAGTGATGAGATCGGCTCGACCCGCGGTGTCGGATCGGTGAGGGCGTAGATGTCGGAATCCGCACTGCCGTGGCAGTCCTGGCCGCAGGAGACATAGGAGGCGTCGCCATCATCCGGCGGCGTTTCACATTGCCAATTCTGGCTGCAGCCGAAGGGCTGGTTCCCGTTTGAAAACTGGCCGAAGCCCGCCGGTGCCATCAGCAGGCAGTTTGCAGGCGAGGTGGGCGTGGGTCCCGGCGTGTCGGTCCAGGTCGCCGTCGCGGTTGGCGTTGAGGTACTCGTTGCAGTTGCCGAGGCCGAGGGCGTCAAGGTGAAGGTCGAAGTGCTGGTCGCGGTCGGGGTAAAGGTAGCGCAATAGCCGGGACCTTGGCACACCGCGCCGAAAACCGGACTGCAGTTGGGCGGGCACTGCCCGCCGCTTGGCGGCCCACATGCGGCATACGGGCACTGGCAACAATCGTTCGAGCCTGGAGTGTTGGTCGGCGTGGGTGTGATCGTCGGCGTAGGCGTTGAGGTCGGCGTGGGCGTTGGCGTCGGGGTGCTCGTGAAGCTCGGCGTTGCGGTGATGGTAGGTGTGTTCGTCGAGGTCGGCGATGCCGTCGGGGTATCGCTCGGGGTAGGTGTCTTCGTTGCGGTCGGCGTCCAGGTCGCGGTGGACGTGGCGGTGCTCGTGGGCGTCGCCGTCGGGCTAAATGTGTAGGTCGGTGTCTCCGTCGGTGTGTTTGTTGGCGTCACCGTGGGCGAACTCGTCGGCGTGTAGGTCGGCGTGGGCGTATTCGTCGGCGTCGGCGTTGGGCTTGGGGTACAGGTCGGCGTGTCGGTGGGCGTGTTCGTCGGCGTCACGGTCGGCGTTGCCGTCACTGTTGGCGTCGCGGTGGCCGTGGAGGTTGCGGTGTTTGTCGGTGTCGGCGTCGGGCTCGGCGTATGGGTCGGCGTGTCGGTGGGCGTGTTTGTCGGCGTCACCGTCGGCGAGTTCGTCGGCGTGTAGGTCGGCGTGGCGCTGGGCGTTGGCGTCGATGTCGGCGTGTCGGTCGGCGTGTCAGTAGGGGTGGGCGTCTCAGTCGGCACTTCCGTCGGCGTGGGTGTAAAGGCCACACACGTTCCGGTGGGCCAATCGCATTCAGCGTCTAGTACAAGGACACCGCCCTGACCGCAGCCGTCCTGGGGGACAAGGCCGCAGGCGCCAACGTACTGACAGCAGTCGGCGTACACCTGGCGTGCAGCGGTTTGAACCGCTAATAAAATGGCCAGTGCCGCGATCACGTGGCGCAGCGCACGACTCTTCACAGCAAGGGCTCGATCGCTATCCAGGCTGCGGTGCGATCGGGGCTGCGTGTACTCAACGTGCGTGGACCTGTTCATTGACTTGAAGTAGACCCTCTGATACCTAACTCGCCACCCACAGCGCAAGCGCTCCCACAATGAGAATCGCGTCCGTCAAAGGATTTCACGACGTCCTGCCCGACGAGAATGTCCGTTGGCAATGGATCGAGCAGCAGGCAAGAGAGCTGTTCGCGCGCTACGCTTTCACCGAGATCCGCATTCCGATTGTCGAGCGCACCGAGCTGTTCAGCCGCTCGATCGGCGAAACCACGGACATTGTCGAGAAGGAGATGTACACCTTCACCGACCGCGACGGTTCCTCGCTGACCTTGCGTCCCGAAGGGACCGCCTCGATCGTGCGCGCCTACGTCGAGCATGCGCTGCACCAGCGCGAGGCGGTCTCGAAACTCTTCTACTTCGGGCCGATGTTCCGCCGCGAACGGCCACAGAAAGGGCGCCTGCGCCAGTTTTCTCAGGTCGGTGTGGAGGTGATCGGCCGCGATGATGCCGCCATCGACGCGGAGGTGTTGCTCCTGCTGCACGATCTGCTCGCTGGCGTGCAAGTCCGCAGGGCGCAGATCGAGCTGAACTCGCTCGGCTGCAGCGCCTGCCGCCCCGGATACCGCGCTGCGCTATTGGCCTATGGTGAAGCGCACCGCGACGTGCTGTGCGAGAACTGCAGCCGGCGTCTCGAGCGCAACCCGCTGCGGTTGTTGGACTGCAAGGACCCGGCGTGTCGAGAATCGACGGCCGACGCCCCGATGATGATGGATTATCTGTGTGAGGCGTGCCGCACGCATTTCGACGCCGTCCGCGCGATGCTGGCGCGTGAGAGCGTAGAACCGCAGCTCAATCCACGCATGGTGCGCGGCCTCGACTATTACTGTCGCACCGCCTTTGAAGTAGTGGCCGAGGGCTTGGGCGCGCAAAACGCCGTCGGTGGCGGCGGCCGCTACGATGGCTTGGTGAAGGCTCTCGGTGGCCCGGACGCGGCCGGAATCGGCTTCGCGCTCGGAATCGAGCGGTTGGTGCTGGCGCTCGCCGAGCACGAGCGGATCCGCCCTCAGGTCCCTGAGGTCTTCGTCGCGCCGATCGGCTCCGTGGCCGAAATGGAAGCCATGCACCTGGCCCATCGCTGGCGTCGCGACGGGATGCGTGTTGAAATGGCTAGTGGAGGCAGGAGTTTGAAGAGTCAGATGCGCTTGGCTGACAGAGTTGGGAGCCCTTACGTACTGATCCTCGGTGAGGAAGAGTTGGCGGCGCGGGCGTTGACGGTGCGCGACATGGTGGCCAAGCGCGACTTCCCGAGAGCGATCGAAATGTCTTCGTCTGCGAACGCATTGCGGCAAGCGCTGCTGCAATGCGCGCAGCCGGTAGGGAGCAACGCACGTGAACGCTGAAGGTTTAGGTGACTGGAAACGCAGCTCGTACTGCGGCGACCTGCGGGTCGCCGATGAAGGCCGAGAGGCGACCGTGATGGGTTGGGTGCACACCCGGCGCGACCACGGTGGCCTCATTTTCATCGACCTGCGCGACCGTGCTGGGGTCGTGCAAATCGTCTTCAATCCCGAGCGCAGCCAGGCCGCGTTCGCGTTGGCGCAGGACCTGCGTAACGAATCTGTCCTGGCCGTGCGCGGCCGCGTCGGGCGCCGGCCGGCCGAAACGCAGAATCCGAACTTGGCCACCGGCGAGATCGAAGTCATGGCTAGTGAGGCCAAACTGCTCAGTCGCGCGCGCAGCACGCCGTTTCCGATCGATGGCGGCGCGACCATCACCGAGAGCATGCGGCTGAAGTACCGCTACCTCGACCTGCGCCGCCCGGAAATGCAGGAACGGCTCATCTTCCGTCACCGCCTGGTGAAAGCGGTGCGCGACTACTTCGATAGCCAGGGTTTCGTTGAGATCGAAACACCGATGCTCACCAAGAGCACGCCCGAAGGGGCGCGCGACTACTTGGTGCCGAGCCGCGTCAACCCCGGCTGCTTCTACGCCCTGCCGCAATCGCCGCAGCTGTTCAAGCAGCTGTTCATGATTGCGGGGTTGGACCGCTATTTTCAAATCGCACGCTGCTTTCGTGACGAGGACCTGCGCGCCGACCGGCAACCGGAGTTCACACAGATCGACCTCGAGATGTCCTTCGTCCAGCCGGACGACATCATCACGGTGACCAGCGGCATGCTGGCCGCGGCCTGCGCCTTGCGGGGCATCGAGGTGCCGCGGCCGATCCTGCGGCTGAGCTACGACGAGGTGATGCGCCGTTTCGGCATCGATAAGCCCGACATGCGCTTCGGGCTGGAGCTGTCAGATGTGACCGAGATCGCGCGCCGGGTCGAGTTCAAGGTGTTCCGCGAGACGGTGGAAGGCGGCGGTATCGTCAAAGTGCTCCGCCTGCCCGAAGGCGACCGATTGTCGCGCAAGGACCTCGACGGGCTTCCCGATCTCGTTATTCCGTACGGAGCCAAGGGTGTCGCCTGGGTACGCCTGACCGAGTCCGGCTGGCAGTCCCCGATTGCCAAGTTCATCGCGCCGGCAGACCAGTCTGCGATCGAGCAGGCCTGCGACGCCCACACCGGGGACTTGCTCATGTTCGTCGCCGACACGGCGAAGGTCGTCAACGATTCGTTGGCCAACTTGCGGCTCAAGCTCGGCGATCAGCTCGGGATGATTCCGAGCGACCGCTACGCCTTCGTCTGGGTCACAGATTTTCCGCTGGTTGAGTACTCGGAGGAGGACAAGCGGTTCGTGTCGGTCAATCACCCGTTCACCGCCGCGCACGAAGAGGACTGGGACCGGTTGGAGTCGGATCCATTGAGCGTGCGGGCCTTGGCGTACGATGTCGTCCTCAACGGTACCGAACTGGGTGGCGGCAGCATTCGTATCCACCGGCCGGATCTGCAGGCACGTGTGTTCGCCTTGCTCGGCCTGAGCGAAACCGAGTCGCGTGCGAAGTTCGGATTCTTGCTCGATGCGTTGTCGTTCGGCGCGCCGCCGCACGGCGGTCTCGCGTTCGGGCTCGACCGGCTGGCCATGCTGCTGTGCGGCGCCACTTCGATCCGCGATGTCATTGCCTTTCCGAAGACCCAGCGTGCCGTGTGCCTGATGACCGAGGCGCCAAGTCCGGTCGATGCGCGCCAGCTGCGCGAGCTGGGATTGAAGTTGAATGAGTAATTGATTGGCTTGCCAGCGCTGGACTCATGAGCCGCCCGCCACTGCCTCTGCTTTCTCGCGTCTTGATCGCCTCGGTCCTGCTAGCAGTCGCCGGGTGCAATCCGTTTCACCACCCGCCGAAGCTTCCCGAGAGTGTTGATCTTATTGCCGTGATGCCGATCGAGGCGGCCGAGCATACTGGCGCGACGCCGGCCGAGCACGTAGAAACCTTGCCGCCCGGCGCGCCGCGCCAGGTAACCGCGGCGGTATATGGCGCGCTCACCAGCTCTTCCGAATGGCGTGTGGTGCCGGACTTGACGGTCGCGCAGGCGCTCACGCACGTGAATCGCGAGGGAGATCTGCGTTCGCAGGCCCGTGCACTCGGCATAGAGGTCGGCGCCGACGCCGTCCTCTATGGCACGGTGTCGCGCTACGTCGAGCGGGTCGGAGCGGAGTACGCGGCGCGCGCGCCGGCCGCGGTCGCCTTCACATTGCATCTGATCTCCGTCCGGTCGGGCGAAATTCTGTGGAGCGGCTCGTTCGATCAAACGCAGCGGCCGCTCACGTCAAACCTCTTCAACTGGTGGCAATTCTGGCGCGGCGGGCCGCGCTGGTTCACAGCGCAAGAGTTCACCCGCCTCGGGGTCGAGCACCTGCTCAAGGATCTCGCGAGCCGGGCGGGGTGAGCTGGCCGGTTTTCGGTTGACCCGCCCGAGCGCCATCGTTAGTTAGAGTTTGTCGTTCATGCTGGGGTAGCCGGTGGAGTGGCTCGTAGTAACGCTGCACATCTATCGCAAGGTCTTTAGCCGGGCGGCGGTTTTGGCTGTGAAGAACTGGCCTGTACTGGGCAGCGTTTTCGTATACGGCGCCATCTGCATGGTGGCGGCCACCTTGTGTTTGCCCCTGGGGATCGCAGGCGGCTTCCTGCTGACGCTGATCAAAGCCGCGTGTCTTGGTTCGCTTCTGTATCTGGTCGAAATGATCATCCGCACATCGAAGGTCACTTTGGACGACTTCCGCCGCAGCTTTGGCCCCTATCTGTGGGACGTGGTGGGAATCATGTTCCTGTTCTGGATTGTAGGGCTGCTCCGCCCCGCGTTCCTGCAGCTACCGCAAGGTGAGGTCATCCTGCTCTTCGTCTATCTCGCGATCTTCGTGCTGTTCAATGCCGTGCCGGAACTGATCTACATGGGTCATTGCTCGGCAGCTGGGTTGCTTTCGGAGAGTTACGAGTTCATTGCAGAAAATTGGATCGAGTGGTTTCCGGCCACGCTGCTGGCGGTGGCCGTGATGGCTGTCGTTCGTTCCCTGCCGATCAGCGGGGCGGGTGTCTACGCGCAAAAGGCGGCGCTGGCGCTCCTGCTCTACTTCACCATGGTCATGCGTGGCTTGCTTTTCATCGAGCTGTACGGCTCGACGCACCGCGGCCGGGCATTCAAGTACCGCATGAACGGCTGAGCCGAACCTGCTGCTTACCCTCCTCGGGGGAGGGCCCGGCCGCCCTCCCGCTTTTCGTAGTACGCTGCAGGCGGCTACGCCGCCCGCTGCCGGAGTCCCTTTCCACCTTCGAGCACGCGCAGGCGCGGCGTTTCAGTCGCCTGGCTCCACGATTTGAATGTTTGCCCCGCTACCAGCAGCACCGGCACCAGCGATCAGTGGGTCACCGCAACGCCGGCGCTGTTGCCCGTGCAGCCCAATCCAACCATCAGATCCACACTGCCTACATCGCCGTCGTTGTTGAGAAACCATTCCATCGGCCTGCCGGTGTAGCGGGCGATGCGGAACAGCACCTCAGTCGAGGGAATGCGACCGTTGAGGTAGTTATAGAGCGCCGACAGGCTCACGCCGATGTCGTAGGCGAAAGCCTTGGGCTCGTCCGCTACGACCTCTCTCAGCCGCTGCGCCACCAATTGTGCATCTATCCGACCCATTGTCGTCTTCCTCCTCTCCGGATCGTCTCTCGGCCCCGGGCCCATCCCGGTCCGCTCGCCCCCGCCCGCTGCGGAGACCCCATCTTTCGGCCAAAAAAAAGGCCACCGAACCTTCGTCCGGTGGCCTTCTCATCCTCAAGGGTTGTTTCGCTTTCTACGGATTTCCCTCCTTCGGAAGGCCACCAGACACCCAATGCGGCTTAATCTTAGCGGTGAAGAGCGTCGCCAGCGTGGTCGTACCGACCACGCGCGATGCGGCCACATAGGCGTCGCCGCCGCGCACCCGCGCGTCGCGTCGCGACTGCTCTTTATGTGTGTGATTTGGCGTCTTCATCTGGGAACCCGTTGTCCTCAGTGAGGCGCATTTATCCATAGTCGCGCCCGAGATGCAAGTGGGGCGTTTTTACGCTCGTTGAACGCGAGTATGCCGAGTCCGAAGGTGAGCGCAGCGGAAAACTGTGCTACGTTTCAGCCAAGGAGGTGCGGCGGTGACGAGGTCTAAGAACAAGATTCATGTGGGTGTGATCTGCGGCGGACGTTCGGGCGAGCACGAGATTTCATTGCGCTCGGCGCGATCTATCGTCGATGCGATCGACCGCGACAGGTACCGGGTCAGCTTGATCGGAATTGACCGCAGCGGGCGCTGGCACCTCCTGGACGAGCCTGCGTTCCGGCGCCTCACCGATGCTGCGCTGCCGGCGCTGGACGGCACCGGCAGCGAGGTGATGCTGCTACCGGTGCCAACCATGGGGACGCTGCTCGAGGTGGGGAAATCCACTTCGCCGATCGGCAAGCTCGATGTGATCCTTCCGGTGTTGCACGGGCCCTATGGCGAGGATGGCACCGTACAAGGCTTGCTCGAGTTGGCCGACATTCCGTACGTCGGCGCCGGCGTGTTGGGTTCCGCCCTCGGCATGGACAAAGATGCGCAGAAGCGGTTGCTGCGTGGCGCCGGCGTCCCGGTGGTGCCGTTCGTAACGACGACGCGCGCACGGTGGAGCGCCGACGCCGCCGGAGCGAGTGCGCACGCCCGCGCGCTGGGGCTCCCACTGTTCGTGAAGCCAGCCAACCTCGGCTCCTCGGTCGGTATCACCAAAGTGAAAGTCATCGATGACCTGGCGCCGGCGGTGGCGAACGCGTTGGAGTACGACGACAAAGTGCTCATCGAAAAGGGAATCGACGCACGCGAGATCGAGTGCGCCGTGCTCGGCAACGACGATCCGCAGGCGTCCGTTCCCGGTGAGATCTGTCCGCATGCGGAGTTCTACTCGTACGAAGCCAAGTACATCGACGAGAACGGTGCCACGCTGCTGATTCCGGCGCCGCTCACCGAAGCCGAAGCCACTACGGTGCGAAAGCTCGCGGTGCAGGTTTTCCAGCTGCTCGATTGCGCTGGCATGGCACGCGTCGATGTTTTTCTGGAGCGCGGCACGGGGCAGTGGTACGTGAACGAACTCAACACCATTCCCGGCTTCACCACCATCAGCATGTACCCGAAGCTGTGGGAGGCGTCTGGGTTGCCGTACCGGGAACTGATCGGTCGGCTCATCGATCTGGCGCTCGAACGCCACGCGCGGCGCGGGCGGTTGAACAAGTCGTACACGCCGGTCGCGCGTAAGGGATAGGCTCGCGGAGGAGCGCCGCTACTTGCGCCGCGCCAGCATAGCGGCCGCCGCCCGCAACCCCAGAAGATAGCTGTCCGCCCCGAAGCCGACGATCTGTCCGACGGCAATGTCGGCGATCAGTGAGCGGTGGCGGAAGGCCTCGCGCTTGTAGGTGTTCGAGAGATGCACCTCGATGACCGGCAGTTCCGTTGCCAGCAACGCATCCCGGATCGCCACGCTGGTATGGGTGTAGGCTCCGGCATTGATAACGATGGCGTCCGCTGACTCGCGCGCCGCCTGGATGCGATCGACCAGCTTGCCTTCGCTGTTCGACTGAAAGGTCTCCAGCACAACACCTAACTTGCTCGCCAACTCGTGCAGGTGGCGCTCGATGTCGGCGAGGGTTTCGCGACCGTAAAGCCCCGGCTCGCGGGTTCCAACCAGATTCAGATTCGGCCCGTGTAAGATCAGTACACGAGATGCAAGCTGACTCTTCCGGCTCCGGAGGTTCGTCTTGACGGCCATGCCGGTGCCTTAGCAGAGTCCAAGGGGTGAGGGCCAGCCCAGCCCGTGGGGGCCTGGGTGTTCAGGTC
>Ga0315291_10008381_pt1 | contig 12709 bp, 12 predicted proteins | sample YL17G12_20_MG_FD_203070 | JGI IMG/M metagenome (GOLD analysis project Ga0315291, IMG submission 203070) | Sediment microbial communities from Yellowstone Lake, YNP, Wyoming, USA - YL17G12_20 | ecosystem: Environmental > Aquatic > Freshwater > Lake > Sediment | place: USA: Wyoming | collected... | reverse complement strand
TGGTGATCCTGGCCAGGACGCCAGAGCCGGAGTCCTCAGCGCCAGTTTCAAGCTCCACCGCGCTGATGTAGGCCATGCCTGGGACGCCGTCTGACGCATTGTACACGTTGCTGCCAGGGTTAGCGGCCTGGAACATCTGGACGTTGACGCCGATGACCTGGACCACCGAGTCGTCATGTTGGAGGTACGTGGCCCAGGCCATCAGGTCGACGACATCAGTGATGAAGATGTCGATGTCAAAGGTGTCGTTCGTGCTGACGGCAATGCATGACTCGATGGAGCCGAGGGAGGTGGCAGTGTTGGCTGGCGACTGCGTGGGGTCGGCGTCCACGCCAATGGTCGTCGCGCCCTGGCCGAGCACAGGCGCCGCCGGCGGCAGATTAGATCCCAGGCTGGCCATGTAGCTGGTTAGAATGACTGCCCCTACGAGCAGCCCAACTACCGGGTCTATTGGTGATAGCCTTCGCATGCCCATCCCCCCTAAGCCGGGTGGCCTCGCACCGTCATAAGGCTGTCTAATCGCAGCGACCCAGGCATACCTTCACGACGGTCACCTGCACCCCCTCGGCGCATTCGTTTCGTGCAGATCATAACGTGCGACCGGCTGTCTCGGTGCGCCAAGCAGAAGAACATCGCCTCTCCGCCGGCGAACCGAGGAGTTCGCCGTGAACTCCGATTTCGTGAAGATTGGCAGGGCCTGGCACCCCGTAAGCAAACAGCGCCATCAAGGCAAGGCCAGGACCTCCTTCAAGAAAGTGACATAATTATAGCATTTCGTCATAACATTCGCTCGAACAGCCGCTGATGCAAGTGATGCAAGTATGGTGAAGGTTTGGGGAAATCCGGGGAAATCCGGGGAAAGAATGGGTGGGCTGTGAGTCGGAGGACCAGATGACCAGGATTGGCCTGCCGGCCGAGGTGCTGCCGCAGCACGTCTGGCTGGGGGATCAGAGGGCTCTCTCGCTGGCCGACGAGGAGAGCCGGGCTAATATTGCTGGGAGCCTTTGGTCTGCTTGCTTGGCTCTTCGGCGGCCAAGGGCTTGCTGCTTAGCAGGCCTCTAAGTGCTAGGCGTCGAACACCCAGAGGACCCCATTCCCATTGGTGATCAGCATGAGGACGCAGGTGGAAGATTCCAACTGGCCAAGGGTGCTCGCATCGGGTCGGTCAGGAATGAACCGGCGCCATTTCTGGTCTGGGGCCAGGGTGTACAGTACGCCAATATCTTCGACGATGCTCCCCGTGACCGCCTGCACATCCTTGGTCTCGCCGGCATAGCAGACGCTGTTCCAGCCGCTGGCAAGAGGGACGGAGGTGGGAGGCGTACCCGACGGTTCGTGCGACCAGAAAGCATACTGGCCCATGAGGATGAACAGGGGCTGGTAAGGGCTGACGGTAGTGATGTTGCTGGCTTCAGGCCTGTTGGGGAACCAGCGGTCGAAGCCCTGGTCGGCCCTCATTCGATACACGGCCAGGACGTGGTCGGCTACGTCGGCCAGGGCGTCCTCGATGGGCTGCTCAGGCCCAACGTAGCAGGAATTGTTCCAGCCGCTCACCAGCGTGATTGTGCCAGGCGTCGGCGTGGGCGTCGGCGTCGGCGTGCCGGGGGTTGGGCTGGGTGTCGGGCTGGGTGTCGGGCTGGGTGTCGGGCTGGGTGTCGGGGTGGGTGTCGGGGTGGGCGTCGGCGTGGGCGTCGGCGTGCCTGGCGTAGGATCGCACGCATCACCCAATCCGTCGCCGTCGCTATCGGTCTGGTCAGGGTTGGCGTCGAGGGGGCAGTTGTCGTTGTCGTCCGTGATCGTGTCGTTATCGTCATCAGCGTCGCAGGCGTCGCCCTGCCCATCGCGATCAGCGTCGGCGCGGTCGGGGTTAGGCACCAATGGGCAGTTGTCGACGGGGTCCCGCCAGCCGTCGCCGTCTGTGTCCCCTGGGCAAGTCCCTCCGGATACGGTGATGTCGGCGCCAAAGATAGAGTCGGGGTCGATAGACATCGTGGTGAAGGGAGCCTTGACGAAAAACGGATCGTCGACGGTCAGCGTAGTGGTTCCCACCTCCACTGCCGTCAGGGTGAGCCGGGCCAGGACACCCGTGCCGCTCTCTGGAGCCGCATCGTCCGCAGCCAGGAGGTCGTATTTGCCCGTAAAGGTCGGGTCCCCATCGGAGCTGTCGGCCGCGTCGCTTCCCTGCGCTGCTGCCAGGAACATCAGCACGTCCCGGACGTCGACGTGGACGATGGTGGGGTGGTAGTTGAAGAAGACGTGCCAGACGATCAGATCGGTCACGTCGGTGATGTAGATGTCAACGTCGAAGCTATCGCCGCAGGCAACCGTTCTTGAGGTTTCGATGGAGCCCAGGGAGGTGGCGGAATTGCCGGCTGGGTTCACGTCCACGCCGATGGTGACTCCCGGGCTTGCCTCCGTCGTCCCTTGCCCGCTGGTGGCGCTCCATAGCGCGGCCGCCGCCGTTATCACCAAAGCGGCCGCTACAGCGGCGGCCAGTAGCCCTATCTTCATGGGTCTGCCCCTCCTCTCTGCCTCACCTTGCTGAGAAAGCCGGCCCTATCCGGTTTCTCGTGACTATGAACATGCCTACCCTACCCGGCGCCTCGTGACGGTGAGCAAAGCCAAGCCCCCTGCCAGCAGGACCGCCAAGCCTCCCACCACGTAACCTACAATCCAGGGGCGACCAGTCCAGGTTGAGCCTTCATTCTCCGTCGGCGGCCTTTCCCCCGGCGTTGGGCTGACGACCACGGCTGTGGCTGTCGGGCTCGCCGCTGGCGGGGTGGCAGTCGCTGTCTTCGTCAGCGCAGGCGTGGTCTTGACGGTAGGTGAAGCGGGCGATGTCGGCGAGGGAGAAGCATCAGCTCGCGTGGCCGTGGGAACCACCACCTCAGGCGGGCAGGCCGTGTCCACCGCTATCTGAGCGGCAGAGTTTTGTCCGTCGAAGAGGCCATCATTGTCAAGATCATCGATAGGATTACCATGGATGTCGTTCAGAAAGGGCCCCAGGTCTATCGTCCCGTCGTTGTTGAAGTCGATGGGTGGGACGCTGGCGGGGCTGATGCCTGGGCCCACGGCCTTGAGTGTGAGGCGGGCCAGCACCGCTGAGCCACTGTCGGGCGCCGGTGGGTCGGCCAGATCCGCCGCTGACAGGCCGTAGCGACCGTCGAGGTCAGGCAACACCTCCGAAAGGTCGAAAATGTTGCTGCCCTCATTGGCCGCCTGGAACATCTCCACGTCATGATCGACGATGCTGATGATGCTGCCGTCATAGACGAAGTAGACCTCCCAAGCCAGTAGGTCGGTCACGTCCCTGACGAAGATGTCGACATCAAATGTATCGCCGGTGCTGACCGACACGCACGAATCGATGGGGCCGAGAGAGGTCGCTGTGTTCGTCGCGGGATTAGCGTCCACGCCTATAGAAGTTTGTGTTTGAGCCGTGCTTTCCCCGCCGCGCACGATGACTCCTGCCATCATGGCCGCGGCCAGCACTACTCCAGCTAGTCTCGCATTCTGCAACATCATTCTCACGGGTGGCGCTCCTTTCGGCTGCCCAGCTCAGGCGCTCACTCACCAGTGAGCTGCTTTGGGAGCAGCCTGCTGCATCGAGTTAAGCGCATTCCTCGCCAGCTCGACCGACGCACAGCAGCAAAAGGCAGCCGGACAAGAGCTCCCCAATTCCCAACGTCGCCGATGTCCCAGCGATACGGGAGCTGTTCGGGTCTTTGCCTGCTGCCCGTCGGCAGAAGCATGCTTGGTCATATTGTAGCCTCCCCGGGCGACTTGGCCAAGGCGAGAATCGATCTCGCCTCTGCCAAGAGCTAGTCACCCCTGGCATGGCCACGGGTGAAGCTGCAACGTGTAACATTGGTGATACGCCCTTCGTCTCATTAAGATGGCGAAGGGGTCGCGCTCGTTACACCTTTTGGGGTCGGGGCGCGCTCGTTTATTTGTGGTGCGATGCGCAAGGGATTCCGGTCAGGTAGCGGTCGTGCCAACAGTGTTGAGAGCCGTGGGCGGAGATGAGCCGCACGTATTGGCAGGCCTTCCTTACATGTGCTAGAGTTCTGCTGGCAACGCGACGGCCGGTCTGCAATGGTGGTTGCCTGGCGAGGAGGCATTTGGGCTGCCCCAGCGTCACGAGGGCGTAGGGCTTCACCGGAGGTAAGGCTAGCATGAGTGGTGTGCCGAGGGAAAAGTGGATGATTCCTTGGGTCGCTGGCTTGCTCCTCGCAATGGCGATGGCGGCCTGCGGGGGAGGTGGTGAGGCCGATCTCACCACACGCCCGATCAGCGACGCTGACCTGGGCATGATGGCTGTGTACGAGGTAGATCTTCCGGGGGATTTCGCCGGCTTTGTCAGGACTGAGGAATCGGGCTTCAAGACGAGCGAGCAAAGCGCGGAAGAGCACTTTGACCCTGTGGATGAGGCTCAAGACCTGGAGCGGTTCGGTCAGGTCGGGGAATACATCAGAGCATATGAGCCCCCTGAGGTCGGGGGGCCGGCAGCGCAGGGGGGGGCGATCGGTTTTGTTTCGGGGGTGCGGTTGTTTGGGGACGCGTCGGGCGCCTCAGACTACCTCCAGGACGAGCTCGCTGATGTGGAAGGCAGCGTAGGCAGGGAGATGGGCGGCGCGACCATTGAGGGAATTGAGCGCTTCAAGGTAGGCCGCATCGCGGACGAGGCCGTCGGCGTGCGGACAAGGCTCATGTTGCCTGAGGACGGCTCAGAACGCCCCGCCTACGCAACGGCGGTGTCCTTTCGGCGCGGCCGCCTGTTGGTCAGCGTTGCGGCGGTCAGGACGGACGACCAAGATCTTGGCGCGGCACTGGAGCTTCTAGCGCGTAGCCTCGACGAGCGCATTCGGGTGGTGCTGCAAGCCGTGCCGGTGACCACTCCGACGATAGTACCCTAGGAGAGGAAGAGCAGCGGAGGCCGGAAGCTAGTGGACCGCTCCGTCAATGACTGAGACGGTGCTATCCCAGGCGTTGGCGACATAGATGCGGTTGGTTTGGGAGTTGATCGCCACCCCCCAGGGCGTCCGCCCTAGAGATACGGTGGCCACCACCCTATCGGTGGTGGCGTCTATGACCGACACGTCGTCGCTCCAGGAATTGGCGACGTAGACTCGGTTGGTTTCGGGGTCGACTCCCAGCGCCCGCGGTCCTTGGCCGACGGGCACAACGGTCAGCACGGTGTCCTTCGCTCCGTCCACGACCGAGACGGTGTTGTTGCCACCGTTGGCTGCATAAATGCGGTTTGTCTTCGGGTTGGTCTCCACGCAGGTTGGGCCGTCGCCCACGGCTATGGTGGCCACCACGGCGTTGGTGGTGGCGTCGATCACCGAGATGTCGTTGGCTTGTTCGTTAGTCACATAGATGCGCTTGGTCTGGGGGTTGACTGCCACCCAGGACGGGTGCTGGCCGACTGGGACGGTGGCCACCACGTTGTCGTTGGCCCCGTCAATGACCGACACATTGTTGGACCAGGAGTTGGGCACATAGATACGGTTGGTGTTGGGGTTGACTGCCACCGCCCACGGCCCCTGGCCCACAGGGATGGTCGCCACCACGCTATTGCTGGCTCCGTCGATCACCGAGACGTTGTCGTTCCAGGCATTGGCGACGTAGATGCGGTTCGTTTCGGGGTTGACTCCAAGGGAGGATGGGCCCCGGCCCACGGCTATGGTGGCCAATAGACTGCCGCTGGCCTCATCGATTACCGAGACGTCGTTGCTCGCCTCGTTGGCCGTGTAGACGCGGCTGGTATTGGGATTGACTGCCACGTCCCACGGCTTGGAGCCCACCGCGATGGTTCCCACAACCGCAGGGGACGCGGCCGGAACCGGGGGCGATGGCGAAGTCAAGGAAGAAGGGGTCGCAGTGGGAGCACTGAGCTCTTCTTCTGCTCCGCAGGCGACTAGGAGACTGGCGGCCAGGATGAGGAGAGCGAGCAAGAAGAATGTCAGAGAAGGCTGCCGGCCCGCGGTTAGGGTTGAGTCACGGTTCATGAGGTCTTCCTCCCCCTTCGCGTTCTTTGACACTTGAGCCAAGAGCACGCATCCTAAAGAATACATGAAGATCTCCCTAGACTGAATGGGCTGGCGATACTATTCTTCTGCTAGATGTTGGCTGCGGCGCGCTGCACAACGGGCCTCGGGCAATCATGCGTTGTGCGAGGCTATTGAAAAACCCCGTGCTCCGTTCATGGTTCGACAGGCTCACCACGAGCGGAGATGCGCAGGCACCTCAGACCGCTCGCCCTTGTATCTTATTCCTGGGAAGGAGACGTGGAGCTAGGGCCTTGATGAGAACTTCCGCGAAGAGGGCGGTTTGTCAAGCCTCAGCTTCGCGCCCGCTTGTGTTATCTTGACGTTGTGCTATCTTGACAAGAATGGCTACCGTTCTAAACGCATGACCAAGACCTGCTGGCAGGGAAAGGGGGTCAGGCCTTGAGAAAATTTGTCAGCGTGCTGCTTTTCCTGGGCATTGCATTGGTGATGGCGTGCGGGAAAGAAGAGGAGGCCCCTACGCCGACCGCGGCAGTGGCCTCACCCACGTCGACCGCGGCGCTGACCTCGCCTACGTCACCGCCGACAGCGGCGATCCCCACAGGCAAGATCTCTTTTTCTTCTCGGCGCGATGGAAATGGCGAGATCTACCTGCTTAGCCACGAGGGTGAGATAAACATAACCAATGACCCGTCGGAAGACACGGAGTCCGACTTGTCTCCCGACGGCAAGAAAATCGCATTCGCTTCCGACCGAGAGGGCACCTTCCACATCTACGTCGTCAATGTGGACGGCAGCGGCCTTGTCAAGCTGACCAACGAGGCGGCCGGTGATCTCAGTCCAAGGTGGTCTCCAGATGGCAAGCGCATAGCCTTCAGTCGAGTGGGCGCCATCTACGTGATGGATAGCGACGGCACCAACGTCCAGAAGGTGACCGAGCCCAAGCCGGAGGCCACTGCGCCCCCCTGCGAGGCTGGCGGCTTTCTGGGCGGCTGGTCACCCGATGGAAAGCAACTGACCTTCTATGCGGCCAGCGCAACTAGAGGGCTGGGCCAGATTTGTACTGTCAATGTCGATGGGTCCAATCTGAAGGTAGTAGTCAGCGAGCCACCCGGGTATCACGTTGAGCCATCCTGGTCCCCCGACGGTGAGTGGATAGCCTACAGGTCCATCCGGGGGGAAAACCATGAGATTTACGTTGTGAAGCCCGATGGGAGTTCGGAGACCAACCTCACCAATGACCCGGCCACCGACCTGGAGCCCGATTGGTCGCCCGATGGCAAATGGATCGTCTTCGGCTCCGACCGCGGCGGCAACTTCGACCTGTACATCATGAAGCCTGACGGGAGCGACGTGACTCGCCTTACCAGCAGCCCCGGCAAGGACAGCGATCCGTCCTGGGCGCGCTAGGCCTGTCTCGTTCGGCCCTCGCAGCCGGAAGGTGGCACCTCGGGGACTGCAATCCGATGTGCAGCCGGCAGAGCCGCCTGCGAAGGCTTCTGCCTGCTGAAGATGAACGTGGAGGGCTCTGTGCCCTCCGCCGTTCTCACGTGCTGCGCCTATTGGGAGGCGCCGACATTCTCAATTACGTAGATCTCACCGGCACCAGTCCTGGCGTTCTCAGGACCAGCAGCCTCGCTGGCCACCACGATCATTTCCTCCTTGCCATCTCCGTTGAGGTCGCCGGTGCGTACCGCGCTCCCGAAACGATCACCGGTGTCCGCTCCAAATAGCACCACGTTATGGGAGCCTAGCGCCGGGTCAATCGTCCCCTGAAGGGTGGGCGAGCCGAAGATGACGTAGGCTTCGCCGGCCCTATCTCTGCCGTTGTTTGGGCCGCGGGCGAAACTGGTGCCCAGGATGATATCACCGATGCCGTCACCATTGACATCATCGCCGGCTAGGCAGGAGCTGAGAAGGTCATGGGCTTCAGCGCCGAAGATGGTGATGTCCTGGTCGCTCGCCAGCACATCGATGGTGCCGCCCAGGTCGGGCGAGCCAAGGATAACGTAGGCCTCACCGGAGGTGTCGCGTGAGCCGCCCGCCGAGTGCGCGCGCTGCGCCACGACAAGAATGTCGTCGATGTGATCGCCGTTGACGTCGCCGCTGGCAGCGCAAAAGCCCAGGGCATCATCAGCGCGAGCCCCCATGATGCTGACGTCTTGCTCATCTTTGGCGAGGTCTACCATCCCGCCCAGACTCGCTGAGCCGAACACAACGTACGCCAAGCCGGTGTTAGGCCTGCTGCCGTCCGGCGCATCGGCCGCCTCTGCCACGGCGATAATGTCGTCGATGTCGTCGCCGTTGACGTCACCCACGGCCATCGCATCACCCAGCTCGCTCCACTGTTCTGGCCCGCTGATGGTGAAATCCTGCTGCTTCTGGGGAATGCTGATGCTGCCCCTGAGGGTGGGGGAACCGAAGATGACATAGACCTCCCCCAGCTCTGTCCTGGGGCCACCGTGGGGACTGCCCGGCTCGCGGCCGGCAAAGGGTGCCCCCAGGACCATATCGTCGATGCCGTCGCCGTTGACGTCGCCTATCGCTATCGAGTCGCCCAGGAGGCTAAAGCCCTCAGCAGCAATGATAGTGACATCCTGGGGGTCTTCGGCGATGTCTATCGTGCCGCCCAGGTCGGGCCGGCCGAAGATGACGTAGACCTCGCCCCGGTCGGTGCGGAAGTCGGCGGTCGGGCCCTCGGAGAAAGGCGCTGAGACAATGATGTCGTCGATGTCGTCGTCGTTGACGTCGCCGGCGGCGACCGAAAACCCGAGGCCGTCGCTCGAACTGATACCTACTTCGGCCCCGAAGATGGTCAGGTCCTGCTGGCCCTGGGCCAGGTCGATGCTACCGCTCAGGTCGTGGGAGCCAAAAATAACGTAGGCCTCGCCGGCGTCCTCACGCGAGTTGTCTGGGCCGTCTGCGAAGCGCGCTCCAATGAGCAAATCGTCGATTCCGTCATCGTTGAAGTCGCCCACCGCTAGGGAGGGAATGTCGTTCCTCAGGTCGCCGGTCGCCTCGTTGTTTGCAGGAGGCAAGGGCTCGCCAGCGAAGATGGTCACGATGGGCTTGGTGGTGGCTAGGTCGACGATCGAAGGTTGGCCACCGCTCACCTGTTGTGTGGGAGACGGACTGCCCGGCGATGGCGAGGCAGCAGTCGGGCTGACGGCTGTGGGTGTAGTCGTTGGCGCCTCCTCTCCCCCGACACAGGCAGTCAGGACGAGGGTCAACACGGATGCCGCCGCCAGCGTCCAGGCGAGCTTGCGCTGAATCATATTCCAGGCTCCTTCCGGTGCTAGGTCCCCTCCGGCCGTCCGCACGGGTGACGGCCGTCTGCCTGTGGTCTGGCCTTCACCGCCGTTAGCAGCCGCTGTGCTGCCAACTGCTGCCGAGCCAGATGGCGAGTCCCGCCAGAACATCGCCGGGTGAGTAGAGTTATGCGGGCAAGCTGGCTAGCGCCACACAATCTCTTGAGCTATTATATCATCTGCCTGGCGAGCTACGTTGGCGTATCGGATCATGGAGCGCAGGGCGACGATGCCCAGAATGAGGGGGCTATCGCGACCCCTGCGGGCCCTGCCGAGGGCTATCTGCGGTGCTCAACACGCCAGGCGGGTGGCGACGGGGCAGATGCCCCGGTGGCCTCAGCGCGAGCCAAAAAAGGGCAAGTCGAACTTGACAAGGCATAGTGCCGCCGTGTATCAGGTAGATAGTATCAGGTGAGTTGAGGATGGAGACTATGCAACACCTGTCCAGAGTGCTGGCGACCGTGACCGGTTTGGTGCTCCTGCTATTATTGGCGGGCTGTAACGGCGGGGGTGAGGAGGAGACAGCCACTCCTACCGTCCCTACTACTTCTGCCACCCTTACGGCTACCGTCCCCACTATTTCTGTCACTCCTACCGCCACTGTCCCTGTGCGTCCCACCGCCATCGCCGCGCGTGGCGTGCGCATCGTTGTGGATAGCACCGCCGACACCAATACCCGCGATGACACAGTCACTCTGCGGGAGGCAATTATGCTGGCCAGCGGGGAACTGGCTGCGGCTGACCTGAATTCCAGCGAAGTCAATAACGTGAAGGGTGAGCCGGGCCCCGAATCCGCCGATACCATCAGCTTTGACCCGGCGGTGTTTCCTCCGGACGCGCCTGCTACCATCTCTCTCACCGCCACTCTGCCCGTCTTGAGCACAGGCGGCGACGCAATCGTCGGTGCGAAAGCTGGCGTTATCGTCGATGGAGCGAACCTAGGCTTCGAATGCTTCCAGATACGCTCTGACGGCAACGCCATCAAAGGCCTCCAGATTCAAAACTGTCACACGGGAATTGTGTTGCAGACGGCAGCGCGGAACAACATGATTGGAGGTTCGGCCGAGGGCGAGCGCAACGTCATTTCCAGCAACGATGCTGTCGGCGTCCGCGTGGATGGCAGCGCCAATGTGATCCAAGGGAACTACATAGGCACCGACGCCAGCGGCACTATGTCTAGGCCCAATGAGATGGAGGGGATCTGGATTGCCCCGGGTGCTCAGGAGAACCTCGTCGGGGGCTCCAACCCTGGCGAGGGCAACGTCATCTCCGGGAATAGCCTTTTCGGTGTGAGCATTAGCGGTCTGGGGGCGAAGGGCAACCTGGTCAAAGGCAACTACATAGGCGTCGACGCCAGCGGTCGGGTCGCTCTGAAGGACCGCTACGGAGTGGTTCTCGATAGCGGCGCTCAGAACAACATCATCGGCGGTAGCGTCCCCGGTGACGCCAATGTCATCTCCGGAAACCAGAGCGCCGGTGTGCTCATCCGCGGCTCGGGAACCGACGATAACTCCATCATAGGGAACTTCATAGGCACCGACTCTTCAGGCAACGAGCGCCTGGGGCAGGGGACGGGAATATGGCTGCTCAAGGGAACTCAGGGCAACATCATCGGTGGGACAAGCGACGGCGAGGGCAATATCATCGCCAATAGCGGCATCTTTGGCATCATCATCGAGAGCGCGGAGACCACCGGCAATACCATTCGTGGCAACTCCATCTACTCCAATGAACGAGGAAGCATCGTGAGCAGGAATGGCAACATCGGCCTGGACCCACCTATCATCGACGGCGTCAATCCCGTGCAGGGAACCGCCTGCGCCAACTGCATTGTGGACATCTACTCGGACCCCGGGGACGAGGGCAAGGTTTACGAGGGTTCGACACAAGCTGACGGCGACGGTCGCTTCATCTTCGACAAGGCGCCTTCTGGCCCTTACGTTACCGCCACTGCTACCGACGCCAACGGCAACACGTCCACCTTCTCCAAGCCCTTCTCAGTGCCGACCGGATGAGCGGGGTCGAGCCAGCGGACCGGGCCGCGAGCCGGAATCTGACGATGAAGCCGTTGCCAGCATCGATGGTCAAGACCTGGCGGCGCTTGGACTGCTCGGCGGCACCCCCTATGACGGGAGAACGGATACACTCTTGCCCCAGCCGTACCTAACCTACGGGCCCCCTTGCGGCGCCCGTATTTGGATGGTGGCAGAGCTGGTCAACTGGCCGCAGCTCTCGTAGTTGGCGTCGCAGTGGGAGCTTTCGGCTACTATCCGGTAGTTGCCAAGCGGCACCTGCTGGCCATCGTTGTCCCGTTGGTCCCATGTCTCAATAAACGAAAGCATCCCGTTGGCTCCCAGCGGCACCTCCTCTGCGACCTGGGCGAAGGCGCGATCCCGCGACCAGCGCCAGACCTCCTGGCCTTGGGAATTGATGACCGCCAGGTCGTAGCGCTCGCTGGTTCGGTAATAAAGTGTCATGGGATCTCGGACGGCGACCGTTATGACCAACTGAAGGGGCTTGCCCTGCTCGAGGAAGGTGCCGAGGGTGGTCAGGTCGATGCCTACGGGCCCTTCGAAGGGGAATCTCGGCGTAGGAGATGGTGTCGGTGTGGTCACCCCCGTGGGCGAGGGGCTGGGCTTTTCTCCGCCCTCCCCGCAAGCAGACGCGACCAGCAGGACAGTAGCTAGAGCAGCCAGAAGGGCCACAGACGCCTTCATCTTCATGACGCAGCAGCCTCCTTTTCCCATTGCGCCTCCTTCCTGGTGCTGGCTGCCTTCCTGACGGGTCGGGAGCGACCCTGGGCGGCAGCCACGGCGGGTTGATTGCCAGCTAGACCGTGCTAGGGACGTACTTCTTTATCCAGGGGACAGTAATCGGGCTCTGGCTGGCCAGATGTGCACGGGTCTTGTCCGGCCAGGGCGAACAGGGCCCTGCCGTTGGCGGCGGTGAAGTCGTCCTTCTCCTCGTCGTAGTAAAACTCGGCTTGCAGATCGAGGGTGACCGCCGGGTCAACCGAACGATCTATCAACCGCATGAATATGGTGACCTGCCATCTAGCACCGCCCAGCCAGCTAGCCACCACGCGGTGACCGTGGCCGGCATCGGGCTTACCGGCGGTGCGGAAGACCAGATCGGAGATAGTTCCCTCGTAGGTTGTGCCATCTCCCCAGGTGACCGTACGCACGACGGTGTTCGCCAGGGTTTCGATCTCCGCTCCCCGCGAGCTGATGTCCGTCGGCCCGGCAGTGGCTGGGGTGCCCTCGGGGCCGGGGCTCGCAGGCTGGGGAGACTCTGGTGTCGCCTCTGGAGCCGTCGCGCTTGGCGTAGCAGTAGTGGAGGTCTCTTCTTCTTCGCACCCCACCGCCATCGCAAGGCACAAGCAGATTGCAG
>Ga0315291_10008378_pt1 | contig 12711 bp, 10 predicted proteins | sample YL17G12_20_MG_FD_203070 | JGI IMG/M metagenome (GOLD analysis project Ga0315291, IMG submission 203070) | Sediment microbial communities from Yellowstone Lake, YNP, Wyoming, USA - YL17G12_20 | ecosystem: Environmental > Aquatic > Freshwater > Lake > Sediment | place: USA: Wyoming | collected... | reverse complement strand
GGCGGTTCCCTCCCTTCCGGCAGCCAGTCCGATGATCCTTCGGCCGGTACAACCATCGTTTCATAGGCGATGGCCGTCTGATCGAGCGACTCGCGTATTTGCGAGCACGTCTTGCAGTTCGCTGTTATGTAGAGTGTCATCACATCATTCCGCGCCAATTCTTTACGTCGATCTTCCCGTCGCTTCTGCCATACATACGAGAAGATCGGGCGGAACGTTCTGCAGGCGGATCACTTGGACGACGGCGGCAAGGACTCACCCGGCGCTATTTTGCCGACCGGCCGCCGGCTCTGCCAAGGCAGAATCAGTGCGGCGAGCAACAGCACCAGGGCTATCCACGCCCCGAATGCCAGCCACAGGACGATACCACCGATGAGCAGAACGAGCCACAGGAGCATCTGGAACTGCGACAAGGGCACGTACCGGCGCGGATCATGGCGATGCCATCGCTTCAGTTTCCATAGCGAGGCGAAAATCTCGTAGAGCCCGATGACCAGAAGGACCGCAATGCCCAGGTACACGATGGCGGGCGGCCTCTCCCGGGAATACCCATGCAGCGGTACGACGGCTGGACGCGTGAAGGCGAAGAGCGTGGCTGCCTCGCCGAGATAGGGTGCGTCCGACATGTTCGAAAGCACCCGGGGTGCGAGCAGGCTCCCGTCCGGCAGCGGCCAGCTTGCGACCAGCGCCTGGGCGGCCAGCTTGTAGGCGTGGTCCGCGCGGCCCATCGCTCTGGTGGCGCCGATTCCGAACGCGCTGGCTGCGACTCCATAGCCGCCAATCACGGGTCCCGCATCCACATCGTTCATGGTGAACCAGCCCACTTCGATGTCCCGGGGATACTCGCGAAAGCCCGCGAACCATGCCCCCTGCTGCCAAAACTGCCTCTCGTACTCAGCATACCAGTTGCTCGCGGTCTGCGGCCAAAGCTGCGGAGCCCAGATCAGCATGAACGATAATCCCACGCCCCGCGCGCTGTCTCGGGCACGCCCGGTCCTCGAATCGACCACGTACGCGGGCAAGCCCGTGTTGTGATCGAGGCGCTCGCCCTGGAAGCCGCGTATTGCCCGTGCGACGAATTGGGAGTGGTTGGTTCCGAGCACCGCATCGGTCCGTCGGATAGCCGCGATGGCCGGAACGATATCGATCGGATAGCATTGGCCCGGATAATCGTCGAGCAGCCCGTGCGGCGAGTCATCGAACTCCTGCGCGAGCGATTCCACCTGCCGGTGCAGCAGCGCCTCGTACCTGGCATCGCCGAGGAGTTTCTGGTAACTGGTCAGCGCGCTGATCAACAGCATCCGGTAGAAAAGGTTCTCCTTTTCAAGGTAGTCATCGCCCCAATGCTGCCGAACCCAGCCGGCGTGGTTCGGGTCCGCCACGAGGGCCGCCGCGGCTTCGATGGCCCCACGAGCATACTGCCGCGGCGGTACGCGATAAAGTGCCGGATTGTCCTGTGCCGCCTCCTGCAGGGCCTCGGTCGCCCACAGGTAAAAGACCGAGCCGAACAGCGGCCACTCCGTCCCGGAGATGTTGCCCGTCGTCAGGCGCGCTGCCGAGCCCGACCGCACGCGGCTCCGCGCCCACTTCTCATACTTGGGTGACAGGGCCCGATGCCAGCGGAACGCACACCGGGGGATTTGCCCGCCGCACAGCCCGGGGTCATTCAGATCACGGATTATGATCGCCGCCGGAGCAACAAAGAGATACAAGCTCAGGGCAACGGCGATAACCGTGTTCACGTAGACGCACAGGCCAAACGACTTTCGCATATCCGACCTTCCTGCTGTGTCCCCGACAGCATAGCGAAAATGAGGATAGGTGTCCACGTGGTTGTCACACCGCAGGGACACGCCGTGCACGACAAAACGGTGGCAGACCAGATACGCCTTCGGCGGGAATACCGGTTCAGAGGGACTCTTGGCTTTTCGTCGTCAGTTCGACCAGCCTGCTTTGCGAAGCACTCCGCAGACTCGCGAAGCAGAGAGGCCGAAAGCCCCCTGTCATTTCGACCAAGGCCGAAGGCCGCGCGGAGAAATCCGGCCACGAATGAGCGCTACGTCAGATTCGAGGCCAGATGTCTCGACTACGCTGCGCTTCGCTCGACATGACAAACAGCGCAGGATTCACTCAGAATCGGTGTGAGTCCGAGAGGGAGCCCCGCGTCCTCAACTGTCACCTTTCGTCGTGCACCCGGGACACGGGGCCGTATCAGCTTTCTGCCATAACAGAATCAGCATTCTCCCGCGTTCACTTCGACGAGTGGGACCGGTGACAATCAGGTTCGGTACCGAAGAGGTCGCCGGACACCGGAATTGGTAACATTCATTCGTACGATTCCAAGCCACGAGGGGACGGGGATCGCCGGAAAGGCAGACATCAAAAAAGATGAGCCCGGGATCGGAGGGTCCGTCAGGAGGGGATCTTCACATGGGCCGGAAAAGAGCTTATTGGGTGCGCAAGGCCGCGACAAGAGCGACGGTACTGGTCCTATTTCTGTGGCCGAACTCCGCCTTGAGGGCCGCCCCGACCATCCTGCTGCGTTTCGAACACAGCGGGCGCGAGGCAGGGACTACCTTGAAGGACAGCATCCGGCTCCAGGTGGCCGGATTTACCTGGTCGGATGGCACCGTCGACCTGCTGCGGGAGCCCGCCTGGCACACTTCGCCGTCGCATCCGTATGTCGCCGGCGGCGCCGACAGCACGGTCACATCCGATATGCCGGCTGCTCGATATGCTCTACGCTTTTCCGGTGCGGCTGATAACGCGGCCGCGGGCCGGGCAGAGATATTCGATATGGCGATACCGCAGGCGACAGAAAGATGGCTGCGCACGTCCAGCGAGTCTTCACCGGCGACAATCATGCACCTGATTGAAACCACTTTTGAGCCCACCGTTTGGAGTCCCGAAATCCATCGATGACAACAGGGAGCATCGCCGCCTGCGTCCGGGCAGACTGTACCCATCACGGCCAGAAGGCGGCCACGACTACGATGAGCCAGATTACGACCCCCACGACGAACTTGCCTATGAGGCCGAGGAACTCCCCGACGCCCGCCCCCACACCCCGTTGAAAGGACTGCTCGAGCTGTTCTCCTCGGGAGATTTCCATCGCCCACACGGCCAGTCCCACTCCGACGCAGGCGCCGAGAATCGTGCCCAGAACCGGGACGGGAAAGGCCAACGTCCCGACGGCCGCACCCAGGATGGCCCCGAACACGCCGGCAATGGAAGCCGACCAGCTCGCCCCCGCCTTGCGCGCCCCGACCATTCCGGCGGAGAACTCCATCAACTCCCCCGCCAGGGCGAGGACCGCGATGACAATCAACGTCCAGCCGGAAAAGACCCGCTCGTCCCATTTCCACCACGCCAACAGCGAGGTCGAGAGCACCATCAGCCAGTTGCCGGGCAGGCCGAACAGAACCAAAACCAGCCACAGCCCGTTAAGCAGAACCAGAAGAACCGACCATAAGTAAAGCATCCGCTCATTTTAGAGCGCACGAATCGCCCCGCAACCATTTCTGAAGAACCCGGCCCAAGTGAGCATACACCAGCATCAGCACGACGGCCGGGATACCATAAACCTTGAGGAAAATCAGCAGCGCCCCCATGCCCACGATGGGGCTGATTACAGGCACGACGAGAACGAGCAGGAAGCCCAGCATGAGCCGCCATCGATCCCTTAGGCGGAACTCGCTCTCCGGCAGCCAGCGTGCTGCTATCCACATGGCACAGCAGCCGGCCAGCAGCCCAATGAGGGCGCCGGCAAAGACATCGGACGGGTAGTGGGCCAGTGAGATAACCCGGAGCAGACCGATCGCGCCGGCTGCCGCGAAAAACCCGGGCGCCCAGACCCCGGGCGCCAGAAACATCACGACCGTTGCCACGGCAAAGACATCCGCCGTATCACCGGATGGAAAGGACACGGGCTGTGGCGGGTCATTCTGTCCTTGCGCCTCCGCCTGTGCGGCGATTATGAGCGGTCGGTTGGGTCGATCCCGAGGCACCGCGAGCTTGAGGGGACCGACACTCAGAGAGACCAGGACCAGTGCAACTATGGCGACGACGGTGGACCTCCATCGGTTCGTCACGCAACTCCAGAGCAGCAGCAGCCAGATGAGGACATAGGCTTTGCCTATCTGCCGGAACGCATCCACCCAACCCACTTTGTACCAGGTGTCAGGATGCTCAAGCAGCCGGTTGACTACCGGCTCGTCGAACAGAATAAAACTGAGAACCGCCCCCGCTGCACTCAGGACAATCAGAGACACCAAAATCCAGCGCCGGACCTGACGCGGCGCACCTCGCTCGGCACGGGTCACGGGTTTCCCTCCCGGCGCAACAGAGCCACGATTTCCAGCATCTTGCCCTTGGAAAAGCTCAGGCCTTCTTTCGCGGCGATCGGCTCAAGACCCAGCGAGCCGTAACGCTGTTCGATCCCCGTCAGCACGGCCCGGGGAACAATCAGGACCCCCGGCCCTGACTGCCGGGCCCAATCCGCGACCGCCTCTTCGCCGGCCAGCGTCTCAATCCGCCGGCCGACGTAGAAATTCAGGGTAGGCTCGCCGTACTTGAACGTCGCCACGGGAACCTCTCCAGCCGTTCTCTGTTTGACCGCCTCGGCCAAAGCCGGAGAGACCTTGAGCTTCTCGAGCGCCGGCATGGCGCCCAGCATCAGTGGCACCTGCAACAGGAGCATGCCGGCCAGCAGAGTGACCGAGCTGGCCTGCGGGCGGTCCTGCAACTGCTGACGAATCGCCCATACGGAAATCCCCAGCAAGACAGCCGCCGATGCCCAAAATGCCGCTATGGCCCCCGGCACGTGCAGCCAGAAAGGAGCAGCAAACAAACTGACGATGGCCCCGCCGGCCACCGGCCCGAAGAACCACACTCCCCCCCGCAGCCAACGGCGGTCGGCCTCGGCTAATCTGCCCTGCGAGGCGGCCGCCAACGTCCCGCCGACCGCCAGGGCCATGGCCGGCCAGGTGAACAGGATGTAGTGTGGCAGCTTGGTCGCGACCAGGGTCATGATGACGACAATCGCGACCACCCAAGCCAGGAACAACTCCCGGAAGTGAGCGAACCCGACCCGCCGGTTCACGACCGCCGAGATGGCGCCCGGCAGATGCAGCGTCCACGGGAAGAAGCCCGCCAGAATCACGGGCAGATAATACGGCAGGTGGAGCAGGAAGGCCCCACCGTGATGCTCCAATGGCCGGGCACTGCGCGCCAATACGTGGTGGCCGATACCGAGACGCAGGAACTCGCCGCCGGTGGCGTTATTGGCAGGGATGGCCCAGGCCACAAACAGCAGCGCACCGATAACGGTGGCCCCTCCGAGCCGCCCGAGATGCGGCGTGATTCGGACATTGCTTCTTCTGGTCAACCAAAGCGTGACAACAATCACCACGATGGGCAGCAGTGCGACCGGTCCCTTGGCCAGCATCCCGGCTCCCAGGGCCAGTCCCATGCCGATGCCATCATACCACCGCAGGCCGGCAGTGATTCCACGAGCAAAGAATACCATGACGGCAACCATGCAGGGCAGCAGGATGGCGTCGGAGGTGGCCGCCGTGCCTTCGACGATGACCATCGACGTCGAGGCGAGGATGGCCATGGACCACAATCCGGCTTTGTCACCCGTGAATCGCCGGGCGATCAAAAAGGTGAATATGCAGGTGACGGCGATACCTACCGCGCCGAAGAAGCGGCAGGCGAGCGAGGTCGGCCCGAGCACGCGCATCGGCACGGACATAAGCCAGTAGATCAGAATCGGTTTATCGGGGCGCAGCCGACCGTTGAAGGTCGGGTACAGATAATTTCCCGACTCCAGCATTTCGGCGGTGGCCCGGGAGAAGCGCGGCTCGTCCCGATCCCACAAGGTGCTTCGGGTATCGATGAACCAGTAGAGACAAGCCACGGCCGCGGCGAGCACAATGATGGACAACCAAGGCGTGCGCGATTCGTCGATTTGCACCGGTCCTTCCATGACATACTCCTGCTGCCGTTGACCCATTCGCATCCACTGTGATGCCCCAGGCTCCCCACTAAATGTGCGGTTCAGCAAGGTGCCCCCTTGTTCGAGGCGCGCCATGATAATATAGTGCCTCCTTGGCGCCAAGTTCCCTCCAGCTCCTTTCCGAGACAATCGGATGGAAATGCGACGTATCATGCCGCAGGTCGGCCGGGCCGCCGCAGGGGAAGCGATCCCCGTCCTGCGATAGACGGTATTGTCGCTACGGTACACCCACGGTACAATAGCGGCAAAAAGATGAGGTGCAGAGCGATCGTTCCCAAAGCCTTTAGGGGGCAACATCGATGAGTTCCGAACGCCGGTCAGACGAGGGAGTACACCTGTCCGTGGTGGCGCCCGCCCACAACGAGGCGGACAATCTGCCGCGATTAATCGAAGAGACGGCGGCCGCATTGGCCCCGCTCGAGCAGAACTGGGAAATCATCATCGTCAATGATGGCAGCACGGACGGCACACTCCCCGTTTTGCGAGAGCTGATGAAGAAATACCCCCGGCTGCGGGTGCTGTCGTTGCAGCACCGGGCCGGCCAGACGGCCGCTGTGGACGCGGGCCTGCGCCATGCGCGGGGCGCGTTCCTCGCCACTCTCGATGCCGACCTGCAGAACGACCCGGCGGATATCCCCCGGCTGCTGGAGGTGCTGCACTCCCAGCCGTACGACCTGGTCAACGGCTGGCGGGCCAACCGCCGCGACCCGTGGCTGCGTCTGGTCTCGACGCGCATCGCCAATGGCACGCGGAACTGGCTGACGCACGAGCAAATTCACGATTCCGCCTGCGGACTGAAAGTCTTCCGCCGCGAGTGCGTGGACCGGCTCAAGCTCTTCAACGGCATGCACCGCTTCCTGCCGACACTGGTGAAAATGGAGGGCTTCCGCGTGGTCGAGCTGCCGGTGAACCATCGCCCGCGCATCGCCGGCAAGGCCAAGTACGGGGTCTTCAATCGGGTCTTCAAAGCCCTGCGCGATTGCTTGGCCGTCCGCTGGATGCAGCGCCGGGTCCTGCGCTACGAGTGTCAGGAATTGGAGTCTTGATATGTGGAGCGAATTATCGAGCAGATTCTCCGCGAATCTGGACCTGTGGGCCGTGTTCGGGGTCACGTTCCAGACGGCCTTTATGGCCAGGTTCCTGGTCCAGTGGATCGCTTCGGAGCGGCAAGGAAAGAGCGTGATTCCGATCTCGTTCTGGTACCTCAGTCTGATCGGCAGCACCGGTGTGCTGGTCTATGGCATAGGGCGCGGCGACGTGGTCATCATTCTAGGCCAATGTTTCGGCACCGTCGTCTACGTCCGCAATCTGGCCCTGATCTTCCGGGAGCGTCGAACGGCCCGCTCCGCAATGATAACTGGTAATTGACTATTGATGATGGGTCGGAAATCATCAATAATCCATCACCAATCATCAATCCATCGGCTGCCATTCCGTGCGGAATAAGGCCTGCCGGTTTGAGGGATTTGCCCACGAGTCTCTTGGCACGCCCGGCGTAGATGCTTATGGGTACATTCTGAACAAAGGGAAGTACAAGTCAAGTAAGGAGCATAAACATGAGAGCCGGATTAGCATTTTGGGCGGGCGTCATTGGCGCAGCCGTGATGGTTCTCGGCATGTGGATTGCGCGAATCGTGGGCGCCACCGATTTCAACTTCGGTTATTGGTGGGGCTCGATGATCCTGGGCAATACGAGCGGCGCAGCCTGGGTCTTCGGCTTCGTGATCCACCTGATTATCGGGGGCTTGGTCGCCTTGGCTTTTGCCGCCGCTTTTGAAGCCATCGGACGCTCCAATTGGTGGCTGGGCCTGATCGGCAGCCTCATCTTCCTGGGGGTCGCCGGGTTGTTCGTGGGCTGGATTTCGATGGTCCATCCGGCGATCCCGCAAGTCATCCCCGATCCCGGGTTCTTCACGGCCAACTATGGCGTGGGAAGCATCATCACATTCTGCATCCTGTACCTGGTGTACGGCATTATTGTTGGCAGCATGTACGTGCCGGTGCGTGTGCTTACTCGGCCGGTCACTCGAGAGACTCGTGAGCGTTTGCCGTCCGAGGAGGAGCCGGTGGGGGCAGGCAAGCGAATGGAGGAGCGACCCGTCGGCAGGGACAGAGGGCGAATCGAAGAGGTCCCGGCAGGCAAGAGACACGCCGAGGAACTCCCTCTGGAGACCGGGGGAAAGCCGAAGACGCCCCGGGAATAAAGCGATCGGCGCTCCGCGGAGTCCGGGCCTTCGATGACACGCCCGCAAAAGAAGGTGCCCCGCCGAACTGGTGCAGGGCCACGTACATCGGTGAGAGCCGTGTACGGAATAGTGACACCCGGTGCGAGTCCGAGACCGTAAAGCGGATTTCGGCTCGCACCGGGTGCTTTCATATCGACCCGTCCCTGCGAACACCATCAGGCCTTTCCCCCTGCATGAGCCCGCACTTCCTCATTTGCTCATTTGCGGATAGAAGGCCGCCGGGTTCGACGTATACGTGCAGTTGCGTATCGGGGTACTTCTTTGAAATACTGTAGGCCTTTTTGCCCCTTTGGGGACGAGCATCATCCGGCTGTGTGGCGGCGCGTATCCTTGTCCGTCGTGGTCCTTTGCATAGAATCGCTGATCGAGGTCAAAACTGAGATAGTAGAGATACGGTAAGATCCATCGAACATAGTTTTCTTCGTCGCCTCCCGAGGCGAGACGGATTCTCAGACCCGCCGCTTTTCGCGCGAGCGCGTCCATGAGAATCGTGAAAGGCCCGGTTTGCTCCTCCAGGTCCCATTCCCGCACGGCCGCCGCCTGTCGGCGCAGCGCCTCCAGCCACTCCTGCTCTTTTCTCTGTTCCTCCTGCCATTCTCGGAACCTCCGCAATTCATCTTCCGAGGGCAGCTCGGCACGGAATCTCACCAGCGCCTGCTGGTCTTTGGGCTCCCACTCCGTGCAGACCTTCAGATAAACCCCCGCACCCTCCGCGCGGATGGACCGGGAGTCCGTCAACCTCTCGGCATACAGAGACGTGGAGTCATATTGTCTGTCCGTATCGCCGGTACAGCGGTAGATGACATGTACGATCTCGTTGTCATAGAAAAGGAGAAACTCCGTCACGCCGGCCGGCTTATCCGTGAAGCTGAGCCGAGCCGCCTGGCCGGGTGCAAGGGTCAACTCCTCCTGAGAGCCGATCTGGTAGACACGCTCGACGGCGATCTTATTCTTGACTTCGTGAACGAACGCGATGAACTCTTCCAGACCGTCGCAGGGCATGGCCGGCGGCTCTGCCCCTGCCGGCTGCCGGCAGAAAACGAGAAGCAACAGCGTCGTAAAAATGAGCTTCCTCATAGCAAAACCTCCCACCGAACGTAGTGCTTCCTCATGGCTCCCGCTTCTCATAAGCATTGTGATCAATTCATGCGCCGTATGTCATCCTGAACGGAGCGCAGCATAGTGAAGGATCTGGGCCGCGCACGGAAGAAACCTCTCCTCCGCGGGCCAGATTCCCTCGACTTCGCTCGGGACAGGCTCTTCGCCTTCGGCTCAGGATGACAGAGTCCTGTCGTGCAAGAATTCTTCCTAACCCGTATCAATTGGTCTTCGACTCGGACAACCATTTCAGGGCCGTGCTCAGGACCGGGTCTCGCTGCCCGGCAATATCCTCGCGCGTCGGCTCCACTTCCACGTCGGGAATCACGCCGATGCCGACAAATTCCTTCCCATCCGGGTAGGTGTTGCGCTTGGTGCAGATGCGGGCGCCTCCGCCGCCGGGAAGTTGGACCATCAGGGGCTGGCCGGTGGAGCCGGAGGTCCTCTGGCCGATCACCTTGCCCCGGCCGCAGGCGTGAAAGGCCACGACAAAGTCCTCGGCGGCACTGGCAGTTTCGGGCCCTGTCAGAACGGCCACCGGCCCCGCGTAGTGCTTCGTCTCGTGCGGCGTGATGGTGTCGTGGTCACCCTCCTCCCACTGCTCCTGGCGCCCCCAGGCCTTGAAGGCGGCAACATGCTTGCGGGATTTCCAGTGCGAGCCGGGCACGCTCTTATCGATCAGCCGGCTCAGGATGGCGGAACCATGCTGCGTGCTGCCGCCGCCGTTGTGCCTCACGTCCAGGATCAGTCCTTTGGCAATCTGGATCTGCTCGAAGGCTCTGTCAAACTCCTGCACCGCCTGATCCGACCCGAAATCCGGAAGATTCACGTATACCATCCCGCCCTCCAGTGCCTTGCATTGGAACTCATTGGGCGGACGCGAGAACCGACAGTTGCTCCGTGTGAGCGTGACATTGATCTTCGAGCCGTCTAATCGAACGACATCGAGAACGGCGGCGGTGGCATCCGGGCCGCAGAGCAATTTGGGGTAAGCCTGAAGATCGCGCGCCTGGGGCGTCGAAGCGGCAGTATAGGGGTAAATCGTCTCAGAGAGAACCTGCTGAACGGGCCGCCTGTCGATGTGCGTAACGATGTCGCCCCGCTGAATGCCGGCGGCCTCCAACTCCTTTCTCAGTTCCTCGCTCTTGATACTTTCAGCAGGGCAGACCTGAACGACAACCGCCTCGTTCCGTACCGCCTGCACCTGGATGGGTGGCTCGGAGAATGGCTCATCGCTCGGCCCCCACACGGAGGTATGACCATCCTTCAACAGAGCGATGCACTGACGGAGCACACGGTAGTACTCCACGTCCGTCTTAGCCGCCTGCACCTTCGGGATATACGCCAGCAGAATCCCGTCCCAATCGATCTCCGGGACGTGATCGAAGAAAGCAAAGTTGTATTTGACCTCGCTCCACAGCCGGGCAAACCCGGCAATACGTTCCGCCTCCGGGATCGGAACGGCCGGCATGAGCTCACGGCTCTGGTACATCGTACTGATCCGGCGGCCCTGCGACATCCATTGCCTGTAGATGTCCTGGTTGTATTTGAGGTCGTCGGAAGCCCGAAACTCCACGTGGATGGCATCGCCCTCCACGTGCCAGCGGGTTATCACAAGACATCGGGTATACGCGGCCTGACGCAGCGCCCCATCGAGGCTGACCCGGCTGCCGCCTCCGGAGGTGTTGCCGTTCGAGAAGAACGCATCGGCGCGCATAATGCCTTCCGTCTTGCCGGCGATGGGGGCCTCATAGTAATACAGGATGAAGTCCGTGATCTGATGCTCGTTGGCCGGACAATGCAACTGCACGGCCTGTCCCTTCTTCAGCGTGATTTCGATATCACGGTTGAAGGCACAGTCCTGCGTCGCGATCAGACGGCTTTTCGCCTCGGCTATCAATTCCGGATAAGAGCCGGCCTGCACGATTGTGCCGCAGAGTAATGCGGTACAGACCGCAACCCATCGTGCTCCGTTAACGTTCGACATGGCTTTCTCCTTGTGCATTGTGGACCCCGACGAATCACGACTTCTGCGATCGAAGCACCTGGAGGGCCGCCTCCAGGACAGCATCGCGGCCGTCGGCTATGTCCCGTCTGGTCGGGTTGACCTCGACATCGGGTATCACGCCGATCCCGACGAATTCACGGCCATCCGGGTAGCTGCACCATTTGGTGCACACGCGGAAGCCTCCGCCGCCGGGAAGGTCCACGGTCAGGATCTGACCGGTGGAGCCGTTGGTCCTCTGGCCGACGACCTTGCCCCGGCCGCTGGCCTGAAAGACCACCACGAAATCTTCCGCGGCACTGCCGGTGGCCGGACCGGTCAGGACAACCACCGGACCCTGGTAATGCTTCCCCCGGGATGGCTCGACGGTACCGGGGCTGCCCGCGAACCATAACTCCGCCTGATCAAACGCCCGAAACATTGGCAGGTACTGACGCGTTTTCCACCGGAACCCCTTGGCGGGCCGGTCGATCAAAGTGCTCAGAATGGAATCGCCGAAACCCGAGTTGCCGCCCCCGTTGTCCCGAACGTCCAGAATCAGTCCCTTGGCCCGCAGGATCTTGTCAAAGGCCTCTTCAAACTGCTTGACCACCCGATCCGATTGGAAGGAGTCCAGGTTCACCTGAACAATGCCGCCTTCCAACTCGCGTAAGAACGGCACCTTGTCCTTGGGAAAGTCGTAGTATCCTCTCGTGAGAGAAACGTCGCGTTCCTCACCCTGCACACCCCGGACTCGCATCTTCACCTTGCTTCCATTCTCGCCTTTCGCCAGTCTCGGATAGGCATCCAGATCGAGGCCCTGAGGCGTGGAGGCGGCGATGTAAGGATATATGTCTTCGGCGAGTATCTGAGGCACCGGCCGGCCGTCGATATGCGTAATCTCATCTCCCGGCTTCATGCCGGCCGCGAGCAACTCCGCTTTCAGCTCGGGGCTTCTCACGTTGTCGGCCGGATAGACTTGGACAACGACAGTCTTACCTTCCACGGCACGGATCTCAATGGGGGGCCGACAGGGTGCCTCACCCGTCGATCCCCACACGCTGGTGTGATTGTCTTTCAAAAGTGCGACACAGCGCATCAACACGCGATAGTACTCCACATCGGTCTTCGCCTGCTGGACCTTGGGGAGGTAATCGATCAGTATCTGATCCCAATTGACCTCCGGGACCTTGTCGAAGAAGGGGAAATTGAATTTGACCTCGCTCCAGAAGCGTGCAAATCCCGCCAGGCGCTGCGTCTCCGGCAGTTCCACGGGGCACACAAGCTGTCGATCCTGGTACTGGGTCCTGTACCGTTTCCCCTCGAGCCGGTACTGCCTGTACTCGCGGTAGCTCCGCTCCAAA
>Ga0315291_10008377_pt1 | contig 12712 bp, 19 predicted proteins | sample YL17G12_20_MG_FD_203070 | JGI IMG/M metagenome (GOLD analysis project Ga0315291, IMG submission 203070) | Sediment microbial communities from Yellowstone Lake, YNP, Wyoming, USA - YL17G12_20 | ecosystem: Environmental > Aquatic > Freshwater > Lake > Sediment | place: USA: Wyoming | collected... | reverse complement strand
CGCCGCCGCCTACGCCGAGGAGGCCGAGTGTGATTGAGCCGCAGTTCCGCTTCGACCTGTTCGTGGTCCTCGGGATCATGGTGGGCTGCCTGTTCGTCATCGCCGTCTGTTCGACCGTGCTGGTGCTGCGATGACCCCCACCGACCGCCTCGCCGCGCTGCTGGCCGAGGTACTTGCTCTCGATTGCCTCCCGTTTGAGGCCACTCACGGCCCCGGCTGTCTGCTGGAACGCATTCAGGATGCACTTCCCCTCGCCGCCACCCCCGCCCCGGCCGAATACGGCTCCGTGGCGTGGCACCAAGCCGAACAGGCGCACTATCTCGCCGCCACCCCCGCCCCGCTGGACGTGGACGACGGCTGGCAGGAGCGCGGCAACCCCGGCGATGACGCCACCCCCGCCCCGCTGGACGTGGATGACTGGCCCCCGCCCGGTGTCCATCGTCACGGCGACGGCTGCGGGCACCTTCGACCGACACCTTGGAGCCCCCGATGAGTGACAAGGCGTACACCGTCATCGGCACCAACGTCGTCATCGACTGCGGGACCGTCGAGGAAGCCATCGCCTACGAGCGGGAGTTGTGGGCCAACCAGCCCTACGCACCCGCCACCCCCGCCCCGCTGGACGGGATTGCGGCTCAACTGGCCCGCGTCGAAACGGAGTTGGAGGACTGCCGCGAGGCGAACAAGATCATGCGCGAAGCCCGCGCCACCCCCGCCCCGCTGCCCTGCAACCACGACTGGCAGCCGTGGCTCGCCAACACCAGCCAGTGCTCCTGCTGCGGCGCTCGCCGCGACGACCTCGCCACCCCCGCCCCGCTGGACCAGCAGACAACAACGACCGACGACGATGCGTGGCTAACCGGCAAGACGCAGACGCGACAGGTGCCCGAATGGGCATCGGAGGGCTATCACCACACCGAGAGGCCAGAGCGAGACGCCACCCCCGCCCCGCTGGACGAAGTGGAGTGCGGCGCTTCGGACACACCAATGTCTGTCCGCGTGAGCCGTGCCAACCCGGCAATGGACATCGAGGCGTACTTGATCGGTCACGGCATCGAGCATGGGCTTGCTCACGGGCTGGCTGATGACTCCATCGCCGCACATAGGTCCGCCACCCCCGCCTCGCTGCCTGATGTTCGCGGCGAAGTGCTGCCCATCATGCTGCGGCCCGCAGTAGACATGGACACCGCCCCCGCCCCGCTGGACGGCCCGTACACCGTGGCGAAGATCGAGTACGCCGCAGATGACTTCTGGGACGTGCTGGACGCCAACGGCGAGAAGATCGCCCTGTGCGGCGAGGCTGACGCCCGCCTCATCGCCGCCGCACTCAACACCGCTACCCCCGCCCCGCTGGACGACAACACGGTGACGATCAACCTTCGCCGCTGGGTGGAGTCCCTGATCGCCCACGCCGACGACAAGGACGGGATGGTCTGGGTCACGAAGGCCGAGATCGTTTCGGTCCTTGCCCTCGCCACCCCCGCCCCGCTGGACGCGATGTGTGCGGCGTGCGGCCATGACGATCCGCACGTCAAGAACGGTGGTTGCGGCCTTGACCTGTGGCGGGAAGGCCCGCCTCCCTACTTCGACCAGTGCATGTGCGACGGCAGGATCGGCAGCCGCATCGTGCGGTTCTGGACGGCCACCCCCGCCCCGCTGGACGTGGAGCGGCTGACCTACGCTTTTCGCAAGGGCGGCGCTCGCTTGCACGAGGAAACGTGGCACGTCCACGAGGACGATCTTCCCGCCATCGCCGCCGCCTACGCCGAGGAGATGAAGTGAGAGACCCGATCATCCTCGCGGACCCCAAGGAACGAGCCGCCGAGCGTGAGGCGGACCAGAGCTGGAACGACTACCTGATCAAGGAGATCGAGAGCGACGACGGGGAGAGCGCCACCGTCACCGTGGGCGATCCGCTCTGGCCCAACCGCAAGATGGGCATGGGGGGCTGGACGACCAGCATGCCCTGGCCGATCAGCCCCAGGCCCAAGGTCGGGATGATGATCCGCGTCTGGAGCACCGGCAACCAGAACCACGGCGTGACCCTCATCGAGGGCGACCGCTTCGTGCCGGTCTACTACAAGACCAAGCGCGAGATGGACGTGGAGCACGCGGCCTGGATCGCGGAGCACCAGAAGGATCAGCGCCAGCGGTTCGTGGAGGGTGTGTCGCGGCTCGACACCGAGTACGAGAAGCTCCCCGGACCCCTCAAGCGCCGGATCGACCGCTTCCGGTCCGAGGACCCTGACTTCCGCTGGAAGGACGAGGCCTACGAGATGGCGGCCTGCGCCGAGGCCGGCCGGCTCTACCGGGCCGCGATGGACCCCGCCACGGGCGTCCTGCTCAAGGCGCGCAAGATCAAGATCCCCAAGGACCTCTCGCTGCGCTCCTACGACCAGCCCAAGGGTGAGGGCGTCACCGACTGGGAGGACACCCCCGAGAACCGCCTGATCGCCATCGACGAGATCAACGGCGCCCCGAACAACTACAACTACAAGCTCCTCGAGGAGATGTTCCCCTGGATCGACTCGGGGCACTCCGACAACACCTGGGGCCACGCGGTGGCCTTCGCCCGGATCCTGGTCCGCGACGGCGAGGACGCCAAGCTGTGACCCGGGACCAGATCGTCGAGCACATCAACGAGCAGATCGGCGAGGAGGAGGCGGAGGAGATCGTCCTGTTCGACGGGATGGAGCCGGCCTTCCTGGGGATCGCGGAGCGGTTCGAGAAGGGCGGGCACCGCTACTTCGCGGTCTACAGCTACCGCAAGATGGTCAACGCCCTCCGTGGGCCCTTCGGACGCGACATGACCCGCGAGGACGCCTGCGAGTACCTGGAGTTCAACACCGTGGGCCTGTACGCCGGCCCCAACACGCCCGCGATCATGCGGGATCTGGAGTAGCCCATGACCGAGTTCGTATCGCCCCTGCGGGCTCCTGAGCCGCGACATCCCCAGCAAGCTGTCCTGTTCACGAGCCCGGTGGACACCACCTACGCCATCGACGGCCAGAAGATGTCCGTGACCATCACCATCCGCCTGGGACGGACGCCGCGCCAGAAGTGCTCCAACTGCGGCAACCGGAGGATCCTGTTCTTCGTCGGGCTCAACCAGGTCATCCAGAGCCCGCCCATGTGCGCCAAGTGCGCCGGGATCCGGTGAAGAAGAACCAGCTCTCGGACCTGCAGGACCTGTTCCGTGTCGGCGCCAAGCCACCGCCGGGCAAGGTGTTCGAGAGCAAGGCCAAGACGACGATCTCGATCGCCATGCCTGACGGATCGGGTCTCCACATCGAGACCGAAGAGGTGACCATCAGCTTCGACCGGAACTTCCAGGAGGTGACCACCCGGTCGGATGCCAAGCGCGTGTACATGGTCGATCGGGGCACGTTCACGATCGTGGGCAAGCTGTGAACGTCGCGATGCTCCCCGAGCAGATCCGCGTCTCCCTGGAGGCGGGTGCGGGATCCACGACTGGGCACGGCATGCTGATCGGGTTCGAGACCGGGAACGGGATCCAGGGGATCGTGATCGTCGAGGATGGGAGCATCGTCCGGGTCCCGGTCTCCATGTTCACCATCGACTGGCGATATGACGCCGCAACCGACCGCTGGATGGATTTGGAGGCTCTCCGGTCGGCAGAACCCGACCAAACCTAGCGGAGGGCCTTCTCCACGCTGTAGGCTTCGTGGTACAACTGCAGATGGGTTTGTAAGGTGGCCGCTCCGCGCCTCTCCTGGTTGACCTCCGGGTAGCGTCGAGCGCCATCAATCCCGAACGGACGGGTCGTGTGAAGCCCCCCTTCACCGACCCGTCTTTCCTTTTCCTGGGAGATGGCCCGGCGTGAACCGCTACACCAAGATCGTGGACTACTTCGATGCAACCCACCGTGATCCAGACGAGAGCAGCCATGTCCATGGCCACCGCTTCACGATCGAGGTGGTGGAGCAGTCGGAGGTCCCGACCCCGATCGTCGACGACCTCAAGGCCATCTGCCTGGAACTGCACCTCCGCGACCTCTCACAGATGCTCGTGGGTGGGAGCGAGTCGCTCACCGGCATTGCTTCATGGTTCATGGAGCGCCTCCTCACGAAACACCCGAGGGTGGTCAACGTGGAGGTCTGGTACGACCAGAGCCACCGAGCCGGCATCTCGAGGACGGTGAGATGAACGCCCGGAACGACTACGACGCCCTGGAGCGCGAGTATCGGACCGGGGACATGAGCCTGCGCGAGCTGTGCCGGCTCCACGAGATCCCGAACCACTCCCCGGTCATGGAGTACTCGAAGAAGCACCAATGGGCCAGGAAGCGCGAGGAGTACCGCGCCTCGGTGCTCAACCGCTCGGTGGTCCACATGGCCGACGACGAGGGTCGCCGGATCGCCCAGGAGGCGCGTGTCCGCGACAACGCCATCGAGGCGATCGACGAGGCCATCACCAAGATGCGGGCCGACATGCAGCGGACCCGGAAGAGCCTCATCAACGGCGAGTGGGTGGAGGAGCCGGTGATGCTGATCCGCCCGCAGGACCTCGGCATGCTCATCGACCGCCTGAACGTGCTCTTCGGACGCCCAGCCAACATCACCGAGGAGCGCACCCTTGGTATCAACCTCTCAGCCGGATCCGTCGAGCCCGACATCCTCCGAGGCATTGTTGAAGCTACTCGGGGCCTCGCCGACACCGGCAACTCTGCTCGATCTCCGTTCCCGCGCATTGGTGGCCCTGGCACAAACTGACGGGCCCGAGGCGGTCTTCGCCTACGGCGAGCTGGTGTTCGGGTACGTCCCGGCGTCGCACCAGCGCGAGATGGTCACTCAGACCCTCGATGCGATCTATCGCCGCGAGCACGCCGTCTACCTGCTCCCCCGGGGTGGCGCCAAGACCACCTGGGACAACACGATCCTCTGCTCCTGGCTGATCGGCAAGTACCCCGACATCCGCATCGGGATGGTGTCCAACACCGACACCCAGGCCAAGGATTTCAGCCGGGCGATCAAGTACACGATCCAGTCCAACGCCGCGCACCGCCTCGTGTTCCCGGACTCGCTGCCCAGCTCCGAGAAGTGGACCGACAAGGAATGGCTCTGCGCCGGCAGCCGCTGGCTCGGGTCCAAGGACGTGACGATGTTCGCCGTCGGGGTCGGCGGCGCGATCATCAGCAAGCGCTTCGACCTCATCCTGATGGACGACATCCTGGACGAGGAGAACACGCAGACCACCGACCAGCGCGAGAAGGGCGAGACGTGGTTCAAGAAGACCCTCAAGCCCTGCCTGGCTCCTGACGGCGTGGTCGTCGTCATCGGGACACGCTGGGGCGAGGAAGACCTCTACGAGCAGTTCATGAAGCCCTCCTACGAGGGTGGGTTCGGCTGGCGCAGTCACGTCATCTCGGCGCTCACCGAGGACGACAACGGCGTCATCAGCAGCTACTGGCCCGAGTACTGGCCCGTCGAGCGCCTTCTCAAGGAGAAGGAGGAGATGGGCAGCGCGATGTTCTCGTGCGCCTATCAGAACGACATCAGCGGACTGCTCGAGGGGAACATCTTCCACGGGCCGTTCGACCACTTCGACACCCTCCCCGAGGGGCACCAGTACACCCTGCGCATGGGCGTGGACCTGGCTTCCTCCACCAAGGAGCGTGCGGACTTCACCGCGAGGGTCACGTCCGCCGAGGACGTGTGCCCGTCGGGCTGCGCGCTCAAGGGCATGTTCTACGTCCTCTCGGCCTACCGCGACAAGCGCGAGAGCCACCACGCCGAGTTCGTGTACGACGGGTGGATGGCCTACCCGTCGATCAGCCTGGTCCTCGTCGAGAAGGTCCAGTTCCAGTCCACCCTGATCCAGGAGGTCATGGAGGACTACCCCAAGATCCCGATCCAGGGCAAGCCGGCAGACGGTGACAAGACGACCCGGGGACGGGCGGTCGCCGCCAAGTACGAGGCCCACAAGGTCGTCCACCACAGATCCCTGCGCGGCACCGCCTTCGAGGTCGAGCTGCTGTCATTTCCAAAGGGGCACGACGACTACGTCGACGCCCTCGGGTACTCGATGGACATGGGCGGGGACAGCTTCTTCTTCGGAAGCTTGAAGACGAGGGCCGCATGAGCACAGACATGAAGGAACTGGAGTTCCGGGACGGGAAGCGGTTCGTGCCGGCGTATCTCGCGATCCTGATGGGCGAGATCGAGACCTTCCGCTACAGCTATGAGGAAGCCATCGCGGCCGCCAACAAGCAGGCCGAGGAGCGGTTTCTCAACGCCCAGCAGGACAGGATCCTTGCGGCGCACTTCCGGGAGCAGCGTTGACGTGGGCTTGATTGCCGATCTCCTGACTCGTTCGTATCGGACGAGTCCCAAGAACCTGCCGCCGGGCAACGCGACCCTGGTGTTCCAGGAGCGTGGCAAGGTCGGCAAGAGCAGCAGCGCCCTGTTTCGCAACTGGGCCGAGCACTCCGAGTGGGTCAGGGCGGCGATCAACGTCCGCAAGGCCCAGGTCAGCTCGGCGGAGTGGGACATCGTCCCCTTCGACCAGACCAAGCCAGCGAGCGAGGCGACACAGGACCAGCTCCGCGACCTGTTCAACCGCCCCAACCTCGCGGTCGAGAGCTTCCGCTCCTGGGTCGAGCCGATCATCGAGGACATCCTCGTCCTCGACACCGGCACGATCGAGAAGGAGCGCACGCTCGGGGGCGGGATTGCCTACCTGCACGCGGTGGACGGGGCCAAGGTCAAGGTCAACGCCCTGTGGGACGGCAACCCCGACGAGTACCGGTACTACTGGGTGCCGGCGCCCCAGTACGAGGTCCCCTTCTACAACGCCGACATGGTCTACGTGATGGCCAACCCCAGGACCTACTCGGTCCTGGGTCTTTCTCCGCTCGAGACCCTCAAGAACACCGTCGACGCCGAGGTCAACGGGTCCCAGTACAACCACCGCCAGGTGACCAACGCCGCACCCGACGGGATGCTGGACCTGGGCGAGGGGGCCAGGCCCGAGCAGGTCGACGCGTTCAAGAGCTACTGGCAGTACGAGGTAGCCGGCAAGGGGGCGATGGCCTTCATCGGCGGCACCAAGGGAGCCAAGTTCTTCCCCTTCCGTGGCACCAACCGCGACATGCAGTACCGGGAGTGGCTCGACTACCTGGTGCGCAAGATCTGCGCGGTGTACCTGATCAGCCCCCAGGACCTGGGGCTGACGTTCGACATCAACAGGGCAACGTCAGAGACGCAGATGGAGATGACCGAGGACCGGGGTCTCCGTCCGCTGCTCGCGCTCGTGCAGGACTACTTCACGCGGGAGATCGTCTGGGACGAGTCGTTCGGAGGGAACACGAACAACCTCGCGTTCCGCTTCACGCGGCTGAACATCAAGGAGTCCATGTCCAAGGCCAGCATCAACAAGCTGGCGCTCGCAGGCATGCCTTGGAAGCCAGTCAACGAGGCGCGGATCGACGAGGGTCGTCCTCCGCTCGGCGACCCCAACGACGAGAACAACCCGTACAACAAGCTCATGGCGAACACCCCTCTGGGCGTGGTGACCGTCGACGACGTGCTCACGGCCAAGGAAGTCGCCACCCCGCCGCCCGCGCCGGCAACGGGACAGTCGAAGCAGCCCAGCTCCAGGACGAAGTCCGTGGACGCGCTCCTCGCGGGGATCGCAGGGTCCGAAGGACAGGTCGCCAGGATGCTCGAGGACGACGCCGAGACTCCAGCCTCGTAACCGGATCAGGGCCACAGCTCGAAGGAGCTACCTCCTCATGGCCGCAACTCTCGTTCTCTCCGTGTCCTACGGGGCCGGGCCGACTGTCCAGGACACCGTCACGGGCATCGACCTGATCTCGGCGGACAACGCCACCAACACCCTGGCCAACCGCCAGGCCAACCCGATCACGGTCGGCACCAACTCCTACGAGAAGTGGATCCGGCTCAAGATCACCGCGACCCCCGCGAACTACGTCCAGAGCTTCAAGGTGTGGTTCAACAGCACCGTCGACACGTCGACCACGCTGTACTTCACCGGGGCCTACGTGACGTACCAGCAGGGCACCACGGCGACCTCGACGATCGCCAACGCGGTCGCCACGACCTGGACCAGCAACAACAAGGCCACCTGGGATGTCGCGCAGTACACCGCCGGCCAGACCGGCGCGTACACGAAGTACCTGGTGATGCAGCTCGCGGTCGCCGCGACTGCCGGCCCCGGCAACTGGACCCAGCAGACTGTGAACTATTCCTACGACGAAGCGTGAGGTTGACCTCTCGAGATAGCTTGCGGCACATTCCTTCTGAAGGAGGTGCCGCATGCCTTTCGAGCATGGACCCAACTGGCGCGGTGGTCAGCGAATAGACGACAGCGGTCACGTTCGAGTGTGGGTCGAGGGGCGTAAGCGATACGTCCCTCGGTCCCACCTCGTGTGGCTGGAGCATCACCCGGAGGACACCATTCCTCGGGGTTACGTCATCCATCACCTCGACGGGAACAAGACGAACGACGTGATCGAGAACCTCGAGAAGATCTCGCTCGCGGCGCACGTCGCCCGTCATCGTCGCCCTCCCAACGAGTACATCGCGTACTTGCAGGGCCTGTGTGACGAGGCTGGGATCGAGTACAAGCCCCAGCACGAGGAGTAGTCCTCATCCACGGAGGGAACGTGAAGACGGTTCTGGTCACAGGCGGTAACGGGTTCATCGGTCGCTATGTCACGGAGGAGCTGGTCAAGCGTGGATACCTCGCTTCCTCACTCGACACCCGATACCGCGATGGCGGTCCCGGTGTCACCACCGTCCTCGGCGACATCCGCGACGCCACAGCCGTCACCGAAGCCGTCGCCCACGCCGATGGCGTCATCCACCTGGCTGGGGTTCTCGGTACACAGGAGACGGTCAGGAACCCTCGCCCTGCGGCGGAGACGAACATCCTGGGGGGGCTGAACGTCCTCGAGGCCTGCGCCCAGTACGACGTGCCGCTGGTCAACATCGCCGTCGGCAACTTCTGGATGAACAACACCTACTCGATCACCAAGAGCACGATCGAGCGCTTCGTGGAGATGCACGTCCGCTTCCGGGGCAGCAGGATGACGGTGGTCCGGGCCCTCAACGCCTACGGCCCGCGCCAGACGGCAGCAGCCCCGTTCGGTCCGTCCAAGGTCCGCAAGGTCATGCCCAGCTTCATCTGCCGGGCCCTCTCGCACGAGCCGATCGAGATCTACGGCGACGGGACCCAGATCATGGACATGATCTACGTCAGCGACGTGGCCAGGATCCTCGTCGAGTCGCTCGAGGAGACGGAGCGCTACGGCCCCCTCGGCACCCTCCAGGCCGGAACGGGCCGTGAGACCACCGTCAACGAGATCGCGGCGCTGGTCGCGGACGAGGTCGCACGTCAGGCGAATATCGCCTGCGAGATCCAGCACATCGACATGCGCCCGGGCGAGGACGAGCGATCGATCGTCCTGGGCGACCCGACGACCCTCGGGGCGATCGGGATGGGAGCCAAGGACCTCAAGACCCTCGAGGAGGGTCTCGTGTCGACGGTGAGCTACTTCGCCGCCTACCTCCCGTGAGGGCGCTCGTCACCGGCTCGGCCGGCTTCATCGGGTCCCACCTCATGAGGGCCCTGATCGCCCGTGGCGACGAGGTCTTCCCCACCGACCGCAAGATCGACCGGCTGGACCTCTCGATCAGGACCAACGCCACCATCGCGCTCTCGGGCCCGCGCCCGGATGTGATCTTCCACCTGGCCAGCTCGTGCTCGACGCTGGGCTCGCTGCGCGACCCGTATGCGACGTTCCGGGACACCGTGCTCACCGCCGTCCACGTCCTCGAGTTCGCACGCAAGTCCGAGGTGCCGGTGATCCTCACCAGCTCGGTCAAGGCCCGCGACGGGATGACGGCCTACGGGGCGTCCAAGAGGATGGCCGAGACCTGGGCCCTGGGCTACGTCGAGGACTACGACCTGCCCGTGGTCATCAACCGGCCCGGCACCATCTACGGACCGGGCCAGGACGGGTCGGAGGAGTCGGGCTGGATCGCGTGGTTCCTGCGCGCCAAGCGCGAGGGCAAGCCGGTCGTGGTCAACGGCGACGGGATGCAGATCCGCGACCTGCTCCACGTCAGCGACTACGTGCGCCTGATGCTCCTCCAGGCCGACAACATCGAGACCTACAGCAACCAGGTCTGGGACGTGGGGGGAGGGCCCTTCAACGCGGTGTCGGTCAACGAGATCGTGGCCCGTCTCGGTCTCGAGCACACCCATGGCCCCGATCGCCACGGGGACGTGAGCATGTACGTGGGCGAGAACGAGGTCCCGGGCTGGAGCCCGCTGGTCCTGTGGTCGGAGTCGGAGACGCTGCGTGGCCCTTTCTGATCTGCTCCCGTGCGCCATCCTCGTGCCGTCACTGGACCGGCCGCAGAACCTCCGGGACATCACCAGCAACATCCACCAGAACACCCCCGAGGAGCACTTCATCCTGTTCTGCGTCGGGGACGAGAAGAGCAAGCTGATCCTCGACGAGCTGGGCGAGTGGTTCCTCGATGACGAGCGCGACCAGGACAAGCGCTATGTCACCCGTATGAACAAACTGGTCATAGACCATCTTGACGACGCCAAGACGATCTTCTTCGGATCCGATGACGTGCGCCACCACAGGGGCTGGCTCACCGCCGCGCTCCGGGTCATGGACTCCACCACCCACCCCCGGGTGGTGGCGGTCAACGACCTGCACAACACCAACGGGACCCAGGCCGTGATCCACCGCTCCTGGCTCGAGCACGCCGTGTTCGATGCCCCGGGGCTCGCGTTCCACCCGGGCTACGGGCACAACTTCGCCGACAACGAGATGTTCCTCACGGCAGCCTGCGCCTTCGAGTTCGCCAGGGCGCCGGACTCGATCGTGGAGCACCTGCACCCGCTGTTCCGGTCCGCGAACGCCCTGCCGTGGGACCCGACCTACACCAACGCCATGAAGCCCTGGGCAGAGGACGAGGAGCGCTTCAAGCGCCGATCGGAGCTGATCCGTGCCCAGGGTTGATGTCGTCATCCCGACGACGCGTCCTTCGGTCAACGAGCTGATCCTGAGCCTGGGCAAGGGATCGCTGCTCCCCGACGGGGTCATCGTCGTTTCCAACGAGGTGGTCCCGGCGTGGCCCAACGTGGGCTACGTCACCTTCGACAGCACCGTCCAGCCCTATGGGCACGGCGACGCCGGCCTGCGGCGCAATATCGGGGCCGACCTCTCCGAGGCCGACATCCTGGTCTTCCTCGACGATGACCTGATCGCCCCCCAGGAGATGCTCGAGCGGACCGTCGAGATCGTCGAGCGCGACGGGTTCTGCTGGGGCCACCACCGCTTCATCGACTTCGACCAGGTCCCGGCCGGCGCGCTGATCAGCATGCCGCCCGAGAAGGGCCGGAGCCGTGAGCACTTCGTCAACGACTGGCACGGTTGGCAGTCGAGCTACGCCGGTCTCCTCGGGATCCGGCGCGACCTGTTCTGGGAGATCGGCGGTTTCGACCTCGCCTTCCTGGGACACCACGGCAACGAGGACCAGCACCTCGGCCGGCGCCTCTCGCTGCGGGGAAGTCACCCCGAGCGCACGTTCGTCCACGAGCCACCGTTCGCCTGGCATCCCACCCTGGACACGTTCCACGGGACGGTCAAGGCGAACACGGCGACGAACGGACACGCCTTCGTCACGATCGAGACGATCAACGGGCAGCGCTTCGCCGTGTGTGGCGAGTGCCCGTATCGGAAGCCCGTTGACCCCCGCGAGATCACCATGGTCGACGGGGTCGTCATCCCCTACAGTCGCAGCGAGTTCACCCTCGAGAAGGAGAGCACCTAGCCATGGCCGCAGCCATCACCGTCACCCCGGCCGCACCCCGGGCCAAGATCGATTTCTGCCGGTTCGACATCGCCGGCACCGAGCCCAACGATGTCAGCGAGTTCAACGCCGCGATCTACCCGACCGAGCCCGAGCACCGCTTCGTCCTGACCATGGTGGTCGGCGGCGAAGAGGTCGGCCGGTCCCAGGTCTTCGGAACCACGCCGGTCGGCGCGTTCCAGTTCAACGGGTACTGCTTCCCCGAGGCCGGCACGTACACCGTCCAGCTCTACGACGTGACCGATCCCCAGAACGAGATCGCGATCTCCGCAGCCGCTACCGTCGTCGTCTCCTAGCCCGATGACGGAGACCACGCCTCAGACCCGCAAACCCAAGCGGGTCGGGAAGATGATCGACGGGACGGAGATGGGGGTTCTCGAGATCCACGAGAACCCCGCCTCCGTGACCAAGTGCGTGGGCACCATCGCCATGGTCACGCGCGACCTCGTCGCAGCCCAGACCGCGATCTCCTGGCTCATGGACGACCGCAGCTACCTCGGCCCTGGCGAGTACACGATGCGCTACATCGTCCAGGGCAACGTGCTCGTCCACCAGCGCAACGAGTGCATCCAGAAGATGGACGGCGACTGGATCCTGTTCATCGACTCCGACATGGTGTTCCAGCCCGACGCCGTGCGGACCCTGATCGAGACACGCGACAAGTTCGACCTGGACATGGTCGGCGGGCTCTGCTTCCAGAGGAGCGCTCCCTACCAGCCGACCCTGTACGTCATGGCCGCGAACGCGGAGCACGGCTACACCTTCCTCGAGGACTGGGACCAGGACGCCGCCGTGGAAGTCGACGCCACGGGGATGGCGTTCTGCCTGATCCA
>Ga0315291_10008374_pt1 | contig 12715 bp, 7 predicted proteins | sample YL17G12_20_MG_FD_203070 | JGI IMG/M metagenome (GOLD analysis project Ga0315291, IMG submission 203070) | Sediment microbial communities from Yellowstone Lake, YNP, Wyoming, USA - YL17G12_20 | ecosystem: Environmental > Aquatic > Freshwater > Lake > Sediment | place: USA: Wyoming | collected... | reverse complement strand
GCTTAGGTTGAAGTGATCTATATGCACATGAAATTATTGCAGGATGATTCCCGTACAGATAACGACGCAGCAGTAAATAGAAAGGAGGCTCTGGTAAAGCACGAAGGAATTCGAAATCCAAATCCGCTCAATCCTTTGGTTCATAAATATAATTAATCTGATAATTCCAAAAAGGAGAATGAAGACATGCGTACGAAATTGTTAACCTTATTATTGCTGGTCAGCATCCTGATTACGGGGTGCGCTACAGCAACCACTCAGGCACCCGCCACCGAGGCACCCGTTGTTCCAACCGCGGTGCCCGCTACTATGGCAGCAGTTGTTCCTACCAAGGCACCTGCTACTGAACCTCCTACTGCTGAGCCTACCGCGGCTGCTCCCATTGCCCTGAAAGTCTACGTAGTAGATTTCACGGTAGATTCGACGGATAAATGGCTTCAGGATACGGTCGTCCCTGCCTTCCAGAAGCTTTTCCCCAACGTGACTGTGGAATTCGTCTGGGGTACCTGGAGCACCTTTGGCGAAACAGTTGCGGGATACTTCGCAGCTGGTGATGGACCTGACATCATAAACCTGGGCTCGGAATTTAATGGCCTGTATGGAGACCAATTGGCTCCTTTGAATCAATACCTGGGTGAAGCAGCCTGGCCTGAAATCAAGCAGTTCATCCCGGGAACGCTGGAGAATGCCTCCTGGAAAGGCGAGCTACGTGGTTTGCCAATCTTTGCTGCGCCTCGCTTCGTCTTCTGCCGGTCTGACCTGATGCAGGCGGCCGGCGTCACCGCGCAGCCGACAGACTTCGCTGGTTGGGTCGACTTTGCCAAGAAACTGACCATTATCGATTCCGCTACCAACTCCCTCGCTCAGCAAGGCTTCGTACCCGTGGATGCTGCCACGATGGCTGACTTCCAGTGGTATTTGAATACTATCTGGTCTATCGGTGGAACACTTTATAAAGCTGATGGCGTAACGCCTAACTTCGACTCGCCAGAAGCAGCCGCAGCCTTGAAATTCAACTATGACCTTAAGAGGGCTGTCTATCCCGATGATAACGTTGGGACGCTACCACCCAGCCAGGGGTCTGTGGTTGATGAGGGTGGTGGAGCTGTTTGCTTGTGGCACTCTGGTTGGGCTGCTCCTGCTGCCGATAGCCCCATCTGGTCGAGTATTGACATCCAGCCGTTCACTGGCGACCCGACAAACTTCCCCAACAGCAAGCCAATTGCTCTTTCATTCGTTGACTGGTGGGCTGTTCCAGCCTATAGCAAGAATGTTGAAATGGCTGCTGAGTTCCTGAAGTTTGTGTTCAGTAAAGACAACAACGAGATGTACAACCAGACCATGGGTCTAATCCCATCCCGTGTTGACGCGCAAGCTAATCTTGCAGGCGTTGTGGCGAAAGAAGCCGGAATCGCCTCTCAATACGGATATGGATATGCCGGCATCCTTGAGCCGACCAAATTGCAGGAGATCCTGCAGAAAGAGCTCGGTGCGTGCCTTACCGATCAGCAGGATCAAGCTACAACGCTCACGAATATTCAGGATCAATACACCCAGGCGCTAAAAGACGCTGGTTACATTAAGTAAAACCTGACGATACTAAATTGGGTGGGGGATTTCCCCCCACCCAATTCCTCTACCTTGGAGGAAAGGTTTATGAGCACCAATCCATATCTTTACACTTTGCTCTGGGCATGTGGGGCAGTGGTTTTTATCATCCTTGCCAGCCTGGGTTTAGGCAGATTGGCGCGTTTCGTGGTCAGATTGTTAGGTGGCTCAAAGATTAAGCAGGCAAACACTTCTGTTGGTTTCACCTTTGCTGCGCCGTGGATCGTTGGATTCCTGATTTTTGTCGTTGCTCCCATGCTGGCCTCGCTTTATTGGAGTTTCACCAATTATAAAATTCCGAATCCTCCAAGCTGGACCGGGCTAGAGAACTACACCCGCTTGATCTTGCAGGATAAGGAGTTCCGAGGTTCATTGCTGAACACCTTATTCTTGACCGTTGTCGGGTTGCCATTACAAATCGGAGTGGCCTTGTTTCTAGCTGTCTTACTGAATCAGAAATCGCGTGGGGAACGAATCTATCGCATGTCTTTTTATTTGCCAGTAATCCTCGGCTTTAACACCGCTGTGCTGTTATGCTGGAGACTTATGCTGACAGCTGGGACTGGCATCGTAAACCAAATAATTCGCGGACTGTCCAATGCATTTCCTCCTTTCGGTTATCTTAACCGGGTATTTATCTATGTAGCAGAAATCATTAATGCCATCTTTATAAGCTTAAATAATGGGAATTTCACCCTGTTCAATAAAACTCTAGCGGCTGGGTTCCCAGCCGCAAACCGGGTACCCATGTGGATTCAATCCCCACTGTGGTCAAAAATGTCGGTTGTGATTTTAATGATCTGGATTTGTGGCACCATGATGCTGGTCTTTTTGGCTGGTTTAAACAATATTCCCCGCGAATTACACGAAGCTGCTGAGGTGGATGGCGCTGGAAACTGGAAACGCTTTTGGAACATATCCTTCCCATTAATTACACCTTATATTTTTTATAACCTGATTGTCGGTATGATTGCAGCCCTACAGATTTTTGAGCCGATCTATGTGCTCTATCGCGATAGTTCCACTTTGGCGCCCTCGGCGTATTCGATGGTTTATTATCTTTGGCGGGCAACCTTCCGTTTTAATGAGATTGGTTATGGCTCAGCAATTTCTTGGATTATTATGGTGATCATCCTGATCATCACGATTATCCAGTTTCGGTTGCAGAATCGCTGGGTCCAGTACGAGCTGTATTAAGCATAATGCCATGAAAACAATCACCCACATAGCTGGAAGGATCATCCTGTACGTATTATTAACTGGCTCAAGCATCATCATGGCTTTTCCTTTGTTTTGGATGATTTCCACCTCCTTGAAATCCCTGGATGAAGCCAACGCTTCCAGGATCATCTGGGTACCTACTAAGATCCTTATCGATGCATATCGATTTATCCTGACCGATCCGGATTTTCTAAGGTCGTATTTCAATTCCATTTTTTATTCCGTCCTTGCACTGGCAGGCACATTGCTTTCCATCGCCGCAGTGGCGTATGCATTTAGCCGCGTGGAATGGCCTGGGCGTAATGTGGTCTTCTTCCTGATGTTGTCAACGATGATGATCCCTGCGCAAGCTTTGATCGTGCCTCAATATGTGTTTTTCAATAAAATCCACTGGATAGGCACTTTCAACCCGCTGATCATCCCTGGATATTTTGCTGGTGGAGCGGCTATGGTGTTCCTATTGCGTCAGTCCATGGCACAAATTCCGAAGGAAATGGATGAATCGGCATTCATGGATGGCGCCAGTCATCTTCAAATCTGGTGGGAGATCGTGCTTCCCTTGGTCAAAGCCCCACTTGCTACCGTGGCAACTTTCCTCTTCGTCGGTTTTTGGAACAACCTGCTTGGCCCATTGATCTATACACAAACCACAAGTATGTACACTTTACCAGTGTATGTAGCCCAACTGTATAACATCAACAGCCAGGTTCAACCCTGGCCGACGATGATGGCCGCCTCTGTATTGACTACCATGCCGCTGATGGTGCTCTTCTTCTTTGCACAGCGCTACATCCTCGAAGGCGTGTTGATCACCGGTTTGAAAGGCTAAACCTTATATTCTTTATCCGGTACCTAACCTGGGCGTAAATGGGAGAACAACCGATGCGCCTTAAGTCATTTCTAAGTCGTAGTTTTATCCTGCTCTTAATGACAAGCTGGTTCCTGACAGCCTGCAAGCCTGTCTCTCAGGTGACGCCAGTTGTACAGTCACCAACTTTCACCTTTCCATCTCCTTCCATACCGTCTACAACTAGTATTTTGCCGATTCCTCCCACAGCTTCACCGACGATGACTTATATTCCGACAATCGAACCAACACCCGTCCCGATAGAACAGAACCCACAACGCATCATCGGGTATTTCACCTCCTGGGGCATTGCCGGGCGCGGCTACAGGGTGACCCATATCCCTGGGAATCTGCTGACCCACATCAACTATGCCTTCGGGGTCATCTCACCCCAGGAAGACAAGTGCGTTCTGGGTGATCCGGTAGCAGATGTCCAGAAATTCTACGGTGCTAACGAGAGTTTTGATCACAAACCGGACCTAAAGGATGCCCTGCACGGGGCCTTTGGGCAGTTCCTCAAGCTCAAGAAACAATACCCCCACCTGAAGGTAATGATCTCGATTGGGGGCTGGAATGGCTCAGCACGCTTTTCGGATGTGGCCCTGACTGAGGAGAGCCGCAATAAGTTCGTTGACTCGTGCGTCAATCTGTATTTCCGTAAGTACCCCGGCGTGTTCGATGGGGTGGATATTGACTGGGAATACCCGGTCAGCGGTGGAGCCCAGTCTGGCCGACTCGAGGATAAACACAATTTCACCCTGCTCCTGGCGGAGTTCCGTCGACAATTGGACCTGCAAGGTCAGGCGGATGGAGAACAATACCTACTCACCATTGCCGCGCCAGCTGGGCCGGCGACCTACGCGAACCTCGAGCTCGACCAGATCCATAAAGTTCTGAACTGGATCAACCTGATGACCTACGATTTCCATGGTGCTTGGGACGCCATCACAAATTTCAACTCGCCTTTATTCAAATCGTCAACTGACCCATCTCCGGACCTCGTTATGCGTAACAAATTTAATGTAGACGCGGCGGTTCAAGCATATCTGGCTGCCGGTATTCCACCGGAAAAGCTTGTCATCGGCGTGCCATTTTATGGGCGTGGATGGCAGGGTGTGCCAGATATTAACCATGGCCTGTACCAGCCGGCAACCGGCGCGGCGCCGGGAAGATTTGAGCCCGGTGTGTTCACATACTCCGAGATCAAGATCAATTACCTGCCCACATACCCACGCTACTGGCAGGATGAGGCAAAGGTCCCCTGGATTTATGACCCTACAAAAGGGATCATGATCACCTATGAGGATCCTAAATCGGTGGCATTAAAAGCCGATTATGTAAACACAAACCATCTGTCAGGGATGATGTTCTGGGAGCTCAGCAATGATGGTGGAGATCTGTTGACCGCAGCATTCGATGTACTCGCCAATCATTAATTGCTATGGTAAGACTATCATGGATCAAGCGGCCAATTGATAAAAACTCATGCCTAATCGCGAATTGAAATCCTCACCACCATTGAAAGTGGTCATCTTAGCCGCCGGAAAAGAGTCTGGCACACCAGATGCCAGATTGATTTTGCTTCAGGACTTGGGAGACCGTAAGGTAGTCGATTATGTAGTCCAGAATGCGGTGCAGCTGGTACCGTGTGAAGATATCTACATTGTTGTCGGCCGCGGACAGGAGGAGATGCGCCTCCATCTGGGGAATGCCTACAAATTCATCCACCAGGAAGAGCAGCTTGGCACAGGCCATGCGGTATTACAACTCGAGCCTATGCTCAAAGACCTGCATGGTGACTTGCTCATCCTCTACGGTGACACGCCTCTTTTCCGCCCTGACTCAATCCGCGGCTTGCTCAACCGCCATCGCCTACGCCAGGCAGAGCTCACCCTATTGACGGAAGTCGTTGACCGGGCTTACCCTTATGGTCGCATCATTCGTGACAGTGGCGGGAATATTATCGATATTATCGAAGAGACGGAAGCAACTGCCATTGTCCGCAAGATCAGGGAGTTGAACGTTGGGGCTTATGTAGTGCGCACCGACACTATTTTCCCCGCCCTGGAAAAACTCTCACCTTCACCCGTTGATGGGACGTATCGGCTTACGGACTGTGTCCATCAGCTCATCCGCTCCGGTCTGAAGGTTGAAACCTACCAGACCTATGACCAGGACGAGGTGCAAGGCATCAACACATCGGAAGATCTGGCATCCGCAGAGTTCATCCTCAAAAAGCGGCTCTTTCAGCCACACCGGCTGGAAGACGAAGACCGGGTCACCTTTGGCACAGGTGGCTGGCGTGCAGTCATCGGCGAAGGTTTTACGATGCACAACGTGCGCAGGCTGTCGCAGGCATTGGCTAATGAGATTACACGCCAGGGTCAAGAACGACGCGGTGTGGTCATTGGCTTTGACCGCCGGTTCCTGTCAGACCGGGCTGCAGAAACAGCCGCAGAAGTCTTTGCCGGTAATAACATCCTCGTAATCCTGCTCAGCGAAGATGCCCCGACCCCTCTCATCACATACGCTACTACCCTACTGAATTCAGCTTACGGCCTGGCTTTCACAGCTAGCCACAACCCGCCAGAATGGAACGGCTTGAAAGTTTTTCGCAGTGACGGTGCGCTGCTCCTCGACGAGGAGACCCAGCAGATTGAGGCTGAGACGAATGAGCTGACCTCCAAGCAGGTAGTAAGGTTGGACCTTGACCTGGCGTTTAAGGCGGGTATTGTATGCCACCGTGATATGACCAATGAATACGTCGACGCGGTCGAGAAGCTGATCGACCTGGAGACAATCCGAAATGCTGGCCTACGGGTTATCGTCGACCCGATGTATGGCGTTGGTCAGCTCACCCTCGGCATCATCCTAACAGAGGCGCGCTGCCGGGTGACCTTCATCCACGAGCGCCATGACCCGCTCTTCGGCGGACATTCCCCAGCACCTAACCTGGCTGCGTTGCGCTTGCTGACCACCCAGCTTATCGAGGGCAAATTTGATTTGGGCTTAGCTACCGATGGCGATGCCGACCGTATTGCCATCGTGGACGAAAAAGGGCGTTACATATCGACCAATGATTTACTGCTTCTGGTTTACTGGTACCTCCACGAAGTACGCGGCGAGCGAGGTGGTGTAGTCCGTAACCTAGCGACGACACATTTACTCGACCGGATGGCGGCTGCATTCGGCGAAAAGGGCATCGAGGTTCCAGTGGGCTTCAAGCACATCGCCGCAGCCATGGTTACACATAACGCCCTGCTGGGTGGAGAGTCGAGCGGTGGTCTCACCGTGCGAGGTCACATCCTTGGCAAGGATGGCATCTTTGCCTGCGCTTTGGTGGTCGAGATGCTGGCGCGAACTGGCAAGTGTATTTCTGAGATTCAGGCTGAGGTCTGGAAAATCACCGGCCGATTGTATGCGCTTGAGGAGAGCCTCCCAGCGACCCCTGAAATGCGCGTCAGGATACCGAAACTGATGAAGGAAACGCCGATCCCCACTATCGGCGTATACCCAGTACAATCCGTATCCCATGTGGATGGCACCAAGGTGCTGCTTGAAAATGATAATTGGGCCCTTCTGCGCTTCTCTGGGACAGAACCAGTTCTGCGCCTGATGGTAGAGGCAGATTCCCTCGTGAAGGCTCAAGAATTAATCGATTGGCTCAAGCAGTTCTGTTCTTCAGCCGGCTGAGATTAGGTCCTGTGTAGACTGCTTCATAGCTTAATGGGTACTTCGGTATTTACCGAAGCTTCTCCCATAAATTCAAATTTACCTGGAGTGAGAATGCGTTACGGAAGCTTCGACAACGAAAACAGGGAGTATGTGATTGAGAGACCCGACATCCCCGTCTCCTGGACGAATTACATCGGTGTCAGGGACCTGTGTGCAGTCATCTCGCACAATGCCGGTGGCTACTCCTTCTACCAGTCAGCTGAGCACCACCGCGTAACACGTTTCCGGCAGAATGGGGTCCCACTCGACCGACCTGGGCACTACGTCTATGTGCGCGACGACGAGTCCGGCGATTACTGGTCGATCTCCTGGCAGCCGGTTGGCCGGGATCTTTCCCGCGCCAGCTATCAGGTCCGGCACGGGCTATCCTACTCCAGGTTTATTTGTGAAACCGAGGGCATTCAATCAGAGCAGCTGATTTTTATCCCGGTCGATGACGACGTGGAGCTCTGGGATGTACACCTCATGAATACCTCCGATAAACCTCGTCAGCTGAGTGTTTTTTCATACGTCGAGTTTTCCTTTCATCATATTGAGATCGACAATCAGAACCTACAGATGAGCCTATATGCCAGCGGGGCGAATTACCTGGATGGCATCATCGAGTATGATTTCTTCTATGAACCCTGGACATTTCATTACATGGCTTCCAGCTTTACTCCCGATAGTTTCGACTGCGTTCGGGATTGTTTTTTGGGTAATTACCACACCGAATCGGACCCAGAGGCTGTTATAACTGGAAAGTGCTCAGGCAGTAGCGAGCTCGGCGGTAATTCCTGCGGAGCGCTGCACAAAAGGCTGACCCTCAAACCAGGTCAAGCAGCGCGACTCATCTTTATGCTGGGCGTCGGGCCACGGTCCGCTGGTCGGGCAATGCGGGAAAAGTATTCCAACTTTGGCGCAGTTGATGCGGCTTTTGCCGGCTTGAAGAGCTACTGGCAGAAGAAGTTAGATGTCTTCCAGTGTAAAACACCCAACCCCGGTCTGAACACCATGGTCAACACCTGGAACTTGTACCAGGCTGAGACCTGCGTAGTCTGGTCACGCTTCGCATCGTTCATCGAGGTTGGCGGACGTACCGGGCTGGGCTACCGCGACACCTCCCAGGATGCAATGAGCGTCCCACATACCAACCCGGACAAGGTTAAGCAGCGCTTGCTCGAATTGCTACACGGGCAGGTGAGGCAGGGTTACGGCTTACATCTCTTTGATCCCGAAGTGTTCAAGGCGAAGGATAACAAGCTGCCTGAGAAGAAGCTGCCCACCGTTGTGCCGATGCCTGATCCAGCGGATATTATTCACGGCTTGAAAGACACTTGTTCAGATGATGCTTTGTGGATCATCGCCTCAGTCTGTGAATACGTCAAGGAGACCGGCGATGTAGGGTTCTTTGACCAGGTGGTGCCGTTTGCTGATGGCGGAGAAGCTTCAATCTATGAACACCTGAAACGCTCATTGGATTTCTCCGCCGAGCAGGTTGGTGCGACCGGCATTTGTAAAGGACTGCGCGCGGATTGGAACGATTGCCTGAACTTGGGCGGTGGCGAGAGTGCCATGGTCTCATTCCTCCACCACTGGGCTTTGATTAATTTCATCGAGGCAGCCAAGTTCCTGGGTCGCGATCAGGATGTTCATAAATACACCCTTATGGCTGAAAAAGTCCGCAAAGCCTGTGAGGACAACCTGTGGGACGGGGAGTGGTATATCCGCGGCATCACCCATGCGGGGCTTAAGATCGGCTCCAGGAGGAACGACGAGGGCAAGATTTTCCTGGAGAGCAATACCTGGGCAGTAGTGTCTGAAGCTGCTGCAACAGAGCGCGGCTTGAGCTGCATGGATGCAGTGGAGAGGTATTTGTTTTCCCCCTTTGGCATCCACTTGCTCTGGCCGGCTTACTCCCGACAGGATGATGAGATCGGCTTTGTGACCCGTGTTTACAAGGGCGTCAAGGAAAATGCCTCGATCTTCAGCCATCCGAACCCCTGGGCAGTGGTGGCCGAGTGCAAGCTTGGGCGCGGTGACCGGGCAATGAAATACTACAATGCGCTCCTGCCTTATAACCAGAATGACATGATCGAAATTCGTCAGGCTGAGCCATATTCCTATTGTCAGTTCGTTATGGGCCGCGACCATACCGCTTTCGGTCGGGCGCGCCATCCCTGGCTGACCGGCAGCGCAGGTTGGATGTACCATGCGGTGACGCATTGGATGCTTGGCGTGCGGGTCGGTTTCACAGGCCTCACCATCGACCCATGCATCCCCGCCGGATGGCAGGAATTCGAGGTGACTCGCCAATGGCGCGAAGCTACCTACCAAATCATGGTTAGGAATCCCCATGGCGTGCAAAAAGGGGTCAAGACAATTTGCTTGAATGGGAATTCCGTAGATAATCCGATCCCACCCCAGCCTAAAGGGTCGATCAACCAAGTCTTCGTCGAGATGGGGTAAGCCTCACGGGAGCATCCAGGAGTTTCATCTGTTATTTTAGGTAACCAAAACGATCGGCTCTAAGGGTATCTAAAAGTCACAAGGCGATGCTAATGGAGGATCCCAGGCAGGAACCGTATCCTGGAATGAGAAGCCAGCTTCACGTAACGCATCAACACGAGCTAATACCTCCGTGGGAGTTAATTGTGTACCTGCCGCGAAATACACCCAATCCACATACTCGCTGTATTGACGAGCTTCCGACGAATCAAGCAACCCTCCATTAATAAACCAAAGGTTGTAATTGATCGACATCTCAACCTCGGGATAATATTTTTCCCCATGCGTGGCAACTAGCTTTCCATCTAAAAGATAGTTTACATTACCATTAATCACTTGCATTACAATCGTGTGCCAGCCAGCCATGCTGCCCTGAGTATTATCAGAAGTATTATCGGCTAACCAAGGTTCAATCTGGACGGTTTCCCAGGTGGTGACAAAGAATACAGAATTATTGTTGCCCCAACCCCCATTTGGCAAATACTCATTGTCCATTTCGCTATAATCTGGGTCCAAAGCAGCGTTCAGTGGGCTGATCATGTAGAAAGTCTCGACGACTTGATCGCCATCTGGACCAGTGATCGGTTCATCAGTAAACCGGACTCGGGTGGCATAAGTGCCTTCAAGATATTTACGCTGATGGCATATCTGAGCTTGTTGGGTGCCACTTGCGGTCCCATCCGTTGAAGAGATCATCTGAACCCAATGGTTACCAGCCTGGTCGGGATCGTCAACAAAATTAATGCTCTGCTTCAGCCAGCTTGCCCCAGGAACTCCAGGCCAGCCTGCTTTATCACGGATGATCCATCCATTGTCAGTCATTGTCTGCTGGTCGGTATAACTGAAATCATCGAAAAAGATATTCTCCGTCAGAAGGGCTGTCTGCATTTTTATTGGGGCAGAAGTTAGTGGAGGAGTGGCTAATGGTGTGGGTGTTTGAATAGACTTTGTACAGCCGAAAAGCGCTAATATTGCCAAATTGATGAATACCCCTATTAGCCCGATGCGTATGGTTTTCATGACATCCTTCCGAACAAGAATTGAATTTTATTCCTAAAAGAGATAAATGTGACCAGGTAATTCACGCGATCTGCAATAAGAGCCACCGAAGCAACCGCTTCTTCTCTAGTGTACAACTAAATCCATCTCAACACAACAAATCCATAACATTTTTTCGCCATAATTATTCCTTGTGTAGTGGACATGTGAATAGATAAGGTGTAGTGCAACCAAATCGTGAATGAGTGATATTGACGATTAAGAATCCCACATCTCCTCCAGCGATAACTCTGGGTGATTTGCATGGGTAGAGAGGGGAGTGGAGGCATGAAGTGAGACATGGAGCCGAAGAGCTATTTTGAGAATATTCAAGAGTGGGCGACCGTTTTGCATGACCTCGGTCACTTAGCCGCTTGCTGCACGGCGCTTGCCAGGATATGTCCGCTTCGTATCGCTCACTAAGTACGTTCGCGATATTTCGGACCAGCAAAAAGCGCTGGAACGTCCTCCAGATTTCGGACAAAAACCGAAATATGTCCTCAATTGAACCAAATAATTCAAATGCATTCAATTCGGGCGCCAGGCAAGGATGAGTATTGGCACGATCATCCTGACAACCGGGGGTTGAAACCCCCGGCTAGTGGTACACCAAACCCGCGGGCGGGTTGAGGTTGGAATCGCTTCGGGATATCGCTCCAAACGCCGCTTGTTCGGCGATGCTTGCCATGGATAGCCCTCGAATTGAATTGGAAAAAAACAAAAGCATTCCATTAGACTTCTATTCGGATAGGAAAGATTTGATGGTATTTAATAAAAAAGCATAAATTCAAATACATACAATTCATTTTTCTACATAGGGTTCGTTCCTCAAAAAAAATATAAAGAAACGAATACCTTCTGATGGAATGTGTGAGTAATTGGGGGACGGTGGATGGACATAGAGTAAAAGCTCCTGATATCGGTCTAAACCAACCGATACGATAATGATCTGGTAGATTAAACATAGGAAATCATTCTGCCGATATAAATCGATCGATATACGAGTGCTTTATTTTGAAAAAACGACAACATAAGAAAGCGCATACCGGTAAAGACCAACCGGTACAGGAGTGTATTTATCAATAAAAACCTACCATAAGAATACACTCCTGATGTAATTACTCACCGCCTCAGCTCCAATAATTCCTAATTCGTATGTGGAGGAGGGCAGAATTATTGCCATAGAGTTCGTGATGAATTGAAAAAATAATCAAATACCTTCAAATCAGGGAATGCAACGACCATCCACGAATAAAGTGCGTAAAGAACCCACGCTCTAACACGAATACACGAATCACCCTCACCCCACCCTCTCCCTGAAAGGGAGAGGGGAATGAGTTATGGGTGAGTAGTTACCTCCTGATTATAGCACAAATGTTCTATTCCACAAGGGGTTTACCGCAAAAAACGCGAAACTCACGATATTTTAAGATTTCTCATTTAGGGGATTGATTGCTCAATTCTGTAATTCTACCAATTCTGGGAGGATGTACGTTTGTTCATATAAATCAGGGCACGCTCCTAGTCCTGCACTAAAAACGATATCGGGTTGCACAAAACCCTTCACTGGTTCATCGTACCACGCCTGCAGGCACAGCATGTTCCCGCTGCATGGCGGGAAATAAAAGAGATTCGCCTCTGGTGAGACGACAGCTTGCAGGTCTAGAGAAAAACACACATGGTATGCAAAATGGGGGTGAGGTCAATCCTGAACAGCTTAAAGTTAGAAATCCAACGGTGATATTCAGTGACTATCTATGAGGGGAAGAAAAGCATGAC
>Ga0315291_10008373_pt1 | contig 12717 bp, 7 predicted proteins | sample YL17G12_20_MG_FD_203070 | JGI IMG/M metagenome (GOLD analysis project Ga0315291, IMG submission 203070) | Sediment microbial communities from Yellowstone Lake, YNP, Wyoming, USA - YL17G12_20 | ecosystem: Environmental > Aquatic > Freshwater > Lake > Sediment | place: USA: Wyoming | collected... | reverse complement strand
CGACCGTACCGACGGCCTGCCGTTTCACGCGGCTCACAAGAGGGTGGCCTACGTGGATCCGGTCGGGCGGCGGATTGAACCGGAGGAGCCCAATGCGATCAAGTTCGAGCGATTCATCTTCGACCTGATCCCTTGGGCCAAGAACGCGATCGTGGTGGAGGCGGATCCGGCCGAGGGGTTTGCCCCGCTGAAGAGCGCTTCGGGAGCCCGGCAGGACACGCCGGAGACGGTCAAGGCCCAGATGGTGGCCCTGCATCGCAACCGGCTCCGCCAGGCGGGCGTCGAAGTGGCCGACGGCGTGGACGTGGAGATCAGTCCCCTGTGGGCCCTGGACGCCGACGAGTTGGCCGTAAAGATCCCGCGAGGAACCCGGGTAACGGAGCCGACCTATTTCCGCTAGAATGCTCCTGTTGCGCAAAGTGGGGTGCCATGCCCACGCTCGCGTGGGCATGTCCGCAAACGGCGGCATGGCCAAGCAAGCTTGGCCATCGCACCCGCGCTCGGCGCTGGCCGATCCCAAATCCCAAATCCCAAATCCCAAATCGCCAATCCCTCCCATGCTCCACGCAGTCATCATGGCCGGCGGGACCGGCAGGCGGTTCTGGCCCGAGAGCCGCGCACGACGGCCCAAGCAGTTGCTCAGGATGGTCGGCGAGAGGACCATGATCCGGGCGACGGTGGATCGCCTGGGCGACCTGGTTCCGCCTGGGCGGGTGCTCGTGGCGACCACGGTCGAGTTGGCCGGAAAGATCGCCGCAGAGCTTCCGGAGTTGTCCCGCGAGGCAATTCTCGCCGAGCCCTGCAAACGCAACACGGCGCCCTGCATCGGCCTGGCGGCACTCCACCTGAGCCGCGACGACCCCGACGCCACCATGGCCGTGATGCCGGCCGACCACGTGATCGGGCCGGATGAATCGTTCCGGGAGGCAATCCGCTTGGCGGCGGCGCTGGTCGACCGGTGGCCGGAGCGGATCGTCACCTTCGGCATCCGCCCCAGTTATCCGGCCGAATCGTTCGGATACATCGAGCGGGGCGAGCCGTTGCCCCCTCTCCCTCCGGGAGAAGGCTGGGGTGAGGGCGAGCCGTCCCCTCTCCCTCTGGGAGAGGGCTGGGGTGAGGGCGAGGTGCCGTCGGTGTACCGCGTGAGGCAATTCCGTGAAAAGCCCGACGCCCAGACGGCCGCGAAGTACGTGGAGTCGGGCAATTACTACTGGAACTCGGGCATCTTCGTCTGGAAGGCCCGGACCATCCTCGCCGCGCTGGCCCAACACCAGCCGCAGATGTACGGGCGGCTTAGGCGGATCGCCGCGGCGGCCGACACGCCTCAGTACGACGAGGTGCTCTCGGCCGAGTTTGCCGACATCAAGGGCATCTCGATCGACTACGCGGTGATGGAGCACGCCGCCGAGGTGCTCGTGATCGAGGCGCCCTTCGATTGGGACGACCTGGGCAGTTGGCAATCGCTGGCCAGGCTCCGCGGTGTGGACGAACACGGCAATGCCATCGCGGCGAAGCACCTGGGGCTTAAGACCACGGGCACGATCGTCCGCGGCAGCGACGATCACCTGATCGTGACGCTGGGCTTAAGCGACTGCATCATCGTGCAGACGCCTGACGCCACGCTAGTGGCCAACAAGCACGACGAAGAGTCGATCCGCCAGATCGTGGAGCTGCTGGAAGCCCGCGGATGGACGGACTACCTATAAAGCCGCGACCGGCGGTCGCGCCACAAAGCCGCGACCGGCGGTCGCGCCGAATCGCACACGGCGCACTGCACGCCGGCGCGACCGACGGTCGCGGCTTTATGGGCCTCACTCGCCTCCGCCCGGGCCTTCGTGCTTGAGCTTCTGGAACTCGCCTACCGGGTTGGTCGGCTGTTCGGGCTTCTTGGCGGCGGTGCCGGCATCCGGTCCGACCTCCGCGGCGTTCTTCTCTCCGTCCTTCTTCTCCACCTTCTTCTCTTTCTTCCTGACGATCTGGTCGTGGCCGAGGTGGATCTTCTGGTAGACCTCGTCGGAGATGACGTAGTACCAGTCGGCGAACCGGTTGTTGAGTTCCGTGACCTTCTTCTTGCCCGCCGCGACCTTCTCGTCGTACTCCTCCTGTTTCCGCTGGTTCTCCTTCTTGATCTTCTCGCGATTTGACTCGATGTCCGACTGGTTCTCGGCCTTGCCGCCGCCGGTTGTTTCCGGCGTCTTCTTCGGCGCTGCCTCGTCGGCCGTCTCTGGCGTTCCTTCCGCCGCTTCGTTGCCGTTTTTCTCTTCCGTCGACGGACTGTCGGTCTTCTGTTCCGCCGGTTCGGCCGCTGGCTTCTCTTCGTTCTCTTCGGGCGGGTCACCGCCGGTCTTCTCCTCCGCCGACTTGTTGTCCGCCCTTTCTGGGGCGGGATCAGTCGCCGGCTTCGCTGCCGGCGGCTGGTCGGCAGCGTCTTTCTGCTTGGAGGCCTCTCCTGGGGTGGCTTCGCTCTTGAGGGTCTCGCCCTCGGCTGGCTTCGGTTTCGCTTCGGGGAGAGGTTCCAGTTTGGGTTTGGGGACGGCGTCGGGGTTGAATTCGGTCATCACGAAGATGTAGCGGTTGAGCCCCGTGCCGCCCGAACCCTTGTCCTCACCCTCCTTCTTGTCGGGCGTCGACGAGCCGACGCCAGCGATTTCGCCGAAGCGGAGGACGTACTCCACGCCGTCTTTCATCAGGCAGCGGATCTCACCCTCGTTGGAGAACAGCTCCACCCGCTTCCCCACCCGGGCGACGTAGAAACCGTTTCTGGCCAACGACTGTACGGCCTGCTGATTGTTCATGAAATCCGTCTCGGCCTTCAGATCACCGCTCAGCCCGGCCGGCTTGCGGCTGACGTCGACGATTTCCAGGTCGTCCAGGGCGTTTTTCATGGCGTCGAGCTTCTCGGTGTTGAGCTCTTCGTCCGGGGCCATTTTCAACGGTACCCACTTGCCCTCCTGGAACTTCTCGTCCTTGGCCAGCTTCCACTTGGTCTCTGCGGCGTCGTCGTACTCCAACGTCGTCTGACCCCGCTGGATCAGCTCCATGTTCAGCTCGTCCACCGAGTGGTCTCGGATCTGTACTTGCTTGACGTCCCAGGCGTTCAGCTTCAGCAGGTCCTTCTCGATCCAGTTCTTGAACTTCGACGAGAGCTTGTCGGTCGAGACCTTGACGACGTAGACGGGATCCTCGTCGACCTTGCGGACGTAGCGCAGGCCGGGGCGATCGGGCACCTCCTTGCCGACCAGCAGCGACATCAGCACCCTGCCTCGCTTATCCTTCATGGTCACGCGGGTGCCCACGCCGCTGGTGGTCCCTTTGCGCTTTTTGGGGTCGGGGTCCAGCACGCCGTAGTATTCGTGGTCACTGGGACCGTCGCCCACCACCTCCAGGATCGTAAGTCCCATCACGCCGGAGGCCGCGTCGGCCACCTGGTCCCGGGCGTCGGCAGGATAGTTCTGGTGCGTGGGGATCGACCAGCGCGGTTTCCCTTCCCCTTTCACGTCGACCTGGGCCACCGTGAACGGGTGCACCTCGGCGGTCGCCTTGTCGAACTCGACGATTTCCATACTGGTGGCGGCCAACGGGTCGTTGAAATCGGGAAACAGCCGCTTCTCTCGCTGGTCTTCGGCACCCGTGGTCGGCGCGGCCGGCCTACTCAGCCAGGCGATCGACAAGACCACCACGGCGGCGCCCACGAAACCTGCCGTCTTCAGGACCTCTCTCATCTCGAGTCTCCTCGTTGACTTTCTGCACTTCCACGCACGCGCCGCAGGATGCGCCCCCCGCGAACGATCCGCCACGCCTACTCACCGCATCCGCGCTCGCGCCACTCCTTCCAGTTCCTGGAGGCGTCGGTAGACGAACACCACCACTGCCAGGCCCAAGGGGAGGATCAGCGGGAAGAGCGGGGCGCCGATCTTGTACGAGCCCTGTACCCCACGTATCTTCAGGTTCAGATCGGTCTCTATCTTGTCGATCGCGGTGTCCCGCTCGCGCTCGAGTCTCTCGGTCTCGGCGCTGAGCCGGCGCCGGCCCGTCTCCTCGGCCAAGGCCACCTCGATCAGCAGTTGTTGCGGGTCGACGTCCTTGCGGTTTCTCAGGCTTTCGATCTTCTTGTCAAACGCCTCCTGTTCCCGCCGCTGGCCGTCGTTGAACTCATCGATGAACACCTTGCGGGCCCTGGTGGCGTCCTTCCTGGCCTTCTCGGTCTGCTCCTCGATGCGGGTCAAGGTGCGGTGCACCGGGCGGCGCTTGCGAAGCTCCAGGAACTGCTCCTCGCCGGCGAGCGAGTCCAGGACGTTTAAGACGAAGGTCACGTTGTCGAACTCGAAGTGCACGTCCGCCTCGGGCCTGTCGCCTTCCTCGCGAATGGCGAAGAAGGCCGGGGTGAGCATGTCGATGTCGCCCACCAGGACCACGTTGATCTTGCCGGCATGCGGCGTCTTTTTTTCGGTTTCCGACGACGCGCCCGCGCCGCTCTCGCTGTTTTCGGAACCTCCGCTGTCCGCCGTCTTTTTTTTGGTCGCGGCCGCTGCGTCGCCGGGATTTCCCGGATTGGCGCTGCCCTTGCCGCGGATATGGGCGGCCAAGACGTACTGGTCGCCGGTGAGCGCGGCGTACAAGTAGCGGTTGGGATCCAGCCGGGGGCGGAGGAACGGCAGGCTGGCCGTCATGAGCCTGTCCCGCGGGACTGTGCCGGTCCTGTTCCCGGTCCGCACCAGGGGGATGAACTGGAGATCCGTAGAAGAGGAAGGCAGCGGGCTGATCGAGCCGGGGAAGGGGAACAGGACCTGCTGGAGCTTCGAGCTGATCGGATCGCTCTGGTTGAACACGTCGCGGCTGCCGCGTTGCTGGTCCTCGCCGTACTCCTCCGCTGGGCCTCTCGGCGTGCCCTCGTCCACGAACACAAACTCCTTGTCGGTGCTGAACAGTTCAACGTTGGGATACGGGTTGTACTCTTGCCAGACGATCTGTTGTTCGGCGAAGATCACTCCCAGGACATCCCAGAGTTTGGCCCGGTCACCCTTGGGAGGACCCGGTTGGCGGCCGAACATGGGGTTCATCCCGCCCGGCGGACGCCGTTCCTCGCTGGTTGCCGGCACCGCGCCGGCCAGATACGGCATAGGGTCCTCGAAGATGGCCGTCGGCCGGCCGCTTTGGATCGCCGCGATGAAGATGTCCATCTGCTCCGGTCCCAGCGACGACGGCTGCACCGCCAGCAGGACGTCGTATTGTTCATCCTCGGGGATCGGCTTGCTGAGGTCGACCCGCTCGACGTCGTATTGCTTCTCCAGCTCGTCGACGATGGGCCAGTTCGAGCCCGGAGAGCCCGTCTGCATGTCAAACTGGCCGTAGAGCTGGGCGTCGGTGACGATCACGCCGATCCGCTTCCGCTTCTGCTGGCTGACCGTGGCGATGGAGCGGACCAGCTCATATTCCGTGGGGATGCCGCGGTCGAAGAAGACCGGATCGACCTTCTGCAGCCCGCAACGGATCGCCACGTGCATGAAAATATGCTCCATCGACCAGACGCCGCGGCTCATCGTGGCGACTTGGCGCGGCGTAATGCCGTAGAGCTGTTCGGCCCGGGCGGCCTCCTCGCCGAATCTCTCGGTGTCTCTGATCTGCAACTGGATCGCATCGCCTCCCAGGGCGGCCAGCTCCCGCAAAGTCGACAGCAGGTTCAGCCGCGTCTGGACGTACGACTCGGGCACGGTGGGGCTGATGAAGGCCTCGATCTGCACCGGCCGCTGGACGTCGAGGTTCGCCAGCATCTCGCGGGTCGCATCACAGAGCGAACTGAGCTTTTCGCTGGTGATGTCGGCCCGCAGGTCGTGCCGTTGGAAGAAGACGTTCACGCCGACCAGGACGATCACCAGCACCAAAGCCCGCAACAGGTAATGGGCCGGCATGGTGGCCCCGATCCCTCCCGGGACCGCGTAGTGCCAGGCGCAGAGCAGCCCGGTCTGGACGACCAGGTAGAGCAGCGTCAGCCCGCAGAGGACGCCCAGGCCGTGGAAGGACTCGCTTAACAGCAGCCACCAAGCGAGCCCGAGCACCGCGGCCCAGACCAGGTGCACGGCCAGGTGGAACAGCCAGGAGATGGCCGCCGAGTAGGTGCTCCGCCAATGGCGCTGGCCGATGAGCACCATGCTCAGATAGAGCATGACCAAGACGATCATGCCGAAATAGGCGACGGCGGAGAGGCTAACCACGCCGCGGCCGAGGCCGGCAAATCGGTCGCCGATGCTCCAGGATTTCAACGCTTGCGCCAGGTTGGGGCCGAGCACGGCGTCGGCCCACACCGCGGCCACCAAGGGCCCGTTCAGCAGGGCGCCCAGGATGAACGCCACGGTGAGGTTGCTGGTCAAGAACGAGGCCACCATGCCGACGGCGAGCATGGCCAACCCCACCAGCCAGTACCCGATGTAGGTGGCCTCGAACAGCCCCGGGTCTGGGCTGCCCAACCAAGCCAGGACGGACCAATGGGAGACGCCGGAGAAGAGCAGGGAGACCGTAAAAATGGCCACGGCGGCCAGGTACTTGCCCAGCACGATGTCGAAGTCGCCGGCCGGCGTGGTCAGCAGCAATTCATCGGTGCCTTGACGCCGTTCGTCCGCCCAGATGCTCATGGTGATGGCCGGGATGAAGACCAGCATAATAAACGGAAACCAGTCGTTGAGCTGATCGAGATTGGCCAGGTTAGAGTTGAAGAAAGCGTCCGGACAGAAGGCCGCGATCGAGCTGAGGAAGACGAATACGCAGATGAAGACATAGCCGGTTGGGCTGGCGAAATAGTTGACGAAGTTGCGCGCGAAGATCGCCCGCGACGCGAACGTCGTGCATACGCCCACCCCCAGAACCACCAGCCCCGCCAGCCAGTGGCCGAAATAGCCGCCCAGGTACGTCCGCATGGCGACCACCCCGGCAATCCGATCCAGCGCCACGAAGGAGACCAGCAGGCACAACCCCAGCAGCAGGGTAAAGAGCAGGACGGCTGCCAGGTACTTTCTGAGAACGATCCCCAAGGCCCGCCCGCGGAGGGCCCACGAGTCACTTCCCCCGGCCGTATCCGGCGATTTGTCGCTCTCTTCTCGTCGCTCCCAGGCCCAAATGCTGATCAGCACCGAGGCCGTGCCCACCACCAGCACGAGCAGCAAGCTGGCCATGCTCGCCGCTTCACTCAGTCCGATCAACATGCTCACCGCCACAACCAGGCCGATCAGCACGTAGTTCCACGGCTGGGTGACGTAGGCGGCAAGATTGCCTGTGAAGACCGCACGCGGCGCGTTTGTACTCATGGTTCCTACCGCTCGCTCAATTGGTGGAAATGCTGGTCCAAAGGCCTGCCGTCGCGGGTCAATTCCGCGATCCTGCCCTCGTAAACGAGCCGGCCCTCGTTGATGAACAATACGCGGGAAGTCATCGCCTCGACTTCCTGAAGGACATGGGTCGACAGCAGGATGGTCTTGCTGTTGCCGAGTCTGCGGATCGTCTCGCGGACTTCATGGATCTGGTTGGGATCCAACCCCGCGGTCGGCTCGTCGAGAATCAGCACGTCCGGTTCGTGCAGCAGGACCTGGGCCATGCCCACCCGCTGCCGATAACCTCGCGACAGCTTGCCGATGGGCTTGCCGATCACGCTGCCCAGGGCACACAACTCGACGACGGAGTTGATCCGCTGGCTGGCTCGCTGGGGCGAGAGCCCCCGGGCCTTGGCAAAGAACCGCAACAGGCCCCGGGGAGTCATGTCCGGGTAAAGGGGGCCGTTCTCCGGCAAGTATCCCAGCCGGGCCGAGGCGGCCAGCCGATCGGTCGACATGTCGTGTCCGGCAATCCGCGCCTCACCACCCGAGGGTGCCAGGTATCCCGTCAGCAGCTTCAAAGTCGTGCTCTTGCCGGCGCCGTTGGGCCCCAGGAATGCCACCACCTCGCCGCGGTGAACCTCAAACGAGACGTCCCGGATGGCCGCAAAACTGCCGAAGTACTTCGTCAGCCCTCGGGCCTCGATCATCACGGAATCTTGCTGGTGGCTCATCGGAAACTGCTCCGGGGGGTGGGGAAAACCGGGGGACGCTGGTCGATCGGGTGGCCCCGGTCGCGGCATGGTCGAACCCGCGATTATAACCGGCCGCCACCGGATGACAATAGATGAGGAACGGTCGCGTCAGGCAAACAGCCGATTGCGCAACGCGGCCACTTCGGCTGCCCTCCGGCGGAGGGCCCCCGGCAGGTTGGCCGGATTGAGCCACTTCGGCTCGCTGAACAAACGTGCCGGCTGTCTGAGGCGGTGATGGCGGGCGACCTGCCTGAGCAGCCGTCGGGCGCCGCGGTCCAGACCGTGGGTCCGGCAGAGGCCTTGAAACAGGCTGCGATGGCTGTGCTGGCGCCGCCGGTGCTGCCAGCGAGAAACCAGCCGGACGGCCAGACACAGCAGGGCAATCATGCCGCCGGCCACCGCCAGCCAAACCCACGTTTCACCGGTGTCCACCCGGTCGGTCCGGCGGCTGGCGGCGCCCAGGTTCGCCGCGGCGAGCAGGAGGTCTCCGGCGAGCAGTGTCGCGGCCAGGGTGGAACCGGTCATAGGGTGATTCCTTCCGGTTGCGTCTCCGGCTGCCCTTCCGGTTGTTTCTCCGGCCATTCCTCCTCCGGGGCCGGCCGCATCAAGTACTGGCTGATCTGTTCGAGGCTCCGCTCGGCGGCCTGCTTGACGACGAAGCTGTGATCCAGCAGGGCATCGCGGAGGGCCTCCCAGGTGGGCATTGACTTGCAGTCCGCCAGGGCCTCGGCCGCCGCCGCCCGGACTAGGTGGTCCTCGTCGGAAAGCAGCCTGATCAGGGGCTCCTCCAGCTCGGGGACCACTCCCATGGCGCTGGCAGCTACCACGGCCCGGCGGCGGCCCACCGGCGAGAGGACCTCGAATTCCGCAGCCAGGTGGGCCACGATGTCCGCGTCGATCTTTCTGACGAGGTGGCCGGCTGTGGGCCGCAGTTCCTCGTCCATGGCGTCGAGGTTGGCCAGGAACTGGCCGAGGGTGAACTCCGGCATGGCCTGGCGAAGGGCCTGTTTGACCTCCTCTTCCGGGCTGTCTACCATGCGGACCAACAGCGAGAAGGCCTCGGGGATGTGTCGCGGGCGGAGTTGCAGCAGCAGCGAGGCGCGGACCTGGGGGTCCTGGTCGTGGAGGGCTTCGACGACCAGGGCGGAGACCTCGGGGCCGTCGAACTGCTCCAGGGCCTGGGCGGCCGCCCGACGCCCTCCCGGCTTGCCCTCCCGCAGCAAGTATTCGATCACCTCCTGTGCCCTCTGCCGGTCGATCGAGGAGATTTGCATCAATTGGACCGCAGCCGCCTGGGCCGCGTCGTCCAGCGTGTCGAACAGCCGGCCGTCAGGTCTGGCCCAGGCGATCGACTTGATCCGCGAGAGCGTTCGAGCGAGGGTCTTCGACGGCCTGGGGCTGATGGTCCACAGCAAGTGCTCGACGAACTTCCCGTCGCAGCGGCTAAAGATCACCTTGTTGACCACGCGGGGCATTTGGGGATCTTCGAGGAAACCCAGCAGCAGGCGAATCACCCCGCCCCGCGAACTCTTCGACAAGGTATCCAGGATCGGCAGGTGGTTGCTTTCGTCGGGCCGCTGGAGCAGTTGCCTGAGGGTGGCGTTTTTCGGCTTGGCCACCAGCAACCAGGCTTCCACAACCTCCACCCGCTTGTGCCGGTGGAACATGCGGACCGCCCGTTCCAGGCAGGAGGTGATCCGGTCACGGAGGTTGTCCCGCCGTTTCCGCTTGGGCTGATCGTCGGCGCCGCTCAACTCGGCGTAGAACAACTCGGTGAGATCCAGCGTCGTTCTTGCCAGTAGCTCGGCGTGCGCGGTTTTCGTGTCCACCAGGACCGAGGTCAGGGCAGGAAGCAGACCATACAGGCGGAACGAGACGATGGCCTGGCAGGCGGACCGGCAGGCCTGCGGGCTGGGATCCTGCAAGGCCTCGCTGACCGCGCCCGCCAGCCGCTCCGGGCGCTCGTGGATGACCTCGCGGCACTGCTCGTCCAGGGTCGAGAGGCGGCGGAACAGTTGGCGATGCCCCGCGGGGCACCAGCGATCCAGCAAGGCCCGAATCGCGTGGCAGCGGATCGTCTGGTGTGGATCGTCCAGACCGGCAATCAGGACGGCCGTCGCTGCCTCGTTCTCCGTCTTGGCGAGAAACTGGAAGGTCGCCTGGAGTCTCTGACTCATGATCCACTCGCCCGGCAGAAGCGCCCCCTGAACCGTAGGTCATGATTGCCGTCCGCGCCGTGGAACCGGGTAACGGTTGTGTGGGATGGGACAACTGTGGCGGGCAAACCGGCTGCGAGGGGGACGGCAGAGGCGCAGGCCAGGGCGCACGGTACAGGCAAGCAGCGGCCGCAGAAGGGTTCCAGTCGGCCCCGGTTTCCCCCGAACTGCCGCTGGCCGTCCGGTGCTCACCCGTGTTCCACGCCCCACCGAAAGGTGATGTGTCTGTTCCACCGCGCGTCGTCTGTTTGTGGGAAATCCGTGCGGACGTGGGCGCCCCGGGTTTCCTGGCGAGTGATCGCCGCTGTGGTCATCAGCCGTGCCACACACAACATGTTTTGCAGCTCCCAGCCGGCGGGGTTGGCCAGTTGCCGAGCGAAGACGTAACCGGACCAGCGGTTGATGTTCTCCAACCCCTCGCGGAGACCTTCCGCGTCGCGGCGGACGCCCACGTTGCGCCACATCAGGCTCTTCAGGGCGTTGCGGACGTCGCCGAGGTTCAGCGGGTCGCTGGTGGCTTCCACGGGCGGGTTTTCCAGCATCAACGCGGAGAAGCTGTCGGCCAGTTCGGCCGCGGCCCGCGCGGCCTGCCGGCCCGCGCGCGACCCATACACCAACGCCTCCAAGAGGCTGTTGGAGGCCAAGCGGTTGGCCCCGTGCAAGCCGCTGGCCGTGACCTCTCCAGCCGCCCACAGACCCGGCAAGCTGGTGCGTCCCTGGCGATCGACTGTTACCCCGCCCATCATGTAGTGTGCCCCGGGCCGCACCGGAATCCGGTCCCGCGTGATGTCCAGCCCGAACTCCGCGCAGATCGTTACGATGCCTGGGAATCGCGCCCGCACCTTCTGGGGATCGAGGTGCGTCAGGTCCAGGTAGACGTTGGGATGCTGGGTGCGTTCCATCTGGGCGACGATCGCGTTGCAGACGACGTCCCGTGGCGCCAGCTCGGCCTGGGGGTCGTAGTCGGCCATGAAGCGGCGGCCGTAGCGGTCGACCAGGCAGGCCCCCTCGCCCCGGGTGGCCTCGCTGATCAGGTTGCGACTGCTGCCGGCGATGTACAGGACGGTGGGATGGAACTGCATGAACTCCAGGTCGCGCAACTCCGCCCCAGCCCGATACGCCATGGCTATGCCGTCGCCGGTGGCCACCTCGGGATTGGTGGTTTCGCGGTAGAGCTGTCCGGCCCCGCCGGCGCAGAGGATCGTCTGCTTGGCCCAAACCATGGTCTTGCCGTGTTGATGGTTCCAGACCAGGGCGCCGCGGCAGGCGCCCTCGCAGGTGAGTAGATCGAGCGTGAAGGTGTGCTCCCAGATTTCGATCCGGGGCGCCTGCAAGACTCGCGCGGTGACCACGCGCATGATCTCCTTGCCGGTGGCGTCGCCCAAGGCATGGACGATACGGTCTCGCCCGTGTCCGCCTTCTCGTCCCAGGGCCAGGTGCAGGCCCACCTGGTCAAAGTTCGTGCCCCAGTCGATCAGTTCCGCGATCCGCTGGGGTGCCTCGCGGACCACCTCCTCGACGACCTGGGGATCGCACAACACACCGCCCGCCTGCAACGTGTCCGCCGCGTGATCCTCGAAGCGATCGTCGGCAGCCAGCACGGCGGCGATGCCGCCTTGGGCGTACGCGCTGTTCGACTCTTGCAGCCCCTCCTTGGTAGTGACCAGCACCGACAGCGCCGGATCGGCCGCCAGGGCCGCCCGAAGACCGGCCAACCCGCTGCCGATGATCAACACGTCGGTGAAAAAATGGGGGACCCGCTTGGGATGGAAAGGCACCAGGTAGCGAGGCGTGGCGGTAGGCATCGGCGGCTGGAGGATCAATGGGGCCAGGGGGTAGACCCAACGGTTCGAGGGGATCAGGCAGATATCAGTCTATCACGCTGGACCGGGGACATGAAGCGAGGGCGTGGCGTGAATCCTTCGCGCCACTCTCCAGGAGGCTGGCATAGGCGGCCCCCTCCGTACGTCCTGCGAGGGGGCTTGCAGCAACGGCCGATATTTCGTATAAACTATTCTGAAAAAAGGGGAATGCCATGAAACCAGCCGGCAAGCGGGCTTTTACGCTAATCGAGCTGTTGGTGGTGATTGCCATCATCGGCATTCTGATCGCGCTCTTGTTGCCGGCCGTGCAGGCGGCGCGGGAGGCTGCCCGGCTCGCCCAGTGCGGAAACCACCTCAAACAGATCGGCCTGGCGGCAACGGTGCACATGGAGACGCACGGCTATTTTCCCTCCAGCGGCTGGGGATACATGTGGACCGGCGACCCGGACATGGGTTTCGGAGCCAGGCAGCCCGGGGGGTGGCTCTACAATCTGCTGCCCTATCTGGAAATGAACCGGGTGTGGGAGTTGGGGGCCGGTATGGACCCGTTCAGCAGTCAGAAGAGGCACCAGTTGGGGATCGCCAAGGGTGAAGTGTGCGCCACCTTCCACTGCCCCAGCCG
>Ga0315291_10008372_pt1 | contig 12717 bp, 10 predicted proteins | sample YL17G12_20_MG_FD_203070 | JGI IMG/M metagenome (GOLD analysis project Ga0315291, IMG submission 203070) | Sediment microbial communities from Yellowstone Lake, YNP, Wyoming, USA - YL17G12_20 | ecosystem: Environmental > Aquatic > Freshwater > Lake > Sediment | place: USA: Wyoming | collected... | reverse complement strand
GTCCAGGCCGACCCCGGGCAGGTCGAACAGGTGATCATGAACCTGGCGGTCAACGCCCGCGACGCCATGCCGCACGGCGGCAAATTGACCATCGAGACCGCCAATGTGAATTTGGATGAGGACTACGCGCGCCGGGACGGCAGCGCGGCACCCGGCCCCTATGTCCGGCTGTCGGTCAGCGACACCGGCTGCGGCATGGACGCCGAAACACGGGCGCACGTCTTCGAGCCGTTCTTTACCACCAAGGAACGCGACAAGGGCACAGGCCTCGGTTTGGCCACCGTCTACGGCATTGTCAAGCAGAGCGGCGGCTACATCTGGGTCTACAGCGAAGTCGGGCAGGGGACGGTGTTCAAGATCTATCTGCCCCGCGCGCCGGGAAGCGCCGAAGTCCGGCAGCAAGAAGAGGTCCAGCAGACACTTCCCGGAGGGGTGGAGACCATTCTGGTGGCCGAGGACGACCCGGCTGTCCGGGCCCTGGTGTGCGGCGCCCTGGCCAGCAGGGGCTACACCGTTCAGGAGGCGCGGGACGGACGCGAGGCCCTGGCCGCAGCCCGGGGATACAAGGGGCCGATTCATTTGCTCCTGACTGATGTGGTCCTGCCCCACATGAGCGGCCGTCGATTGGCGGAACGTTTGCGCGCCGAGCGGCCCGAGAGCCGCCTGTTGTACATGTCCGGCTATACCGACGACGCCGTCGTGAGCCACGGAGTGTCGGCCGGAAATGTTCCCTTCCTGCAAAAACCGTTCTCGGCCAGCGCCCTGAGCAGGAAGGTCCGCGAGGTCTTGGATCAACCCAGCCCGAGGGCCGGCCGCAGACGGAGACGCCCCAAAATAGCCGGCGGATCGAAGGCGCCGGAGCGCTCACCAGCCCGCATGATTCATGAAAATTAACCACGGATGACTGAAGCGGACAAGACGCCCGTCACGGTCCTGGCGGTCGACGATGAACCCCAGGTTCTGGAGTTGATCACCACGGCTCTATCCGAACAGGGAATCGAGGTCCTGACTTCCACCGACCCGGAAGAAGCTCTGGAACTGGTGCGGCGCCGGCGCCCGGCCATCGTCCTCTCGGACCTGATGATGCCGAAAATGAGCGGCATGGAGCTGTTGGAGCGCATCCTCAACGTCGCGCCGGACACCGAGGTTGTCCTGATGACCGCGTACTACTCGACTGAATCGGCGGTGGAGGCCATCAAGAAGGGTGCCTGCGACTATCTGAATAAGCCCGTAGCCGTGGAGGTTCTGCGGCAGCGGATCGGTAAGCTGGTGGCCGATGCGCGCCAGCGACAGCAGGCATCGCAGTTGGACGGAGCGCTGCTGGAAGCTTCGCAGTTCGAAGGCCTGGTCGGCCGCAGCCCGCTGATGATGGAAGTCTTCACCCGGATTCGCCGGGTGGCGCCTCATTACCGCACCGTGCTGGTCAGCGGGGCCACCGGCACGGGTAAGGAGCTGGTGGCGCGGGCGCTGCATCGCCACAGCCCGGTGGCTTCCGGCCAGTTCGGGGTATGCAACTGCTCGGCCATTGTCGAGACGCTGTTTGAAAGCGAGTTGTTCGGCCACGTGAGGGGGGCATTCACCGGCGCCGGCGCCGACAAGATCGGCCTGTTTGAATATGCCAACGGCGGCACGGTGTTCCTGGACGAGATCGGCGACATGCCGCCGGCCACCCAGGCCAAGCTGCTGCGCGTGCTGCAGAACCAAGAGATCCAGCGGGTGGGCTCGCCGGTGGTGCGCAAGGTCAACGTGCGGGTGGTGGCGGCCACGCACCGCGATTTACGCGCCATGGCGGCCGGCAAGACATTCCGCGAGGATCTCTACTATCGGCTGTCGATGATCGAGATCAAGCTGCCGCGGCTGGCCGACCGCCGGGAAGATATCCCGCTGTTGCTGAAGCATCTTCTGGGCCGTTTTTCGGAACAGTATGGCCGGCCGTTTCGCGGGCTCACGCCCCGGGCGCAGGCCATCCTGGCCTGCCACTCCTGGCCCGGCAACGTGCGCGAGCTGGAAAACGTGATCGGCAGCGCCTGTATGCTGACCGGGCGCGAAGTGATCGACGTCAGTGACCTGGAGGAGCGGCTGCGCCGCCCGTCAAGCGGCGACGCCTGGGCCGACGAGGAGTTGTTGTCGCTGGAAGACCTGCAGCGCCGGCATGTGCGGCGCGTACTGGAGCGCGTAGAAGGCAATAAGGTGCGGGCCGCTGAGATCCTGGGCATTTCCCGCGCCACACTCTACCGCCTGCTCAGCGATCAACCCACGGACACGGAATCCGGCAGCTCGGGCAAGCGAGTGGTGCAGTAAGACCTGGACCCTCCCTGAAGGGCGTCGCCGGCATATGTCTCATTCCTGGGCATGGTGCTGATTCTGAGACGTGCAATTCGTACCCATCCAGCCTCGAACCCATCCCAACCCGTTGAAAAAACGCCCGCGCCATGGAATCGCAGTCTGGCCGGCGGTGTGCATCGAGGGGGGTGCGTGCCCAGCACCGGCACAGCGGAGGGCGGATATGGAAAACGGACAGAGCACGGTCTTAATTGCGGAGGATAACGGAGCCGTTCGTGAGCTGATGGGGGAATGGCTCAGGCAGCAGGGCCACCGGGTCCTGGCGGTTGAGGATGGCGAGGAGGCAATCCAAACCGTCCTGGCACAGCCCATCGATCTGGCCATCTTCGACGTGATGATGCCCAGGCGTTCCGGCTTCTCGGCCTGCCGGGCGGTCAAGGCCAGACCGGAAACCCGCTTGGTTCCGGTTGTCCTGGTGACGGGGTTGGAAAACCGCGAGGACCGGGTCCAGGGCATTGAATGCGGCGCCGACGATTTTCTGTATAAGCCGCTTCACCGGGAAGAATTGCTGGCGCGGGTGCGATCGCTGCTGAAGCTGAAGCAGTTCACCGATGAACTGGAGAACGCCGAGCTGGTGATTTGCAGCCTGGCGCTCAGCATCGAAGCCAAGGACCCTTACACCAACGGGCACTGCGAACGGCTGGCGAAATGGGCGGAAGCGCTGGGCCGGCGGCTGGGCCTGACCGAGGAGCAGTGCGTGGCCCTGCGCCGCGCCGGCGTGGTCCACGACATCGGCAAGGTTGCCATTCCCGAACCGATCCTGTTGAAACGCGGCCCCCTGACCGCGGAAGAAAGGGCCATCATGCAGTTGCATCCGGTGATGGGCGAGCGCATCTGCGCCCCGTTGAAGTCGTTTCGGGCCGTGCTGCCCATCATCCGCCACCACCATGAGAAGCTGGATGGCAGCGGATACCCGGACGGTTTGCGCGGCGAGCAGATTCCCCGCGCCGCCCGCATCCTGCAGATCGTCGACGTGTTCGACGCCCTGACCACCGACCGCCCCTACCACGCGGCGTTCAGCCGCGACGAAGCGCTGGCGGCGATAAAGCAGGAGGCGGAGCGAGGCTGGTGGGATGCCGGTCTGGTCACGGAATTCGAAGGCCTGCTTGGGGACCGCAAGGCGCCGGAACCGGCCCAGCGGTCGGTTCTCGACCTGCTGAACCCGCAGGCCGCGGCCACAGCCGGCGGACTGAATGGAGCCGTACCCCGCCTTCGTGACCTGGAACGGGAGGCGGTGATTCGCGCCCTGGTCTCCACCCAGGGCGACAAACAACTGGCGGCCCACCGCCTGGGCATCGGCAGAAGCACTTTGTACCGGAAGCTCAAGGAATACGAAGGCAGCGCCGAGGGGGTGTCTTTCCCGGCGGTGAAGGAGAAGGAGGTCCTATGTCCACAGCCACATATGTAGGCGAAATCTCCAGGTTCGCGGGCGGCTTCGCAGACCGGCGGACCACCACCCGGCCCGCCGCCAGCCCCATCGAAACATCCTGGGAGTCCCTGGAGCGCCTGGATTGGCACCTCTGGATACTGGCCGGACTGATGATGTTCGTGCTGGGCGTCAGCCTGCTGAGCTTCATGTTCCCGACCATCTTTTGGTTTGGCGAGGAACTGCCGGTCAAGGCGCCGCAAAGGGCCTTCTTCGGTTTCGCGGTGCTGCTCGCCCTGGCGCTGATCTACATGATGCAGCGGCAGGCGACGGTGCGCCGCTTGAAACGCCGCCTGTACCAGGCGCAACTGGCCGTGACTGCCGCCCAGCGCATGACCGATGAACAGACGTTCCGCTTTCTGCCCGGCGTCGGGCAGTTCCGGGACTCGCTGGCCATGGAGTATCTGCGCGCCTCGCGCTCTTCGTCGCCTCTGGCGGCCCTCCTGGCCGACGTAGCCGGCGGCACGCGCGAAGACCTGGGCCGAATCAGCGCCCTGTTCCGCAGTATGCAGCGACAGGGGGAGGCGGTGTTCCGGGTCGGCGACAACAGCCTGGCGATGATCCTGCCGGGCATGCCGGCGCAGGCAGCCTCTGCCTTTGCCGCCCTGGTTCGGGACCGCATCGGCGAAGTCGCGCCTGGCCTGGAGGTGAGGGTGAGCGCCTCGGCCTATCCCGAGCAGGTCGCCAGCCTGTCCCAGCTTGAGAGCGCGGTGCGCGATCTGGCCGCCTGAGACGTAGCGCCCCGGCATTTTGCCTGATGTCACTTGCCGCGCTGACGCCGGTTGGCTGGCCTGAGCCCGCTTTTAGCGGGCTTTCCCGAAGGGTCATTAGCCCAGGCGTTTACGCCTGGGAAGCGCAAGCACCCTATGTGCAGGCCGTTTCAACGGCCTTACCCGTCAGCGGCTTTAGCCATCTGAGCCGGCGGCTAAAGCCATTGATCGAGAAGCCCGCTGAAGCGGGCTCGTTTGAGATACTTGCGTTTCATACCAGCCGTAAACGGCTGGCCTATCAACCCTTCGGGGAAGCCCGCTGAAGCGGGCTCGTGTTCCTGGTAAGTGGCATTAGCCAAGATGCCGGCGCTGCAGCGCTGCGGGGACCCGCCTTGTGACCGCCTATTCTCCCTTCTTCTTGGCGTGCGCTTTGATGACCTTGACCAGCGCGGCGGCGATCTGGTGCATGTCTTCCTCGTCGTAGGTGGGGTAGGCAAAGCAGGTGAAGGTGTGGCTTTCATGCCAGCGGGCGTTGGGCACTTCCACCCGCGTGTAATCGACGCTGGCCGGGCCGGCGTACTCCTTCGACCGGAAGGGGAAGCCCGAGCGGCCAAACGAGTTCCACTCCTGGAAGGCGCGCTCGGTGAAGCACTGCGGCCAGAAGACCTTCCAGCACGGGGCGCCTTCGGCCGCGGCGGCCTCGACGAACTGGCGGATGTCGCATTCCATGTTCTCGATGTCCAGGGAGAAGGCCATCACGTACCAGCCGTTGCGCCGCTCCCCGGTGTCCACCGGGAACAGCTTCACCTCCGGAAGCTGCCGCAAGGCCTGAATGACGATGTGGGCATTGCGGCGCCGCGCCGGCAGGTTCCAGTTGTCGATGCGCTCCAGCTCGGCCAGGCCGATGGCCGATTGCATCTCGGTCATGCGGTAGTTCCAGCCCACCATGTTGTGGATGTAAGGCAGCTTCTGCTCGAGTTCCAGCAGGCTGAGCCGCTCCTTGACGTCGTAGCCGTGGTCGCGGAAGCTGCGCGCCCGCCAGGCCAGCTCTTCGCTGTCGGTGGTCACCATGCCGCCCTCGCCGCCGGTGGTGAAGGTCTTGTTCTGGCAGAAGCTGCAGCCGGCCATATCGCCCAGCGTGCCGGTCTTTCTGCCTTTATATTCGCCGCCGAAGGCCTCGGCGTTGTCCTCGATCACGTAAAGGTTGTGCCGGCGGGCGAACGCCAGGATCCGGTCCATGTCGCAGACGTTGCCGTAGAGGTGGACGGGCATGATGGCCCTGGTGCGCTCGGTTACCAGTTTCTCGGCCGACTCCACGCTGAGGCAGTGGTCTTCCAGGTTCACATCGGCGAAGCGGGGGACGGCGCCGGCCTGCACCACCGAGAAACTGGTGGCGATGAAGGTGTAACTGGGCACGATCACTTCGTCGCCGGGGCCGATGCCCAGGGCGCTGAGCGCCACGTGCAGCGCCGCCGTCCCGCTGGAAACACTGACGGCGTGCTTGCTGCCCTGCCAGGCGGCGAATTTCGACTCGAACTCCATCCCTTTCTTGCCGGTCCAGTAGTTCACCTTCCCGGACCGCAGCACGGCCTCCACCGCCTGGATGGCCTGCTCGCTGAACTGCGGCCACCCCGGCAGCCTACGGGTGACTGCCTTGGGCCCGCCGTGAATCGCCAACGTCTGGTTCATGGCATCGTCCTTAAGCCCCAATTGTACCGGCAGACCGGCCAGGTGATGACGCTGCTGCTGGGATCGATCGCCTCGGTTTCGCTGATGGTCGGCGGCATCGGCATCATGAAGATCATGCGGTGGTCTTCTCGATTGCCGTGGGGGTGTTCTTCGGCTTTTATCCCGCCCGCAAAGCAGCGCCCCTACGTCTCTGTTACTTGAGGCCGCGCATTAGTTGCTTCAGGCCTTCGGGCGTGAATTCGGGTGACTTACAGTAGTCGATGATTCGCCGTTCGCGCGCCATCACTTTTTCGGCGGCGGCCGGGATGTGGCGGGCGATCTCGATGGGCAGCACCTGAACGCCGTGGCGGTCGGCGTGAATCAGGTCGCCCGTCCGGATGGTGAGCCCGCCGACTTCCACCGGCCCGCCGAAATCGACCATGTACACATAAGCATGGGAAACAATGACGTGTTGGGCAAAGAAGTTGAATCCCAGCGGTCCGACCTCGTTCAGGTCGCGGACACCGCCGTTGGTCACGGCGCCCGCGCATCCCAGCGCCTTGTGGATGTTGCCCTGCACCTCGCCCCAGAAGGAGCCCACCGCCGGCGGGTCGTCCAGGTCCTGGATGACGACGACCCGGGGCAGCGGCGTCATCAGGATGAAGTCCCACCAGTCGAAATTGACGGCCGGCTTGTCGGCCGGCGCCGGCGGCCTGGCGGCCCGGATGCGCGCCGTCACGGCATAGCCGGCCATCACGCCCAACTCCGGGAAGATACAGCGGATTTCGGGGCGCATGAATCCGGCGCTGCGCGGGCGGACGTTGAGGGTCTCGATGGCATTGGCCACGGTCGGCGCGTCGTAACGCTTCAAGGCCAGCAGCTCGCTCCAGGTCAATGGCGCGGCGGGCCCCGGCGGCGCCGCGGCTACTGCGGCTGCTCCCGCTCCGGCCTGCAGGAATTCCCTGCGGTTCACGTCGTCCTGCTCCTCGTCGGCCATCGGTGTCTCCCTGAAGACTCTCAAGTTCCCCGCGAGTATATCACTGCCGGACGACGCCGCCCGCCGTCAGCCGAAAGCCGTCAGCCGGTCTTTCTGCGCTACCATAGCGGCATGAATCGCCGCAGCTTTCTTGCAGGCGCGCTCGGGTTGACAGCCGCCGCACCGCTTGCCCGGGCGCAGGCATCCAGGCCGAACCACCCCATCCGGCTGGGCGGCCCCATTTACGTCAAAAGCGACGACCCGGAAGAACTCGCGCTCGCCCATCGAAAACTGGGATACCGGGCGGCGTATTGTCCAAAGCTCTCGCTCGACGACAGCGCGCGCATCCGTGCGGTTTCCGAGGCCTATGCCAAACACGGCGTGGTGGTTGCCGAAGTGGGCCGCTGGGTCAACCTTCTCGACGCCGACCCCGAAAAACGCAAGGCCAACCTGAAGACCGTGACCGAGGGTCTGGCGCTGGCCGAGGCCGTGGGGGCGCGTTGTTGTGTGGATATCGCCGGCTCGTTCCACAAGACCGTTTGGTACGGCCCAGACCCGCAGAACCTCTCGCAGGCCTTCTTCGACGCCGCCGTCGAGAACGCCCGCAAGATCATCGATGCGGTCAAGCCCGGGCGGGCCGCCTTCTGCTACGAGATGATGGGCTGGTCGCTGCCCGACGGCCCCGCCTCGTACCTCAAGCTGATCAAGGCCGTGGACCGCAAAGCGTTCGCCGTCCACCTCGACCCCTGCAACCTGGTGAATTCGCCGCTCCGCTTCTACCGCAACACCGACCTGCTCAACGAGTGCTTTGACGTGCTCGGCCGGTGGATCGTCAGTTGCCACGCCAAGGACCTGAAGTGGGAAGTGGAAATGAATGTGCACTTCGTGGAGGTTCGGCCGGGCGCCGGCTCCATGGACTACACCACCTACCTGCGCCGGCTGGCCGGCCTTTCGCACGACACTCCGCTGATGCTCGAGCACCTGCCCAACGCCGAAGAATACGACCGCGCCCGCGCGCACCTGTTCGATTTGGGAAAGACGATCGGCGTGAGCTTTGAAGCCTGAAGAAACGATTCCGCAGATTTCGCAGATTTCGCAGATTGGCTGTCACGCCCGGTACACCACCTGGACGCCTGCGCGCCAGGATTCGTTCAGGCCGATGCGCCGGATGGGGACGTCAGGAGAGAGATAACGCAAGACAACTTCATTGTGCGTGTGGAATTCGAAGGCCGGGGCGACCAGCCACAACAGCGGCGCCTCGGGGCGCAATTCGACGCCCGGGAAGTAGCCGCACCGCCGGAAATCGCCGCGCTCGAAGTGCCACTTCACGCGCATCCAGTAGTCGAGCGCCTGCATCGGCAGGTTCGGGTCGGAGGAAGCTTTCAGCTCGATCACCACCAGCCTGCCGGCGCGGGTGGCGGCCAGCAGGTCGATGATACCGCGATGCCCGCCGAGCATTGCCGGCACTTGGGAATACACATGCGCGGGGTCGAGCTCGGCGGAAAGCGCGCTGATGTCGGCGGCCAGCAGCGACTCCAGCCAGCGTTCCGGCTGCGCGGTGTAGAGCGGATCGTGCCGTTCGGGTGAATCCCCGGAGCGCACCTCCGCGATGTGGACGGCCAGCGCTTCGGCTTCGAGCAGCGTTTCGGGCGTGAGCGGGCGCCATTCCTTGCCGAAGCCGAACACCGGACCGTCCGTCGTCAGGTGCGCAAACTCCAGTCCGCGAATGCGGCAGGCCGGGCCGCTGGTTGTCTGAACCAGCTCTACTGCCGGGAGTTCGGCCAGTTGGCTTAGAAGGCCCCCGAAAACGGGGAAGCGGGAACCAACCAGGGGCAGCTCTGTTGCCAGGTTCGCGTAATCGATCTCCTCGGCGCGCCGCACTTCGTCATCCGGCGAAAAGGCGAACAACTCATACTGCGCCGGCTCGCGGTTCAGGAAGCGCCAGCGCAGCGCCGTGCCGGCCACGTATTGTTCCGGCAGGAACAGTTTCAAGCCGGTCAGCAGGCGCCGGCTGCGGACCAGGGACGAGGAGCGGCGCAGGTGCTCCAGCCAGGCCAGGCCCTGTGTCAGCGCGCCGTCGGTGGCCTCCTCGCCTGCCTGCTCGGCGCAGGCCGCCACCGCCCACGCGGTCTGCCCCTGGCGGAGCACGGCGCGAACGGTGTTGGTGGAGAAGGCGTGCTCCAGATCGCGCTCAACCGAAAGCTGCTCCACCTTCCAGCCGGGAAACTGCTGGGCCAGCATCTTGCGCAGGCGGTCGGCGAAGCGGCTGCGCGCCGCCTCGCGGCGCAATAAGGGAGCGTCTTTGGCCGAGGCCAGGATGCGAACGGCGCCCTGGCCCGCTCCAAACCGCCGGTAGCCCAGCACCAGCTCGTGTTCTGTTTCCTTGCGGATCTCGACCACGCGCCGCACCAGACTGCGCGCATCGTCCCAGGCCTCCAGCAGCACCTTGCCCTGCCGCACCTCGACGCTGAAGCGCTCCGGCTCCAGCGGCATGGTTTCGCTTTCTTCCTTGATTACGGGGCGGTGCAGGCGGCAGGCCTCGATGAAGGCCAGTATCCGATCGCGCAGTTCCTCAGGCGTCATGTCACCACAAAGTCACAAAGGGCACAAAGAACACCAAGAGATTCCTTTGTGCCTCTTTGTGTTCTTTGTGCCTTTGTGGTTTTCATTTTTCCGGTTGATCGACCAAAACGCCCTTGTCGAGGTGCAGCACTCTGCCGGCGTGGCGGGCGGCGCGCGCGTCGTGCGTGACCAGCAGGACGGTTTTGCCGAGCTCGCGGTTCAGGCGCGCGAAAATCTCGAGCACTTCCTCGGCGGAGTGCGCGTCCAGGTCGCCGGTGGGCTCGTCGGCCAGCAACAGCGTGGGATCGGCGACGAAGGCGCGCGCGATGGCCACCCGCTGCTCCTCGCCGCCGGAAAGCTGCCGGGGATAGTGCTCGGCCCGGTCCTCCAGCCCCACCAGCCGGAGGGCCGTTTGCACGCGCCGCTGCCGCTCGGCGCGCGCCAGCCGCGTGAGCAGCAGCGGCAATTCGACGTTCTCGAAGGCCGTCAATACCGGGATGAGGTTGAAGGTCTGGAAGACGAAGCCGATGTGCTCGTTGCGCCAGCGGGCCAGTTGGCTCTCGCTCATGCGCGCCGGCTCGACGTCCAGCACGCGCAGCCGGCCGCCGCTGGGCCGGTCGATGCCCGCCACCAGGTTCAGCAGCGTGGATTTGCCGGAGCCCGACGGCCCCATCAAGGCCAGAAAATCGCCTTCGGCCACTTCCAGCGAGATGCCATCCAGGGCCCGCACCTCGTTGGAATCCCGCCGGAAGACTTTCTCAACATGATCGACTTCGATGAGCGCTTTATTCATAACGCGGTCTAGCCGCAGATTTCGCAGATTGCACAGATTCGGAAATCTGCGGGATCTGCGCAATCTGCGGCTAAGGGTTCATTTGACACGCAGCCGCTGGCCGCTTTTCAATGCGGCGGGGCTGCCGACCACCAGGGTCTCATCGCCGTTCAGGCCGGAGGCGATGCGCACCGAGCCGCCCATTTCCTCGCCGGCGGTCACCGGCTTGATGACGGCGCGGCCATTCTCGACCGCCATCACCGCGCTCTTGCCATCGGCTTGAAACAGCGCGGAGCGGGGCGCCAGCAACTGGCGGACGCTGGCCTGGCCGGCGCGCGGGTCCTCGAACGACACTCGCGCGTTCATCTCCGGGCGCAGGTAGGCGTCCGGGTTCTTCACCTGCACCTTCACCTGCACCGTCGCCTTCTGGCGGTTGGCCTGGGGCGCGATCTCGGCCACCACGGCGCGGTAGCGCCGGTCAGGGAAGGCGTCGGGAACCACGGCGCAGGGCTGGCCCAGCGAAACCCGCGCGAATTCGGTCTGGCTGATGTCCACCTCCACCTGCAGGTCGTTCAGATCGGCCAGGGAGACCACCGAGGATTTGGCGCCGGTCTCGCCGACAAACATGGTGGTGACCATTTCGCCGGTTTCGACCAGCCGCTCCAGCACCGTCCCATCGATCGGCGAGCGGATCTCGGTGGCGTCGAGCATCGTTTCATAGTAGCGGAGGGCGCCCCGGGCCTGCTCGACTAGGGCGCGGCCCTGGTCGATTTCCTCGCGGCGCGGCCCCTGGTGCACCAGTTCGTAGTTCTTGTGCGCCTGCTCGGCCTGGGCGCGGGCCATGTCGAGCTGATCGCGCGCCCGGTCCAACTCCTGCTTCGAGACCACGCCGTCGCGGTCGAGGCCGCGGGTGCGATCGTAATTGGTCTGCGCGTTCCGGAGGTTGGCTTCCGTTTCATCGGCGCGGGCGCGGGCCTGCTGGATTTCCTCGGGGCGGGAGCCGGTCTGGAGTTGCGCCAGGCGCGCCGCGGCGGCCTGGAGCGCGCCGCGCGCCTGCTCGACCTGGGCGCGGTACTCGGTATTGTCCAGCCGCACCAGCACCTGGTCCTTCTTCACCCGGTCGCCCTTCTCGACGCCGATCCAGGCCACCCGTCCCACTACCTTGGAGCCTAACTGGATCTTGTGATGGGCAACGACGTAACCGCCGGCCACCAGCACCGTGGCCGCTTCCTTGACCTCGATGGTTGTGAGGCGCGCCACGTCGACGGCCTGCGGGCCGGCGCCCCGCCACAGCAGGCCGGCGGCGCCCACCGCCACGGCCGCCACCAGGAGTTTCCACGCCCAGCCGGGCAGGCCGCGGCGCGGGCCGGGCCGCCGGTCGCGCTCAATTCGCAGTGATTCCAGCTCCTTGGACAGTGTGTCACTCATACAGAAAGCTGTCAGCTATCAGCTATCAGCTATCAGCATACGCCATAAGTTATCGGCCGGGATTGTCCTGGCCAAGCTTTCCGATCGGGCCGCGGCCGGGGGTACGGGACGCCCGCTTACCCTTGCGGCTAGGTTCGTGCTGCAGCTAATGGCTGATAGCTGATAGCTGACAGCTTATAGCTGATAGCTTCTATTACCCGCGCAGGCCTTCCACCAGCGAGCGGCGGGCGGCCAGGCGCGCCGGCAGCAGACCCCCGACGACTCCGACGGCCACGGCGAACAGCAGCCCCCGGATGAACAACTGCGGCGTCACGCGAAAGTGGAAACTCAATTCCGCAAAGGTATAGAAGTTCATGGCGCCGGTGGACAGTCCGTGAAGCGGCAGCGCCAGCAGGCAGCCCAGCAGGCCGCCGGCGGCGGCCAGCACCGCCGACTCCAGCAAAAACGCCAGCAGCACCGCCCGGCGCGAGAAGCCGAGCACGCGCAGCACCGCGATTTCGTGCGTGCGGTGGGCCACGGTCGCATACATGGCGTTCATGGCCGCAAAACAGGACCCGATGGCCATGACCATGGCGATGAAGGTGCCCAGCACCTTGATGGGCATGGAGGTGCGCATCTGCTCGCGGAAATAATCGTTTTCCACACGGGCCTGGAGATGCAACTGGCGGTCGTCGCTGATGCGCCGGCAGAGTTGGTCGGCGGCGGCCGCGTCCGCCGCCCGCAGCAGTACCGAAGAGTAGACCTCACGCCGGTTGAACTCGTCGCCGACGGCGCCGACGTCGGCCCACAGCTCGGAGTCATAGGCGCTGCCTCCGGCCTCCGTCAGTCCCAC
>Ga0315291_10008370_pt1 | contig 12719 bp, 6 predicted proteins | sample YL17G12_20_MG_FD_203070 | JGI IMG/M metagenome (GOLD analysis project Ga0315291, IMG submission 203070) | Sediment microbial communities from Yellowstone Lake, YNP, Wyoming, USA - YL17G12_20 | ecosystem: Environmental > Aquatic > Freshwater > Lake > Sediment | place: USA: Wyoming | collected... | reverse complement strand
GTTTAGAATCTCCCCTGCGTGAATATTTGCTATCGGCACCTCTGATGTGGGAATTAAAAACAGGTCGTCCACATCACAGTGATACATATCCTCTTCCATCTTCGGGAGCTGTCCCGTGCCAGTCATGGTTCTTCTATTGACAAGATATGGCGGGGCGACTTCCACATAACCATGCTCACGCGTGTGCAGGTCAAGCATCCAGGCAATCAGGACACGCTCAAGGCGCGCCAGCGCCCCTTTCAAAAGGGGAAAATTGCTGCCGGAAATCTTTGCGGCGCGCTGGAAATCGAGCATATCCAGATCTTCGCCTATCTCCCAGTGCGGCTTTGGTGAAAAATCAAATGCGGGCTTTTCCCCCCACTCCCGCACAAAAACATTATCCTCCCCGCCTTTGCCGAAATGGACGCTATCATGCGGCATATTCGGAATGGCAAGAAGGATTTTTCCCTGCTCGTCCTCTAAGGTTTTCAACTCTCCATCAAGCGATTTGATCTCCTCCCCCAGACGTCGCATCTCCTCCTTGAGGGGCGTCGCATCCTCGCCGCGTTTGACAAGGTCTCCAATCTTCCGCGAACTCTCATTGCGCCTTTTTTTCATCTCATCAGCCCTGCCTTGAATCTCGCGGCGACGACGGTCGAGGGAAAGGACCTCATCCACAAGGGAATCAAAATTCCCCTTCATCTGCAGTCTTTGTTTCACCTTTTCAGGGTCGCTTCTTATGAGCTGAATATCAATCATTGGCATTCCTTTCAATCATGGACGACAAATGGCGAATCATGAGATAAGGGATGATATTTGCTTTTTAACCGCCTCAAGTGTCGGTTCAATCTGCACAGGGGCATTGGCAAAATGCGAGGCAATACCCCTCTCCTGAAGCGCCGATTTGTGATAATTCACTGTGGCATCAGGGTCTTTGAGAAGATGTCCGGTCAAAATGCCCACCACTTTTTCCTCCGGATGCATGATGCCCTTTTCCACAAGTTTTTTCGCTCCTGCCACAGTGGCGCAGGAGGCGGGCTCAGCACCGATGCCTGAGGCATCCACCCATGCCTTTGCATCCATAATCTCCTGGTCAGTCACCTCCTCCACAATACCGTTGGACCATTCGATGCCGCGCAGGGATTTCTTCCATGAGACGGGGTTGCCGATTTTGATGGCGGTGGCAATCGTTTCCGCATTCGGCACGCGCTGATATGGCGTTTTGTTCTTCCACATCTTATAGAGCGGATTTGCGCCAGTCGCCTGAATAACTGCAATTCGCGGCTTTTTGGTGATGATACCAAGTTCATATAATTCCATCAGACCCTTTGAAAGGGCGGTGTTGTTACCCAGGTTCCCCCCGGGAAGGATAAACCAGTCCGGCACCTCCCAGTTCAACTGCTGGAGAATTTCAAACCCGATAGCCTTCTGCCCTTCAATGCGATAAGGATTGATTGAGTTCAGCAAATAGATATTGAGTTTGTCGCAGACCTCCTGAACGAGAGTCATGGCATCATCAAAATCGCCCTTAATCTGGAGTGTTTTGCCGCCATAAGCGAGTGCCTGGGTGAGTTTTCCATAGGCAATCTTGCCCTCGGGAATAAAAACGATGCCAATCATTCCGGCGCAGGCGGCATAGGCTGCCATTGAAGCGGAGGTGTTGCCGGTCGAGGCGCAGGCAACGATTTTCGCCCCCATGCGGTGTGCCGCCGTAATTCCGCAGGTCATCCCACGGTCCTTGAAGGAACAGGTCGGATTTTCACCCTCATGTTTCAACAGAAAATGTTTCAGACCGGCGTATTTTCCCGCTTTGCCCGCCTCATAAAGGTTGGTATTCCCTTCAGGCTTGGAGACAATATATTGTTCCTCAACGGGGAAAATAAGTTCCTTATAGCGCCACACGCCTGAATTATAAGGCTTCTGGCGAGTGCCCCAGCGCTCATCAAAAAGCCGCTTCAGGTTCAGCTTACGGAGCGCCTCGATGTCATGTTCCACATCGAGCGTCCCACCGCATTCGCATATGTAGCGTATGACATAGGGGTCATAATCCTTGCCGCAGTCCACACATTTTAATTTAATCACCATTTTCTTCGCCCCTGCAAAATATTTTAAAAGGCTTTTCTGGGGCAGGCGGATGGTCAAATCAAGGAAAATATCACCGGAAGCAAAAGTGCAGGGCGCCCTTTGCAGATTTGCGATAGACGCACCTGTTATTTTTCCCGCAGAGGCGCAGCGACTAAAAGCAACATTGCAAATCCGAGCCAGGATATCGGGAATTCATTTGATTTGAAAAAAGGGGTGTAATATGTTTTAATTTGTGAGATTGAAAAGATGTCTCATGATTCAATTATGAAAATAATAGATAAAAGGGAAATGGCATGGAAAACAAAATATGGCTTAGTAAGAGACTGCTGGGTTTTTTATTGATTCTGTTCATGCTTGCATCCGTCAAGGTTTATCCGACGGCGCCTCCGCGTCCCGGCGAGATTGAGCAATATAAAAAGGACGGGTCTCTCGCAAAGCGTCTTCAGTTCGCCGAAAAATATCAGAATTATAAAGTGCATCCCGATATCATCAAAAGGCTCAAGGCAAGATTCCAGGCAGAAAAAGAGGGCAAAAAATTCGACCCACGGGGCTTTCCTTACAAGACCGGACTCCCCTCTCACGGCTCGCCGAAAATATTCGTCCTGCCGATTGAATTCCCCGATTATCCGCACACGCAGGACGTTTCAAGATTCCAGAATTATCTTTTCGGCGACGGCGACCCGAATAATTTCCCTTACGAAAGCCTCAAAAATTATTATTACCGCTCGTCTTATGGACAGCTGACCATCAGCGGCGATGTCATGCCCTGGCACATGGCTTCGCAGAACAGGGACTACTACACTAATGATGTCAGACCCGTCATCATGGAGGCCATCGACGCCCTCAAGGATTCCGTTGATTTTACCCAATATGATAACAACGGCGATGGCGAGATTGATTATTTTATATGTTATTGGACCGGTGAGGACACCGGATGGAACACGACCTTCTGGGCTTGGTGCGATATTGGCGGGGGCGGTTTTCGCAACGATCCTTACAGAATTGACGGCAAATCGCTCGGCGTCTATTCATGGATCTGGGAGAAAAACGACAAGCGGGGCGAACCCAACTTCATGCCCCGCGTCTCCATGCACGAAACAGGACATGGCCTTGGCTTGCCGGATTATTACGATTACAAATCCGGCGTGGGGCCCAATGGCGGTCTCGGCGGCATGGATATGATGGACAACGCTCATTACGATCACAATGCCTTCAGCAAATTCCTTCTGGATTGGATGGGCGCATATATAGTGGGCGACAGCAATGTCATCCATAATATTACCCTCCGAAACGCCGACACCTTCCCCGATGCCGTCGTCATCATGCCTAACCAGCAGGGACTCCTGTTCGACGAATACTTCGTTGTGGAAAACAGAATCCGCAGCGGAAATGACGCGACCGAGACTCTCCCCGGTTACACGCCTCTTTATAATGAGGGGCTTGTCATTTATCATGTGGATGCGACCTTGAATGCCAAGGGGGATAATTTTGCTTATGATAACAGTTATACCTCTCACAAATTGCTTCGCATGATGGAGGCGGACGGGAAGGAGCACATCGAAAATGGTTATGGGATCGACGCCGGCGATTTTTATCTCGAAGGCGCGAGTTTATCATCCGCCACCAAACCCAACAGCAACAGTTATTATTACTCTCCCAAAAGAGATGGCGCTTATATCACAAACATCTCTCCCGGATGGTCGGCGCGTTCGGCGACATATATCAATGCAACCACTTCTCTCTTCCCTGACCTGAATACGGTTCTGGACAATAAAGACCTGCACTTCAGCACGGGCGGCGATTCCCTCTGGTATGGCATTCAAAAATCGGATGCCGTCAATATGAGCGCCGCCCAGAGTCCCTCCCTGGCTGATGGCCAGAGCTCCTGGATTCAGACAACTGTAAGCGGTCAGGGAACCATCACCTTCGACTGGAAGGTCTCTTCTCAGCAGAATGGGGATTATCTCTCGTTTTACATTGATGGTGAATTAATCAAAAGCATCAGCGGCGAGGTGGACTGGACTTCAGAATCGTTCCGCGCGACGAAAACCGGCACAGGCACGCACATTTTCCTCTGGAAATACCGCAAGAATTCAAGCGGCTCCGCCGGTCAGGACCGGGGCTGGCTCGACAATGTTCAGTGGACTCCGATTTTTCCCACGCTGAACGAGGCACTCGATAATTCAACCCTTGTCTGGACTGCCAGCGGCGACAACGGCTGGTATGGTCAGATAGCCACCTCTTTCTTCGGTGGAAGCGCCGCAAAAAGCGATACGCTCTCCGATAACCAGAGTGCCTGGCTCAATACTCAGGTCACCGGCCCCGGCACCTTGAACTTTGTCTGGAAAACTTCCTCCGAATTGAACGCGGATTATCTCAAATTCATGCTTGATGGTTTCGAAGAGGATAAGATCAGCGGTGGAACTAATTGGATTCCCAAAACCCTTTTTATCAAAGGCGACGGCACGCATTATCTAACCTGGAAATACAAGAAAAACGCAAGCGGCGCCTCTTATTCCGACTGCGGTTATCTGGACAAGGTGGAATTCATCCCAACCGGCGAACTGGCCGAAGCGGTTGACAACAATATGCTGGAATTCACAACCGGCCCCAGCTATAAATGGTATTACCAGAACTATTTTTCATATTATGGCGGAGACGCCGCCCAGAGCGGTTATTATCCAAGTGCGAATGTTCAGGCTTCTTTCCAGACAACGGTGGACGGCCCCGGCGATGTAACATTCCTGTGGAAGGTCTCCTCCGAGGCAAACCACGATTATCTTGAGTTCTATATCAACGACGTCCTTCAGGATAAAATCAGCGGCGAACAGGACTGGACGATGATCAATCCCATTCATATCAGCGGCCCGGCCACTCTTCGATGGACTTATGCCAAAGATGGAAGCGGAACAAGCGGATATGACGTCGGATGGGTTGATAAAGTGATTTTCACCAGCTCGTTTTCCATTGGCGACGCCGTTGATAATCATTATCTGCCGCTGAAGACTTTCGGAGATAAAAAATGGAGCATTGACAACACCGTTCATTATTTTGGCTCCAGTTCCATCAGTGCCGGAAAGTTCGGCGGATACAATACAAAAACTTCCTCCGTTCAGACATGCCTGACCGGTCCGGGCACCCTCAAATTCTACTGGAAAGCCTCTACAGAGGGGAAAGATTACGCCCCGCTGATGTTCATCGTAGATAATGTGGAACTCGGCAGAATCGGCGGGATAGCGGATTGGCAGCAGGTGTCATTCGCCCTCAGCACTGGAACGCACACGATTCTCTGGACTTATAAAAGCTTCGGCGACACATATCAGAATGAGGACACTGTCTGGCTGGACAAGGTTGAATTCACAAAGGACATCTCGCTCAATGAGGCGATGGATAATAAGAGCCTCGTCCTCGACACATACGATCAGGTCGGCGGCTGGACCGGCGTGGAAGATATTACAGCATATTGCGGCGGCGCCGCGCGCTCCGGCGCCATACCCGACAACCAGACCTCATTCCTTGAAACAACCGTCAACGGACCGCGCAATCTCAGCTTCAACTGGAAGGTCTCTTCCGAACAAAATAAGGATTACCTCGAATTCTATATTGACGACATTTTTCAAGACAAAATCAGCGGCAGCACTGCATGGCAGCAGAAAAATTTTATCCTCAACACGGGACCGCACAAACTCTCGTGGCAGTATTATAAGGACAGCAGCGGCTCCGCCGGTTCCGACTGCGGCTGGATTGATAAAGTTATTCTGACAGCCACGCCAACAATCGCCGAGGCTCTCGATTTTACTGGGTTTGTCTGGAACACCAATGGCAATGTCCCATGGGTCGGCCAGACCTTCACCAGCTATTACGACAGCGATGCCGCACAGTCAGGAGCAATCTCCGGCAATCAGTATTCCAGACTCTACACGACAATCGTCGGTCCCGGCCTCTTCAGCTTCTACTGGAAAGTCTCCTCCCAGCAAGGCTGGGATTTCCTTGAATTCGATATTGACGGACAGAGGCGCAACCATATCAGCGGCGAGGTGGACTGGCAGCAGAAGACCTATATCCTCGAAAGCGGCTCGCATCTTATCGAATGGAAATACTCCAAGAATAACGCCTTCAATGACGGTGCGGATTGCGGCTGGGTGGACCGCATCCAGTGGTCTCCGGGCATTGTGCCGGATTGCCAGCTTTATGTACCCTATCAATATCCAACCATCCAAGAAGCCATCAATGCCGCCCGCGAGGGTTGCGTCATCTACGTTTCGGCTGGTGTGTATTACGAAAACATCACCATCTCCGGGAAAAATATCGTCCTGTCGTCCTTCCTGCCAGGCGACAGGGACATTGTCAGGGAAACCATCATTGACGGCGGGCAAAAGGGCTCCGTCATCACCTTCGGCGGCGATGAATATTACACGTGCAAGGTGGCAGGTCTGACAATTACGAATGGCAAGGCGGACAAGGGCGGCGGCATCGCAGGCAATTACACGCAGGCGACCATCGAGGATTGCATCATCACAAGCAACACCGCAACCCAGAGCGGCGGCGGCATCATGGAGTTCAACGGCATAATCCAGAGAAATATCATCACGAACAACAATGCCGATTTTGCGGGCGGCGGCATCTTCCATTGCTCGGGCACGATTCAGAACAATTTCATCTTTGGAAATACAACGCTCCAGTATGGCGGCGGCATCGGCTGGTGCAACGGCACCGTGCAGAACAACACGATTTACGGCAATAGCGCGGGCGTGCAGGGCGGCGGCTCCTTCGGCTCCAATGCGCAACCGAAAAACTGCATCTTCTGGAATGACGTCGCTCCTCTTGACCCGGAAATTTATTATAACACCAGCACTCCAGACTATGACCCGCTCAATTGCCTGATTATGAACTGGACGGGTTCTGGAACAAACATCCAGACCGGCAATCCGCTTTTCATCAATGCGTCCGCAGAGAATTTCCACATCCGCCGCGATTCGCCCTGCGTTGATAACGGATGCGATATTACCGGCATGACAGAAGATATTGACCGCGATGCAAGGCCTATCAATGTCTATTTCCGTCCGCGGGGCGTTTCTCATTATGACATCGGCGCGGATGAATACACAAATACGGCGCCGGAGATCAACATTCTTGCGCCCGAAGGGCAGGAGCACGCCTATGTAAAATCCTACGAAATCATGTGGAGCGTGACCGACGTGAATTACGAATCGTCCACCTCCCTTACGCTGGTCCAATCAAATACAGACAGCTCCGGCTTTACCATCGTCAGCGGCATCAAGTCCGTTTCCTCCCGGATGACCTATCTCTTCAATTATGACAGCGCGCCGGAGGGTATCTTCCACATCTACGGGAAGATCTCGGACGGATTCCATGCGCCATCCGAATCCTGGTCGCCGGGGACGATTCAGATTCCAAAAGTGGGAAAGGAAGATTTGATCAACCATCTGTTGCAGAAAAAAGAACTGCCGCCGGAGCGCCTGCCCTATGCGGACATCAACAACGATGGCATCATAGACATCGCCGACCTGATATACTTCATGAAACTGTAACTCAGCGGATAATTTTATTTCCACTTATGAGTGGGAGAAATTAAACGCCCTGCACCACAGCGGCGATGCGGCGGGAATTTATTTGTCCCATTATCAGCCAACCTTTTCCCCGGCTTTTCTGCGTTTTTTGATGATGGAAACGAGGCTCCGAAGTGATTTGTTGACCGACTCGTGGTCGGGGAAATATTCGGCAACATCGGGGTCAAGAACTACAACATTTGTCCCTTCAGCGTATCGTTTCGCATATTTTCCACGCACGCCAATGCTGAAATCATATTCCTCCAGCATTTCGGGATCATTGCGCAATTTCTTCATATTGCATTATCTCCCTTCGGGTCGCCGGTCTCGCACTGATGATGTGAATCCGGTCGCCCTGCTCGTTATGGATAATTACCAATAATCTATTTTTGCAAGAACATCCAATCAAAACTAATCGTTCCTCATAATCAGAATGCAATGGATCGTTGATTGTGATAGACAAGGGATCCCGAAATGCAGAACATGCCTCATCGAAGGATACGCCATGTTTGTTCAAATTGCTCCGCGCTTTATTAGGATTCCAATCAAAGAACAGCGACATTGTATTCCCAACCGTCCAAAACGAATAATATTTTTAAACAAGGGGCAGTCGGCAAAGCAAGGGAAATTATGGCGTGAATCTTTATTGTATTGGAAGAAGGAGGAATACTAATTACTGGGAAAAATATCCCGCAGCGGCGCGGCGATGCGGCGGGAGAAGAATTCTCAGGGTTTGCGGGCAATGGCGATCAGGCGCAGGGCGGAGGGGCCGTAAGGGGCGCTGTTGAATTTGGCGCTGAAATTATTCCTCTTCAAAGATGGGACTTGTGATGCGGATGATGTTGGAGCCTTCCTCAACAGCCACCACGTAATCCTGGGATGTCCCCATGGAAAGCCATTGCATCTCCACACCTTTTATTGCAGCCTTCCGGATTTTATCCCGCAACTCCCTCAGAGAGCGAAACCAGGGACGCGTCATCTCCGGCTCATCCACCTGCGGCACATCCACCATGAGTCCCTTAATATTCACGTGGGGAAACTTCACAAGCTCCCTGATGAGATTCATCGTCTCGGATGGCAGGACACCAAAATGTGTGTCAATCCCGGATGTATTGACCTGCACAAGGATATTTGTCTCGCGTCCCAGTTTTTCATACGCGCTCTGGAGGTCAAAACCGATGCGAAGGCTATCGACAGTATGAATAAGCGCAAAGGATTGAATCGCCGCCTTTGCCTTGACTGACTGCAGATGCCCCACTAAATGCCATTCTATATCCGGCTCAAAAAAGGATAACTTCTGAATGCCCTCCTGAACGCGGTTTTCACCAAAAAGACGGCAACCGGCATCTACAAGCTCCCGGATTTCCGGCACGGTACGACCCCGCGTCACAATCAGGATGCGCACTTCCTCGGATTTCCTCCCGCTCTTCGCACATGCCTTAAGGACGTTTTCCTGCAATACTGCCATCTTTGCCCTGACATCTTCCGCAAGAATCCGTTTTCTGGTTACGGGTCGCATCCTCTTATCCCTTCACAAAACATTCTTCCATATCTGTATGGACGCTAAAATAATTTTTGAGCGTCAGTCAAGAAATTTTCTCGGAAATTTTTTTTCACGCATGATTCAGGCTACTTTGCAGAAACCAGTGGCACAGTGCCCTGCCAGGGAAGGATATAACTCGCCTCAGTCTTGCTATGCGTAAATATGAAAAGGCTGTAAGTTTCAACAAAATATACCTGACAATCTTCAGGCCAGATGATATTTTTGGACGCGTCGGCGGATTCCTGACCCGTCTTTTCCCCCTCCGGTCCTCTCAGCATCGGGGCGTAATCGGTCTTGAGCTTTTCCAACGACCAGTCTCTCAGCTCATGAATAAAGGAGGATAATCGAGGGATTTCCTTAACGTCCTTCTCCGATATGTCACGTCTGCTTGTATATTTCACAAAAAAGCGAAAGCGTTCCTTCTTCTGGGCGAGGGGTGATGTTGTCGCTACTTCGGCTTCTTTCAGTTTTGCCACTGGCTGTTTCGCAAGGGTTGAGGTTGTCGCAACTTCGACTTCCTTCAGTTTTGCCACCGGCTGCTTAGCAAGGGTTGAGGTTGCCGCAACTTCGGATTCTTTCAGTTTTGCCTCCGGCTGTTTCGCATTTGAGCGTGCCGGCGGGGCGGATTCTTCTTTCACCTCATCCCGAATACGATACACCCCGAAATCTGTGAGTTCAAGTCCTTGAATGGAAAATCGCTGCCTCATCTCATCAAGCATGTGACTCTGAATCCTCCAGGGCTCGCTTCGCACCTGCTGAAAGACCCCCCATATCTGTATCAGACTGATAACAACAAAGGCAATGCCGGCGGACTGATAGGCAGAAGCGGGCGTCCGTATCTTGCGTCCAATCATCTCGGATGAGGTAAATCTCTCCAGCTCTTCATAACGCACCGCAATCTGACCCCGGACAACAATGCTCCTCGCCACACGGTCGTGAAATCCCTGCTTCAGGGGATGCAATCCAACAAGAAGGGCATTACTGACAAGGAAGGAAAGGGAGAGGCTTAGAATGCCGCCGCTTAACATTGCCTGGGAGGGTTCCGTCATCTTCAGGAATGGCGTAAAAAAAACCATCGGGAAAAGCGGCGAGACCATCTGAATGAGCGTCCTCTTACAGGCGGCGCCAAGGCTCAACGCGCATCCTTCATAATCCCTGACGCAGATATTGAAGAGATACATGCCCATTGTCCGCCCCTTCCCCACAGGGCCGTTTAAAAGGGTGAAATATAAATAAACAATAATCATGCCGATGAAATCTGTGTATCGTGATACGAGAAAGAATTGTTCCCGGAAAAGAAAGGAAAGTCCGTTGAATACGAAATTGAGCAGGATAATATCAAGGACGAGCGCCAGCGCCCTGACCCAGAATCCCCCCATTACCTCCCTCGGTGATACACCCTGAGCACCAGCGGAGACATTTGGCGCATCATTCATGTTTTCCCCCTCTTTTATTTGCATTCAAATTCCCTGTAAAAGACACCGCAAAGAGACAATGCCACAGAGTCAAGTAAAAAATGACATTCAGGCAAGTATTCACATCTTACACATCGCTTGACACCCCGCCCCTCCATCTGGAATATTCTCCACTCACATCTCACAAAGGGTTAAAGGCTTGAAAGAAGACGTTTCATTAATGAAGGTCTGGCTCTGCATCTTTTTGTGCCTTTCCTTCTGGATGACCAACGCCTATCTCGAACCCCCGGATTTCACGGCTTATTATACTTATACCCACTCTCTCCTCCACGACCGCGACCTCGACTTCTCCAATGAATATGAGCATTTTGAATACCAGAAACACATGCTCTATGTGACGAACAGGGGATATCTCTCCAATGACTGGCCAATGGGGACGGGTCTCCTCTGGTGCGGGTTTTATGCGGCAGGCGGGATGCTGGCGCGCCTGTTTGAGTCAAAGACAGACGGTTTCAGTCCGCCCTACATATTTGCCATCCTCATTGGCATCCTGTTCTATGTAGGGTGCGGTCTCATGTCAGCATTCTACTTCATTGAAAAACGATACGGGGCGAAAACGGCTTTCATCGCTACACTCACTGCCTTCTTCGGCACACCGCTCCTCTTCTATACATTCTATGGAGGTCTCATGTCCCACGCCACGGGTTTTTTCATCCTGACAATCTTCTTCATTGTATGGGGCGGAACAATCCAGGAGAGGACGCCCGCACAATGGCTCCTTCTGGGTGCGCTGGGTGGACTTGTCGCACTTGTGCGTCCACAACACATAGCCAGTCTCATCGTCCTCCCTGTTGAGGCATTCCTGAAATATAAGGAAGGGGGCTTGCGTCCCAACACTGAAAACCGGCGGCAGTTCCTGCGCGGATGCCTGCTCGCACTCGTTCCCTTTCTTCTGGGGATACTGCCTCTCTTCATGTACTGGGGCAAATTCTTCGGGAATCCCTTTCATCTCCCCAAGCTTGAGGAGATGCACTGGTTCCGACCGGCGCTTTATGAGACGCTGTTTTCAGATTATCACGGCATCCTGCTATGGACGCCCCTCGTCCTGCCGGGCGCACTGGGACTTTTGTTTTTGTGGAAAAGGGAGCGCATCCTGACAGCAGGGCTTATAGCGGTGCTTATTCTGCAAATCTATATCAACAGCGCGAACGAGATATGGTGGGCGGGGGGTTCATTTTCAAATCGCCGTTTTACGGAATACTCCTTCATCTTCATGGTGGGACTTGCGGCGCTTCTGGGCGAAAGGCGAGGCTCTCCCTGGATTTTTGTTGCCCTCCTCCTCGCAGGATGGTCATTTCTGCTCGTCCTCGCCGAGCGCACGGGCTTCAGCACCCTCGACCACTACATCCCGTGGAACTGGGCATTTTTCAGGGGATTGTTCTACACCCTTTTTGCGCCATGGCGCTGGCTGAAGGCTCTCTGGGGCAACTTTGGCAATGCATATTTTCTGGCGCGCATCGGCGCCGTTTATATCCTTGGTGCCCTTCTTATTATCACATGGCATCTTTTTGTCCGCTTAAAAATAGCCATCCGCTGGCAAAACATTATCGCCGGTGCTGTCCTTTGCGCCATGATATTCATAAACTGCCTTGTCTTGACGGGCATCCTTCGAACACAGCCATTGCCGGCGGAAATCACCCGGCGTCTTGACCGCACCAACCGCTTCCTCTGGTTTAATTATTATGAGTATGGTTACTATCTCCTGGTGCGGGGACGTTATCAAAAGGCGTTAGACGCCTTTCAGAAGTCACACGCACTTATGCCGACACAGCCACAGCCGCTCAGATATATCGGCTCCATCTATGAAACCCTTGAGGACTATGACAGGGCTGAGGCGTATTATCTCGAGGCATTTAGCCTTGACCCGAAATATCAGAATGTTAAAGTCTTACTTGAACGTCTTCACGAAAAGAGAAAACATTTGCCGCAATAATCTCCGCGTGCTCTGCGTGAAATTATATAATGATTTTGATTACATTGCATGGAGAAAAGGTCATGCCTGTTGAAGAGTCTGAAATCGAAATGGTCTCCAGATTTCGCGAAACCTACGACGCCCTCCTGAAAGAG
>Ga0315291_10008369_pt1 | contig 12719 bp, 9 predicted proteins | sample YL17G12_20_MG_FD_203070 | JGI IMG/M metagenome (GOLD analysis project Ga0315291, IMG submission 203070) | Sediment microbial communities from Yellowstone Lake, YNP, Wyoming, USA - YL17G12_20 | ecosystem: Environmental > Aquatic > Freshwater > Lake > Sediment | place: USA: Wyoming | collected... | reverse complement strand
CGGCCAGCCCTCCCCGGGTATCAGGGAGCTCATGGTCTTGATGCGTTCATAGAAGCTGGGCGCCCCCCACGTGTTGTTCATGTGCGCGAAGTCGAAGACGAGGTGGAGCTCATCTGTGCCGTTGCCGAAGAAACTGGCTGCATGCGCGGGGTCGCCGGTGAAATCGACGCCGTGCACCTCGCCGACCGACATGCGTTCGTCGTACACATCCAGCAGCGCCCGGAATTCCTTCAGGATGTCATGCGTCTCCGGTTGGTTGCGGTCGTAGATGTGCTTCTGCAGGTCATAGGGGCGGGGGGATGGGCCGATAGTGAACGGATTGTCCCGGAACGAGGCGTCCTTGACAAAGAAGCTGCAGACATCGAGACGAAAGCCGTCCACGCCCTTGTCGAGCCAGAAGCGGATCATGTCGAACATGGCCTGTCTGAGCTCGGGGTTGCGCCAGTTCACATCCGGCTGCTCCTTGAGGAACAGGTGCAGGTAATACTGCTGCGTGTGCGCGTCCCATTCCCAGGCCCTGCCGCCGAAGGCCGCCATCCAGTTGTTCGGGACCTTGCCGTTCTTCGCGCCGCGCCAGATGTACCAGTCGCGCTTGGGGTTGTCCCGCGCGGAGCGGGACTCGATGAACCATGCATGGAGGTGGGAGGTGTGGTTCATGACGAGATCCATGATGATCCGGATGCCGCGCCTGTGCGCCTCCTCAATCAGGACTTCGAAATCTTTGAGTGTGCCGAAAAGCGGGTTGATGTCGCAGTAGTTGCTGACGTCGTAGCCGGTGTCGAACATGGGGGAGGTGTTGATCGGTGAAAGCCAGATGCCCTCGATGCCGAGGTCGGCGAGGTAGTCGAGCTTGGCGGTGATCCCCGGGATGTCCCCCCTGCCGTCGCCGTTGGCATCCGAGAAGCTCGATACCCAGATCTCATACAGAATGCCATGCTTCCACCAAAGCCTGTCTCCCATGCTTAAATCTCCTCTCCATGCATATTTCTGGCGTGTATTTGCGGCCTGTGAATTTGTAATTAAATCTAGTTCTCTAATCAATTATTAATAAAGTCAATAGGGTGTATTTCTTGCAAACAAGAGCAGCGTGAATAGGATGAAGGTTTGACTTCTATCAAACCTAAATTTCAGTATGGTTTATCCAAAATGCTCTAAAGCCAGATCTGATCCTAGGGGCTTCTGAGGGAATCGATAATCCGCCGGGCCTTCACAATCCTGGATTGGAAGAAATTTGACTCGAGTTTTTCGATCTTTATATGGCGTGAGTGCAAAGACGCGGCATGGATGAAGTGGCCACCTCCAATGTAGAGCCCTACGTGGTTTATCCGGTAGCGGTTCCGGCGGTGCATGTCGAAGAAGATGAGATCTCCCGGTTTCAGGTCGGACAGCGAGATGGGCATTCCCTCCCGCGCCTGTTCCCGTGATGAGCGGCTCAATGCGATGCCGTTCTCGCCGAATACATGCCGGACGAACCCTGAACAGTCAAACGCCGCTGGCGTTGATCCTCCATAACGGTAGGGAGTCCCCAGGTAGCTATATGCGGAGTCCAGGATCTTGAGGGTCAGTTCGTTCGGTTGCTCCTCCGCTGTTCTCTGCTTCAACCACACATCTTTTGCCAGCCAAAGATCAGTGGGTTGTAAGGAAGAGCGCTCCTCGTTCGGCATGGTCTCGATGTCGGTAGGTACGCTTGATGTTAAGGTGCTCTCGACAATTGCAGGTTTTTGCGTGTTCCTGGCGTGCTTCGTCTTTGTATGGTGTATGCGGCTGCCGGCAGATGCGTGCTTGGCCTTTATCTTCTTCTTGGCGGTTTTGGACTTCTTTTTCGAATGGGTACTCTGCTTCTTTTCCGCACTCTTCTCCGGGGCTGCGGCCTTCTTGACAGTCACAGGCGATGTTCCCGGCTCGTTGTGTGTCCGCGCCTGTGCTGTTTGTCCGAAGTTCACCCCGATCAACCCGATGACCAGGAAAAATATAATATGAGCGTGCAACCATCTTGTCTTCGTCATGATTGTTAACCACCTCGATCATAGGTGTTTATCGCGGGCCGGGATATTGGACCGCCATTACAGAAATTTATATGACCTTACCATCCCGAAGGTCGCATGTCAAGAAATAGGAGAATAGATTGAAAAATCAATAAGTTAATACATAATACCACGGTGCATTAAAGACACATCTATGACTTGTGGATTGGCTTCAATCTGTCAGCTTCATAAAGAGGGAGTTGCACCCTTTTTCTTTGGCGATCAATTCATTTTCAATCCGTTTTTCGACATCCATACCATCAGCTAAAATGCTCGCATCCGGCTTGGAAATATCAAGAAGTGTGATCGATATGGCCGTTATATCCGAGCAACCTTTCACCATGCGCACATCCTGATGATTGGATTGCAGATAATTACCAACCTCTTCTATGGCACAATCCCCTACGACAACTATCGGCTCCGGCAGTTTGTGCAAAGCGCTCTTTGAGAAACCTTTTCCTGCCACCACGCTGAAGTTCCCCTGGCCCTTTGCATCAAAGAGGAACAAATCCAACATAGATTCCACTTGTCCAAGACAACCTTCCCTGCAGGCCATTTCCTTCCCGGGGACTATCTTGACATTCAGTTCATGTGGATAGATTCTTTCTTTTGCATAGGGCACCTTAACATTGAATTGACGGATATCCCCTATGATTTCTATCTCATCAAGATTCCCACATCCAAGGCCCATGTCCACTGCTATGGTCAGGTGCTCGATCTCATTGCGGTCATACCCCAATATTTTAGCACCCACGGTATCTACGGCAACGACATCATCCCCACCGACCAAGATGTCGTATACCTTTATCATTTCCCTGTTGCGTTTCGGTGCCAGCGGTCCTTCTCCGATTGCATACTCGCCATCGATTATCGTGAAGTCCGGTTGAATGATTTTCAGCATACTCGCCAGTTTGGCATGCAATCCATAGTGATGCTCCACTTGCTTTGATGCATCGCTGATCAGACCATGTTGGTTCTTGACTCCCAGGGTAACCTTGGTCATGTCGTGGGTTTTGAGCTTCGGCATATTGATGTAAGTATGATTGTCCTTATCTATAATCAGATCGTTGACAATGAGTTCCGGAAATTCCAGTTCGTATTGCTTTGCGCCCGTGTCAACTGTTATGGGGATCTGTTTGACTTCGTCGAGAAAGATACACTCTCCCCCTGCTGATTCTACGGCGTCGAGCATGCCGCTTGCCATGAACGCATTTCTGCTGAAGTCTGCCTGGGTGCAATTCTCAATAACGAATATTCGTTTGCATCCTTCATCTCGCAACAGTTTTATCAAAGCAGCTACCACATCCGGATTTGTGTAAGCATAGAAAACACTACTGGTAATGTTAGGTTTTATGTAGATCTTACCCTGCGGGCTTTTCACTATGTTTTTGATGCCGGAGAAAGCATCAAATATTGATTTTAGCGCGCTTCGGTAATCCTTTCTATATAGAGGAGAAATTACAACGCGAGGCCTTCTATTGTCCATATTTTCCTTTGCTACTATATGTTGTACCAAGCGGTCAATCCATGACGTTCTCCCTAATAGATTCCAGGTGCCTAGTTTTTCACAAGGGTGACCTCTCTGGGTCAATCAATTCCACAGAGTTTTTTGGCTGCGTGCTGCTTTTCTTTGAGATTGACGCTGCGTGCAATCATGACCCTCTGGGTTTGTGGTGATCCTGCTCCGTGCATGGACTCCGTCAGGTAACCGACGGCGCCTGCCCCCAAGGTCAGATTTTCGATCAACCTCAGGATCCGCCTCCGATTCTCCGCGGTTCCGGCAGCGCTGGCCTGGCAATATTTTTTCACCCATTTCCCGATCTCAGGCGATTTGAAATCCTTCTCGGAGGGCAAGGTCACCAGCAACCCGCCGGCAACATCCTGGGCAAGACGGGCAATCTCGTACGGCAAGCGCGTGACATTCTGCTTGTGGACGTTGGCCAGCAGGGTGTTGACATGGTAGGTCCCGCTGGCTTCCTTCTGCCCTTCGGAGGCGCAGGCGATACATCCGCAATAGAGGGTTTCATTCAAGTGGTTCATTTCCACGATTTTATCCCTGATATGCGCAGCCTTGGCAACGCCGTTATATTCGGCCGCGGTCTGGGCCGCGCCGATCAGGACATCGCCCACGCCCACCTTGCAGGCATAACTCTGCCGATGATATGAAGCAAATTTTTCCACCAGCTGGCCGGAAAAATCGTATTCCCCATACATGAACACCCGCTCCCAGGGAACAAAGACATTCTCGAACACGACCATGGCTTCATGACCGGCGAAAGACAGGTTGCCCTGATCTTGAATTTCCCTTTCCATTCTGCGGGTATCGTTGGACTGTCGCCCGATGATATAGATGATGCCTTCCGTATCGCTGGGCAGCGCGAACGAGACTGCATAAGCCTTGTCTTTTTCCCCCAGGGAAAGGGTAGGCATAACGATGATTTCATGGGAATTCACCGCGCCCGTCTGATGTACCTTTGCCCCGCGGACGACGATCCCGTCCTTTTTTTCCTCCACCACGTGCAGGAATTGGTCAGGGTCCGGCTGTTCATGGGGCGATAGACTGCGATCGCCTTTGGGATCGGTCATGGCGCCGTCACAGATCAGATCGTTTTCCTGCACATAGGCGAGATAGGACAGAAAACGCTGATAATACCTAGTTCCGTGCGTCTTGTCGATGTCATAGGTTACGATCGACAGGGCATTGAGCGCATCTATGCCCACACAACGCTGAAAACAGCATCCGGTTTCGCGACCGAGCAGGCGTCCCATTTTGCTTTTTTTCACCAGATCCTCGATGCTCTGATGAATATGGGTAAAGCGGTTGATCTTTTTCCCCGTCAGATGGGATGTTGCCGTCATGAGGTCTTCATATTCCGGGCGCAACGCCAGATCATAGGTTTTTGCCACCGCAAGCATAGACGGTCGAATGAAGGGTTCATCGACCACGTTTTTTACCCTTTCGCCGAACAGGTACACGACGAGATGCAGTTTCCGCAGACTCTCTTCATATTGTTGGGCGGTCATCATAAGGCAGGCACCTCCTTTCTTATCACTGTAATTCACTCTAGGGTATTTTCCCCGCCTGCGCAAGTACCAGACCCTCTCCCCGGAGAATGATCCGCCGATGGACATCAAAGATCGCTCTTGCGGGAGAGGGTACGGAAGCCTATCTGGACATGTTAAACGGCACCACCATATTCTTGGAGCTCGGAAAAAAGTTCATGGCGTCTTTCCTCGAAAGCTATGCATGAGATCGCTTGCTATACGATTTGAGAGATTATATAATGATGAGCACAAAATCGCTGTACATGTGATTGAAATCTATCCGCAAGAGGGGGAACCCCATGGGTGCACCATATGCGATCTCGCATTGGGCCTATACCAGAGAGCTTTTGGAAGACTCACAGTCTTGCCAAAAGAAAGCCATGCAGCCGAGTATCCCCGGCGGTGTACAGCGATGATTCCCTGGAATGGTTCGACCCTGTTTTCAGCCATGTTGAGCAATAAGGATTTGAGAGATGGGGTTTACACCTAACGCATAAAGAGCACAAACGAGGGGGAGTATATGACCAGGATTGTTGAACGGTTCTTTCCAGCCGATGGCAGGGCGCTCATCGTGGCCATGGATCACGGCCTCGCCGGCAATCACCCCGGATTTGAAGATCCGGGTGCGACGCTAGCGAAGGTGCTGGCAGGAGGTCCTGATGGCATCATGATCACCCCGGGCTTTGCGCGCTGTTTTGCCGAGGAGCTCGGGAAGGCATCAGGGGTCAGGATTGTCACCCGCATGGATTACATTACCTTCTCCACCTCGGCGGAATTCCTGGGGGATATCGAGATGCAAGTGCCCATCGCTTCGGTAGCGGAATCGGTTCGCCTCGGGGCAAGGGCGATCTGCTGTTACCTGATATTCGGGCGGGAGGATCATAGGGTCATGGAACGCAATATCGCCTACCTCGCCAGATATGCTGAAGAGGCGCATGTCTCGGGCCTGCCTCTGATTGCGGAGGTCGTGTTCTGGGGCAAGAAAAATTTCAGCGGTGCGATAGCGAGGGTGGATATGCTGGAAAACGCCTATCGCATCGCCTTTGAGATCGGGGCCGACATCCTCAAGGTTCCCTACCTGGAAGACCGTGCCGCTTTCGCCAGGATGATGCGCAACCTGCCCATCCCGGTCCTGATTCTGGGCGGGGGCAAGATGGAAACGGAAATGGATATATTCAGGGTGGCCAAAGAAGCATGCGAAGACGGCGCCCGGGGCATCCTCTTTGGACGCAACATCTGGCAGCACGAAAACCCCTCTGGCATGATAACGGCATTGCACGGCATTGTGCATGGCAAGAGTTCCATCGCGCAGGCCCTTGCATGTCTCTCCGGAAAGGGTACATAAGCTATCGAAGGGATGAACCGCAATGACCTGCGTCGCTGCTTATCCCGAGGAAGTGATTAAAAAAACACAATGCTGAGGAGGATGCTCTATGGATGAATCCAAAATCAAGGTCTATGGCTACCGCTGGGTCGTGCTTGGCGTATTCATGCTTATCAATATGACGATTCAGTTCCTCTGGATATGTTTTGCCCCGATCACGGGGTTGGCGGCGAAGTATTACGGTGTAACCGATATGCAGATCGGGATCCTGGCCATGCTGTTCATGATCGTATACATCCCCATAGGGATTCCCGCCGCGTGGTTCATCGATACGTATGGTTTTCTTAAGGGAGTCGGCTTGGGGGCGGTTTTGTTCGGGCTATTCGGACTGTTGCGGGGGATCTTTTCCTCCAGTTACACCCTCGTCCTGCTCTGCACCATCGGCATTGCCGTCGCCCAGCCGTTCCTCCTGAATGCTTTCACGACCGTAGCGGCCAAGTGGTTTCCCATCAATGAGCGCGCGACTGCCTCCGGGTTGGGACTGATGGCCAATTTCTTAGGCACGGCAGTGGGGCTTATGCTGACCCCCTACCTGGTCACCCGCTACAGCATAGATGCCATGCAAATGATCTATGGCATCGCGGCTGCCCTTTCCGCAGGGGTATTTCTGATCTTCGCCCGCGAGAAACCTCCCACCAGCCCCAGTCCTCCGGGTTACATCGAGCGGGCCCTCATGTTCGATGGTTTCAAGAGCATGATGAGGAGCCTGCATTTCTGGTACCTCATGATCTTGTTTTTCGTAGGGGTGGGGATCTTCAACGGGGTGGCAACCTGGGTGGAGAATATCGTGAGGCCGAAGGGATTGTCAATCACCCAGGCGGGTATGGTAGGCGGACTCCTGCTGATCGGCGGCATTATCGGCGCCGTGATCATTCCCCCCCTTTCGGATTACTGGAGGAAGAGAAAGCCGTTCATGTTGATCGGAACCCTGTGTGCGCTCCCGGGGGTGCTGGGAATCGCCTTCGGCCATGGATATCCTATCCTCCTGGTATCTGCATTCTGTGTCGGCTTCTTCATGATCAGCTTGGCCCCGGTAGCACTTCAGTATGCGGCCGAGATCACCTATCCGGCGCCGGAAGGGACTTCCAATGGCTTGCTCCAGCTCGCCGGACAGCTTTCGGTGATCTTTATCTATGGCATGGGGCTCGCCAATGACATCTACGGCTCTTTTACCCCCGCTATGCTGCTGGCCTGTGGCCTGCTGGTGATGAATTTTATGCTGATTACCAGGCTGAAGGAGTCGAAGATAATAAAGGAGATGGCGCGGCCTGCTTCTTAAGGCCAGCAAAACCCGGGATTGTCCCGGACAGTGTGCACGTGAAAGAAAGGACGCAGACGATGCAAAAAACGAAACGCTCGATTTTGGCAATCGATCATGGCACCTCCGGGGCCAAGGTGGCTTTGGTTTCGACACTGGGCGAGGTGATCGCATGGGAATATGAACCGGTAACCCTCTATCTGCTTGCCGGCGGCGGGGCGGAACAGGACCCGAACGACTGGTGGCGGTCCATTTCTACTGCAGTGAAGCGGCTCTTAGGCAAAGGGCTGGTCCCCCCCCAAGAGATCGAGGCGGTGTGCACCTCGTCCATGGGTGAAGAGACGGTTCCCGTTGACAGGAACGGGAACTGTTTGATGCGCTCCATGAGCTGGATGGACTCGCGGGCGGCCGAGCACGTTGCCCGGCTCATCGGCGGCCCGATACGGGTCGAAGGGTATGATGTACGCAAGCTCATCCGTTGGATGCGCATCACCGGCGGTGGCCCTTCCAAATCCGGCAAGGACCCGGCCGGGCACATGCAGTATATCAAGCATGAGCTGCCCGAGGTGTACGAGCGGACGTATAAATTTCTCAATTCCCTGGACTACGTAAACATGCGGCTCAGCGGCGAATACGTGTCCACCCATGACTCCATCATGACCAGTTGGGTCACGGACACGCGCGACCCGCACAACATCACCTACAGCGACATCTTGGTAAAGGCCTCGGGCATCGCCCGCGAAAAATATCCCAATCTGTGCCGAAGCATCGATATCATCGGCACCCTTCTCCCGGACGTGGCACAGGACTGGGGTCTTTCCCGTGAGGTCAAAGTGGTAGCGGGCTCCATCGATATCTCTTCGGCCGCTGTCGGCGCAGGTGCGGTGGAAGACTACCAGGCGCATCTCTATCTGGGCACATCATCTTCCCTCGCTGCGCATGTGCCGTTCAAGAAGACCGATGTCTTCCATAGCATGGCCTCGTTGCCCTGTGCGATCCCCGGCAAATATCTCCTCATGGATAACCAGACCACCGCCTGCGGCAATCTCACCTTTCTGCGGGATAAGATTCTCTACCACAAGGATGCCTTGCTCCAGGAAGAGCGTAAACCAGACGTATTCAAGATCTTCGATGAGATCTGCGCCCGCATACCCGCGGGGAGCAACGGCCTCATCTACACCCCCTGGCTCTACGGCGAGCGTACCCCGGTCGATGATCACCTGCTCAGAGGCGGTATCCACAACCTGTCGCTCGGGAATACCCGCGAAGACATCATCCGGGCCGTTTTCGAGGGCGTGGCCTTCAATTCGCGCTGGATGCTTGGTCCTGCGGAACGCTTCATCGGCCGCAGGATGGACACCATCCACATGGTGGGGGGCGGGGCCATGTCGGACATCTGGTGTCGCATACATGCAGACATCCTGAACCGCACGATTAGCCAGGTGAAAGACTCGATCCAGTCCAATGCACGGGGGGCGGCCCTCATCGCTGCGGTCGCCCTGGGTCATATCAGGTTCAGCGATATTCCGGAGCTTGTCACAATAAAGAATGTGTTTGACCCTGATCCCCGCAACCGGGCCCTCTATGATGATCTCTTCGAGGTTTTCGTGGAGATCTATAAAAAGAACAAAGGGATCTATGCCCGGCTGAACCGGCGACGGGGGTAAGGGCACGCGCGAGGGCGAAGTATTTCAGCAGGGAACAGACAGGAATTGCTGTTATAGAGTTTAACCGAGGCAAAGGATGCCAGTCCCTAGGGTGACTGGCATGCGCGTTCCCCCATGCGCCCGTCGCTTTCTTCAGGAAACCTTGAGATGCCTTCCGAAGGCCTCCCCATATCCATGGAGGCCCTTAAGCCTGAGAGGCGCAATGCGATTGGTTTCGATGGCAAAGCGATCGCGCAGCTTTTCCGGATGCACGCCTTCGAGGGCGCTCAAGGCGAGCAAGGCGGCGCCGAAGGCCGAGGCTTCTTTCAGGTTGGTGAGTGCGACCTGCGCGTCAGGGTACAGGGAGGCGATGAGGTTCGTATAAACCTCGTTGCGGCTGAAGCCGCCTTCGATGAAGACCGGCATCCCTTCACCGTAGCCGGCGTGCGCGAGGGCCACGCGGGTCTGGAGCGCAATCGAGAGGGTGAGGATCGCATAGGTCTTCTCATAATCGGCAAAGAAGCTTGGCGTCTTGCCCTGGGCCACGTCGCCAAAGGGATACACCTCAGTCCTTTCGATGATCCGCGCCGGCGAATCGGGGAACATGCCGAAGGGCACGATCGCCGGAAGGATAAACTCCGCAGGGCGGGAGAGGATGTCTTCCAGGAGCGCCTGATCGAATGCCGGATAATCCTTCTGGCCGTGGCGGCCCCAAAGCAATCCCATGTACATGTCGAACTCAAGCCCGGCCAGGAAGATGGTCGTTTTGACGGGGTCTCCGAAGGCGCTCAAATTGTAGAAGACGACCTTGCCGAGCTCGTCATCGCGCAAGGTTGCGCTCTGGGTGGGATGCATGACCACGCATACCGATCCGGTGGAGAGGAGCACGAAGGGCTCCTGCACGGTGATGAGATAGGGCAGGAGCGAGCCGTTGGAGTCGTGGATGCCCAAGGTCACGATGGTGTCGCGCTGCAAACCCGTCCGCCGGGCGATCTCCGGAGCAACGGTACCGAGGACGTCCCAGGGTTTGTGTACCTCGGCCGGCAACTTGTCCTGAATCCCGAGCCGCTCCACGACCCCGGACCAGGTGTGCTTCCCGAAGTCCCACAGGCCGGTGTGGCTCCCCAGATAGGTCTGCTCCACCCCCATCTTTCCTGTGAGCAGGAAGCCGTAGTACTGGGGCAGGTTGAGGATGGCCTTGGTCCTGGCGAAGTCCGCGGGGTGATGTTCCATAATGTAGAAAAGCCCCTTGGCCATGCAGCCCAGGCCGGGCAGGGAGGGCGTGGCGGTCAGCCGCTGGAGGACGCGCGCGTCACCGAAGCGCGCGTCGAAGGCGGCATGAAAGGCCTCGCCCGGATCGGTGGTGTAGGAGAGCACCGGCAGCGCCAGCTTCCCCTCCCCGTCGATGCAGACAAAGGTGGCCCCGTGGGCGGATACGGAGACGGCCTGGATTGCATGCCGCTGCGTTATATCGGCCAGGGCGTTCAGGAACCACTCGGCGGTCTCGGCGATGCGTTCGTGGATCTCGGACCCTTCCCGCACCTCGTCGAACTGGGCATAGAGGGAATCCACCAGATTGAGCTCCCGGTCATAGACGAGCAGCTTCTTATTCGTCTTGCCGACGTCGAAAACCGCGATGCAGCCCTGCTGCCTGTTCGCTTGCTTCATGGCAGTTCCTCCTGCGGGTTGCAGTTTCCCGCTCTTCAAGCCGGGACCTTATGGATCTCGCGGATGAGCCCCACGATCTCTGCGGGCAGGGGATGGACCGTTTTGCCGGTGCTTAGGGCGGAATAGTAGATGCGACAGACCTTCTCCATGAGCTCGGCGTTGAGCAGGGCCTTGTCCAGGCTGGACCCGAGGGCCAGCGCCCCGTGGTTCTTCAGGATGTAGCCTTTGCAGCCGTTGCCGAGTTTGCTCGCGACGTTCGCCGCCAGCTCCGCGCTTCCGGAGAGACCGTAGGGGACGACATCGATCACCTCGCCGAGGGCGAAAGCCACCTCGTCGAAGAGGGTCGGCACAGGCTCGTGGAGTACGGCGAAGATGCTCGCGAAGATCTGGTGGGTGTGCACCACGGCGTTCACGGCGGGGCGGTTTTTATAGACCGCGAGATGCAAACCGCTCTCCACCGAGGGCATGAGGGCGCCTTCCACCAGCCTCGCTTCGAAGTCCACCACACACATGTCCGCCGGGGTCAAACCTTTATAAGCCGCGCCGGAGGGGGTGATGACGATGCGCTCCTCGCCGGGTATGCGCACCGAGACATTGCCCCCCGTGCCCGTCAGGGCCCCGAAGAATCCGTGTTCCGAAAGCCAGCGGCTGCAGGCAAGCACCTGCTCCTTGTACGTATCATAGCTTCCCATGCGTTACCTCCTCCCTGCGTGTATTCTTCCTGAAAATCATCTAGCATAAAACAGTCTTTTATCATACCGACGATATCCGCACAACGCAACCTGCATGACCTCGTCAAAGCCCTGTCTTCGACATCTATCCCGCTCTCCCCCTCTGGATCAACCTCCCCCGATCTCTTCTGGCCAGGAGAGGGCCAGAGCCTGCGGGGCTGAATAGGCAGTGCGTGCCAAAAAAGATTGGATTGAGGGATATGGGTCATTTCGGCGCGGTTTTCACTGTGTGAAGTCTCGCGTCGAAGTCGCTCCCGCTCCCGCCGCGCGCTCCGACATGGCAACGAAGCATCGCGCGATGGAAACGGGTGCAGAAGTGGCCTGGAACATGCCTTTAAATACGGTTCTTCACACGGAAGCGTACTTTAGAGGAAGGGCATGGTGGCGGTGTATGATCTCGTTAGGGGCAGGACGGCGGAACGAATACGGACCAAGGAATCAATGCGTATTCTTTGCCAAGGGAAGGCCTTATTGGAAAGCACTCTCTGGTTAGAGAGATTTCCACAAGCGGTATTATTCAGGCTGAAGGTTATTCTCCAAGACAATGGGACCAGAGTCTCCTCGCCCCTCGCTCGGGAGGGGAGAGGGAGAGGGGTGAAACAGACGGCCATTAACCCCCTCACCCCAGCCCACATTTCTGTATGGATAGCAGAAATGGATGTACTTTACGTTCACCCGAAGGGCGAAGGCCATGGATGGCCTGAGTCACTCCCCCTTTTCAGGGGGCGAGGGGTACATGTACATCATGAGCGAAAAGTACGCTTCCGTGTGAAGAACCTTAAATATGCTCCGCATATGTTAAAGGTTGTCCCCAACTTCTTTATCCCCAAGTTCCTGCTAAAGGTTTGCAGCTTGACTTTTCTTGCGTTTTATCGGATAATGAACTTTCGCGATGAGAAAAATGAGAAAAAATTATCAACAGGAGGATATCATGGAAAAAAATGAGCCTCCATCCTGTACTTG
>Ga0315291_10008366_pt1 | contig 12720 bp, 7 predicted proteins | sample YL17G12_20_MG_FD_203070 | JGI IMG/M metagenome (GOLD analysis project Ga0315291, IMG submission 203070) | Sediment microbial communities from Yellowstone Lake, YNP, Wyoming, USA - YL17G12_20 | ecosystem: Environmental > Aquatic > Freshwater > Lake > Sediment | place: USA: Wyoming | collected... | reverse complement strand
AGTCGGTGCCCGCCACCTTCTCCAGGATCGTGCCGCGGCCCGAGAGTTCGCTCACCAGGATGCGGCGCGTGTTGCCCACGACCTTCGGGTCCACGTGCTCGTACGACCGGCGGTCGCGCGCGACGGCCGCCACGTGCATGCCGCCCTTGTGCGCAAACGCGCTCGGGCCCACGTACGGCTGGCCGGGCACGAGGAGCATGTTGGCCGTCTCGTAGACGAATCGCGAGACGTCGGTCAACTTCGCGAGGCTGTCGCGGCCGAGGCACTCCAGGCCCATCTTGAGTTCCAGGTTGGCCGCCACGGCGCAGAGGTCGGCGTTGCCGCAGCGTTCGCCGAAGCCGTTGACGGTGCCCTGGACGAGGGTGCATCCCGCGCGGACGGCGGCCATCGAGTTCGCCACGGCCAGGCCCGCGTCGTTGTGGCAGTGGATGCCCAGCCGTCCGCCCACCTCGCGGGCGGCCTCGGCGACGGCCTCGGCGATCTCCTCCGGCAGGCACCCGCCGTTGGTGTCGCAGAGGATGAGCCAGTCGGCCCCGGCCTCCAGGGCGGCCCGCAACGTCGCCAGGGCGTAATCGCGGTTGGCCCGGCGCCCGTCGAAGTAGTGCTCGGCATCGTAGAAAACGGATCGCCCGGCCTTCTTCATGAAGCGGACCGAATCGCGGATCATCGCCAGGTTCTCATCGAGGTCCGTCCGGAGGACCTTCGTCACGTGGAAATCCCACGACTTGCCGACGATGGCCACGGCCGGCGTCTCGGCCGCCAGGAGCGCCCGGAGCGTCGCATCCTCGGCGGCCCGCACGCCCACCCGCCGCGTCATGCCGAAGGCCACCGCCGCCGCGTGCTTCAGGCGCAGCCGCTTGAGTTCCTTGAAGACCGCCTCGTCCTTCTCGTTCGAGACGGGGTACCCCGCCTCGATGTAATCCGCGCCGAGGTCGTCGAGGCGCCGGGCGATGTCCAGTTTGTCCTGGAGGCTGAAACTGACGCCCTCGCCCTGCATGCCGTCGCGCAGCGTCGTATCGTAAATCGCGATCTTTTTCATGGCGGATATCCCGACAAAAAAACCCGGAGCCTTGTTCGCCCCGGGCGCCGCTTGCTGCGGATTGCGCCTAGACCCGGGGCCCTCCCATGGCTACACCAACGGCGATAATACCCGCGCGCGCGGCAACCGGCGCCCTGACGCGGCCGCTAAGCCGATGCGTCTGTCCGTGTGCCGACACGCTTCACCTCCGGCTTCCGAAACCTGAATTCATCAACGCCGAGAAGTATATCATCGGCCGGCGGCGGGTCAAATGATTATTCCAACCCTCAGGGCAGCGGCCGGACAGGCGCTCGCCTACGGCTCGCGGCTGAACAGGCCGTGCCTTCAATCCGCAATCCGCCTCCGCCAAGGCTACGGCGGACAGGTCCGCAATCCACAACTCTTCTTCGCCCGCCGAAGCAGCCGGCGGGCTGCGAAGAGCGGGTCCGCAATCGGTTTACGCCGGGGGCAGCGATGACGGCTCCACCGGCACCGTGACGGGCGCCGGTTCCAGGACCGTCATGCTGCGCCACTTGCCGCGCAGGAACCGGCTCCACATCACCAGGCCCAGGATCACGATGTAGGACGACGCCGCCGCCCACGGGCCCAGGATGCCCCACTGCGGCATCTCGCGCGCCACGAGGGCCGATGCGCCCAGCCCCAGGCCGTACGCCAGGGCCGTCTGGACGATGCCCGGCCAGAGCGTGTCGCCCGCCCCGCGCAGCGCCCCGATGAAGATGACGTTCAGCGCATCGAACGCCTGGCACAGGAGGATGAAGATGACGGTGCTCGCGGCGAGCGATTGCACCACCGGGTCCGGCGGCTCGTTGAAGACCGCCACGAGGCCGTCGCGCGCCAGCCAGATGACAATGCCGCACGTTACCATGTACGCCTCGACCAGGATCAGGCCCGCGTGCGCCCGCCGCCACGCCAGCCGCGGCTGCCGCGCGCCGCAGTACTTGCCCACGATGGCCGTCACGGCGGTCGAGACGCCGATGGCCGGCATGAAACACAGATGCCAGTACCGGTTCAGGATGGCCGTGGCCGCCAGGGCCTCGGTGCCGAAGTGGCCGATGACCTTGCCCATGAAGAGGGTCCACATGAGGAGGTCGGCGACGAACATGCCTCCGGCCGGCGCCCCGATGCGCACCAGGTCCGCCACCGCCCGCCACGCCGGACGCCACTGGCGCCACACCTGGTACTCGCGGGCGTGCGGGCCGGCGACGAAGAAGCCGAACATCACGATCGCCTGCACAGCGGCCCCCAGGACGCTCGCCACTGCCGCGCCCGTCAGGCCCAGTTGCGGCAGGCCCAGTTTGCCGAAGATGAGGATGTACGCCACCAGGAGGTTCGCGGCATTCGCGCAGGCGCCGGCGATCAGCGGCACCATCGGCCGGTGGACGCCCATGAAAAACGCCCCCAGCGCGCAGGCAGACATCGAAAACCCCATCCCGGCCACCAGGATCTGGAAGAACTGCGTCTCCAACCGGGTGACCGCCGGCTCGTGGCCGAACAGGGCGAAGATCCACGGGGCGGCCACGATCAGCGTCGCCAGCATGGCCGCCGCCGCCCACGACAGCCACAGGCCCTGCCAGCCGTACAGGGCCGCCCGCTCCTTGCGCCCCGCCCCCAGGTTCTGCGAGGCAAACGTGCTTACGCACGACAGGAGGCCGATGAAGAAGCACAGCGCCGTGAAGGCCGTAATCCCGCCCACCATCTGGGCCGACAGCGCCTCCTTGCTCACGCGCGACACCATCAGCCCGTCCACAAACTGCATCAGCGTGAAACTCACGGTGTTCAGGACGCTCGGCACGGCCAGGCGCAGCACCTCGCCCACACCCAGCCACGGGGCGGGGTCCTTGCCGAGGAGGTCGGCAGGAGGCGGCGCAAGTTGCGGTGCTTCGCCCATGGGGCCTATCCTTCGCCGGCACGAGTGCGGCCAGTATAGCCGTGGCGACTTGCCGTTCAATCCGCAATCCACCTTCGCGGCTGCGCCGCTTCGGCGGACAGGTCCGCAAGTCAAGGCGCTTGACGAGTCCCCTGCCGCGGCTTACGATGAACCTTGCCATGTTCACCGGACTCGTGGAAACCATCGGAACCGTCGTGTCGGCCGAGCGGGCCGGCGCCGGCGTGCGGCTGCGGGTGGACCTGGGCCGCGCGGCCGAGGGCCTCCGCCCGGGCGACTCCATCGCGCTGGCGGGCGTCTGCCAGACCGCCTGCGCCATCCAGGGCACGGTGGCCGCGTTCGATGCCGTGGCCGAGACGCTCGCCCGGACCACGGTCGGCTCGTGGGGGCCGGGCACGCGCGTGAACGTCGAGCGGAGCCTGCGGCCGAGCGACCGGCTGGGCGGCCACTTCGTGGCCGGCCACGCCGACGCCACCGGCCGCGTCATCGAAAACGCGCAGCGCCCGGACGGCTGGTGGCTCCGCGTCGAGGCCCCGGCGGAACTCTTTCCGGAAATCGCCCCCAAGGGCTCCATCGCCGTCGACGGGGTGAGCCTCACGGTCGTCGAGGCGGCGCCGCCCGCCTTCTCCGTCGCGCTCATCCCGACGACGCTCCGGGAAACGACCCTCGGGGCGCTGGCCGCCGGCGACCGCGTGAACCTCGAGACGGACCTCCTGGCGAAGTACGTGCGGCGGGCCCTGTCGGTCATCGCCGGCGGCCAGGCCGACCAGCGGCTCCTGGAGGCCCTCGCCCGCTCCGGATTCATGGATTGAGCAATTCTGTCCTTCTGGGCGCAGCGAAGAATCTCGCCGCGAGTTCGTGCAACAAGCCGACCGCCACGGCGAGATTCTTCGGCCCCGTAAACGGGGCCTCAGAATGACAAATGGTGGAAGTATCATCATGCCACAAACCGACCTCCCGCGCATCGGCATCACCCTGGGCGACCCGGCGGGCATCGGCCCGGAGGTCGCCGCCAAGGCGCTTGCCGACGAGAGTATTCTGCGTCTGGCCCGGTTCGTCGTGTTCGGCTATCCGCCCATCAAGTGGATGGAACTGGGCGGCCGCGTGCCGTCGTTCATCACGCACTCGCACCCGCCCGAAGCGTGGGACGGCCACATGGCCGGCGTGGAACTCATCCACAGCGGCGGCGACGCGGGCGTACGCCCGGGCGGCCCCAGCCGCATCGGCGGCGAGGCCAGCGTCCGCTGCATCCTCGCCGCCATCGACGCCGCCCGGCGCGGCTGGATTGACGCCCTCGTCACCGCGCCCATCTCCAAGGAGGCGATTGGCATGGCGGGCCACCCCTGGCCCGGCCACACGGAACTCCTGGCCGAGAAGTTCGGCTCGAAGGACGTGGCCATGATGTTCGCGGGCGGGCCGTTCCGCGTGGTCCTGGCGACGATCCACGTGTCGCTGGCGGAGGCCATCCGCACGCTCTCGGCGGAGCGCATCCTGCGGTCCTGCCGCCTGGCCGACGCCGCGCTGCGGCGCTGGTTCGGTATTGCCGTGCCGCGCGTGGGCGTGTGCGGCCTGAACCCGCACGCGGGCGAGGCCGGAAGATTCGGCCACGAGGAGCGAGAGATCATCCAGCCCGCCATCGAGCAGGCCGCCGCCGAGGGCATCGCCGCCTTCGGCCCCCTGCCGCCCGATACGGCGTTCCTCCAGGCGGCGCGCGGCAAGTTCGACATCATCGTGGCCCTGTACCACGACCAGGGCCTGATTCCGCTGAAGACCGTCGCGCTGGATGAGTCGGTCAACATCACGCTGGGGCTGCCGATTGTCCGCACGAGCGTCGACCACGGGACGGCCTACGACATCGCCGGCCGCGGCCAGGCGAACCCCGGCAGCATGAAGGCCGCCATCCGCCTGGCCGCCGACATGATCCGGCACGACCGGAAGGCCCCGAAGTGAGCCATCCGCCGACGCAGACTGAAATCCGTGCGATGCTCGCCGACGCGGGCCTCAGGCCCGAGAAGCGCTACGGCCAGCACTTCCTCGTCGACGGCAACCTCATGCGCCTCCTGGTCGATGCCGCCGACCTCGGCCCGGCCGACACGGTCCTGGAGGTCGGCCCCGGCGTCGGCAACCTGACGGAACTGCTGGTGGAGCGAGCCGGGCGGGTCATCGCGGTCGAGATCGACCCCGCGGTGGCCGGGATCGCCCGCGAGCGCCTCGCCGGGGCCGAGAACCTGGACCTCCTGGTGGCCGACATCCTGGCCGACAAGCACACCGTCTCGCCGAAGGTGCTGCGCCTGCTCGGCGAGCGCTCGGCGGCCGCCGGCGGGCCGGTGAAACTCGTCGCCAACCTCCCCTACCAGGCGGCCACGCCGCTGGTGGCCGAACTCGTCCTGCGCCAGCCGCCCCTGGAGCGCCTGGTCTTTACGGTGCAGCAGGAGGTGGCCGCACGCCTGGCCGCGCGGCCGGCAACGCCCGATTACGGGCCGGTGGGCATCATCGTCCAGGCGCTGGCCGAGGTCGAGATGCTGCGGCGCCTCTCGCCGGGCGTGTTCTGGCCGCGGCCGCGCGTCGGGTCGGCCATGGTCCGCATCCGGCCGCAGGCCGACCGCCGCCGCGCCATCCGCAACGTGGAGGTCTTTCGCCGGACGGTCCACGGCCTGTTCATGCACCGGCGCAAGCGGGCCGCGCGCAGCCTGGCGCTGGCCGACCCCGCGCACGGCTCGCCCGAAGCGTGGGCGGCGGCCCTGGGGACCGCGGGCCTCGACCCGGAAGCGCGCGGCGAAGCGTACACGGTTGACGAGATGGTGCGCCTGGCCAACTCGATTACCGCACGGTAGGCCGGGGCGGCGCCCCGGCATGATGACTGAAAGGTGCTGCGGATGCTCATCGGCGCCGACTACTATCCCGAACACTGGCCGCGCAAGCGCTGGCCGCTGGATGCCCGGCTCATGCGCCGGGCGGGCCTGCGGGTCGTCCGCATGGCCGAGTTCGCCTGGAACCGCCTCGAGCCGCGCGAGGGCCGCTACGACTTCGCGTGGCTTGACGAGGCCATGAAGCACCTGGGCAAATGCGGCATCCGCGTCGTTCTCGCCACGCCCAGCGCCGCGCCCACCGCCTGGCAGGCGGCCAAGTGGCCGGACCTTCTGCCCGTGAAGGCCGACGGCTCGATGTGGCCGTTCGGCATCCGGCGGCACTACTGCCCGCGACACAAGGGGTACCGCGACGCCTGCCGCCGCATGGCCGACGCCCTGGGCAAGCACTTCGGCCGCAACCCGCAGGTCCTCGGCTGGCAGATCGACAACGAGTTCGGCGGGGTCGATTGCTCGGGCGCGTGCTATTGCCCGCGGTGCGTCCGCGAGTGGCGCGCGTGGCTCCAGCAGCGCTACGGCACCCTGGAGGCCCTGAACGAGGCCTGGGGCACCGCTTTCTGGGCGCAGGAATACACCGCGTGGGACCAGGTGGTCGCCCCCGCCGAGCCGGTCACGCACCAGAACCCGTCGCTGGTCCTGGACTGGCGGCGGTTCTCGAGCGAGGCGTTCCTGGAGTTTCAGCAGGTGCAGGCCGACGCCTTGCGGGCGCGCGTGCACGGCCAGTGGATCTCCACGAACTTCATGGGCCAATACGAGGACCTGGACTACGACGCCCTGGCGGCGCCCCTGGACCTGGCGGGCTGGGACAACTATCCCATCTGGAGCCCCGACCCTGTTGACCCGGCCCTGGGGCACGCCATCACGCGGGGCCTGAAGCAGAAGAACTTCTGGGTCTTCGAGCGGCCGTCGGGGCCGTCGGGCTGGAACGCCATGACGGGCCTGCCGCGCCCCGGCCAGATTCGCATGTGGACATGGCAATCCATCGGCCACGGGGCCGACGCGGTCCTCTACTTCCGGTGGCGGGCCTGCCGCTTCGGCGCCGGGCAGTACTGGCACGGCATCCTGGGCCACGACGGCGATCCGGGCCGCCGGTACGATGAGGTCCGCCGCACCGCCGCCGAGGTCGCACGCCTCTCGAAGATTCTCGACGGCACCGGGGTCCGGGTCCCGGCGGCCCTCTGGCACACCTACGATGGCAACTGGGCCGTCCGCTTCCAGCCCGGCTGGGACAAGATGCGCCTCTGGGACGAGGCCAAGCGCTACGCGCGGGCCCTGGCCCGCCGCGGCGTCGCCTGCGACGTGGTGACGCCCCGGGCCGACCTCAGGCGGTACCGGCTCATCATCTGCCCGCACGCGGTTCTGCTGAAACCCGAGCACGCCGAGTCGCTCCGCAAGTTTGCCGCGGCCGGCGGCACGGTGGTCTTTACGCCCAGGAGCGGCGAACGCACGGGGTCGAACATCATCACCGGCGCGCCGCGGCCGGGGCTGCTCAGGCCCCTGGCCGGTTGCCGCGTCACGGAGTACGACATGGTCAGCCCCGAAAAGCCCGGCCAGGTTGAGATGGCCGCCACGGGGCGGCTGTACGATTCGTTCGGCTGGTGCGACCTCCTGAGGAGCGAGGGCGCCAAGACCGTGGCCGCCTATGCGGCCGATTTCTACGAGGGCACGCCCGCCGTCACGGTCAACCGTATCGGCCGCGGCCGCGTGTACTACGTGGGCGTAAGCGCCGAAGCGGCGTTCTACGACGACCTCCTGGAGCATCTGGCGGAGGAAGTGCGGATACCGAGGCTGGAGCCCCTGCCGCCGGGCGTCGAGGTCCTGGAGCGCCGCGGCCGCGCGGCCGGCAAAACGGCCGCCCGACGCATCCTTATCATTGTCAACTACTCAGGCGAGCCGCGCGCGGCAAACATCGGCGTCAAGGGCAGGAACCTGCTGGCCAGGGGCACGCTCGGCCCGACGGTCGAACTGGAGCCCTACGGCGTCCGGGTGCTGAAGGTGTAACGCCGCGTGCGCGCCCGCGCGCGTTTCGAGGCTGTTTCATAACACCCCGCGCGGCGGGTCTCCGTACCCGCCGCGCGGTCGTGAGCCGCAGCCCGTGCGCGCGACGGGTCCGGAGACCCGCCGCGCTAAGTTGCGTTCTAGGCCTACGCCCGCCCCTGCCGGCGGCGGGTCATCTCCTGGAGGAACATCTTCTCCTGGACGGTCAGGCCGTCGATGCCCTCATCGTGGATTTTTTGGAGGATGCGGTCTTCCTCATCTTCTTCCTCTTCGCTCAGGGGGTCCCAGCGGCGCTCGACCCTCAGGTGCGGGCGGCGGCGCAGAAGGTCGCCGAGAGCGCCGCCCCACCTCATCCAGACGAAGCCCAGCACCGCGCCGCCGAAGTGGGCCGCATGGGCCACCTTGTCGTCGCGCGTCGGCGACGGGCCATGCACCAGCGCCGCCACGACCGGCCACGTTTCGTACAGGACGTAGAGGACCGCGGCCAGCCAGGCCTCCATCGGCAGGATGAACATGATGAGGAACCGGGCCCGCGGGTTCAGCGTGGCAAAGGCCAGCAGGATGCCCGCCACGCCCGCCGAAGCCCCCACCGCGGGCACCAGCAGGAACCCCTCGTGCCCGTACAGCACGTACATGGTCACATTGAACGCACACTCGCACAGGCCGCCCGCGATGCCCGAAGCCAGGTAGAGGCCCAGGAACGGCCCGGTTCCGATCTGCCGCTCGAACACCATTCCCAACATCCAGAACACCAGCATGTTCACCAGGATGTGGTCCGTTGAAGCATGCAGAAACATGTATGTGATGAGCCGCCAGACTTCCAGGTGGAGCAGGCTGTACGCCGTCAGCGACCCGTACTTGAACATGAACAGCAGGCGCGCCCGGCCGCTGTTTTCGAACACAAAACAGGCAAACGTCAGGATCAGGATGAGCAGGACGCCGGGCGGAAACATGCCCCCGCGGTCAACAAAGAATCCCCGGCGCCGGGGCGGATCGTTCCAGGTGGAGTGCCAGGCCATCAGACAAGCCCCCTATGACGCGGTCGCCCAGCCTGATGGCGACCGCGCGATTCGCGCGGCGGGCAGTCATGCCCGCCGCGATTGTGACGACGGGCTCCAGGGTTGTTGCCGCTTCCGGGCATAGAGTCCATACCTGCTCACGCTAGTGCGTTTTAAGATCGCGTGGACACACGACCCCTTCGCGCGGCGGGTCTCCTGACCCGCCGCGTTGGGCACTTCACGTGTATCGGCGCGGCGGTTCAGGAGAACCGCCGCGCACATACGTAGAGTCCACACCTGCTCACGCCAGCCCTGCCACAATCCCCGGAGGACATTATAGTGAGGTCGGCGGAGGACCGCAACGGCCGGCGGTCATGTCGGCCGGTCATGTTTGATACGGCGTCAGGAGTTTCGGGGTGGCATGCCCAGCACGCCGTTTGCTGGGCATGCTTCTGCCCCCGCCAACAAGCATGCCCACGCCGGCAGCGGCCCGCCCAGGCGGGTAACAACATTTTGCATGAACGGGACGATGGTCTTACCTTACTCGCCCCGGAGGGGCATACTGATCTCTAGCCCCGGGCGCGAGCCCGGGGAACAGCGGGCAAGACGGATTTCCTGTTTGTGGAGCCCCGTAGGGGCGACTGAGCGGCGTTCAGTCGCCCCTACGGGGCTCCCAAGAGGAAGAAGAGAAGAAGGGGGATTGTTGCATCTGGTCACCCAGGCCTTGCGGCCTGGGCTAGAGATCAGTCCGCCCCTGGCGGGGCTCGCGTGGAAGAACGGCTCTGTCAACAAGTTATGCCTCAGATGCAAAACGTTGGGTAAACTGTGGGCGTGCCACCCGGCCAGAGGCAGTAGCCCCCGTAAGTAACGCCCTACCCTGTTCGCGGGGCGCCGTCGTCAGCGTTTCTCCGCGCCGGCCGAGGGCCGTCAGGAGATAAGTATCACGTGCCCGGAACTCGGAACGCCTTAACCCGTTAGTTACGGTTGGGAGGGTGGCATGGTCACGCTGTTGCGTGACCATGCTTGGCGCGAAGGGACGCAACATGGCCACCCAACAGGGTGGCCATGCCACCCGTCGCGGCCACACCCCGCCTTTGGCCGCAGACGGGAAAAGAATTTGCATCGGCAGATTTCCTGATGTATAGTTACCCTTGCTGAAGGGAGTCGGGCAGGTCGCTTACGGGGGTGTGCGGCACAGCCCGTCCTCAGCAACGACAACCTGAGTGTGTTCGTCGGGCGATTTCCGGGGGAGTGCCGGAAGGCGGCCTTTTCCTTTGGGCCGCATAGCATACAAGGGAATAGGCAATGATCAGTGTGCGAGGTGTTTCGAGGGCGGCGGTAGCATAGTTAGCGGTGGTCCTGCTGGCGTTGGGCGCAGGCACCACCGCCATATCCAAGGAGGTTAAGATGCAACAACGCGACCAGCGGAAGGGGCACAGATGGGCGTTGGCCCTTGTGGTATGTGGCCTACTGGCCTATCCGGTGCCGGGCGAGTGTTCGCTGTACGGCACCGACAGTATGCCCAATTCGCGTCTGCTCCGAATCAACCCGGCCAATGCCTCTGTCACAATGGTGGGGACCATGCCAAACTGGTACGCAAACCTCAACGTCGGCGACGGAAGCTATGGCGGGAATATCCCGATTGCCGGTCTGGCCTACAACCAAGCCGCCGGTTTCTTGTACGGCACCGACAGTATGCCCAATTCGCGTCTGCTCCGAATCAACCCGGCCAATGCCTCTGTCACGATGGTGGGGACCATGCCAAACTGGTACGCAAACATCAACATCGGCGACGGAAGCTATGGCGGGAATATCCCGATTGCCGGCCTGGCCTACAACCAAGCCGACGGTTTCTTGTACGGCACCGACAGTGTGCCCAATTCGCGTCTGCTCCGAATCAACCCGGCCAATGCCTCTTCCACGGTGGTGGGGACTATGCCAAACTGGTACGCAAACTACCCCAACGGCGATGGAGGCTATGGCGTGAATTTCCCGATTGCCAGTTTGGCGTATGTACCACAGGCGAAGACATACGGCATTTTCATCGGCAGCAACGACTATAAGGCAGACGGCACTATTAAGGTTAACGGCCAAACAGATGCCGAAAAAGTCTACGCCAAGTTCAACCAGTTGGTGACTTTCTCGGATGTCAAATTGCTTAATTACAGCGTGGCCGATACCAGCTCAACGCCAATTGGAGCAATAAAAGCCGCGCTCGATGCATACACAAACGTGCTTCAGCCCGGCGACAGCCTCATCTTCTTCTATTCCGGCCATGGGGGCGGCAGCACAACAAACCCGGCAGTTAATGAGTCGCTGTACGTGACAAAGACGGCCATTTCCGGCGAGTTTGTCGACGACGATCTTACGGCATGGTTCCTGGATGGATCGCGGAAGGACAAATGGGCGGGAGTCAACAAGATGTTCATTCTGGATTCCTGTTTCTCCGGCGGCTTCTGGAACGGGGAGAACCAAGACTTGAACTCTCTCCCAAAGGTGGCCCTGCTGGCCGCAACTGGAGAACTCCAGTATGCCCAAGCGGATCAGGACCATAATGGAGAAGGGTTCTTCTCGATGGCACTTGAGGATGGTTTGCTGAAAGTTGGAAATTGGGCGAAAGCAGATGTGAACAAAAACGGTCTCACGGCGGAAGAGTTGAGGTTATGGCTTGAGAACTACGTTCTACCTGTGAACGCCGTCGGCTACGTCAAGCAAGACTGGCCAGACGATTTGGTGCCCGTTGAGTGGCAGGTTGTGGGAGCGATGTCAGGCGATTTCGAAATGGTCGTGCCCGAACCCGCCACGCTCTCGCTGCTGGCCGCAGGCGGCCTTCTGGCGCTCCGTCGCCGCCGGTAGTTCACCGCTTCTCTGACGATCAGCCAGGCTTGCGGCGCTTGCGGCTGAACTCCGCAAGGGCCTTGCTGTTTCCACTGAGTCGTAGCGCGGGGCCTGGTGCCCCGCGCGGAACCGCGCGGGGGATAAACCCCCGCGCTACAATCCGAGGGCGTGGCGCGCGTTCTCCATCAGGATGGCGGGGCTGTTTTTCGCCCCAACAGGGCGATGGGCTGTAGCCGCGGGTGGAGCGGCGCGGCCGCAGCCTGCCCGCCTTGGCGGGCTGCGGCCCGATGCGCAACCCGTGGAAAGCTCAAGCCCCGAAGTTGGGGCGCTTGATAATAGCCACGGTGCGCAAGCCCGTGGAACGGTGACCCGAACGCCCATCTTCCTTTGCCCTTGAGCCCCTTCAGGGGCGATTGAACGGCCTCTCAGGCGCCCCTTCCGGGGCTTGGGGAAACAAAGAAAGAGGAATCGGTCGCCCCTGTTTCCACGGGCTCGCGCCGCGTGGCTACTATCGACCGCCCCTGACGGGGCTGGAAAAGGATGCGCGGCGGGTGCCCGCCCAGGCGGGTAAACTCCGAGCCGCCGCGCAAGTCACATGCCACGGGTTGCCCGCCAAGAAAAAAGGTTCCAGGAACCTTTTTTACGGGATTTCGTAAACCCTTGAAACTACGGCACTTGTCGAGAAAAGGTTCCTGACACCTTTTTGGGCCTGTTCCCCGTTCCCGGTTCCCTGTTCCCGCCTTTGCCTCTTGGAACGGGTGTCCCCAGGTTTCCGGCGGCCCGTTCCCGGTTCCCCGTTCCCCGCTTTTGGGAGTTATCCACAACGGCGTATGCCCATCCGTCCATGTAAAAACCATCAAATTCGGGTCAAAATCGATCAAAAAGGCGACGTTTTCCGTCAAAAAGGCATCAAAAAGGCGCGCATTTCGTCATGCCCATCTTAACATTTTGGGGTGTCACCCCCTCTGGCGCTAGTGTAGTGCTTCACTCAGATGATATCTTATCCAGGGCGGCCCGGGCTCGGGCGACTTTGGCCAGGATGTCTTCGGCCTTGGCCGTCCACGTGAAGGATTCGGGGTTCTGGTTATGTTCAGC
>Ga0315291_10008363_pt1 | contig 12723 bp, 7 predicted proteins | sample YL17G12_20_MG_FD_203070 | JGI IMG/M metagenome (GOLD analysis project Ga0315291, IMG submission 203070) | Sediment microbial communities from Yellowstone Lake, YNP, Wyoming, USA - YL17G12_20 | ecosystem: Environmental > Aquatic > Freshwater > Lake > Sediment | place: USA: Wyoming | collected... | reverse complement strand
GGAGCGTCGGAAAACCATTTCCCCCCAATTTAATTCTCCTGGCAGAAAAGCTGGATTTCAATGTGGAGAGGTTTTCGAAGATGGTCAATCCGACCATTTCAACGGGCCGATCATGAAGAAAAGGGGGGTCTATTTTGTTGACATGGAAAATAGAACCGTTATGTCATCCAAATTGTCCAAAGTCAATCCCTGCCCCCATGTCTTTTCGTTCTTCTTACTCTTTGAGGAAGCAAAAGGTTTCACCGAGGAAATCCTTGCAACAAATATCTTCAAAGTATGGCAGCAATATTACCATTCATCTTCTAATTGAATTTTGAAGGTCTTAATCCATGGTAACCTGATTAAGAGTCCTATAATCGGGATAGACTCGATTAGGCTACTACTAATTCCACCGGCAGAGGTTTCTCAATCCCGATCGTCTTTCCATCCTTATCTTTCTTTAGAATAATCTCTTCTCCCGCTTCTTCGCACATGAATTCATCTTCAGGATTGCCAAACCATATGTCAAGCGTATCCGATTCCTTATGATAGTAAACGATTACCTTGTCCATATCGAATCTCCTTCCTTTACCTTATCGGCTGGATAAGCAGTGATTAAAAAACCTTCCACACCAATGTGTCTGACAACTACACATAATATAGTTTATCAAAATGCTTATAATGAACTACCCCGCCGCAAGCAGCGGGGTATCAAAGACCACAACGGGGAAAATCCTTCGCCCCAAGGGGCGGGGTATTCACCCGGACGGAAATAAAATAGGAGCAGACGACGGCTTCTGCGAAACCGTAATGGTTCTTGTGGGGCCATGTCCCTCCCTCCGCCCAGGATAAGTTCAAGCCGGGTTCATAATAAGCCACTTCCTCGGTAACGCGGCATCTCATTGTTCTCCTCCCCTTGCGAATATTGCTGGTTTTCTCTTCGAATACGCTGCTGAGCCGACCGGTGAAGCCTTTCGGATAATGCACCCAATGGACCGGGGAGTAGATATTTGCAGCGGTTCCACAATGATAGATTGCGTAAGCCCATGGGTCTTTCTCGCCTTTTCCCACCAGATAAAAGTCCAACTCCTTGCGCGTTTCTTCCAAAACCTTTTGTTGAAGCCCTACCGAAGAAAGATCAAGGTTCAACACAAACTGAACCACGAAGGCTCGCCCCCCGGTCGGAGCAACGAGAGCGACCTGCATAGAATCGTCCCCATATGTAATTTTTATGTGTTCTCCTCCACCATCGACGAAACCTTCAGTCCACTTCCAATTTTTTCCTGATCCTTTCCCTGTCCTCAATTTCTGCTCCTCCAATCTTGGTCGTCTTGGACTCCCGCTGCGGTTAAGATAATTTCAAACAATATAGGATGTCTCCTCTCCTATGTCTTCTTACCCAGTTTCAGCATGGGACATGAGGGAGGTCTTTGAATTCTTTCATTTCAATCTTTTCCCAATCCTTAAAATCCCAGGACACAAGTGTAACTTTTCAACAACGTCCCGCCCTGCCTTACGACCGGTTTCCCCCGTTTTAGTGAAAAGTGTCATCTGTTTCTCGGCAGACTCGCCTGCTTTCGGGCGAAGCGTAACCTTCACGGCTGTTCTCATGAGTTCGAAGACAGGAAGAACGACCTCCACGTTCACCCGCTTTTCGTAACGGACACGACTCCTTGAGATGAGATGAGGGATAACTAGTTCCTGGAGCGTCGCGCCGCCATGGGAAAAGGACTTCTCTCCCTTGAAAAATGCCCTTCCTGGGGGCACCGCCACCTTTAGGGTCTCATCCCAGGAGAATGGAAACAGAGCAAGCGGAAGGTCCGCAGTGGCAGGAACCAGGGCGAAACGCTCTTTTCGCAGACTGCACCAATCCTTATCACAGGGAATGTCCTCGGGTCGATTTTCATCTCCCGTAAGAATGAAGCCGTGGTCAGTCACCACATGGACTTCCTCATATCCCCAGCGATGAAGCTTCCGGATTAGCCGGGTAAGTCTCTGAATCTCGATATGGATGTGCCGGATCAAGGTCTCAGCGCTCCCGTGGCCAATCCGGTCCAGCTCCTCATGACCGAATACGACGAGAAGATCCGAGAGCTTTTTTTGAGGCGTGGATTGAGCTTCGACATCGTTTATGTCCCGACAGTCTGCGCCAAGGTCCGCCAGAATAGCCATTCGGTTGTCAAGCACAGAGGTATCTTTCCCCTGAACCTTCGGATGGAGGCTGTTGTTTGCAATCTCAAACTCTACCAGATTCTTCGTCAGAGGCAGAAGTGCTGTCATGCCAACCGAAGTCACCGTTGGAATGGCTGCTCCAATCGGTTCTGTCTTCACTTCGTAACCAGACAAAAGTTCCGCGAGGGAAAGGGCACAATCATAGCGGAGTCCGTCGACCAAAATGACCGCCCGTCTCCCTTTATGATACCAAACCTCTTCCTCCAGGTGAGTGGTCACCGGCGGAATTCCAGGAAGCTTACCTGTACCCATTTTCGAGAATCGCTCAAAGAAACGGGCATTGAGAGTATCGGCGTAGGAGTTATAAGAACGGTCGGCTACTCGACTTATAACAGGCAAGTTTTCCTCTTCAGCCTTGAATCGAATCTCAATGTATCGTTTGTCGACAGACCCAGCCCATTTCACGTAGGTTTTGATCAGGTCATCAACAGTTTCAGATTTTTCGGCCTCTCCTCTCGCTTCAATGCAGTCCTTGAGAAAAAGATCAAGATTCCTGAGCAGATTCCACGCCCCGACCGGGTGCGAGGCAGCTTTAGTAATCTCAGCTTCTTTGGCAATGATCTCTCCATAACGTTCGAAGAACTCTGTCGTTGAGGAGGCCTTCGACGCGGCTTGCTCGAAGGCCAAAAGAACTTCCTGCCAGCGAAGACGAACAAGGTGGGGAAAACCAAATGAAAGGCCGGGCCGGCCTTTGGCCCACACGGCGAGATCAACCTTGGTCTCCACCGCTTCAATCCAACGGTCCCAGGCAGCACGGTATTCCGTATCTCTGAGCCACCGCTGGAGAAGCTGTTTGTGGTGGGGTCGCAACCCCAGAGGTGGCAACCGGTCGGCGAAGGGAAAATCGGCTGGCTCGCCGTAGCCGAGATATGCCTCTGTGAGGGCGAGCACGGTGACCAGTTCCTCAACCCAATCGGATGGTCCCCGGCTCGGTGCATTGAAGCCGTATCTCTCCCGAACCATCTCCAGGAATTCGCGGTCAAGTCCTCTCTCCTGGAGGGTCTTCCATGTCCCCTCCGGGTCAACCGTTAATTCAAAGATTGTCTGATCCACATCTCCGATGAGGCGCGATTGGGCCAGGTCCGGTGTAAGATCAGTGGTCCAGAAGACCGCGGGCCGGTCGATGAATTTAGTCACGTACTTGGCAAGCAGGGAATCCCCTCCTCCATCGTACAGGCGCCGTTGGTCAGCGGGACTATCAGGTAGTGAGACATCTGCCTGACGCAGAAAACTGAATAAAGTAGGCCGCTTTCCGTTAATGCGCCAAATCACGCCGCTAACCCGATACTCAGCAAGGAGATCGAGGCGCACATCACCATCTCCTTCGGGGGCATCAAGGCGATCTTCGGGAAATGGAAGATACAACACGAAGCGTAGGCGTTGCCGCTCCTCAGCCGAGGCGGCGGATAGAAGCTGGTACATCCGGTACTTGAGCCAGACCTGCCCCTGTTTCTTCGTCGCATCGTATTCAAGGAGTATGAAGGGAGGCTGTTTCTTTTCAGCAAGGTGAGACTGCAACGCGGGAAGCAGACGAGTAAACTCTTGCTTCTCGTCAAACCAGAGGCAAACTTGTGCTCTCTTCTCGTGCTGGAACCGCTGTTCGAACTGGCCTACGAGTGATTCGAGAATCATTACGTCTCAATCTTTCTCTCCTCCCTTTGAAAAGGGAGGTCGGGAGGGATTTTCACAATGCTGAAGCGCTACGACACACGCAATACACCCGCCTTCTCAAATGGGGCAATGTTGACCTTCACCCCATCGTCAATATCCGGGTCCCAACCCTTCGGCCGTTCGTCCGGTTCCTTCCAGGGCGTGAGAATTCTGTAGTCGCGGTCGCCACCATCCGGGCCTCCGTGGTAGCCCTCTTGAATCCATTGGAGCTTCCGATCAAGGGCCTGCGCCTCCTCGACCTTAGCCTGCCATTCCATTCGGTCCTCGGTTCGGCTGTCTTTATCCGCCAAAGCAGATTCTCGTCGGAATTCTTCGATAGCATCGCGCAAGTAGGTCCCACGGAGTTTCGCCATACGGTTCTTATCGAATCGATGATAATGCACAAGCGCACTAAAGGCAAAGGGTGAAGTTCCCTGTCCTGAAGCAATGTGCCAGAATATGGGTCGGTTCTTGTACAAAGAGCAATGGTACTCAAAGAAGACATTGTCCAGCCACTCGCTAAGACTGCCGCAACGGCGGTAACCCTTTACCCTTCGCTTCAGCTCATTGACGATCTCAACTTCGATCTGATTCACGTCCCTTCCAGGGAAGATCGCCGCCAGTTCTTGCCGTACCTGATCGACCATACCGGGTTCACCTGCAACCCCGCCGAATGGAACTATGCCGTCTTCATCGGCCTCGATCACGCGCTTGACCACATAGGAGAGAAGCCGCCAGACATGCTCCATACGCTTCTGCTCAACCGACTTGCCCTCCATTTGGGGCCAAAGCACTTCAGGCGGACGCTCGCCGACTGTTTCTTCAATGATCTTCCGTGTGCTCTCAGGAATTCCATAGAGGCGGTACACCTCGTCGTTTAGTTCTACGTATAGCTGCCGGATTCGCTTTTCTTCAGTCGCCTCATATTCGGCGAGACGATCGAGCCTCACAGGGATTGAGGCGGCAATATTGACAAGGTTCTCACGTAGGAGCCAGAGAGCACGAAAGTCAGTAGAGATCTCGTTGCCTCCGTCCCAGACGGCCTTAGCGTGGAAGATGCTCTTAGCATGGTCAGCGATTCGCTGCTCCTGCCCCGGTTTTGGGGCGGGGATCGGAAGAGAGTTGATGATGCCCACTTCCCATGAGAATGAGGTCTTGGTCGTGAACAAATACTCAAAAAGCGATGTATTTGTAACCCCAAGCAAGAAATACATTCCTTCTTTGGATATAGGAAAGAGGGCTGGCCCTTTGTCAGCAAATATACATCCTTCTGGAAGAACTCGCATGTTGAAGCCCTTTGCGGTCCTGCGAGGCCAAGTGAGACCTGGTTTGAAGTAGTGGCCAACATTTTGAACTCGCCCAATTCCTTCCATAATTCTTATAGATGCAGAAATCCATTGAACTACAAGGTACACATCCGCATAGAAGCGACTAAACTCGCCGCCCTTTGCGAAAGGTACCCAATTCTTTCCCTGCCCAATAGCTTCGCTGTTGACTTCCCACCAATGCCTGACGAAACGATCGTCGGCTGCGGTCGCGAGGCCTTGCACTGCAGTTCCCCAACCAGGTTGGAGCGCGGGCGATTCACGGAAGATATGAGCCACAAGCCCTACCCGGCGATATGCAAGTGGTGCCTCTTCGATGGCCCCGAAGTCCCGCCGCGCAACATCGAACCGAGCATTTTCAATCTCATCTCGGAGTGCACGAACGAACATTTCGTGGCGTCTGTCAGGTTCGCCTTTTCCTCCACGGAACCGCTCCAGGTCGAAGAATGCCGTCCGTTCTCCCTCAGTCACTACGTAGTAGGCCCGCTCTGCCTGGCTTCGTGTCGTGTCAATTCCCTCACGGGCTTGTGTAGCTTGAATAGTCGGGACCATGAGTTCCCGGCGAAGGTCCGGGTTGGCGAGAATTTTTCGCAGGTCTACCCGTCGCTTTTTAGCCATGGGCATCCTCCCATCGTTTGAGGGCTTGGTCTTGCCATTCCTCAATCAGCTTTGCAAGGGGCTGATAGTCCTTGTGGAGGCGGCCCGCTTCGCAGGCAGCAAAGTAACGTTCCTCATCGGAATGGCGCTCGTAAGTTGTTAGCGGAAGCATGCTGTTCTGCATAAGGATCAAGTTACCAATGATAAATGCTGCTCGGCCGTTCCCTTCCCGAAAGGGATGGATGGCGATGAGCTCATTGATGACCTCGCTCGCATACTCAAAAATATCTCCGTCATTATCCGAGACAACCGGTGACCGTGCGAGCACGTCGCGCTCCAATACATCTATGAGCGGCTGGATGCCACCCGAAGGGATAGGCCACTTCGTGGGTCCTTCACCCTTGTGGAGCGATACCGTTCGCCACTCTCCGGCAAACGGGTAGATCGCACCCATCAGCTCCACGTGCGTTTTACGGATAAGATGTTGCGTAAAGGGAGCTGGTTGCGGGTGCTGCACAAGATCGGCCACCAACTCCATGGCCCGCTGGACGCCTTCATCTTCGCGCCGATCAATCTCCTCCTTATTCAGGCAGCCGGCGTAGTTCAAAACAATGCCGTCATCTGTTTCGATCCAATCCCAGTCGCGCTCGTAATTGCGCCAGGGGTTTACCACCACACTCGGCCTGGCAGGCTCCGTGACGAGTCTGCACAGTTCTTCGATACGGGCCTTGGGAAGCTTACGCTGTGCGGGGGGGACCACATAGAACTCATCTGCACTCCTGGCCTGATAGTATTCGCCTGTCCTTTTCCCTTTGCCGCTACGAAAACGGAAGCCGAAATCCTTCTCCTCCCAGCGCCAGACGATGCGGATCATCGTATACCTCCTCGCAGTACAATGGCCGCCGTCTCCACTGTGGCGTCGTCGAGGATCCCGAAGCCAAGATCAAGCATGGCTATCAACGGGTTTCGCTTGAGCAAAATCTCGGTACGCAGCTTTTCAAATGTTGTGAGATTCACAAAGGTCTTCGACACGAGTGCGCCAACGTATCCTTCTGGCTCGGTAAGCTGGGTAGCCCGGTCGATGAAAGCTGCATAGATGTCATTTGATGTGAGAGGGTACGCAGCTTTGACAAAGTCCTTCACTTTGGGAACGAAGGCTCCATAGGGTGGATTCATAACTACCACATCATATTGCCGTGATAGCATCTGGAGCAACTTTAGACCACGGGCGGTGTCCTCAGCGAAAAGTTGATCGGCGAAATCTCCCCCGGCCTTTCCCGCCTCTTCCTCCAGTGCGGCAAGGAGTTCATCCTGGAGGGCACGAGTCTCGCTCTCAAGAACCCGACGCTCCAGTTCGAGCTGTTGACCGCGCTTTTGGATGAACTCAAATGTAGGCTGCTCTGGCACAGCCGTTGGGAAAACCCTCTTGAGCCCCTTTTCCCGGGCTTTGGCCTCGACCCATTCACCAAGCACTCGTGCCACGCTTTCACGAACTTGAACCAGGCTTCCGAGTTCACCGACATACTGAAGGTTTTCCCAAATCGTCTTGAACAAGCGCTGCTGGAGTTCAACGGAACCAAGTTTCGCTCCAACGTGATCGACGAGGGCTCGAAGCCGTTCTTCTCCAAGATCTACTGCGTTAGCGACAATGAGGTTGGTCCGATGGACCTTAACGTCGAGTGGTGAAAACCCGTGCTCCAGCGCAGCCTCCTTGGCCGTAAGCAAAAGCGAGAGGGAAGCGATCTGGATGGCCCGAGGGTCAATGTCGATGCCGAATAGGTTGTAATCGAGAATAGCTGAGGGGATGTCGCGAGGTTCACCCACCGAGGGCTCTTTCGGCCAACCTGGTTGTCCTGCGTACTCAATCTCGTCAAGGTACATCTGGTGAAACAAGCCAAAGGCATACTGACCGAAGTGCATAGTTCCACATGCCGGATCGAGAAGCGCAATGTCGCGAACCCGTTTGAACGTATCAACCTGCCCCTCCTGGCTCAGGCGCTGATAGCAGATGCGCTCGCCGGTGCGCGGAACAAGGTAATCGGCCACGGATCCGTCGGATACCCGTTCATCAGGAAGCGGGGGCGGAGTCGCCGTTTGGAGCTTGGAATCGGGGTGCATCTGCAGCCACAGGCGGCCAAGAGTATTGTCGACCAAAGCCTTCACGACCCAGGATGGCGTATAGAACTGGTTGATGACAGCAAGCTCGTAAGAAGAACGCGGAGTGCCTTTGTTCTCATCGCGAACCCGCTTCTTCTCCTCGCGGTTGAAAAACTGATAGACCCAGCCCAGGAAATCCTTTGCCCGGTAGGCATCCTCGGGGAGTTCTTCGTTGATCATGCGGAGAACACTCGCAAGCATGGCGTGTGTGGGCCAGACACAGGAATACTCATGGTCCGGATCGAAGAGGATGCGGATCTCGCGTGTGATGTGGCGGAAGGCGGCAGTCAGCCCGTCACGAAGCAATGCCTCCTCGGCATCGTCTTCGTATTTGTAACGGTTGCCACCTGCTGCCCGGAAATCCCTCAGGTACCGGGATCGAACCTGCCCAGGAATTGGCGTAATCACCTCGGTCTGCTCAGGCGGGGCGCTCGGGTCCTCTGGAGGTGGCAGGTACAGGATCTGGCGAACCTCCATTGCCTTGAGACCGACGAGGCGGTTAAGCAGCGTGTAGGTAAGCTCGCGGACGACGTTTTCGTAACCACGCTCTGACGAGCCTTCAACGAGAGCATCGCGGTTAAGAAGAGCCTCTACCCTCTGGCGTAAGGCCGCATCGCTTTCGGACAAACGCATCCTGTCAAGGGATGTGTGCTCCCCGTCTCGTCGCAGGCCTAACCGTTCGAGCTGTCCAAGGAACTCATTTTCAAGCACACGGCGCACCTTCGGCACCCAAACCCTGACGGCGTCCTTATGCTGGTCGGATAGTGCCTGACGCCGTGCTGATGTTTCTTGTGAATGTCTTTCCATTAAGCGTAGACTCTTCTCCACCCCTGCTCTAACCCTTACCCCATCCCCCTCCTAACCTCCCCCTTGAAGGGGGAAGGACAGTGTGGGAGTCGGGTTAGATGGCTTATGTGTTTGAGTAGAATTACTTCACAACAACCGTGAACCCTTCGCGCACCCGGGCCTTGAGGTCGCTTCCCACCGACTCCAACGCTCGGTCGACCTCCTCCTCTGTCTTGAATCGCTTCCCTGCAAGGGCAGCTACCGGTCGCCATTCAAAGACCTTCTCGCCTGGAGGTGGGGGCGGTAATGTCAGGGCACGCAATTCGGATTCAATTTGACCCCGGTAGCCTGGGAGGGCTACGAGGGCTTGCTCCAACGAGGAGAGGCTTCGTTTGCCCGCAGTTTCGAGCAGCGCATCGACCGTGGGAAGTGTAACCGCCGGATAGTGGCAGACCTTGCCTGCAGCAAAAACCTTATCCACCACCTGGTCCCTCTGTGGAACCGGTGCGCCTCGGTAGGCCTCTCCATTCTTGATGTCTGCAAACACCTCCTCCACTGATTTTCGAACCCTTTCGTACATCTGTGCATAGGCGTCGCGATATGCTGAGAAGGCCGTGTCAAAGGCGGAACGGTAATCAGACCATCGGGCAATCACGGTTTTTTCCTCGGTGATCGCGTTCATGTCCTTTTGTGCTTGCGCCAGGACGGCGGACTTAGGGTGGCTCTCAGGTACTGGGTGATTATCGGCCAGCGCAACGAGCCGACGGGATGCCTCGAAATCCTTGTGGCGGTTTGCCTCAAGAAAGCTACGAAGGGCATCAAGGCCCTGGTACAGACCTTTCCATGCATCTTCCTTCTCCAGAAATGTCGTAACCACGACGGTGGGATTCTTGGCGGTTGTAGGTTCGGTGAGCGCTTCCTCGGCGGTCAACACCGCATCGGGAATCGGAAGTCCTTGCTGATGTCGGGCCTTTGCATCCTCAAGACGCGCTTTCAGGGCAAGTCCGAGATCGCGCACCGAAGCAGCGATGGCATTTCCGGACTCTGGTATCCCGTTCACACCCATCGCAATGAGAGCCTTGTTTGCCTGCTTGATCTGGTCGACGGTGAGGCTGGTTTCCGCGACGCGAAAGGTGACCTTCTTGAAAACGGAGATCTTCGAGAAAAGCTCGTCGGACCCCCTGTAATCATACCGGGAGGTTGGTCCAGAGGGCGTCTGTTTCTCAATATAAATAGCTCCCGCCCGAAAGCATGCGGCCAGCACCAACCGCACCAGCTCATCGGGCCAAGCATAGGGCGACCTCTGAAAACCCTTGAAGCCTTTTTCATCCTTGGCATCGAGCAACCGGCTACCCTCCGGGTCGGCACCTTCGTCTTCGAGGTCGGACAGGACTTCAAGCACCTGGGCGACGAGAGCAGATTCCCGTTGCAGACTTCCTTGCGTGTCAAAGAGGTCGAGCTCGGGAGCGACCCTGTGCAGATTCGTGGTTGCTGGGTTGAGCAGTGCCCTTAGCTGTCTGGCGAAGTCAAAAGAACGATCAGCGATACTGAAGCGCGGATACGTATTCGGGATGATCGTCTGGAGCGCTGTCGTGATAGGTCCTTTGAGATCGGAGACGTCTTCGAGGTTGATCTCTTGGCCACCGTAAAAAAGCGCCCCACCGAAGAACGCCTGTTCGAGGTCCTTTGCCAGGGTGGTCTTCAGTTCGTCCCGCTCCTTCCGTTTCTCAGAAAGTGCGTCCTGTGTATCTTTCGAGCTATCCTCGGTAAAGCGCTTGTTACTCGTTATCTTGACGAGGGCCTCGTAACGTTTGAAGCGCCCTTCGAGGTCATCGGGAACATCAGCCACCCACCAAGCAGTTTTCCCTTTCGCACCGGAGGACTGGTTCTGTCGACGGATCTCCTCCACCTCTTGTTTTCGCCCGGACATAAGCGGACTCGTGAAGTGAACCTCGATCTCCGGTCCGGTCTCCACGGCCTCACCATCCAGCCTTACGCCATACGAGAAAGGCACTTTGGTTACTCCGTAGGTCACCGTGAAGTTACCCAGCTTCTTCTTGGTAATCACATCGTCCTTGCACATCTGCTGGGTGGTACGCCGTACAGCGGTGATCCCGGTGCTCTTCGGCCCGCCCGGGCGAACCATCTCCTGGACGGCCTGCTCGATGGTCCTCTCTCGCTCATTCAGAAACTTCCACTCACCGGTAGCTTCGTCGCGTGCAACATAGCCCGCCTCTTGTAAAGCAATTAGGGTCTTCTCGACCTTGTCACGAAATGGAGGAATCTCTGAGGTAAGATCGCGCACGAGCAGCTTTGCCAATGTCTCGGGAATACGCGGCACCCATGTCACCTTCTGGAGGAGCCACAGCACTTTGAGGACCCGCGAAGCCCCAACGGGAGTGCCTGGCACACGTTCGTCAGATTCATAAATGGAGCGCACACCGGAAGCGCCGAGATACTCCTGGGAAAAGAGGTCATTCTCTACCGCATCAAACACCTGGTCGAAACTGGCAATGACACCCAGGGGTTCATCCGCGAGTTCCTGGATAACTTCCATGACTACGGTGATCATGGAGCGGACTCCGCCGGAAATGCGGAAACCCGATAGTGCTTCGAAAATGTCTTGAGCCAGCCGGATCTGGTGGGGCGACAACGGGTATGCGTCCACAAACGTGCGCTCGGAGACGTTACCCAGGTGGCGGCTCGCCTTCAGGTCCGCGAGCTGGGCGATGTGACCCTCGTATGTCTTGTAAAGATTACGCAGCCCGGCTTCCTCGGAGGGGTGCTTCTTTAGGATCCGTTCCGAGACGACTTTATTGATCTCGTCGGAGATGAGGTGGGGCTTAAGCTCAAAACGGGCATTGAGGCGGCCAACAAGTGCGGGCTGGAAATTCGTACGGTCAACCACCTTCTCCAGATCCTGCTGGCTCGTTACGATGAGCCAGACTTTACCCTTCCCTTTGTTGCCGATCATTTCGGCAAGGCTGTTAAGCTCACTGATGCGCTCATTTTGGTCTCCGATGAATGTCCCCATCTCGTCGATGACAAAGACGAGGTGCTGAACGCGGCCACCAGTCGGCTTCTGAGAGTCGACCCAAGCCACAAGCTCATCGGCGATCCCTTCGGGTGTAAGCTTGTCCATGGTAATAAGGTCATTGATCCCAGCCTTTGCCGCATGTTCATCTGGGAAACTGGTAGGATCGATCACAGGAAGCAGCTTCGCGAGACGCCGACGGACCGTGGTCAGGTCGTCGCGTCCGTCCTTGCTTCGCCATGGAATAGCGAAAGCCTTCTCGAACTCCTCTTCAAGACGTGGGAGCAAACCCCGTTTTTGAAGCCGCTGCTCAAGTCGACCGATGGAAATATTTTCGGAGTATCCGAGGTCCCTGTAGAACTCTGACAGAAGGATTTCTCCAACCGTCGCCGGTCTTCCGAGAGGCTGCCTGCTTCGGATCTCGAACGCGTTGGTTCGGACCTGGGTTTTGAGCTTGATCTCGCCAAGGCGCAGTCGGACATCTTTGCCTCGCGGGGTATCGGAGAGGTGCTTGATGAATGCGTCGATGCATCTTTCTTCAGAACCCTCACCTAAGGTGTCATTCTGGAGAAGGTAACCCATCACCTTTGCGAAATGAGACTTACCGGAGCCGAAGAAACCGGAGATCCACATGCCCATAACGTCGCGGGTGGCTCCTCCATGACGCAGCGCCTCGCTCACATAGGTAAAGGTATCGAAGATCCGCTTCAGCTCATCCTCGATTTTGTCTGTGACGACGTACTCCCGTACCTCGATGGCAAGGGTGGAACGATCAAACACCTTAACGACGCCCTCGACCTTTACGCCAATGTCACGCTTGATGATGTCCCTTATGGTGGTCATTTGAATATTCTCCCTAAGTCGTATCCTCGCTCAATTAACGCCAGAACAGCTTGACGGCGAGGTAGTTTCCTCCATCGGGCTGGTTCATGAAGTGCAGCTTACCGCCTCTTTCTTCGCCCG
>Ga0315291_10008362_pt1 | contig 12723 bp, 4 predicted proteins | sample YL17G12_20_MG_FD_203070 | JGI IMG/M metagenome (GOLD analysis project Ga0315291, IMG submission 203070) | Sediment microbial communities from Yellowstone Lake, YNP, Wyoming, USA - YL17G12_20 | ecosystem: Environmental > Aquatic > Freshwater > Lake > Sediment | place: USA: Wyoming | collected... | reverse complement strand
ATGTCTTTCGCTTTTATCGTCTTGCCATTGATTTTTATGCTTTCGCCATTCTTGATGTTTTTAAGCTCTGGCCCGGGTTTTATCTTGAGTTTTTTCATCTTTGCCTTGTCAATTCTTGTCTTGTCTTTTTCTATGAACGAGTAAGCCAAGCATGGTGTGTCATGCTTCATTTTCGCGGCTTGAATATAGAACTTGCCTTTATCAAAAACTTTGCCCTCATCAATTTCATGAATCTCGAGTTTTATGCTGTCTTTGTAGACAAACATTCTCATTATATTATGGAAAAAATGTATAGTTCCCCGCGGCATGTAAACATGCAGGGTTCTATTATACCCATTCAGGGCAAGGGTCTGCAATAATCCTGGAAGCCCGAGGATATGGTCGCCGTGCCAGTGTGTGATGAGGATTCTTGTCAGCTTGCATGGATTGAGCTTTGCTTTTCTGAATTGCCTTTGCGTGCCTTCGCCGCAGTCTACAAGAATGTTCTCGTCCTCGTATTGCAGCAGGATAGAACTATGGTTGCGCTTTTCAGTCGGAACCGCTTGTCCTGTGCCTAAAAAAATAAGATTTATTTTTTCCATATCCGGAAGAAGAGAAGAGGGTTTTTATTATTTGCCCTGTCTGGTTAATTTTAAATATACTCTTTATATTTGATATAATGAAGCTCCTGTAGCTCAGCCTGGATAGAGCACTGGCCTTCTAAAAGTATGAAGAAAGTCAGGGGTCGTAGGTTCAAATCCTATCAGGAGCGTTCTTTTTCTGGTTTTTAGCGGTTTCTTAGCTTAGGCACAAGGTTTATAAATAATTGTGCCATAATGATTATTATTAACGAAAGGTTATATAAGTAAGATATAAGGATAAACAATAAAGATAAGCGATAAAGTAAACATTAAGGTTGAGCATTAACGCACAATGACTATAAGTAAAAAAGAGGCTATAGAAGAACTTCTTAGAAAGAACACCGAGGGATTGACTGTAATTGAAATCTCTAGGACATTAAAAATTTCAAGAAACACAACTGCTGTAGCTCTCGCAGAACTTAAGGGAGCTGAGATGATAAGAGTCAGGCCAATTGGAAAAGCAAAATTAAACTACTGGAACGGAAAAAAATGAATTTGAAAATGTTTGATATAGAGAGCAAGAAGGCAGTTATCATAAGCAACTTGTCCAAGAATTTGTGGTTGGTTGCGCTTATTTTGACATTCATGCTTGCTGCAATGTCAATGAAATTTGCTGGAATTGGAACTGCACAGGAAGAAAACTTTTCTGACAACTCCACATTGATAAATGAAACTTTGCCGCTGCCGGATGTTGTTAATGATACTGGAATTGTAAATGAAACAATTGCTAATGAGACAATTGTCAATGAGAATTATACAAATGAAACTTTGGCACTGCCAGATATTATCAATGACACAAATTCCGATGATGTTTTGATAAATGACACTGAATTGCCTGTTAACAAAAGCAAATTGATTTTCTCGATACAGGGAGATACATTACTCCCTTTGATAAGTTTCACAAATCCGACGCCTGCAGATGGCGCAATAACAACAAACACTTCAATAATTGTAAATATCTCGATAATCAATGCATCTGACTTAAAAGAATTCAAATGGAACTGGAACGGGACTAATTACACTTTTTACGATAACAGATTAGTTTTAATGATGAATTTTGACAATGTTTCTGCTATTGGAGAAAATTCAACTAAAGTTGTGGATGTTTCATCAAATTCAGTAAATGGCACAGTTTTCAATGCAGTTTTCAATGCAACAGGAAAATATGGAGGAGCATATCAATTCAATGGAGTCAATGCATGGATAAACGGAACAAAAATGGCTACCAATGCTGTAGACAATTGGGCAATTGCAGCTTGGATAAAACCAGCGTCATTGCCACAAGGAGGTAGTGCAGCGGATCTTGCAGTTTATAACGGGAATGATGGCAATGCTACTGTTGGAGGATACGGTTTTGGAATCGGAAATGGAGCAGGCTTGGCAGGAAGCAAATTGCAGGGTTTGTTTGGAACTGTGGCTTGGATTGATGGAGGGTATACATTCGCTTCAGCAAACACATGGTATTATGTTGTCATGACAAGAGTATCAGGAACAACATATTTTTATGTCAATGGCAACCAAACAGCTACAAGTGCACTTGTACCCAGCCCTCCTGTAAATGTTCTTTCAATTGGCTGCCAAATAAATGTTTCTAACAATCCCTGGAGATACTTTAATGGCACGATTGATGAAGTCCGCGTATATAACAAAAGTTTGTCGGCAAACGAAGTTACACAGCAGTATTATTCAAATTTATATAAATATGATTTGGACAAATGGGCATTTATAACAAACCAGAGCAATCTGACAAGCCGAAGCAGTTATACTTATCAAGGATGCGCAAACAATACAATAGGAAGCAACTGCACTGAGACAAGGAGCTTGTATGCGGGTGATTGGACACCGCCTAGTATTGGCTTCACAAATCCGACGCCTGCAAACGGCACATTCACTGCTAATACCTTTGCTGTCATAAACATATCAATAACTAATGCGCCTGACTTGAACGAATTCAAGTGGAACTGGAACAGCACAAACTATACTTTTTATAATGATTCGCTGGAATTGATGTTCAACTTCGACAATGTTACAGCGCTGGGCGAAAATACAACCAGGGTTGTTGATGTAAGCAGGAACGGAAATAATGGAACTTTATATAACAGTCCCGCTCGGACAACTGGAAAGTACGATGGTGCTTGGGGTTTTGCAGGCACCACTTATGCTGCTGCTGGAGTTACAGGATTTAGCGCATCAACAGGCGCAGTATTAATGTGGATAAAACCTAATAAGGATCTTAGAACTGTAACTCAGGCACTCTTTGACACATATCCTAGCGGGGTTGGTGCGCTAAGGATTTACAGCAATAATGATAATACTTTGCGTTATGAAACTGGCGGCACTTTAACTCCTTTAGCATGGACAATACCTTCTAATTGGACTGGACAATGGCATCAGATTGGTTTAAACTGGAGCGGAAGCGCCACAGCCTTGATAGTTGATGGCGTTGTGGTTGCTTCAGGAGGAAATACTCAGGCACCGGTAATAACAACTTTTGAAATTGGAAGATATAATAGCGGAAGTAACTTCAATGGCACGATTGATGAAGTCCGCGTATATTCTGCAAAATTATCACCTGCTGAGCTCGGACAACGGTATTATTCAAACCTTAACAAATATGATATCGACAAATGGACATTCATAACAAACCAGAGCAATTTGACAGCAGGCACTTATACTTATCAGGGTTTTGCCAAAGATGCAAACAACAATACCAACAAGACTGATTTGAATTATTTATACATAGACCTGACTGCACCGACAATCAACTTTACATCACCAACAGAACTACCTGGCTCATTAATAAACACAAGAGATAACATTATTGTAAATGTAACTGCAAACGACACAAATCTTGCAAACATAACAGTCTATTTGTTCAATTCAACAAGAAGCTTGCTCAATACGACAACTACAGCAACTTCTCCTAATTTCATTAACTTCACAAGTCTTGCTAGTGGATTATATTATTTTAATTCAACTGCAAGAGATGCTGCTGGAAATTCAAATTCAACTGAAACGAGAAATGTAACAATCAGCTATGATTTCATTAATCCTCTGATTTTGGTAGTTTACCCTCAAAATACAACATACAGCATAAATGTTTCAGCTTTGAATTATACTGTTTCTGATGCAAACTTGCAGGCGTGCTGGTATTCAATAAATGGCGGGCAGGCAAATGTTACTGTAATATGCGGAAACAATGTTACTAACTTGACTTCAACAGAGGGCTCGAATACATGGACTATTTGGGCGAATGATACGATTGGAAATAGAAATTCAAGCAGCGTGACATTTGGCAAAGATACTGGGAAACCACAATGGAGCAATCCTTTGAAAAATGCAACAACAGTCTATTCAAATGATATCGTGAAGTTCAATGCAACCTGGACAAATGCCCAGCTTGCAGGATATAAATTTGCAATCAATCAGACAGGAACATGGGTAAATTCATCTTATATACCATTTACAGGGGCGACGAATGTCTCTGAAAACATTTCTTTGATAGTAGCACCAGCAGGAACAAATGTAACATGGTATTTCTGGGCAAATGACACTGCAGGAAATGCAAACCAGACAGATTTGCAGAGTTTTGTTGTTCAGGTAAGAAATACAAGTTTGGCTTTCAGTGTCAATCAGACAATCTATCCTCAAGGCAGAGGCCCTGGCGGAGAATTTGATGTATATATTCCATTCCAGGCAAGATATCTTGATAATCTTGGACAGCCGATTTCAGGAGCTACATGTAATGTTGTAAATGATAAGACAAGCGACAATGTGGCTCTAACTTACAATGCAACGACAGGCAACTATACCGAACAAGTGAACGACTATATGATGTATGATGTTGTTAATTTTACTGCAACATGCTCAAAAACAAATTATAATAGTGCAAGCAATAGTACAACCACAAATGTATGGCTATATTACTATCTATGGGAATGGCAAAACCAAAGTTATGGCACGTTTGGTAACTACACAGCTACATGGCTGAGAAAAGAAATACCTTCTGGCCCTATTTATACCTTGACTGAAAATGTTAGTGCTGTCATAGGCGCGAATATTGTCAATGAATTTGTATTCCAGGGCTTAGGACCCAATAATTCCATGACAAAAAATTTCAATTTCATAGGTACTCATACAGCAAGATTAAACATGTCAGTGAATGATTCCCAATGCAAACCTTATCTATGCGTGTCATACAAAGACATTTATCTTAATCTCCTTGCTGAACATTGTGGCGCAGAACAAACTATCTCTGCAAATACGCCTACAATTATAGAGAACAACCTTACTTTCAACCAGACTTTTGTGCAGGGCTCATACTTTTTTATAAAACTTTATCTTAACTGCAGTTCTCCAGTCACAGAAACTGTAAAAATATATTATAATTATACAAATGAACCATCAAATTTTGAATCTCATCATGCCGAACCTACAGCAGTCATTACTTCTCTTGAAGCCCATACGCAACTTGATGCAAATTATACAGTTGGTCCAAACAGCACGCAAAAGGTATACAGAAAAACATGGGTGTCATTTAACAATACAGCATCTAACATTCTGTATGTTCACTATTTTCATAATCCACGCATTTTAGTTCAATATACTAATGCTACTATGGCAGGGACTATACATATATACAATTCAACTGGACAGCTTTTGGCATCTGATAATGTTTCAGCAGGAGCGCCAGAGACTGCGATTTATAATCCGAGTACGAACCAAATTGCATGGGACACTGAATATATTCCAGCCAAAACAAAAGTAAATGAAACGATTGTGCGTGTAGAGTCGGCGGGACTGCATGACACAGAAGTTCTTTTTTATAATACCACTTCGATGAAACAATGGAACATAACTTTATGGAGTATTTTCACGCCGCAAATCGCAATATATAATGTTACAGCCTGGACAAATTATTCTGCTTACGGCGTGCCTAACAATTTTGGTTTTAGAGTGAATAAAACGAACAGCAGCGGAACATTTGACATTTCCAGCCAAATTTTTGTCAATACCACAACAAAAGTGATTACAATGCCAATGACAAGCCTCACCCAGGTTGTTTATACAGTAACTGCAGGAGATACAACACCTCCGACAGTGCATTTAATCTCTCCTGCAAACGGGACAGTGACAAACCAGCCAAGTCGTGTATTCTCATGCAATATAACAAATATTGAAATTGCAAGTCTTGCATTAAATATCTGGAATTCAACTGGAGATTTAATAAATACCAACACAACTGACTTAAGCGGAACCTTTAATCAGACAAACTGGACATTTACACTGCCTTATGACAATGGTTTCAAGTGGAACTGCCTTGGTTATGACACTTCAGGAAACTCAAATTGGAGCAGCGAGGGAAATTATACTATAACTCTGGACAGGGTTGCGCCAACAATAAATGTACTGGAATGCACTCCAAGCCAGACAAGCATAAATGGAACTGTTGTCTGCAATGCAACAATTAATGATGCAACTGGAATTAATAGTGCAAAGGCAAATGTGACTCTTCCAAATACTACTGTTATATGGGCAACTGTAAGCAATCTAAGCAGCAACTATTATTTCATGTTTAACTACACAGGATTCCAAGGAAGATATAATATAACTTGGTTTGCGAATGATAGTCTTGGAAACAGCAATACTTCGGAAGGTTATTTTATTGTAAGCAGCATACCATCTGTCGTCATTGTTGCGCCTCACGGCGAAGTTTTTGGCCAGCGCGACAACGCACCCATACTGACAAATGTATCTGATCCTGATGGAATAGACACGGTTATATCACAGGTGACACTGCCAGATGGAACAAAAGTGAATATCACGCTTGGCACTGGGCAGGAAAGTGATAATTTTGACACAGATTCAATGGGTGTTAACTGGGAGGGTGAAAATTCAACAGTCAACCTCGGACAGACTTGTATTGCTGACATTGACACGACAGCAAGCGGAGCAGCCCACACTTCTATATCTCATTGTGGAGCACCATACACAGACACATACTGCTCACTCTTGTCCAAGAAAGCAGTTGCTGGCGACTTTGACATAAGTGTTTCATTTAATGCCACAAACTTCACAGGCTCAGACATGGCAATAAACCTTGTGCTGATAGAAGAACCAGCATCAATAATAGGGCAAAACCAGATATTCATGAGTCTTGGCAATTGGACAGGCACTGGGCAAGAATACCAGTTGTATGTTGTAGCAACAAATTATTCAGATTTTGTTTCCAGAAGAAATACAAACGACACATCTGGAAAGTTCAGGATAACGAGAGTCAACAATACATTTACATTTTACACCTGGAATAATACTGGCAGCTTATGGTTTGAAGAGAATATGTCGCAACATAACTTCAGCCTGGACAAGGCATTGTATATCACTCTCCAGTCTGAAACTTCAACTCTTAACTGGGGAACAGCGAGTGTTAACTGGGATAATCTGACAATAGCATCCAGCAACTATACATTTGGAATGTTTCCAAATACAAACTTGACAGGGAATTACAATGTAACTATTTTTGCAAATGACACATTAGGCGCTTTAAACAATACTGAGAAAACAAACTTCACAATAGAATTTATCAACAGCCCGCCATCTACTCCTTTTGTACTATATCCTAATGCGAATACTGTTATCAATGGTGTGAAAAATATTACCTGGTCGAATGTTGTTGACAAGGAGGGAGATGCATTGCAGTTTAATATAACTCTTCTTAACACTGATTACAGTTTTAATTCAACTATTGCATCAAATTACGGAAACAACCAATCAACAAGATATCAGTGGAATACTGCCCTTTACAAAGATGGAGATTACTCACTGAAAGTCATGGTTTTTGAAAATGCAAGTGCAGAAAGATTAAGCAGTTCCAATACTTTATATGGCAACTTCACAATATACAACACTCTGCCGGCAATACAGTTTGTTGCTCCGACGCCTGCATCAGGCTCTGCACAAAAGACTGCAGATATATTAATCAATATCACTGCTTCAGACTCCCATCTGTGTTTAATACGAGTTTACATTTATAATTCATCACATGTAATAATAAGCTATCTAGACTCTTCCATCTCACCAGCTAATTTCAATTTTTCAGGCTATGCTGACGGATTGTATTATTTCAATGCGACAGCAACTGATACTCTGAGCAATCTCAATTCCACAGAAACTCGAAATGTGACAATAGATACAATTCCTCCGACAATCACAATCATCTCGCCTCAAAACGCAACATACAATAATAGGACGCAATTAGTTAATATTTCAGCAAGTGACCCAAATCTTAACACAACTTGGTTTTTCAATGGAACAGCAAACGAGACTTATACAACTTCAGTCTACAGGACATTTGCAGAAGGAAGCAACACAATAATTGCATATGCTAATGACTCTGCTGGAAATTTCAATTCAACAAGCATCACATTCTCTATAGATTCAATAAAGCCATCAATAAATTTCACCTCGCCAACAGAAACGCCCAGTTCATTAATTAACACCAGAAATAATGTGCTGGTTAATGTGACTGCAAATGATACAAATCTTGCAAACATAACAGTCAACTTGTACAACTCAACAAGAGGCTTGATAAATTCAAGTGTAAGTTCAACAAACCCTTATTTTGTAAACTTTAGTGACTTAGCGAATGGACTATATTATTTCAACGCAACTGCGAGAGACTCAGCTAATAATGCAAATTCAACAGAAACTCGAAATGTTACAATATTCTACGATGTGAAATTCCCACTAATCTCAATCGCATATCCACAGAACACAACCTACAACACAAATGTTTCTGCCTTGAATTATACTATTGTAGAAGCAAATCTGGATAAATGCTGGTATTCAACAAACCTTGGAGTTACGAATACAACAATAACATGCGGAAATAATGTTACGGGCTTGACATCTACAGAGGGAAGTAATACCTGGGCTGTATGGATAAATGACACAGTAGGAAACACAAATTCAAGCTCTGTAACATTCAGCAAAGACACAATTAAACCATTAATCTCAATTACATATCCCCAGAATATGACATATAACACAGACATTTCAAGATTGAACTATACGGTCTCAGATGCAAACCTCCAGGCATGCTGGTATTCAACAAACAATGGACAGGCAAACACAACAATAACATGCGGAACAAATGTGACCGGTTTAACAAGCACTGAAGGAAGCAATACATGGGTTGTCTGGGCAAATGATACTGCAGGAAACACGAATTCAAGCAGTGTTACATTCAGCAAGGATACTATACCACCAAATATAACTTCAACATTAATCTCGCCTTATGATCCTGCTGTTGCATATAATATAACGCTGAATGCAACAGCAACAGACAACATCGGTATAAGCGGAATATTTGTGAATATAACACTTCCGAATACTACTGTAATAACGAGGACATTGCCGATGGCAAACTATACTATACAAATTGCAGGAAGATACAATGTAACGTTCTGGGTAAATGATACTGCAGGCAATGTCGGAACTTCTGCTGATTACTTTATTGCAGGAAGTTCAAGAGTGAATGTGCAGTTTAACATAATAAACAACAATTCAGCCGGACTTCCTGCAAATCTGACAATTTATTTTACAGGAACTGACAAGACAGTGTATGGACATAACTTCACTGGAATTTATCTTGATGAGCATACAACTTTGCTTTATGACTTGTACTATCAGGCACTAGATGGAAATATTTCTGTCAGGCTCAATGAGGTGAACTTGTCGCTTGATAACAATAGAACAATCGGACTTGATAGGCTTACTGGTTTGACAGGTTACTTGGTGACTTATGGAATTAATAATACATATTCATTTACAAATGCCATCCTTACAATAAGTTATGCTGGAACAGGATACACTGATGAGAATTATCTTGGATTGTACAAGTGCTCGGATTGGAATTTTGTTACTAGAACTTGCGCAGGAACATGGACATCTGTGACTGGAACACAAGACAAGACAGCCAAGACATTTACCTTAACAACAACTGGTTTCAGCGCATATTCAATAAAACAAGAAGCTGCGCCAGCCCCGCCAACTCCTGAAGGACCTGGCGGCGGAGCTGGAAAAGGAATTACCTTTTACAAATTCAATATTTCAATAACTGGAAATTGCACTGGCAAGGATGTTACATTAAAAGCAATTAACCAAATATCAAATAAGACAAACATGTCGGGTGTGCATGTTACAGTTACTTATGGCTCGAAAGCATTGGTATTAGTGACTAATGATGACGGAATTGCGACATTCAAGCCTTCTGCTGCTGGAATTTACACTATTGAATTTAAGAAAGAGGGTTATCCAACAATAACAATGAATTATACAATATACTCTTGCATAGCAGCTGAGGAGGAAAAGCCTACTGGCAAATATATTCCAGAAATATCCGAGATATCAGAGATATATGAGAAAGCCAAAAAGCCAGTATTTGTAACTCTTGCTATAATTCTGTCTATTCTGTTTATACTATTTATAATAATAAAAGTGTTCAGAATGAGAAAACTTGAAGGAGAGTTCCATCGCGAGTTTGTCAAGATAAGGAGATGGGAAAACGGAATAATCAGAGAGAACGAGAAAGAAGATTAGGCATAGCAATCTTTAGACATGAACAATCTTTAAAAATTGTGTTTTCTTGGAATAATTAAGCGCGGGTGGCACAACGGCACTGCGTCCGCCTGCAGAGCGGATTTGTGAGGGTTCGACTCCCTCCCCGCGCTTTTATATTTTTGAACATGAAAAAAGTTTATCTGATTCACGGATGGGGCGGAACTGGCGAAGGAGGATGGTTTGACTGGCTTAAAAGCGAGCTAGAAGGAAAAGCAGATGTTGTAGCATTTGATATGCCTGATACTGAAAATCCAAAAATAGAAAAATGGGTTGGTTTCTTGGAAAAGAATGTTAAGCCTGATAAAGAGACATGGTTTGTTGGGCATAGTATTGGTTGTCAGACAATTATGAGATATTTAGAAAAATTACCTGAAGGTAAGAAAGTTGGAGGTTGCATTTTTGTTGCTGGATGGTTTAATTTAAAAGGACTTGAAAAGAACGAAATTGACATAGCAAAACCTTGGCTGGAAACACGGATAAATTTTAACAAAGTAAAGAAACATTGCAATAAATTCCTGGCTTTATTTTCTGATAATGACCCTGTTGTTCCTTTGTCAGACTCAAAAATATTCAAGGAAAAACTTGGTGCTAAGGTAATCGTAAAGCATAATGAAGAACATTTTAATGCTACACAAGAAATGCCTGAAATCATAGATTTCATCGGTGAATAAATTTAAATAGAGTTTTAGCTTGTAATGAAAATGGCAAAAGAGAAGGGGAAAAAAGAGGGCAAGGAGCAAGGGATTAGCATTGACGAGCTTGCTGCATTCTGCAAGAGAAAAGGGTTTGTATTTCCAAGCGGGGAGATTTATGGCAGCTTGGCGGGGTTCTGGGATTTTGGACCGGTTGGTGTTGAGCTGAAAAATAATTTGAAAAGAGATTGGTGGAACTTTTTTATTAGGGCAAGAGATGACATGGCAGGAATTGATGGAAGCATTTTAACACATCCTCGTGTGTGGGCTGCTTCAGGGCATGTTGAGAATTTCAGCGACATGTCTGTTATATGCAAGAAATGCAAGAAAGTAAGCAAGATTGACAGGTTTGAGATTGACAAGGCTGTCTGCAACTTGTGCGGCGGAGAGCTTGACAAGAAATCTGCGAAAGATTTGAACCTTATGTTTAAAACACAGGTTGGGCCGATAAAAGAGAATTCTGTTGAGTCTTACTTAAGGCCTGAGACAGCTCAATTAATATTTGCAAATTTCAAGAATATCGCTGAATGCTCAAGGTTGAAACTGCCATTTGGAATTGGACAGATTGGAAAAGCATTCAGGAATGAAATCGCACCTAGAGACTTTTTGTTTAGGAGCAGAGAGTTTGAGCAGATGGAAATTGAATATTTTATTTTTCCAGATGAAAAATGTCCTTACAAAATTCCGGATATAAGCATCTCAGTGTATTCTGCTGAAATGCAGGCGAAAGGCAAGGAAGCTAGAGAAATGAAAATAAAAGAGGCATTGGAAGAAGGAGTTGTTAGACGAGACTGGCATGCTTACTGGTTAAGCCAGTGTTTGTTGTGGTTCAAGAGCCTTGGATGCGATTTGGGAAATTTCAGGATAAGGCAGCATAAAAAAGATGAGCTTGCGCATTACTCAAGTGATTGCTGGGATATTGAGTACAAGTTTCCGTTTGGGTGGAAAGAGCTGACAGGAATTGCTGACAGGAGCGATTATGACTTGAAAAGGCATGAGCAGTTTTCAGGCAAGGATTTGAAAATCTTTGTGGAAGGCAAGGGCAAGATATTGCCCCATGTTGTATGCGAGCCGAGTTTTGGTGTTGAAAGAGCTTTTTTAGTTGTAATGCTAGAAGCTTATGAGCATGACAAGAAACGCGAGAATATTGTTCTGCACCTTGCTCCAAATATCGCACCAATTAAAGCAGCAGTTTTTCCGATTGTCAAAGATGAGAAGATGATAAAACTTTCGGAAGAAATTTACAAGGAATTGAGAAAAGAGTGGAGTGCTTCGTATGATGAGCGTGGTTCGATTGGTCGCAGGTATGCTCGTGCCGATGAAAGTGGTACGCCCATGTGCATTACCGTAGACGAACAGAGCTTAAAAGATAAGAATGTAACAATTAGGTGGAGAGATACTACTGAACAAGTTAGAGTTAAAATATCAGAACTTCGAGACATATTGAGAAAAGTGATAAATGAGGGACAAAATGTTTTTAAGCTTGGGAGGAGAATTAATACGAGAGTAAAATAATCCTCTTATTTCCAGATGTTCTTAAGCTCCTTTACTAGATTATTTATCTCGTATTCGTCTAGGGGTTCTCTGTCTTTTTTATAAATACAATTATTTGTTAAAATTTTTTCTATCTTGTATGAATTGATATATCCTTTTTTATTGGGGTCCTTATTCACACCAAAGTTTAACTTTATGTTATTGACAATTCTTTTTCTCTCATTTTCTTTAAGCTTGTTAAATTCTGAGATGAATCTCACTTTTCCAGCATTTTTAACTGGTCTCAAAAAATGGCA
>Ga0315291_10008359_pt1 | contig 12725 bp, 16 predicted proteins | sample YL17G12_20_MG_FD_203070 | JGI IMG/M metagenome (GOLD analysis project Ga0315291, IMG submission 203070) | Sediment microbial communities from Yellowstone Lake, YNP, Wyoming, USA - YL17G12_20 | ecosystem: Environmental > Aquatic > Freshwater > Lake > Sediment | place: USA: Wyoming | collected... | reverse complement strand
CAGACTGGTCGGTCTACCATCGAACAGTTCCTTGCAGAAGAATTCCCCGTTCGAATTGCTCCTAGACTCGCTTTACAACACGGAATTGATGCGGTTCGTAAGATCATCCCGCAAACTTCCTTCGATCTCACGAATCCAAGAGTCGTATCCGCTCTGGACACGCTCAGATCGTACCACCGACAGTACGACGAAGTAAAGAAGATCTACAGAGACTCTCCAAGCCACGATTGGACCTCCCATTGCGCCGACGCGTTCAGAGGGCTTGCACTCGTCTGCAGAAGGGGTACAATAGCCTCGCCTGAAGCTCCTAAGCAGACCGCTAATCAGTATGGGTTCACTCTAGAGGACTTATGGACTACGCAGACACGGCAGGCCAGACTCAGAGTGTAGTTCCGGACTCCGCGAAGGGTGAGGACCCGAAGTACGACGTCGACTACTGGGCTCAGCAGATCGAGCAGGCTGGGAAGGACCAGGAGTACAAGGATTTCATCCTGAAGGGTGACAAAATCATGGACCGCTACCTCGACAAGAGGGACACGGCCTACTTCACCCGTACAAGCCTGAATCTCTTCCATTCGAACGTCACTACGTTACAGAGCATGCTCTTCGGGCAAATGCCGAAGGTGGACGTCGACCGACGCCACGAGACGTTCGAGGATCCGGTAGCCCGAACAGCTACTTTGATGCTCCAACGCATCCTGAACAACCAGATCGGCCTGCGAACGGACACTTTCAGTGGCACGCTCCGCAAGGCGCTCACGGATTACCTCACCGTCGGTATTGGCATCGCCCGCATCCGCTACGAGGCCACGTTCGAGGACATGGAGCCCGACCCGGCCCTCGGTGCGGATGATCTGAACGAGGACGAGAAGATCGAGCGTCTCGTCGGGGAGGACGCCCCCATTGAATACGTCTACTGGAAGGATCTCCTGTGGAAGCCCTCCCGCTGCTGGGAGGAGTGCAACTGGATCGCCTTCAAGACGCACCTGACCCACGAACAGGCCGCCGAGCGGTTTGACGAGGACATCGCCGACAAGATCGAGTACAAGTCGCGGAAACTCAGCGACAACGACACGCAGCGCGACCTGGACAAGACGGCCGAGGTCTACGAGATCTGGTGCAAGGACGAAAAGACGGTCTACTGGTACTGCAAGGGATATCCGGACCTTCTGGATACGAAGCCGGACCCGTTGCAGCTCTGGGGCTTCTACCCGATCCCCATGCCGATGATGGCGAATGTCACGACTCGGAAGTTGATGCCGAAGGCGGACTTCACCTTCGAGCAGGACCTCTACAACGAGATCGACGACATCGAGTCGCGCATCATGATGCTCACCCGCGCCTGTAAGGTAGTGGGCGTCTACGACAAGGCCAACGTCGGCCTCCAGCGCATGTTGCAGGAGGGAGTGGAGAACGACCTCATTCCAGTGGACAACTGGGCGATGTTCGCCGAAAAGGGCGGCATCAAGGGTACGGTGGACTGGCTCCCCATCGAGGCGGTCTCCAATTGCCTCCAAATCCTCGCGCAGCAGCGCGACAGCGCCATTCAGCTCCTATACCAGATGACTGGCATGAGCGACATCATCCGGGGGCAGTCGAGCGAGGGCCGCACGAGCGCCACGGAACAGAGCATCAAGGCGAAGTACGCGTCCATCCGGGTGCAGTTCCTCCAGGACATGTTCGCCAACTTTGCTACTGACCTCCAAGTGCTTCGCACTGACGTCATCGCGACTCACTTCGATCCAGCCACTATACTGAAGCAGTCGAACATACAATTCGATCCGCAGGACCAGGAGTACATCCAGCCCGCGATCCAGCTTATCAAGGACGAGAAGAGCGCCCTCTGGCGTATCCAGGTCCGCCCTGAGTCAGTTGCGATGGTGGACTACCAGCAGCTCAAGCAGGAGCGCACCGACTATATCATGGCTGTGTCGCAGTACACGCAGTCCATGGGGCCGATCATCGAGCAGGTCCCGGCCTCCATGCCGTATCTGCTCCAGCTGCTCAAGTGGGGACTGGCCGGGTTCAAGGGTAGCCAGCAGATTGAGTCCATCATGGACAAGGCGATCCAGGCTGCGACAGAGGCTGCAAACCAGCCCGAGCAGCCCGACCCAGAGGCGCAGAAGGCGCAGGCGGAGGCGCAGCAGAGTCAAGCAGAGTTCGAACAGAAGATGAAGGGTGAGCAGGCGAAGCAGCAGTCTGAAGCCGTGCTCGCCCAGATGAATCAGGACTTCGAGCTCAAGAAGATGGAGATGGAGGCTGGATTCAAGCAGCAGGAATTCGACCAGAAGATGCAGCTTATGAACCGTGAGTTCGAAATCAAGATGGCGGAGCTAGCCGCCGAGATGCAGGCGCTCAAGGCGAAGACTGCTGCTGAGGCCGAGTCAACAGCGATGAAGGCGGCGGCGACGGCTGCGGCTCACAATCAGAAGATGGAAGCCATGGACGAAACGGAGAAAGAAGATGACTGAGACAACCCCAGAAGTCGAGACCTCCGAGGAAGAAATTTCCGAAGAGGTAGTCCTCGAAACCCAGGACTGCGATTGCGACACCAGCACTCGCCAGAGCGGATTCTGCCCGCACGGAAACAACGTGTGAGCCTCAAGGTCTCATACACCTACATCTGTGACTGGTGTGGGGCGAACGAAGGGCCGGATCAGTACGCCGTCGCTCTGGGCGGAGCGTTGCCGCATCCGCAGATCATGTACCCGATGGGGAACGCCACGTCCCTCTGCCACCCGTGTGCCCTCGTCGCCGACAGGGGTGCGAGAGAAGCTCTGACTAGGGAGCGCCCGAAATGAAGAAGTATCTATTCCTCCTGCTGCCTCTGCTCATGGCCTTTCGTCCTGGGACGTTTGAGCCTGAGTCATTCTTCTGGTCAACGCCTACTCAGTACGTTGATGGGACCGCTTTGCCCCCGGAGAACATCCTCGCATTCCTTCTGGACTGTTCGAGTGACAAAGGGGGTTCTTTTCATGCGGTCACACCCGGGAACACGACGGTTCGCTTTGACGTTCCCCTGAACACCTTCAACGCCGGGACGTGGCAATGCACGATCCGGACAAGAGCGTCGCTGGATAGCGATCCATCGCTTCCCGTCGAATTCGTGGTCGCAAATTTTACCTTCATCGTTGCGCCCATGCCCCCATCTGGGCTCGGTGTAGGCTAGAGGAGCTTGATGATGGCGAGGTACATCTATGATCCAGTTACTAAAGAAATGGTTCCTGGATGTTCCCCCAGACGCGGTGATAGTCCTCTTGTGTCTGATCGGCTCTATAGCGATAATCCTTTCATCGCTCCTGATGGTACTCTGATCGATTCCAAGGCCAAGCATCGTGACTACATGAAGCGGGCTGGCGTCACGACCATGGACGACTTCAAGGACACGTGGGAGGAGAAGCGTAAGGAGCGCGACGCCTTCTACACCCCCGGCGCATCCCATGACTCCAAGGCCCGTAGAGAGGACTTGGAGAGAGCTATCAAGAAACTCGGCGGTGATCTATGAACCTCGACGCATTTCTGCCCTGGAAGTCCATTCCGAAGGCGTGGAAGTCCACTAAGGATCTAGCCCACAGCGACAAGAAGGGGGACAAGAACAAGTCCATCTTCGGCGAGTTTGGCGCGGCGGGCGATCCTATTGGGCAGACCTTCTGGCCCAAGCTCTCCAACTACGTCTCCAAGAGCATTCCTGAGGCTGCGAACAAGTACGCTTCTGGAGTCATGAAGAAGGACCCCTTCATTAACGCCGATAAGAAGTACGGGGTCGGTAAGCTGATCGGCACGAATACGACCGACTGGGTCACGGATCATCCGGCGGACACCGCTGCGGCAGTGATCGGAGCTATCTACGGAGCCGGTGCGCTCGCTGCTGCCGGGGCTGGAGGGGCCGCTGCCGGTGGAGCAGGCGCAGGAGCCGCAGGCGCAGGCGCAGGAGCCGCAGGCGCAGGAGCTGGAACCGCTGGAATGACAGCCGCTGAGATCGCTGCTGCCGAGGCTGCTGCCACCGCTGGCGGAACTGCCGCTGGAACGACGGCTGCGATGGCCCCTGCGATGGAGAACATCATAGTCACAGGTTCGTCGTTGGGTGGCGGACTGGGTGGCGGTCAGGCTGCGGCGATCGGTGGCGGAGCGGCTGCTGGCGGAGCAGGGGCAGTCGCAGCGCAGCCCTCACAGCCCCCGGCGCAGCAGAAGCCGACGTGGCAGGAGCAGTACGACAAATATTCCAGATACGCTCAGCAGGGCCAGCAGGATCAGCAGCAGCCCCAGGAGACTCCGGCTGAGCGTGTAGCTCGCCAGAACCGAGAACGCATGGCTGCACAGAGGCAGGGTATGATGGCCCAACGCCTTCGTTCCATGGACGCTGGCATAGGCGGATACGGCGGGTATCAGGGCTACTGAGATGGCGGACCTAAGTCTTGAAGCAGCGAAGAAACTCCGTGCCTACGAAGCGGAGCATCCTTGGCAGGCCATCGCTGGAGGCTTTACTCCAGGAATTGGAGAACTTTCTTCTGCCGCCGCTCTTCGAGATCCTGATGCTCCGTGGTGGGAGAAAGCGCTCAATGTTCCGGGCCTTCTCCCTTCTCTTGGTGGAGCCTCTAAGCTGGCTGTGGGAGGCGTCAAGGGAGGCAAGGCTCTCGTTCTCCTCGCCAGCAAGCTCGCCAAGACGAACCCGGAAGCGTTCGCTAAGGCGGCGAAGTTCGTCGATCCGATGACAGGTAAGAAGATGGCGGAGATTGATGACTCTCTCGCCACCGTTGACCACGAGCTCCTGGACCAGATGGGAATGCACCAGATGCAGACGTCCCTGGAGGACGCCATCCAGCACCCTGAGCTGTTCAAGAGTGAGCCGTACCTTTCCGACGTCGGCCTTCACACGGGGACCGGAAGTCCCAAGCACGCTGGAGAGTACTTCTCTCGTAGAGGGTCTTCTCCTGGGAGGATCCATGCAAAGCCGATTTCTGATCCTACGAAGGCGAGCTCTATCCGGAATTTCGAGAACACTCTGTTCCACGAGACGCAGCACGCCACGGACGACGCTTCTGGCTTGTTAGAAAAGACCTCCCCAGGAGTAGACGAGAGTAAGTACTGGTTCCAGCCTGATGAAGTTCGTGCTCGCGTTGCAGCAGCGCGACAGAAGTTTAGTCCTGCGGGTCGCCTGAAGTACTCATTCGACGATCACATGAGGGACGAGGTGAGTCGCCTTCATGGGATTGAGTGGCATGGACAGAAGTTCCACGAAGCTAAGGATGCAGACCTTGCCAGACAGGTGGGTCTGCGAAACCTTTCGCTAGAAGATTTACTCAGAAAATAACTAGGAGAACGAAATGCCCGAAGTCAGTTTACGAGACGCCCTGGAGAAAGCATATGACGACACCGAGCGGACAGAATCCGCCGGATCGTCGGAAGCAGGGGGATCCCCGGAGAACACCGAGGAGCCCGTACGGACTACCGCGCCCACCGAGAAATCGGAGCCAACTACCGAGTCAGTTGCCTCCGATGAACCCGGTGATAAGCGAACCACAGACACTCCTGCCGAAAAGGTAGAGAAGACCGTAGAGGCGAAGGAGCCGGAGGTTAAAGACCGTGCTCCTGAGTCTTGGAAGCCCGCTGCCCGTGAGTTCTGGCAGAAGCTTCCAGCCGAAGCGCGGCAGGAGATTCAGCGCCGTGAGCACGACATCAACCAGTTCGTGCAGCAGACTGCTGCCAAGAGGAAGATTGCCGACCAGTTCGTGGAGACTGTCAGCCCCTACATGGGGATGATCCAGGCTGAGGGCGGTAACCCGATCAGCATGGTACAGGATCTGCTGAATACGGCCACGTTCCTTCGTACCGGTCCTCCGGCGCAGAAGGCAGTCTTGATCGCCAAGTTGGTCAAGGACTTCGGCATCAGCATCCAGGATTTGGACTCCGCTCTAGTAGGGGAGCAGATTCCTGAGGATCCCAATGCTAAGATCATGCAGATCTTGGACCAGCGGCTCGCTCCCGTTAATCAGCTTCTCCAGAGGGTGGAACAGGGTCGCCAGCAACAGACTCAGCAAGAGTCTCTGGAGATGGACCAGGAGATTGCCACCTTCGCCACAGATCCGAAGAATGAGCACTTCATTGATGTGAAGGACGATATGGCGGATCTGGTGGAGATGGCCTCCAAGCGCGGTCGCCCCATCACACTCAAGGATGCGTATGACAAGGCTGTCGCCATGAATCCTGAGGTCCAGGCAGCAATTCGCGCGAGGGTCGTCCAGAAGCGGAATGCTGGTAGTTCACTCCCACAGCGTGGACCGAACACGGGCGGAGGGGACGCATCCAAGCGGACAGCTCGGCAGGACATCGAGGCAGCGTTTGATATGCTTGCAACTCGCGGCTGAACGGTGTATACTCCCGTCCGTGGTCGAGACTAGGCGGCTCAGCCCCTTCAGGGAAGCCTCCTCAAGTTCGGGCTAATCGGCATTACCCCTAACAAGTGAGGACTTTTCAATGGCTTTTCCAAATGTCTCCGACATCATCGCCACCACGATCGAGCAGCGCTCGCGCAAGGTGGCCGACAACGTCACGAAGAACAACGCGATCCTGACCCGCCTCAATGCTCGCGGCAACGTCCGTCCGTTCGGCGGTGGCCGCATCATCTACGAGGAGCTGTCGTTCGCTGAGAACGGCAACGCCGGATGGTACAGCGGTTATGACCTGTTGCCGGTCGCGGCGCAGGACGTCATTTCCGCCTCTCAGTTCGACATCAAGCAGGCTGCGTGCCCGGTCACGATCAGCGGCCTCGAGATGCTGCAGAACAGCGGCAAGGAAGCGTTCATCGATCTGCTGGAGGCACGTCTCAACGTCGCCGAGGCAACGATGGCGAACCTCGTCTCCGGCGGTCTCTACTCGGACGGCACCGGCTCGGGCGGCAAGCAGCTCACCGGCCTCGGCGCTGCGGTCCCGCTGGACCCGACCACGAATGCCTCGTACGGTGGCATCAACCAGCAGACCTGGACCTTCTGGCAGAACCAGCGCAAGGACTCGGCCAACACGACCACCCTGCTCGCTGACTGGAACGGCCTCTGGGCGTCCCAGGTCCGCGGCATGGATCGTCCTGACCTGATCATGGTGGACTCCTCGACGTGGGCTGCGTACACGGCTCTGCTCCAGGCGCAGCAGCGTTTCGCTACCCCGAGCGTGGGCGAGTACGGCTTCCCGACCCTGAAGTTCATGGACGCCGACGTGGTCCTGGACGGCGGCATCGGTGGCTTCTGCCCCCCGTTCACGGCGTTCTTCCTGAACACCAAGTACCTCTTCCTGCGTCCTCACCGCGACCGTAACTTCGTCGCGCTGAACCCGCAGAAGCGGTATGCGATCAACCAGGACGCCGAGGTCCAGATCATGGGTTGGGCTGGGAACCTGACCACGTCTGGTCGTCAGTTCCAGGGTCGTTGGAACGGCAACTAATCTGGGACGGGGGGACTGACACCCCCACTCCCTGGAGGGACTTCAATGCCTGCAATCAATATGGCCTCGGCTGGCGGCAGTCAGGCTAATGTCTCAGCGATGACCGCTGCTGGTGTGATCGCTGATCCGTTCTCTGGTCCTGTCGGTTCGGTCAACGACGCTCGCGTCATTACGGGTTGGAATTACTCGGGCGCTTCGCTCGGGATGCCGATCAAGGCGCTGGCTTCGGTGGCGAACAACGCTGACGGCACCGTTTCGTCTGCCTATTCCACGGGAGCTCTTTCCACCGGAATCGGCTTCGGGACGCATCACGTCGTCAGCTCTCCGTTCGGCTCTATCGCCGGCGGCAACGTGGTCAACGGAAGCTTCGGTCCGCCGAGCTTCACCGATGACTATCAGCCGGGCATCTCCCTGCCGAGCGGTGCTTCCATCCTCAACACGGTGCCGACGCCTCCGGCGCAGACTCCCTACGGAGCCGTGCTCCTGGCGATCGGTGGTGGCAACTCCAACGCTACTGCGAACGGCATCGCGGTGACCAATCCGTACACGCTCCAGCCCATCTTGGCTTTCGGCCTCGGTGGGGCAAGGGACGCAGGTGCGGGTCCGATCTTCACGGGCTTCGGCACGAAGATGGTCACGGCAACCGGCGCGGTCCTGTGGACTGCTCCGGGCGTCGCGATCGAGGCGGGTTGGATCAACCGCACCGGGTACGACATGACGACGGGCCAGAGCGCCTTCGGCTCCAGCACGGCTGCGTCCCCGATCGTGGCTCTGACGACCTGAGGAAGAGGCGGGTATGCCGAACATTAATGACGTGCTGAGGGCTGTTATCCGAAGGGATGTCGGTCCTGGGCACGCCTACAATGACGGAATGCTCGCCTACTTTCGTCTTGATCCTGGTGTTACTGCGACTACGCTGTCGGAGGCGGAGCAAGACTGGCTCCGCCTCCGTACAGCTCTTGTGGACGACTTCACAGATGATCTCTGGCACCAGTACCTCCGTGAGTTGGGGTACTCGGGCACCAACGATGACATGAAGCTCCGGTACTGGATCGACGTCCTGGCCGGAGTGGTTTCAGTAATAACGAAAGAGTTTACAATAGTCTACGGTCAGATTTCTGTAAGCTCTGTCGGGTACAAGCTCTCCCCTCCAACGGGGTCCATCATTCCCAACGACACGTTCGCTGGCGGGCAGATGGTTCAGTTTGGCAGTAATGATACAGATCTTTGTTACGTCTACCCGGCAGCGGCCACTCCCTTTCCACAGATCACGCAAGAACTATGGATTTCCGGGGGCAATCTGCCATTTGGAGAGTCTGTCCACATGGGGTGGGACATTGATAGATACGCGGCTCATGTGACGGGGGTTTATCAGCAGATGCGGAATAGCATCGGGCTCCCCATGCGGATACGCTTGAGCGGAGACAAGGTGTGAGCGTAAGAGGATACTCGTTGAATCAGGGGCTGCTCCAGCCGCCGGTTCCGAATAATGCCTCGTGGACCTACACGGTTCGGACAAAGATTCTCAATGGTACGACAGATGTTGCGCTTGAAACAGCAGTCAACAACTGGCTCGCTACTCTGGACACAGTGACTGTCAGGCCGGTGATCCTGTCAGTTACTAATCTCGGTATCAACGCCGGGAAGTTCTACGTGATCATCACCTACGGCTTTTTCACACAAATAGTATAAGGAGTTCCAATGCGCGGCACAGCAGAGTTTGACATGGAAGACTTCGAGGATCCCCGCAAGTCGGACCCGAAGGCTTTCGTGCGCTTCCATCTTCTTCCCAAGAAGAACGAGATCAAGAGCGCCGAGGCTGGCAGGCCGATTTTCGAGGACGTGGAGTACGTCGAGATCATCGTTCCCGGTAACGAGACGAACCGCCCTGTCCTCAAGGTCACAGACATCGAGCGGCAGCGGTTCTCTCAGCAGTACCGGCGCTGGAAAGAGTCAGGCGTGTCCGACTACAACGAGGGCACCCCTCTGACGGAGGTTCCGTGGCTCACGCGCTCGCAGGTCGAAGAGCTGGCGTTCGCCAGGATCAAGACGCTGGAACAGCTCGCTGCCGTCAGCGACACCGTCTGCCAGCGCATGATGGGCCTCACTGAGCTTCGCCGCAAGGCGCTGGACGCTATGGCTCGTGCCGAGGCTGCGGCCCCCTTCACCCAGATTCAGGCTCAGCTTGACGCGCTGGCTGCTCAGAACGCCGCTCTTCAGGGAGTGGTGGACGAGCAGGCTGCGAAGATCAAGGAACTCGAGGACGCCTAAATGTCGTTGCAGGCTCTCAATCGCTACCAGAGTGCTGGAACCCTCATCACGAATGTGGGGGTTGAGGTTGGCCTGCCGAAGATAGGCGATCCCTTCGCCACCACGGACCCTCAGTACATCCGTCTCATCACCCTGATGAACACGGCGGGTAACGAACTTCTGGACCTGTATCCTTGGTGCAGGCTCCAGAACCGTTATGCGTTCGTGACCGTGGCGGACCCTCTGGCCCTGAATACCTGTCAGCTGGACTACCCGCTGCCGGAAGACTGGAATGCGATGCTGGACCAGACCATGTGGAAGAAGGGTGGTCTCTACCCCGGCTTCCCCATCAGCATTCAGTCGTGGCAGTATCTGGCGAACGTGCAGGCTGCGATCACCATCCAGGTGATCTTCATGGAGCGAATGGGGCTCATCTCCGTTGCTCCTGGCACCGCGATCGGCCTTAGCGTCAACATGATGTACGAGTCTCGCGGGTGGGTGCGCCAGCCGAACAATCTCACCTATCTCGCGGACAACGTGCAGGATACTGCGGATATCGTGGTCCACGATCCACTGATGATTTCTCGTTACCTGAAGATGAAGTTCCTCGAAGCTGTCGGCTTCGACACTCAGAAGGCCACCGACGACTTTAATCTGGTTCTGGAGAACCGGATGTCGAAGGACCGCTCCGCCCCAATCCTGAACACCGGTCGCCCCGGTGCCATCGGACCCTACAGGCTGATCGACGGCTTCAACGCGCCGCAGACTGGCTTCGGTGGTTCCGGTGGTGCTCCGTGACCCAGTTAAATCTCTCCAGAAAGAAGCGGATTCAGGGCCAGATCGTAGGCCAGCCGCAGACTGCGAAGTCTATCTCAATTCCGGCCCCAATCGGTGGCTGGAATGCGGTGGACTCGCTGGTCACGATGCCACCCACCGATGCGGTCAGCATCGTCAACATGATTGCTCGGCAAACGGGCGTCACGGTTAGGCCAGGATTCGCTAATTGGGCGACGGGTATCGGCAGCACCACGACGAACATCCGCACGGTGGCGGGATTCAACGACACCAGCCGAGACTCGGTATCTGGGGCGGATAGGCTCTTCGCCTTCACTGATCAGGGCATCTACAATATCACGACAGAGGGGACGGCCAGCCCCACTCTGCAGACGATCTATGACGGTGTCGGTAGCACAACTCCTGTTGCTGGCTCTCCCGGCTGGCTCGTCAAGGGTGGCCTCGCAGGATGGGTCCAGTATGTCAATTTCACCAACTCAGTTCTCACGGGTGGAAAGCACTACCTCGTAGCCTGCGATTTGGTGAACGGATATCACTTGTACGACCCCACCGCGAACGCTGGAGCGGGTCGCTGGTACAAGGTCAAGCTGGGAACCGCAGCCGGTGAAGTCACGGGTATTGACCCCACCCTCTTTGTCAACGTCTGTATGTGGAAGGGTGGCCTGATCTTCACACAGGTCAACTCCTCAACTGCGTGGGCGTTTGATCAGGGCGCTATCGCTGGCAATGCACAGACTGCGCCCCTCGCCATTGACGTCGGCTCAAGGTTCTCCCACGGCGGATTCCTCAAGGGGATGTGGACCTGGTCGTACAATGGTGGCGCAGGATTCGATGACTTCTTAGTCGCCATTTCCTCGGCTGGAGATATCGTAGTCTGGGAAGGTGACTACGTTGACACCGACAACTTCATGATCAAGGGCGTCTGGTACGTTGGCGAAGTCCCCCGTGGGCGTCGCTGCGCGGCCAACGTCTCAGGTGATCTGCACGTTATCGGCGCTCTGGGCGTAGTCCCCATGTCGCGTCTGGTGCAGGGCGGCTCGGATGAGAGTGCCGATAAGTATATCACCTACAAGATCCAGAACCTCGTACGCAACTTCTTGCGCGACAGTAGCCGAGACTTCGGGTGGTCAATCACCAGCCATCCGTCGTATGGCCTGGAAATCATCAACGCTCCGGTTCAGCCGATTAGCGGGAAATACTTCCAGCTCGTGCTCTCACAGCAGATTGGTTCGTGGAGTGTCTTCTCAGACATTAACGCTACTTCTTGGGAGACGTGGCACTCGTTTGAGTATGCTGGTCTGACTGATGGTCGAGTCGTGCGGCTCCGCGGATCTTCTGACACGAAGCAGGTACTCCTGGGAACCTATGAGATCAAGGCTATCCAATGGAGCGTCTTGACTGCGTACCAGTCTGGCGAGCAACCGGCTAACTGGAAGAGAGTCCATTTCTGCCGACCCGTGCTGCTGACGGAGGCCACGCCTTCCTACAGCGTACACATCCAGTACGACTTTATGGCGATTGACCCGTACATCATTGATGACCCGGCTCTTGTGGCCTTCCCCCTCTGGGATACGGCCCTGTGGGACATAGCTTCGTGGATGGGGCAGAGCATCACCGAACAGCCTGTCATCGGTACGGTGGGGATGGGTCGCTGGTTCGCGGTGGCGATGAACGGTAAGTCTGTCTACGCTACCTCGCTCGTCGGCTTTGACCTCGTTGGGGACGTCGGAGGGCTGCTGTGAACATCCTGCCAATGACGATGCAGCAGGCCATAGAGATGAAGACCGAGGCCAACATCCCACTCGTGGATGATGGTCGTGGTATCGTCATTGAAGACAACGGGCGTCTGCTGGCGAAGCTGCTCTGCTGCAACTTCACGGAGAATTCCTGCTTCGTTCACATGGTTATCTACGATTCTCGGGTTCTGGAAGACAACTTCCTGGCTCGGGAACTTTTCCGCTTTACATTCACGGTCATGCGGCGTACAATGCTCCTCGCTACGGCCTCATCGCTCAACGAAGGCTCACTGGCGCTCCAGCGTGGATACGGATTCGAGGAAGTGTGTCGCATCACTGACGCATTTGCTGATGGAGAGGACATGGTGATTTCCAAGTTGACCTACGATAAGTTCCTCTCTGGGAGGGTCCACTAATGGGCGGATCTAGCGGTAGCGGCAACAAGACCTCTGCCCCAAGGACTACGACTACTTCTCCAGTAGTCAATGGGGCGTCCACATCCACGACGGG
>Ga0315291_10008358_pt1 | contig 12726 bp, 12 predicted proteins | sample YL17G12_20_MG_FD_203070 | JGI IMG/M metagenome (GOLD analysis project Ga0315291, IMG submission 203070) | Sediment microbial communities from Yellowstone Lake, YNP, Wyoming, USA - YL17G12_20 | ecosystem: Environmental > Aquatic > Freshwater > Lake > Sediment | place: USA: Wyoming | collected... | reverse complement strand
GAAACTAAATACAAAGCCATTGTCAAGATGAACAAACAGGACAGTCACTCTCACTATATGTTGGGGCTTATCAAGGAGAAGGAATGGAAAAGATATCACAGCAAGAGAGATCGCGCTCGCATGATCGCCGAGTTTGGTATTACGGTTGAGATCGACACTCTAAACAGAGGGGCATTCTATCATCTCGCGGTTGCGTTTCTGGAAAAGGGACACCCCGACAGCGTGCAGCTTGTGTTAGAGCGCATGTTGAGGAGTTTTCCGTCCGATGTCGACGCAATCATGCTGAGTGCGATCGCGCATCATGGAAAATGTGAGTACGAAAAATCCCAGGCAGATTGGAACAGGTTCTTTTCGATCTGTGGCTCTGCGACACGTAACATCTTCGACGACGTCGACCTACTCTTGACTCCTCAGCAGCGGGCGAAGCTCAAGCACCTTCAGAAGCCAGAAAGAGAGGAGTATGTTCGCAGGTTCTGGAAAGAGTTAGACCCGACGCCAGCCACCGATCTCAACGAGCGAATCCTGGAGCACTGGCGGCGCGTAGGGATCAGTAAGACCCTTTTCGCGGCGGAGGGAACGGGGACTCCCGGCTGGCGGACCGGGCCTGGTCAGGCTCTCATAAGGTACGGGTTTCCAAATTCTGTGGAATACGGCTGGCTGCCGGACGCGCAACACACGGTTCTGCCCAAGATGATATGGCGCTACGTTGATGATTACGGGCCGTTTGAGGTTGTCTTCGTGGATTACTCTCTCAGCGGAGAGTTTCAGTATCTGGAGTTCGCCAGATCAAACGAATCCCGCTTTGCTGCCTTTCTGAGGAGGGCCTACTATGCCCCCACCCACTATGACCACAACTATGCCGCGCAGGTGTTTCAGATTTTCTTTGCGAACGCGGCGTTCTTGAGGGACACGAGTGTTCGAGAAGAGTTTTACGTCGGGATTCCTCTTGACAGGGTCACAAAAGGAGACTGGAGGCAAGTACCATTTGAGACAGTGATTTTCGACAGCCTGTGGAACGTATTCGCTCGTGTCACGACGACTCTGGATGGCGCCAGTACGTACGCGGAGGGCGGCATAGATGCGACTCTCATCCGCGAACTCAGTTTTGATCTGCCGCCGGGCAAGTACGTTGCGGCCCTGGCGGTGAAAGATTCTGTCTCGGGGGTTCTGGGGCTCACGACAGAGGACATCACTGTTCCGCATCTTTCGCGGGATAGTCTCAGCATCAGTGACATCGAGCTGGCCTACCTGATCCCCGGAAGACGTGTCGAGACCGGGTCCGGCAGGGACAAGGGGTTGCTGCCCAATCCCTCGGGGACTTATGTTGCACCCAGCAATCCCAGGCTCTATTACGAAGTATATAATCTTACCCCTGATCGGGATGGAAGATACCGCTTCACTACAAAGTACTCGATAGTTCCACGCTCGAGGAGGGGAAACACATTCTGGGGGTTTGTTGCCTCGCTGTTTGGGGCGAAACCGAGTTATATCGTAAGTAGCTTCGGGAGGGAGGTCGAAAGTTCCTTCAGTGCCGAACAGCTATCGATAAACTTCTCCGCGCTGAGAGACGGCAACTATGACCTTGTTCTCGAAGTGGAGGACTCGGTCAGCAAGCAACGCGTTCAGGTCGAGCGTGAATTCGAGAAGATATCTGCCGCCTTCCGGAACAAGTGAAGTGTCCGTTTTTGGTTGACACTGCCGGCGAAAATAGTATAGTTTTGAGCCTTGACCATGACGGTCCTTTTTTTTGCCAGCTCCCTTTGCGAGCACCTACTTCATACAGTGGAATTCGTTGTAAACAATGAAGTTATCAGAGCTTGTCAATGAAAAAGCCATCTCCACCTCGCTCAAGTCCAGCACCAAGGACGCCGTGATACGGGAACTGGTGAGCCTTCTTGAGAAGGCTCATGGGCTCAAGACCGGGAGGGAGATCCTCAAGAGCGTCGTTGAGCGAGAGGCCACGATGTCGACAGGAACCGGCCACGGGGTGGCGATTCCGCACGGGAAGGCAAAATCGATAGAATCTCTCGTGGCTTCATGCGGCGTCTCGTCCAAGGGTATAGAGTTTCAGTCCGCTGACGGAGAGACCGTCAAGCTGTTCGTACTTATTGTGTCTCCTGAGGAACTCAGGGGGCCTTATGTTCAGGCGCTTGCCAACATCTCCCGTTTGCTCAAGGAGGAGAGTGTCCGAGAGCAGTTGAAGAAGAGTGCAAACGCTCAGGAGTTCCTGGAAGTCCTCAGGCAAGCTGAGGCCAAGTACCTTTGAAGACTGGACGACGGGCCGCCGTCGCCCCGGGGTCGACCTCTTGGCCCAACAGTCAGTGGGGATGATTTACAGAATATGCTTCTTGATTATGCATACGCTGCTGGGTTTGCGATAGCCGGGTTCGTGTTTCTCCTTCTTGCTATCTTTGTGGGTTCCCTCATACAACCCAAAGACCCATCAGGAAGAAAACTCACCACGTACGAGTGTGGCGAGATCCCGGTCGGACAGTCTTGGTCACAATTCAATATTCGCTTTTACGTGTTTGCCCTCTGCTTCGTGATCTTCGACATTGAGACGATTTTTCTTGTGCCCTGGGCGGTCGTGTTCAAAAGCATTGGGCCCGTGGCCTTCGTGGAGATGGCGGTCTTTGTTGCCGTGCTTCTGGTAGGGTTTGCCTACGCGTGGAAAAAGGGAGCCTTGAAATGGGCATTATAGAGAATCGCTTTGGCCCGAACATAATCATCACGACATTGGATAAGGCCATAAATTGGGGAAGGAAATGCTCGCTCTGGCCCCTCGGATTCGGTCTGGCTTGCTGCGCCATTGAAATGATGGCCACCGCAGCCTCGAGATACGATCTTGCACGCTTTGGCATGGAGGTTTTTCGAGCCTCCCCCAGGCAGGCGGACCTTATGATAATCGCGGGAACCGTTACAAAGAAAATGGCGCCAAGAATCAGGCTTCTCTACGAGCAGATGCCTGAAAAGAAGTACGCAGTTGCAATGGGAGGTTGTGCAATAGCGGGTGGGCCGTTCTACGATTCCTATTCTGTTGTCAAGCGCGTAGACCTGCTCATACCCGTGGACGTCTACATCCCCGGCTGTCCTCCCCGACCCGAAGCTCTGTTGCACGGGTTGCTGAAGCTGAGAGAGAAAATCGACAGGGAGACCCTGGCCAGGAAAACCAGCTAAGTAAGTAGTTATTACCCGGGTCAAGAGCAGTCTTTTGACCCAAGCATTGCATGCGAGAATAGTTGGAGGAGATTGGTGGAGGATTCTGAAAGCGGAAGCTCAGGGCAAAAGGGAGACCCGAGTAAGAGGGAAGTTCCAACAGTTCAGACAAGCGCCGTCGTTGACTTGCTGATCAAACGATTCTCCGATTCTGTCTCGGTCGTCGAAGAGAAGGTCAACTGGCCCTCGGTTCGAGTCAAGCTCGAAGCTCTTCAAAACATAGCCACCTTTCTCAAGCAAGAGCCGACTCTAGATTTTGACTATCTCACCAGCATATCCGGTGTTGACTATCCGGAGCGTTCCCCACGCTTTGACCTCGTCTATCATTTTGTTTCCCTCAAGTACAAACACGTTTTGGCAATCAAGGTTGGAGTGGGTGAAAAGGAAGTTGCGCCGTCCTTGACGCCTCTTTGGAAAAGCGCTGACTGGAACGAAAGGGAGATCTTCGATCTTCTGGGTATTCAGTTCAGCGGGCATCCCGATCTAAGAAGAATACTCCTTCCGGACCAGTGGAAAGGCCATCCATTACGGAAGGACTACGTGCTAGCAGAAGAGGACAAGTTCCCTGGAGATTAGATGGTAGAGCCGAGGAGAAAGTTTAAGACGGAGCGGCTTTTCATAAACATGGGACCCCAGCACCCTAGCACGCACGGAGTGCTCAGGCTGGGGCTCAGTATCGAAGGGGAAAGGGTGGTAAGCGTTTTCCCGGATGTCGGCTTCCTGCATAGAGGAATAGAGAAGCTTGCCGAGAAAAGAACTTACGTTCAGTTTATTCCCCTGACGGACAGGCTCGACTACCTTGCGGCAATGTCTAACAATCTTGCTTTTGTCTTGGCCGTGGAATCGCTGCTCGAAGTCGAAATCCCACGTAGGGCAAGCTACATAAGGGTGATCGTGGCCGAGTTGAGCAGACTTGCAAGCCACCTGGTGTGGCTTGGCTCGTTTGCAAATGATCTCGGGGCAAGCACACCGTTACTCTATTGCTTCAGAGAAAGAGAAGACATACTGGATGCATTCGAGATTCTCTGTGGAGCGAGGATGACGTTCAACTATGTCCGCTTTGGCGGAGTGGCGAGGGACGCCACGCCCGAGTTTGTAGAGAAATGCAGGAAATTCCTCAGCACGTTCGACAAGCGAGTGGACGAGTACGAGCAACTCCTCACGAATAATGTCATCTTCGTGAACAGAACAAAGAACGTAGGGATACTCAGCCGTGAGGACGCAATTTCCTATGCGGCGAGCGGGCCGATGTTGAGAGGTTCTGCCATCAAGTGGGACCTGAGAAAGGACGCACCTTACCTCGTCTATCCCGAGATGGATTTTATCATACCCACTGGCACGGTGGGAGACGTCTGGGACAGGTACGTTGTGAGAATCATAGAGATGCGCCAGGCTGCAAGAATCTTAAGACAGGCGCTGGACGGGCTTCCGGAAGGTGATTTCAAGGCCAAGCTGCCGAGAGTGCTGAAACCCGCAATGGGCGAGGCCTATTCGAGAGTAGAGGCACCAAAAGGAGAGCTTGGTTTCTATGTGATAAGCGACGGCACTACTAATCCTTACCGCGTGAGAATAAGGGCTCCGTCGTTCATTAACCTCGCTGCAATCTCGGCCATGACAGAAGGTGCTTTGATCGCCGACCTTGTTGCCATCCTTGGCAGCATCGACATCGTGCTTGGGGAAGTTGACCGTTAGGGGACATACGTTAGGGGATATCTGGTAAGACATGAGAGAACTCCTGGAACTGATCTGGATTTTTCTGCCACGGCTTCTTCCCAGGCCGATTTATGAGCTTGGCGTGATGGCCGTAGCTTTCCTGGGCGTTATGCTCTTTATGGTCCTGATGGTCCTCTTTATGGTCTGGTTTGAACGAAAGATCATCGGGCACATTCAGGTCAGGATAGGACCGCTTCACACTGGCGGCTGGCACGGTTGGGCCCAGTCGATTGCGGACACCATAAAGCTCTTTCTCAAAGAGGACATTATTCCACGCGGTGTGGACAGACCCGTCTATATCCTAGCACCGCTTGTCGTGTTTGTGAGTACGGTCGTCCTCTACGTTGTGATTCCTTTCTCGCAAAAGCTTGTTGCCAGGGACATAAACATGGGCATTCTCTTTGTGTTTGCAGTAGGGTCCGTGACGACAATTGGTATTTTCATGGCGGGATGGGGTTCCAACAACAAGTACTCGCTTCTCGGAGCAATGAGGGTTGCGGCACAGATCGTGAGCTACGAAGTGCCTCTGTTGCTTTCCGTGCTCGGCGTTTTGATGCTGGCTCAGACGTTGAGCCTTAATGGAATCGTCGAGGCTCAGAGGCACATCTGGTACGTGTTTCTCCAGCCTCTCGGTTTTGCAATCTACGTAATTGCCGGTATCGGCGAGGTTAATCGACTCCCATTTGACATACCCGAGGCCGAGTCAGAGCTGGTCGCGGGCTTCCACACGGAATACAGCGGCCTCAGGTTCGCGTTTTTCTTCCTGTCAGAGTACGCAAACATGTTCGTCATTTCGGCGATGGCCACCGTGCTGTTTCTAGGCGGCTGGCACGGGCCAATACTGCCGGGATTTTTCTGGTTCGTGGGCAAGGCGTTTTTCTTTATGTTTCTCATGGTCTGGCTTCGTGGCACTTTCCCCAGGCTGAGGGTGGACCAGATGATGTCCTTCTGCTGGAAAGTGCTCTTGCCCCTTGCGTTTTTAAACCTCCTGGTTACCGGTCTTGTTATGGCGGTTCTGAAGTGAGGCTCGAAGACCCGTATTTGTCTTGGAAAAGTCCGTATGAACCTAGAGAAACATAGTGGAGAGAAGGTTCGGGGAAAATTCTGGCAACAAGGCCAGGAGGAATAGTTTGAAAGAAGAGGCCATGGTCGACGCCACGAGAATAGATAGAACCAAGAAGGGCCGCGGGCCCGTGGGGCTCGTTCTGTACGGAGTGCGCACCCTCTTGGACGGATTGAAGGTGACGCTCAGATACCTGTTCACGCGTCCCATAACCATGAAATATCCCTACGAGAGAAGGGAGATGCCGGCCGGTTACAGGGGGCTTCATGTTCTCAAAGTGGACCCCGCAACACACGAGATGAAGTGCATCGGCTGTATGTTATGTGCCAGGGCGTGCCCCGATCACCTCATAACCATAGAAACCACCCCTGGAGAAGCGAAGAAAAAAAAGGTTGACGTCTTTGACGTTGATATTTCCAGGTGTATGTTCTGTAACCTGTGCGCGGAAGCCTGTCCTCATGACGCCATAGGGCTTTCTTCGAAGTACGAGCTTGCTACCGAGAAGAGGGACGGCCTGATCTATCACAAGGAAGATCTGATTGAGAAACCGGAGGTTCAAGTTTGAGCTGGACTGACCTCTTCAGCGCTTCGCTGGCTTTCAAGCTGCTCGGCCTTGTTGCGGTTGTTTTTGCGGTAATGGCAGTGACGCTGAAGAATATCTTTCATTGTGCGCTCTCACTCGCCGCGATGTTCTTTGCGCTCTCGGGCGTGTTCGTTCTGCTTGACGCAGACTTTCTGGCCGTCGTCCAGATACTGATTTACGTTGGGGCAATCGTGATACTGATGATATTCGCGATTGTTCTGACGGAGAGGATTACTTCCGAGGCAATCAAGCAGACGAACCAGCTTCTGGTTCCTGCCTCCATACTCTGTGCGGCACTTCTTGGCGCTTTTATTTACGTAATACGGGGCGCCGGATGGTCTGCCCAAGTGCCCGTGGTTCAGAAGGAGACCATAAAGGTGATCGGAAGACAGCTTCTGTCCACGCACGTCGAGGCATTTGAAGTCGCGTCAGTGCTTCTTCTCGCCGCGCTGGTCGGTGCAGTTTTTCTTGGAAAGGAAATCACAAAGAAGTGACACCCATATCACATTATCTGATTCTTGGAGCGATTCTTTTTGCCGTCGGCATGTTTGGCGTCCTTACAAGACGCAATTCCATCGGCATACTCATTTCCATAGAGATAATGCTCGGTGCCGTGAACCTGAACCTCGTTGCGTTCTCTCGTTTTGCGGAAACATCGACCCTCAACGGACAGGTTTTTGCGGTATTCGTGATGACGGTTGCCGCGGGCGAGGCGGCAGTTGGATTGGCACTGATCCTGGCACTTTATAGGAGCGTGAGAACAGTTTTTGCGGACAAGTTCAATATACTGAAGTGGTAGGAGCAGAAGGTAAGACGCGATGATTTGCCCCAAGTGTCAGACAACCAATCCTGACAACCACAGATACTGTTTTGAGTGCGGGACGAGACTTGGTGAAAGACAGAGACGCACGCGCGCAAAGGGAAGCGTGCGGGACCTCATGGCGAGGGGGGTCGCTTTGTTCAACGAAGGCAACTTTCGGAGCGCTCTTGAGGAGTTCAAAATGGGCGCAACTCTGGATCCGGCCCATGAGCTTTCACACCTCTACGGTGCGGCGTGCAATCTCGCGCTCGGAGAGATGGGCCCCGCAAGGGAAGCGGTGAAGAGAGCGATAGAGCTCAACCCTCGACTTCAGGGAGCAAACTTCTTGATGGGATTTCTTGAAGCACTTGAGGAGGAACGGCTCAAGGCTTGCGAGCATCTTTCCAAATGCTATGAGCTCAACCCCGAGTTTGCTCTGTCATTGCAGTGGGCCGGGTCTCTTCTCATTGAAGATGGGAAGTTCTCGAGAGCAAAGCCCATCGTGGAAAAGTTGCTCAGCAAGAAGCCGGACTCTCCGGCGGCCTACTATATGTCCGGCGTGTTGGCGCTCGAGGACAGTGATCTCTCGTCCGCAGTCTCCCTTTTGGAGAAGGCAGTCGAGCTTCTCGGTGACTTCACCGCGGCCCACAGGAAGCTGGCCGAAGCATACCGTAAGCTCGGGAACAAGGACAAAGCCGCCCTGCACTATAGAAAGGTGATCGAGTCTGACAAGACCGACGCAGATTCCATCTTCCAACTTGGCGTGATACTGAGCGATCTGCACGAGGTAGATAAGGCGATCAAGATGTTCCGGCGTGCCCTAGTCCTGAATCCGGCATTCGCCGAGGCGCACTACCAGATCGGGCTGCTTCTTTACGTAGATAAGGGTGCGATTGACGAAGCTCTTGTGGAGCTGAAGAAGGCACTGGAGCTCGACCCGACAGACCCTTCGACAAGGCTGATTCTTGGGGAGCTTCTCTACGTCAAAAAGGGCATGGAGGGAAAGTAGAGCAATGCCGCTAATGCATCAGATGGAAACGAGCTGGGGAGAAGCCGTGCTCAGACGTCTTGGGGAAACCCTTGGACTTCAGGGGGAACCCAGTTGATTATTGCAGCATTTCTGATACCTCTTCTTCCGCTGTTCGCCTTTGCCCTCACGATTTTCTTCGGCAAGAGGTTGCCCGGCAAAGGGGCGTTCCCGGCCATTGGTGCTGCCGCCGTCTCGTCGTGTCTTTCGTTTGTCCTACTGTTCTACGTGCTTTCCGGCGGCAGAGTGGACGTTACCTATCCCTGGTTCCAGGCAGGGAGATTCGTCTTTTCCGTAGGTGCCGCTGTGGACCCGCTCGGCGCTCTAATGCTCATCGTGGTGTCAGTGGTGGGGCTACTCGTAGAAATCTACTCTGTCGGCTACATGCATGGAGACCCAAGATTCTCCAGGTATTTTGCCTACATCTCTCTTTTTATCTTTTCAATGTACGGTCTGGTCCTGTCAAACAGTTTTTTCTTGCTGTACATTTTCTGGGAACTGGTAGGCATTTGTTCCTATCTTTTGATCGGCTTCTGGTTTGAGAAAAAGAGCGCCTCGGACGCCGGCAAGAAGGCTTTCATAACCAACCGAATCGGGGATTTTGGCTTCCTTGTCGGTATTCTCTTGCTCGCGTCTGCCGCCGGGACGTTCCAGTTCTCCGAGATCTTCTCGATGGCGCAGGGTGGGCAGTTCGTCCCGAGATTTCTCACGATCGCCACCATATGTCTCTTCGCAGGTGCGGTGGGCAAGAGCGCACAGTTTCCGCTTCACGTGTGGCTACCGGATGCCATGGAAGGTCCCACACCTATCAGCGCACTCATTCATGCGGCCACAATGGTAGCAGCAGGGGTTTACATGGTCGCTCGCTGCTTCCCGCTTTTCTCATCGAGCGCGGAAGCCTCCCTGACCGTGGCGACGATAGGTGGAATCACAGCGATCTTTGCGGCCACGATTGCGTGCACGCAGTTTGACATAAAGAGGGTGCTTGCTTACTCGACGCTGAGCCAGCTCGGCTACATGATGCTTGGACTGGGCTGCGGTGGGTACGTCGCAGGGATGTTCCACCTGATGACGCACGCGTTCTTCAAGGCACTTCTATTTCTCTGCGCCGGTAGCGTCATTCACGCTACAGAGAAGCAAGACATAAGAGAAATGGGCGGTCTTGGGAAGCACATGAAGATCACCTCGGCCACTTTCTTGATTGCGTGCCTTGCCATCGCTGGTGTTCCACCCTTCAGCGGGTTTTGGAGCAAGGACGAAATACTCGTTGCTGTGCAGCGATCGGGCCACACCGGTCTATATTTCATAGCGATCGCGGGCGCCTTGCTTACGGCCTTCTACATGTTCAGGCTCTACTTTGTGGTTTTTCTGGGAGAGGAAAAGGGCAAGGCACACGAATCCCCTTCTGTTATGGCGATTCCCCTCGCTGTGCTGGCCGTGCTTTCGGTCTGCGCCGGGTGGGTCGGCTTGCCGTGGTTCAAGCAGGGAATAGGGAGCTTCCTGTCCGGTGGGGAGGTGCACGGCCACCACGGTCCTAACTACGCGGTAATGGGGACTTCTCTACTGGTGGCAGGTACCGGCATTCTTCTCTCGTACGGTACGTACATCAAGGGTTGGATTTCTAAAGACGCCTTCTCCAGAAGATTCGCGCCGATATACAGGCTTCTCTACAACAAGTACTACGTTGATGAGATTTATCTCACACTTATAATAAGACCTCTTGTTTCGTTGACCAGAGGTTTGTTCGCGTTCGATCTTGGAGTCATCGACGGCGGCGTCAATGGAAGCGCCAGATTGATGGTGCTCTGGAGCAGGATAAAGAGATGGTTTGACGTTCACGTGGTTGATGGTGCGGTGAACGGAGTCGGCTTTGTCACGCAATTCGCTGGCTCCGTGGTCAGGAGAACACAGACAGGGTACTTGCAGCAGTATGCGCTGATGATAATCGTGGGTCTCGTGACTATTCTGATAGTGAAGTTCTTGCTTTAACAGTTGAGTCCATGCTTGAGACGGAGGAAAACTGAATGCAGCTTCCGATTCTAACCCTCGTAACCTTCGCGCCGATGATCGGGATGATCATTGTTCTTTTCATTAATAACAACAGCGAGAAGGGCATAAAGACCGTCTCGACAGTCTTCAGCGGAATCTCGCTTCTTTTCTCTATCCTCCTGCTTGCCAAATTCAACAGGGGCATGGCCGGCTTTCAATTCATCGAGAAGGCTTCCTGGATTCCGCCCATCAATGTTTCCTATTACATGGGCGTGGATGGTCTGAGCATAACCATGATCTTTCTGACCGCGCTCCTTTCTTTCGTGGCCGTGATTGCGAGCTACGGCATAATGGATCGCGTGAAACAGTACTTTGCTTTGTTCCTTCTACTGCAAACGGCCATGACCGGTGTCTTTGTTTCCCTGGACTTTTTTCTGTTCTATGTCTTCTGGGAAGCGATGCTCGTTCCCATGTATTTCTTGATAGGAATCTGGGGCGGGCCGAACAGAGAATACGCGGCCATCAAGTTCTTCTTATATACGCTCCTGGGAAGCGTCGCGATGCTTCTGGCAATACTGGCGATGTATTTCACGAGCACACCACACACTTTTGATATCGTGCAGCTATCCATGACTCATCAGTTTGCTCCCAGGTTTCAGATGATAGTGTTTCTCGCCCTCTTTCTCGGGTTTGCAATAAAGGTTCCGGTGTTTCCGTTTCACACATGGCTCCCTGACGCACACGTTGAAGCACCCACTGCGATAAGCGTGATTCTTGCCGGTGTCTTGCTAAAGATGGGCGCGTACGGAATCCTGAGAATCAGTTATCCGATCTTGCCGGACGCCGCCAGGAGTTTTGCCCTGCCCCTCGCCATCCTTGCGGTAATCAACATCATCTATGGCGCGCTGGTGGCCATGGCGCAGAAGGATTTGAAAAAGCTCGTCGCTTATTCGAGCGTGAGCCACATGGGCTATGTACTGCTCGGTATTGCCGCGATGACCACTACCGGTATGAACGGCGCCGTTATGCAGATGTTTGCCCACGGCATCATCACGGGCTCCCTTTTTCTTCTCGTTGGTGTCATATACGACCGAGCCCATCACAGGGACATAGACGCTTTCGGCGGTCTGGCGGTTCAGTTGCCAGTGTTTACAGGAATAATGAGTCTGGCGTGTTTTGCCTCTCTGGGGTTGCCTGGCCTTGCGGGGTTCATCGCGGAGTTCATGGTTTTTGTCGGGTCTTTCGCGATTTTCAAGACGATAGTGATCATCTCGGCACTCGGTATCATAATAACCGCGGGATATTTTCTTTGGATGTTCCAGCGCATGTTTCTGGGTAAACCGCAGGAAAAGTATGCCGGCTTGCCCGACATGAGCGCCAGGGAGCTTGTTTCGCTCGTCCCGCTTCAGATTCTCACGATCGCCATCGGTGTCTATCCGTGGCCCATCATTCATTTCATGAACGCCACCATGACGGCGCTTTCACATATGATGCAAGGTGTCTGAATCTGGCATGTGTTATGAAGAATCTGAGTCTGATACGCGATATGCCAAATCTGAGTTCCGTGTGCCGCATGAGGAATCTAAGTCAGGTTTCAGGAGCACGGAGAATATGAGCCTGAACAGGTCATCTGAGAAAATAGGGAGGACGCTGGTTTGAGCTTTGTCAATGTAGACTACAGGCTCATTGTGCCGGAGCTGGTCGTTCTGGCGGCAGCTTTCACAGTCATTGTCGCGGATCTTTTTATTCCAGAAGACAGAAAGAAGGCCCTTTGGTGGCTCACCCTGTTCGGAATCGCTTTTGCTCTCTTTACGGCCGAGAGGGGATGGTTTTTCAAGGCGACCACCCTGAGCGGGGCCTTTGTGTCGGATCCTTTCACGGCTACGATGAAGTTCGTCTTTCTGATAGCGGCGTTTCTTGTCGTATTGACGACTCTGGACTGGCGTTTGGAGACAAGGTTTAGCCTCGGGGAATACTATTCTCTCCTGCTTTTCGCCACATTCGGCTTCATGGTGCTTACATCGGCAGGCGATTTGATAATGATCTTCATCGGGATCGAGACGGCGAGTATTCCTTGTTACATACTTGCCGGCTACGCGTACGAGGATGTGAAATCAAACGAGAGCGGCGTCAAGTACTTCCTTCTGGGCGCTTTCTCCTCGGCGATTCTTCTCTACGGAATGTCTTTCCTTTACGGCATCTGCGGCTCTACGTTTCTTGAGGACATCGGTCTTGCTTTCACCAGGAGCACACAGAGGCTTCTTGTCATGGGCGGGTTCGGGGTTTTTCTTGCGGGTCTTACGTTCAAGATGACCGTTGTTCCGTTCCACATGTGG
>Ga0315291_10008357_pt1 | contig 12727 bp, 8 predicted proteins | sample YL17G12_20_MG_FD_203070 | JGI IMG/M metagenome (GOLD analysis project Ga0315291, IMG submission 203070) | Sediment microbial communities from Yellowstone Lake, YNP, Wyoming, USA - YL17G12_20 | ecosystem: Environmental > Aquatic > Freshwater > Lake > Sediment | place: USA: Wyoming | collected... | reverse complement strand
CAGAGCACTACAAAGTCCTCTTCCATCATATTGCCCATAAGCCAGAACATAGTGGCATAGACTTGTTCGGCCTTGGCTATGGACGTCAGGAACATTATGACCGCGGAGAAAAAGGCGTTCACGACTACTCCGGCCAGCAGCAGGCCCGTCAGGTGGAATTTACCGGTCAGCCTGCCGATGAGCCAGACCAGCCAGACCGTGCCCAGCGCCCCGGCAAATGCAAAAATCGCTATCGGCGAACGCCCGAACAGCGTCCAGGTCAGACCGCTGATGACCGTGATCATGGCGCCCAGGCCGGCTCCGCTGGATATGCCCAATATGTACGGGTCTGCAAGGGGGTTGCGAAGAAGGGCCTGGAAGACGACCCCGGAGCACGCCAGGGCAGCCCCGACGATCGCGCCGAGGACTATTCGCGGTATCCTCACCCGCACAAATATCTCGTAGTCGGGGTTCACCGCCGCGGCTTTTGCGCCCCCGGCGAATACCGCCTTCAGAGAAACGCTCTCGGTCCCGATGAGCGAGCAGAGGAACATTACCGTCGCCAGCACGACAAGTGCCAGGACGATTCTCACAGCCAGCTTGTTAGGTGTTAGTAGTTCGGCCATTTGTTCAATCTGCAAAAAGCTCCGGTCTGAGGCATCGGGCAACCGTCTCGGCACCCTCGTAGAGCCGGGGCCCAAGCCGGCAGACCGTATCGGGTGGTATGACATAGACTCTTTGGTTGGCCACGGCTGGGACGTTTTTGAACCTGCTCCAGTACTCAATCGCCGTTTTTTGCTGCTCCGCGAGGCTTTCCGCGGCCATTGCCGGCTCGATGATAACGTCCGCAGCGCAGGCGATGACCTGCTCGGAGCCTATCGGCGGATATTTGTGCACGGTCGGGCCAATCGCATTTTCGCCGCCGGCCAGCTTGATTAGCTCGTTTACAAAGGTATCTCTGCCCGCCACCCGCAGGGGATCTCTGTCAATCACCCAGAGGACCCGGAGCCTCTCGTTGCTCGCCATCAGGGCCGACAGTTGGTTCAGCTTTGTTCGCAGATGGGATGCCAATTCAGCCGCCTGGGTGTGCCTGCCGGTCGCAAATCCGATTTTTTCAATTGCCTCGAAGAGTTCACCGACCTTATCAACGTTCACCATCAGGCAGTCATAACCGATTCGCGTCAACCGCTCGGCGATGTCTCTCTGCTGCGTGAATTGGAGCGCAACCACCAAATCGGGCTTGGCGGCTATCACGGCCTCTATGTTCGGCTGCCAAAAGGTCCCTACTTTTGACTTCTCTGCCGCTGCCGGCGGGTAGTTACAGTGGAGCGTAACACCAACGACTTCCTCATCCAGACCGAGCGCGAAGATGATTTCCGTGAGATTCGGGGCCAGAGATACGATTCGCTCCGCGCGGTGCGGCACCGGTCTTTGGCTCTGGTCTTGACCGTCCAGCCGGCCAAAGACGCCAAATCCGACGGCCACCCAGCACAAGACTATCGATGACAGCGCCAGCCACCTCTTCATCAGGTCCTCTTGAATTGCTTTTCCAGGTCTTTGAGTGTGAAGCGTATGGTTGTGGGCCTGCCGTGCGGACAGCGGCTTGCCGAGTCAGTGGATTGTCTGCGGGTCAGGAGCTGTTCCATTTCGCTGTCGGTCAGCTTCTGCCCGGCCTTGATTGCGGCCTTGCAGGCAGCCATATTGAGCACGTCGTCCAGCAGCGTTTCGGGGTCGGGGCCGGTGTCTTTGCGGTCGAGCAGGTCGATTAAATCCCGGACGAAATCGAGCGGCTCGGCCTTCGCCAGCAGGCTCGGAAAGGCCTGGATAGCCATAGCTCTTGGGCCGAAAGGGACAAGCTCAATGCCGAGTTTTTCAGTCAAATCTGCGTTTTCCTCAATCAGGCCGGCCTGGGCCTCCGTCAGGTCGAAGCTTTGCGGTATGAGCAGTCTCTGCGATTCGAGCTTGCCGTTCCGTATCCGCTTTTGCAGCTCTTCGTACATTATACGCTCGTGGAGTGCATGTTGGTCGATTATCACGAATCCGTCGTCGGTTTGTGCAACGATGAAGCTGTCGTGTATCTGGATGAAGGTCTTTGGCGTTGTGGGAATTGCCGGTATGGCGGGGGCTGGGGGTTCGCAGACCATTGTGGAGCTGGCGGCGTGCCGGTCTGTGCCCCAATGCGGTCCGCCGCGGAAGCCGAATTGCCGTTGTGTGTGGCTTTGCCTGTGCTTTTTGAAGAAATCGGCCATCGCATCGCTGATTTCCTGTGTTCTGTGGCCTGCCAAAGGCGGGCCTTCCACTGCGAGGGAGCCTGCTGCGACGGGGAGTCTTGCGTGCGTCTCGAGGTTTGTGCCCAAGAGCTTCTCTCGAATCGCCCCCAAGATCTGTGAATGGACGAGATTGGCGTTGTAGAAGCGGACCTCGCTCTTGGTCGGGTGCACGTTCACGTCGTAGTCCTCGAAGGGCATAGTGATAAACAGGAATACGACGCCGAATCTGTTGGGCTCGAGCAGGCCGCGATACGCCTCTCGGATGGCGTGCGAGATGAATTTGTCGCGGATGAAGCGCCCATTGAGGAATATGTACTGGAATTTATTGCTCGTCCTTGAGATAGCGGGCTTGCCTAACAGGGCGTATATATGCAGGCCCCTTTCGCTGCTCCGGGCTTCGATGAAGTCGTTGGAAGCCCCGTCTGAGAGCATTGGAAACAGGGCATTTATCCGCTCTGCGAGTGTCTGGCCCACAGGCAGCCGGTAAAGCTCTTTGCCGTTGTGCACCAGCGTCAAGTCCAGGCTGGCCGTGGTAATATCTGGGTTTTGCTTCTCATTTTGCAGGGTAGGGGGCTGAACAGAGCAGCAGCTAAGCGAGATGCGTGTGAATTGTTCGGCGATATGGCCCATTTCGGTATTCGCGGTCCGCAGGAATTTCCGCCTGCCCGGCAGCTTGTAGAAAATATCCCTGACCTGGATTGTTGTGCCGTAATCCCCGCTGGCGGGGCCGACGGCCGCCTTGTCGCCGCAGTCAATTTCAATGCAGTTGGCCCCGGCCGAGTCCTGCGTCCTGCTGACGGCACGAACCTGTGCGACCGAGGCGATGCTCGCCAGGGCCTCGCCTCGAAAACCGAGCGTTGAGATGTTGTGCAGGTCAGCGCTGGTCCTGATTTTACTGGTGGTGTGCGGCTCGAACGCCATGTCCACGTCTTCGGCGTCCATTCCGGAGCCGTTGTCGGCGACCGAGATGAGCTTTCGACCGCCGTCCTCGACGGCGACGGCGATCTTCGTGGCGCCGGCATCGATGCTGTTCTCCATAAGCTCCTTGACCACGCTGGCCGGGCGCTCGATTACCTCCCCGGCTGCTATCATATTCACCATATTCTGGTCGAGGACGACTATTCGGCCCATTGTCTTCTCCGGCGGCGCGGAAGAACGCTGTTCAGCGATTACCCCTGACTTTCACCCGGAATTTGTCTTTGTGGTAATTGCGCAGGAAACCTGCGCTTTCAAATCGTGATGATACCCGAATGAACAGACGCAAGCCAGTCCTTATTTGCGTCCCGGGGATTCTGCCCGATCTTGATGTGGTTATGTCAGCTTGTCCCTGTTTTCATAGACCTTCTGTATGGCGTTGGCGATGTCGTCCATGTCGGATTTTGGGCCGAGGAGCATCGACTGGGACAGCCAGACCGCCTCGGTGCAGAGCTTGTCGTTGGCCGGGCAGTTGTTCTCCTTGCGGTATTTGTCGAGGCGCTCCTTGGAGAAGGCCTTTTGGAAATTCCTCGAAGTGAGGACGTCTTCGATTATGCCTTCCTTGTTGAGCGGGCTGTATCCGCTCCAGGCCGGGATGCCTTCGGCGTTCAGGGCCGAGAGGAACTTGCTTAGCGGGACGTCGTTGAAGTGCTCTATTCTGTACCTGAAGGCGTAGAGGTGATATGCGCCCCTCGTCTGGCCTTCATAGAATCTCTGCGGAATAATACCCGGAATCTTCTCGATTTTTGAGGTCAGGTATTCGGCGTTGCTGTTGCGTATCTCAGCGTCTTTCTCGATGCGCTTCATTTGCCCGAGCAGTATCGCGGCCTGATATTCGGTCATCCTCCGGTTGGTCCCCAGGAATTCACAGCCGTTGGCCTTGATGCTCCCGTACGACCTGCCGCAGTTGGTGAACGAATGGCATTTGTCCATAAGCCGTTCGTCGTTGCCGATGACTGCGCCGCCCTCGCCGCAGGGAAGGTTCTTGGAATTCTGGAAGCTGAAGCACCCCAGATCGCCGACAGACCCGGCCTTCTTGCCCCGCCACTCGGCCAAATGGGCTTGGCAGGCGTCTTCTATTACCTTAAGGTTGTGCTTTTTCGCAACGGCGTTGATCTTGTCCATATTCGCCACCGTCCCGAGGATATGCACGGGGATGATGGCCCTGGTGTGCTCGGTGATTCTCTCTTCGATTTTGTCCGGGTCCATCTGGAACGTCTCAGGGTCGGTATCCACGAAGACCGGCAGGGCGTTGGATATCAGCACGACGCTGACGGTGGCGACGAACGTATAGGGCGGCACCAGCACCTCATCCCCTATTCCCACGCCAAGCACGTGCAGCGACGTGAGCAGGGCGTTCGTGCCGTTCACCGTCGCCAGGCACGACTTGGTCCCCGTCAGCTCGGCGTATTTCTTCTCGAATTCATCCACCACCTTGCCGCGGCCCCTGAACCAGTCGCCGCTTCGCAGGATCGAGAGGATGGCTTCTTCGTCGGCCTGGTCCCAGATAGGCCAATTGCTGAAAGGTTTGGACCTGACGGGTGTGCCGCCAAGAAGTGCGAGTTTGCTCGCCTTGCCGGTCGCCTGGGCGTAGGCGGGGATTCGGCCCGATATGGTTGCGATAGTGCCCAACGATGCGGCGGCCAGGAACCGGCGTCTGGTTAAAGTGCTCTTGTTCATTTTCGTATCCCTTCCCTGTAATAATAACTTTGTGAGCTGAGCGCTATTGCCGATCTCCGGGCCACAGCGATAACCGGCGCGACGACAGAACTCGGCACAATCAATACTACATACATACTGCAATTTGCCCGGCGAAGCAAGCCTCTTCTAACATTCAAGCAGACTCTGGCCGGCCATTTCTTCAGGCTTTGGCAGGCCCATCATCTCAAGAAGCGTTGGCCCTATATCGGCCAGCCTGCCGCCTTGCCGCAGCCTGCAGCTCTTGAAGCGCTCGTCAAACACAACGAGCGGCACGTCGCCGATGGTGTGGGCGGTATGCGGGCTGTCCGGGCTGCCGTCTATCATTTTCTCGAAATTGCCGTGGTCGGCGGTGACGATTGCCGCACCGCCCATACTCTTGACTTTTTCGATGATTCTGCCGACGCACTGGTCAACGGCCTCGGCGGCGCGTATGGCCGCCTCCAGTATCCCCGTATGGCCGACCATATCCGGGTTGGCGAAATTGACCACGACGACATCGTATTTATCCGAATCGAGCCTCTCTAAAACGACGTCGGCGACCTCATAGGCGCTCATCTCAGGCTTCAGGTCGTATGTCCGCACTCGCGGCGATGGGACTATTTGCCTGTCTTCGCCGGGAAAAGGCTTCTCGGTGTAGTCATTGAAGAAAAAGGTGACGTGGGCGTATTTCTCCGTCTCAGCGCAGCGGAACTGATTCAAGCCGAGAGAGCTCCAGTACGCCGCTAAGATATTCTTCATTTTCGGGGGCTTGGGAAAGGCGACGGGGGCCGGTATCGTTGCATCGTATTCGGTCATGCAGACGAAGTATGTCTCCGGTCTTTTTGTGCGGGGGAACTCTTTGAAGTCCGGCTGAACAAACGCCCGGGTAATCTCGCGGGGCCTGTCCCCGCGGAAGTTGAGGAACACCACGCCGTCACCGTTGTTGATTGTCGCTGTTGGCTCATTATCCTCGTTGACAATCGCCGTCGGCTCTATAAACTCATCGGTCACGCCCTCCTTGTAGCTTCGGGCGACGGCCTCGGCGGCGCTGGGGGCGCGAAGGCCCTTGCCTATCGTCAGGCATTCGTAGGCCCTTTGCACGCGGTCCCACCGGCTGTCGCGGTCCATCGCGTAGAATCTGCCCATAACGCTGGCGATTTTGCCTGCGCCGATTTCCGCGGCCTTTTTTTCGATTTCGGCGATGTACCCTGCCCCGCTGTCCGGCGGCGAATCGCGGCCGTCGGTGAAGGCGTGTATGAAGACGTCCCTTATGCTGTTTCTTTTTGCCAGCTCAAGCAGGCCGTACAGGTGGTCCAGCAGGGAGTGCACGCCGACGTCGCTGCACAGTCCTATAATGTGCATCCTGCCGTTATTCTTTTTCACAGAATCGATCAGGTTGAGGAATTCAGCGTTCTGGAAAAAAGAGCCGTCGCGGATTGCCTTGCTGAGCCTGACTGACTCCTGCGGGACGATTCGCCCGGCGCCTATGTTTTGATGTCCGACCTCGCTGTTGCCCATTGTTCCTGCGGGCAGGCCGACGTCCTCTCCGCTGCTGTGGATTAGGCAGTGGGGGTATTCGGCCATCAGCATATCGTCCGCGGGCGTCTTTGCGCACTTGATGGCGTTATACTTGTCCTCGCCCGCGTCCGGGTTGTAGCCCCAGCCGTCGCGTATTATCAGTACAAGCGGTCTGTTTTCCAAAGTCACGCCCTGTTTCGGCATAGAGAAACGACCTTTCAACCAAAAGCAACAAAGACGAGGCGTAACCTCGTCCGTATTATTCAACTTGCCACCAGCTCCCGTATGATAATGGGCGGCTGCGCGCATGTCAAGCATTTCGAGCGGCGGGCAAAATTACCCCATCGCTAAAAGTTTTTGACAGAGATGTGTGCTGTGCTATAATTGCTCGGCAATTGGGGCCCGGGGGCGAATGTCCAAAGGGCGGCATCGCAGTGTTGGGCTATTTCTGAAAGGCAGGACAAATGCCTGATGACAAAAAGCTGTGCGTTGTTATTGCAGGCATGACTCTCCCAGCCCTGCTGTTTTGCTGGGGCTGCCAGCAGGAAAACAGCGCGGTTGACCTCTACCTGGATGGCATAGTGCTGACGGAGTACGACCAGGACGCCAAGGCCGTCCAAAAACTCCAAGAGGCTGTGAAGGTCGATAAGAAGTTCTGGTACGCCTATTCCGTGCTCGGCCAGGTCTATGAGAAGCTGGAGGACTACCCGAACAGCGCTACTTCCTATGAGAAGGCGACCAGGATTAATCCCGATTCTTTCAAGGACTTTTTCAGCCTCGGACGCGTCTATCGGATGATGAAAGAGCTGACAAAGGCGGTGGACGCATACGTCCGGGCCTGCCAGATAGACCCCAATCATCTGCAGGCGCATCTCGGCGCCGCAAAATGCTACGTGGAGTTGACGGAGTACGGCAGCGCCCTGAAATTCGGCGAGCGGGCACGGGAGATTGACCCCAACGTCGCCGAAGTCCAGATGCTGCTTGGCGAGGTCTATCAGTGGCAGGAGGATTTGGAGGCGGCCGTTGCTTCCTACAAGCGCGCGCTGGAGATAGACAGCAACAATCCCGAGGCCTTGACTCTCCTGGCGCTGGCCTACACAAAAATGGAGCTGTATGAGCCTGCGAAGGAGCTGTTGATTCTGGCCACGCAGGCCCAGCCGGAGAATGCCAAAGCCTTCAAGTACCTCGGATATTGTTATCTCAAGCTGAGCGCCGTTGATGAAGCAATCGTGGCCTACGACACCGCCGTCCGTTTGAACAATAAGGATTGGGAAACGCTCAGGTCCCTGGGCGTTGCCTATATGCTCAAGGCGATTGTCGGCGACGACGAGGCCCTGAAGCTCGAGGCTATCCGGCTGTGGCGTGCGTCTTTGGAGATCGAGCCGGGTCAGCCCAACAGCCAGACGCTGCTGCGACTCATAGGAAAATACTCAAACGCTCAATAATCACGACCCGCTTGCGGTATCCGTTCGATAGACAGACTGAATATTGCCTATGACCAACCCGAAAACAGACCAAAACAGCACGCCGCCCCCCGCAGGTATCTTATCCGGCATCCGAAATTTGGCTTCTCAGCATGTTTCGGTCGAAAGGCTGCCGGACAGAAAGGGTCAGCTCATCTTCTGGGTGCTGTTGGCGGGCGGTCTGGCCCTGGACTTGTGGAGCAAGAAGGCCGTCTTCGCCTGGCTGTATTTTGACGACAGCTTTACTGTCATAGATGGGCTGTTGCGTCTGGTCCCGGCGGTGAACAACGGCGCGGCTTTCGGGATATGCGCGGGCCGGCCTTTTTTCCTTGCGGCGGCCTCAATCATTGCGATGCTGATTGTTCTGGGGTTCTTCTACCTCTCCGGGACGAGGCTGAGGCTGGTTCAGGCCGCCCTCGGGCTGCTTGCGGCGGGGATCTGCGGCAACTTGTATGACCGGGTCTTCAACGACGGCCTCGTGCGGGACTTCATCGATGTCTATATCAACGCCTTCGGGCGGGAACGTCACTGGAATACGTTCAACGTCGCGGATGCTTTGCTTTGCATCGGCGTCGGCATGCTGATTATCTGGACCGGCTTTACTGGGAAGTCAGCTCAAAAACGTGCTCAGCAACATAAATAGGGACCTGGCGCGCTACCCCGAGCGCGATTGCATCGGAAGGACGCGAATCAATCTCGACGCTCTTGCCGTTCAGGCTCAGGTGAATCCTGGCATAGAAGGTATGGTGGCGCAGGTCGTTTATTACAATCCTCTCTATCCTGGCGCCGAGACCTTCGATTACGTCGCCCAGTAGGTCGTGTGTCATCGGGCGGGGGGGCGTGATGCCTTTCAATCGGCGGTCAATGGCGAGTATCTCGACGATGCCTATGACAATTGGGAAACTGCGAGTGCCGTTCCGCTCTCTTATGACGATCACCTGCTGGTCGGATTGCTCGTCGATGATTATACGCGACAATTCAGCTTCCAATTCCATTTTTCCACCGCCTTTTGAGTATTAGCTGTCCAATTCCATCAGGTGTTTCTCTATGGCCTGCAACTGCTTCGAAAGCTCGGCGAGCTTGTCTCTGGCCTGGGCTACGACTTCGGGCTTGGCCTTGTTCACGAAGTTCTCGTTGTTCAGCTTGGCCTCTGCCGCAACCAGCGCCTTCTGCGTCTTTTCCTTCTGCTTGTTGAGCCGTTCCCGCTCCGCCTTTGGGTCCACGACGTCATGGACATATATCTGAACGTCCTGAGTGATCGCCGCCGCAGAATTACTCGGTTTTTCCAAATTGTTTCCTACTTTGAACGTGCTCGCCCCAGTCGAAAAACATATCAAATCCTTGTTCGCGTCTAGTACTCCACGCAAGTAGTCCACAGCGGTATTTGCCGAAACAGTTTGTACCGTGTTGACGTCGTATTTATTCTCGACGTCTCGGACCGCCCGAATAGTATCTTGAATCTTGGCGATTTCCCAGGTGGGCCATCCGGGGCTCGATTCTCTTCCGGCTTCGTTAAATCCGCCATCGGCAGTAGCCATGGAGTATTTGGGCATCTCAGGAGAGAATTGGAATGTTGGCCATTCGGCGACGACCAGGGCGGCGGAATCCTTCGCCTCTACTATGCCCGCAAGCCCGCGCACAGGCGCGACCTGGTTTAGCCGCTGGAAGATTCCCTCGGTGATAAACGGGATAAACGGGTGCAGCAAGCGCAAGGTCTGGTCCAGTACAAAGGCCAGAACGTTTTGGGTAATCGGCTTTTGGGCCTCATCCTGCATTCGGAATTTCGTCCATTCGAGATACCAGTCGCACAGATCATTCCAGAAGAACTTATAGAGGCTCATCATCGGCTCGCTGAACTTGAAGGCGTCCAGCGACTCGGTTACTTCGGCGATTGTCTCGGCGAGGCGCGAGAGTATCCATTTATCCTCAATGGTCATTTTCTCTGCGTCGAACCGGCTCGGATCGAGGCCTTCGAGGTTCATCATCGCGAAGCGCGAGGCGTTCCAGAGCTTGTTGCAGAAGTTTCGGCCTATGTCGAATTTTGGCGAGGTGTTGGCGACTCGGCCGTCCGGCAAAGTCATCTGCACGACCGGCATCCGAATATCCTGCGTATCCGTCGTCATGCTGGCCAACGTGAACCGCATCGCATCGGCGCCGTGGCTGTCGATAGCAACGAGCGGGTCGATGCCGTTGCCCAAGCTCTTGGACATCTTGCGTCCCTCGCCGTCCTGTATCATCGCGTGGATATAGACGTCCTTAAATGGAATATCCCCGACGCAATACTGCCCCATCATAACCATCCGCGAGACCCAAAGCGTGATAATCTCCCGCGCCGTGCAGAGCACATCGCCGGGGTAGAAACTCTTCAACTCCGCCGTCTGCTCCGGCCAGCCCATCGTGCTAAACGGCCACAACGCCGACGAAAACCATGTATCAAGAACATCGTCATCGCGGTCGCAAGACACAATTGTGGGAATCTTGTATGCGAACCCGAAAGCATCCTCTCCGAATTCTGCTTTGAAATCCCTGTTCTCAGGACCGGCCTTTCTTCTTCCCAATTTCCCACTGCGCGATCTGCGTTTAGCGTTGACGCCGAGAAAAGCCAATGCCTTGTCGGTCCTTTCAGAACGACTGCAGATATAGACCGGCCAGAATCCCTCTACAAGCTTTGGCGACCTGTAGAAGACCGCTTCATCCTCAATCCCGCACTGAGCGAAGAACTTCGTCAAGGCTTCTGCACATTCTCTATCGTACTTGTCATCTGGTTCTCCAACGCTGGTCCAATGTGGAGATAAAAACACAACCGTCCAGACCGGTATTCGATGTCCCCACCACAGTTGCCGGCTTATGGGCCAATCGCGGAGGTTTTCCAGCCAGGTCTGGTAGGTCTTGGCGTAGCGTTCGGGGATGAATCGCAGGCGCCCATCGAGTAGCGGTCCCAATGCCAAACCGGCCAGCGAATTAACCGGGACATCTGTTCCCTTGATATATGTTGCTCCATCGTGTTTTTCGGTCTCAAATCGGCAATCGGCAATCGTAGATCGTAAACTTGTAATGGGTTTCTTAACGGCGATGTACCACTGGTCAGAGAGGTACGGCTCAATCGGCACGTGGCTGCGATAGCTGTGCCCGACCTCGTGGATGTATTCGCGGACGTCTTCCAACAGGCCTTCCTGGCGGAACCATTCGACAATTGCCTCGCGGGCCTCGAATCGGTCCATACCAAGCAGGCTTTGCGCCTCAGGCTGCCCGGCGTCGGCCCAGCCGTGCTTGTCGCTGATAGTCCCATCGGGCGCCATCACATTTATTATTCCAAGATTGTGCCTCTGGCCGATCTCCCAGTCATCCGGGTCGTGTGCGGGCGTAACCTTCAAAAAGCCGGTTGAGAACTTCGCCTTTTCATCTTCGCTCTGGGGGTTTGGCAGGACAACGTGCTCATCCGCTATGATAGGGATAATCCTGCCCACAATCGGAAGCCGCACCTTCCTGCCGACAAGGTGCTTCGCTCGCGGGTCAGCGGGGTTCATCGCAACGGCGGTGTCGCCTAACATTGTCTCCGGGCGCGTCGTCGCAACTGTAACGTGCTCAGTGAGTTCCCCTTCAACCTTAAGTGGTTCCAGGAGCGGATAGTGCAGGTACCAGAAATGTCCCTGCACGGTCTCGTGCTCCACTTCGTCGTCGGCCAGCACCGTCTGCGTGGCCGGGTCCCAGTTGACCAGCCTCTTGCCCCTGTAGATAAGTCCCTCCCTGAACAATCTAAAAAACGCCTCCCGCACGGCCTTGGCGCAGACCTCGTCCATCGTAAAGCGCGTGCGGTCCCAGTCGCACGAGCAGCCCATCGCCTGCAACTGGTGAATAATCTGCGCTTCATATTCGTCTTTCCAGGCCTGGACGCGGGCGACGAACTCCTCTCGCTCGAAGTCGGTCCGTCGTTTTCCTTCTTCCGAGAGAATCCGTTTTTCAACGACCGTCTGGGTGGCGATGCCGGCGTGGTCGGTGCCCGGCATCCACAGCGTATTGTATTTCTGCATACGCCGGAAGCGAATCAGGATGTCCTGCAGGGTATTGTTCAGGGCGTGGCCGACGTGCAGGGCGGCTGTCACGTTTGGAGGGGGTATTACGATGGTGTAGGCCTTTGCACCTTCACCGTCGCCGGAAGGCTCGGCGTGAAAGTGCCGCCCGGAAAGCCAGATTTCGCCGGCCTCCTTCTCAATCGTCTTGGGATCATAGACCTTTGAGAACTCTGCTTCCATAATCAACCTGAACCGAGCAAATCCATAAAAAATTCCGGCGCAAAGCACAATCGCCGGAATAGGATGTTACTAAAACCGAACACGAATGTAAACCAAACATCTCGCGCAAAGGGCGCGCCCGTCGCGTTGAGACGGCCGGTTCTGAATATGCGGCCCCAATCAGTCGAGGTTCATTGTCATCAGGAACTCTGCGTTGGTGCGGCATTTGGCGAGCCTGTTCTTGAGCAGCTCGACGGCTTCGACCGGGTTCAATTCGCTCAGCACGCGGCGGAGCCGATAAACAAGCGCGAGCTCCTTCGGGTCAAGGAGCAATTCCTCTCTTCTGGTTCCGCTTCGGCTGATGTCAATTGCCGGCCAGGTCCGTCTGTCAACCAGTCGTCTGTCCAGGTGCAGCTCCATATTGCCGGTCGCCTTGAACTCCTCGAAGATTACCTCGTCCATCTTTGAGCCGGTGTCTATCAAGGCGGTTGCGAAGATGCTCAATGAGCCGCCGTGCTCGACGTTTCTTGCCGCGCCGAAGAATTTCTTCGGCATCTGCATCGCGCTTGCATCGACGCCGCCGGTCAGGATTCTGCCGGAGTGCGGCATC
>Ga0315291_10008353_pt1 | contig 12729 bp, 13 predicted proteins | sample YL17G12_20_MG_FD_203070 | JGI IMG/M metagenome (GOLD analysis project Ga0315291, IMG submission 203070) | Sediment microbial communities from Yellowstone Lake, YNP, Wyoming, USA - YL17G12_20 | ecosystem: Environmental > Aquatic > Freshwater > Lake > Sediment | place: USA: Wyoming | collected... | reverse complement strand
CATCATCGAGCGGGGCATCCACCGGGTGCTCTTCAACCTGGAGCCAGGAAGCCGCGTCACCTTTGGCCCGGGAGTGTGGATCCAGACCTTGAACGACGATTGCGTGTTTTCCTGCAAGGCCGGGGCAGAAATCACCATTGGTCGGAACTGCTGGTTTTCCGGCGGACTGTATGGAGCGAGCGAGAGGATCAGCATCGGAGAACATACCCTGATCGGGTATGGCTGCATGATCCTGGACTCGGACCTCCACCAGCTCGACAACCAGGCCCGGCTCGAGACCCGCCCCATCAGCATCGGCTCGCACGTCTGGATGCCCTCGCACGTGACCGTGCTCAAGGGCGTGACCATCGGCGACCACTGCGTGATCGGCACCGGCTCGCTGGTCACCGAGGACATCCCGGACCATTCTTTGGCCGCGGGCCGGCCGGCGCGGGTGATCCGCCAGATCGGCGACCGGGACCGGGTCGCCTAGCGCTCCGACCCACAAAAAATGTCGAATATGTCCAAAACGATTCGTCGGGCGAATCTCGTATTCGCCCCCGTCTGCCCGCAAGAGTTGCCCGCGACCATCATTGACAGGATAAGCCGGAATGCTAAAGTCAGAAACAGGCCATCGCGCACCCGAACCAAATCAGACTGTTCCGGCTGATTCCGGGCCTGGCCAAGGAAAGTAGATTTTCCCATGACACGGATCGAGACGGAAATCGCCATCGTCGGCTCCGGACCGGCCGGCGCCACTCTGGCCCGGGAGCTCTGCCGGCAGGGCCGCAAGGTGGTCCTGCTGGAAAAGGGCCGCTGGCACCGGTGGCCCGTGGGCCGGTTCGCCTCCATGGGCACCATCACCCGGACGGTCCGCTCCCGGCAGGGCGGGCTGATGGCCCGGGGAATCACCGCCGGCGGGTCCTCGGTCGTGTTCAACGGCAACGCCTATGACCCGCCCTCCTGGCTGGGCTCGGAACTGGGGATAGACCTCTGCCCGGAGACGGCCGCGACCAAGGCCGAGCTCGGAATCAAGCCCCTGCCCGAAAGCTTCTACCAGTCCTGGCCCGCGACCCGCCGGCTGGTCGAGTCCGCGGGCGAGCTCGACATCCCGCTCCATCCCCAGGCCAAGTTCATTGATCCGGAGAAATGCGACCCGCGCTGCGACGACTGCATGTTCGGCTGCCGGCAAGGGGCCAAGTGGACGGCGCGAAGCTTTCTGGAAGAAGCGCGGGAGCACGGCGCGCGGGTTTTACTCAACGCGGAGGTGGATCGGGTCATCCTGGAGGCCGGCCAGGCCAAGGGCGTGAAGCTGGCTGGACCGGGCGGGCTTCAGGAGGTCCGCGGCGAAAAGGTGGTCCTCTCGGCCGGCGGCCTGGGCACGCCGCTCATCCTGATGCGCTCCGGGATCGAGAAAGCGGGAGAGGGCTTTTTCATTGATCCCATGAACGTGGTGCTGGGCGTGGGCAAAGAGCACGGCACCCGCGGCGAGATGACCTTTGCCTTTGCCTCGGAGGAGTTCGTGGAATCGGACGGCTACCTGGTCGGCACCGTGGGCGCGCTCATGGTGTTGGGCGCACAGCTTGCCCAGCGCCGGTCCTTCCGGGCCTGGCGCCGGGTCCTCGACCTCCGCCGCATTATGGGCATGTTCACCAAGATCGGCGACAGCCCCGGCGGACGGATTTACCCGGACGGGACCATTGACAAGCCTTACCCGGCTCTCGACCGGGAAAAGTTCCGCAAGGGGACCGAGGCCTGCCAGCGGATCCTGATCAAGGCCGGGGCTGACCCGGACTCCATCCTGATCGCCCATGACATCGGCGGCCATCCGGGCGGCACCGCGGCCATCGGGAGGGTGGTGGACCGAGACCTCCAGGCCTTGGCGGCGAAAAATCTTTACGTGTGCGACGCCTCGGTCTTCCCCCGCTCGCCCGGCCGGCCGCCCACCCTCACCCTCATCGCCCTGGCCAAGTATCTGGCCAAAAGGATTTAAGCGCCGGCCGAGGTCAGGTCAAGACCACCAGGGTGATGGTCTTGGCGATCCCCTTGATGGATTGGATCTTGATGGCCACGATCTGGGTGATGTCGGTCATGTCCTTGGCCTCGATCCGGGCCACCACGTCGTAAGGGCCGGTCACGTATTCGGCGGACTTGACGCCCTTGATCCGCAGGATGTCGCCGCGCACGTTTTTCACGTTCTTGCCGGGAACCGTCTCGATCAGGACATAAGCCGCTATCATGGTCGGAATCCTCCCTCTCTTCTCAAGTCTTGTTAACTCTATAGCGCATCCGGCTGGCCGGCGCAAGCTCTCCAAGGAAAAAGGAGGACTCTTCATTGAGGTGAAGGCTTATTAGCCTGAGATAAGATCGAACGAATTAGAGAATACCGCGCACGCGGATCGCCCTCGTCCGGTGGATCGGCTTGCCCGGCTTTTCCGTCGTGACCAGCTCATCGGCCTTGACCGCCACGGCCGCGGCCACGTGGAGCGAGTCCATAGCGTTCAAGCCGTCTGCTTGCGCCCGGTCGAAGGCGGCGGCAAGGATCGGATAATCCTCCGCAGTCCAATGTTTTACCTGGGAGAAAAACTCCTGGTAAAAATCCGCTTCTTCCGTTCGTCCAAAGTGGATCGGCTTGGGTAGAACTTCCAGTCGCACATAACCACTGGAAGCAAATTCTCGATGGGGGTCATCCAGGATTTCGAAGGCTTTCCGGGCAATCTCGTCGTTGCCCCGGAAGGCGGCAACCTAAATCTCCGGCTAAGAATTTATCCGCCTGATTTATGGGCAGTTGCCGGCAACATCGGGTGCGCGGGGCAACATCATAGTTGCGGCCTGGTAGGGGCACGGCATGCCGTGCCCCTACTTCTTAGCCGGAGATTGAGGGGCAATCAGAACGCCCGAATCAATAAAGCTGATGGTCATCCAGGGGTCCGCTCGCGTAGATTCCTCAACTCTTGCTCGAGCTCGTCCCCATTGAGAAGCTTACCGCCCGAGGCGATATATCGCGCCCGAATCTGCAAAAGCCTGCGGCCTAACCCGGTGCGCGGTTCAAATCCGCGCAAACCCTCCCCCGCTTCCTCCGTCAGCCGCTTCTTGAGTTTTGCACCCATTCGGATTCCACCCTCCTTACTCAAGTTTATCTCATCGGTTCATTTTTGCAACCCGCGATGGGTTCAGCCATTCGCCTTTTTCCAGCCCAGGGCATCCAGCGCGATCAACTGGCGCATGATATTGGAAGCGCCCTCGCCGATCTGGTAGAGCTTGGCGTCGCGCAGGAGCCGGCTGACCGGATACTCCTCGGAATAACCGTTGCCGCCGTAGATCTCGACCGCGTCGTTGGCCGCGGCCACCGCCACCTGGCTGGCGAAATATTTGGCGATCGAGCTTTCCAGGGTGTCGCGCCGGCCCTGGTCCTTGAGGAACCCGCACTGGTAGAGGAGGAGCCGGGCCGCCTCCACCCCGGCGCGCATCTCCGCGATCTTTTGCTGGACCATCTGGTAGGTGCCGATCAACTGGCCGAACTGCTCGCGCTCGCTGGCATAACGGACCGAGGCATCCACGCAGGCCTGGGCCACGCCCACCGCGCCCGCGGCCACGCTCAAGCGGCCCCGATCGAGCGCGGTCATGGCCACCTTGAAGCCCTCGTTCTCCGGCCCGACCCGGTTCTCCTCCGGCACCTCCACGTCCTCCAAAAAGAGGGTGCCGGTCGGGGAGCAGCGGTGCCCGAGCTTGTCCGCGATCTCCTGGGCCGAAAGCCCCTTCATCCCCTTCTCGATGAGGAAGCAGGAGATGCCCCGGTGCCGCTCCTTGGGGTTGGTCTTGGCAAAGACGATGCCGGCGTCGAACACGGTGGCGTTTGAGATCCAGGTCTTCTGGCCGTTGAGGAGATAGTGGTCGCCCTTTTTGATGGCGGTGGTCTTGATCCCGGCCACGTCCGAGCCTACGTCCGGCTCGGTGATCGCGAACAGCCCCATCCACTCCGCGCTCACCAGCTTCTTCACGTATTTCTCTTTTTGCGCGGGCGTGCCCCACTGCAGGAGGGTGGCCGGGCAGGTCATGGCCTGGAGGTTGAAGGGCGTGCGCAGGCTGGAGTGTGCCCGCGAGATCTCCTCGCACAGGATCGCGTGGCAGAGGTAGCCGGAGCCGGTGCCGCCGAACTCCCCGGGAAAGGCCGCGCCGAAGAAGCCGAGCGATCCCATCTTCTGGATGGTTTCCTTGGGGAAGGTGCAGGTGCGCTCCTGCTCCGCCACCTTGGGGTAGATCTCCTTTTCGGCAAAGCGCACCGCGGCTTCCCGCACCGCCGACTGCTCCGGGCTTAAATCAAAGTTCATGACCACCTCCCCGAGGGAAATCTAACCCTGGAAGAAGCGAGAGCTTGAATGAAGGTCTTCTGATGTCACGGTTTGATCCGGGCGTAGCTTAGCAAAGATAAAATTGCGAAGCAAACCTGGGGAGACGAGCCGATCCTGCGGGAGCTGAAACCCGGTCAGGGGTGGGGCTGGGGTTGTGTCTCGGAAATAAACGCCATCTTGCCGCGATTGGGGCGCGGGCTGCCGGCCGGCCGATTTGGAGATCGGCCGGCAAAATGCCGCGGCCGCCATTTCCGGGATTGAATCCGAGAGGAACTATCGCCCTGATCCGGGCGGCTGCGGAAGACCCTCCCCCGAAATTTTCCCCGTCTTATCCGTTGGAGATTCTTTTCCCCTCAGCTCCCGACCGAAGCGCAAGACCGGGCAAGGCGCGAGTTGGGAGAGAATCAACCTGATTTTGGTCCGGAGTTCCTCCACGTCGAAGGGCTTGGAGACAAATTCATCTCCGCCGTTTCTCTTGACGGCGACTTTCGCCTCGGCTGGGGGCCGGCCGCTGAGGAACAGGATAAAGATATGCCGGGTAAGCGGATCGTTCTTGAGGGCCCGGCAAACCTCATAACCCACTATCCCGGGCATGACTACATCCAGGATCACCAGGTCCGGCAGAATCTCCCGCGTCTTTTGCAAGGCCTCGATCCCGTCCCCGGCCTCAAAGATCCGGTAGCCTTCCTCCGCCAGAACCTCTTTCACCAGCTCCCGCACCAGCGGGTCGTCATCGGCGATGAGAATAGTTTTGGACATTGCAGCTTCTCCTCGGAATGATTCCCGGTCGCCATCGGTCCCCAGAGCCGGCCGGCCGCGCCGCTTCAGAGCGATCTCCAGTCCTCGCTCTTCCAGGTTAGCTCCAGCTCGAAGCTGTCGCCGGCCGGGAGCACCCGGCTGGTCACCTCCTGACCGCCCGCGCGCTCGGCGGTGACCTCCGCCCCGCCCGCGATCTGGTAACAAAAAGCCTCCAGCAAGGGCCTTTCCACCCGATCAAGAGACGCACGGATGCGATAGCGCACCGATTGGGGTCCGAGGTTGATCGCTTTCATGCTCGGGTTCCCCTGCATCAGCATCTCCTGGTGCTCGGCCAGATTGAGAAGGCTCTGCTCTGGGTTCCCGGGCACAAGAATGTTCTTATAGATTTGCAGAATCTCCGGGATGTTGCGCCGGCCGAACTCCCGGACCCGGTTCAAGTCGGAATGGGCCACTTCCTTGAAAATGGCTATCCCCAGCCGGCAATAAAACTCGAAGGGATACCAGGTGGAAGCCAAGACCGAACCCTGGATGATTTCCCAGTCAGAGGGACGCAAGTATTGACCCCAGTCCACCTGCTTATTCGCCCGGATGGTCTTGACATAGCCCAGCACCATACTTCCCTTGACCTGGGTGTCCACTCGCCCGTCCTGTAATGACAACCGGATGGATTCCCGGATATTCTGAATCTGGTGGCTGGGTTCCACTACCCGGCTTAAAAATTCCTCGCGCTCGTTTTCCATTTTGCCCAAGAGCTCCTCTCTTTTGCACTTTCCTTTAGCCCCTCCTCCCCACGCCCGAAAAACCTACGGGGGAAGCGCATGGTCCCAATCCCTTTCTAGATCTGAGTGCTGGTGAAATAAGAACGTGCCCGGCATGGATTCAAGCCTACAACTTTCTGGAACCGGCTGAAAAGAACTTATGTAAGGTTTGAACCCGGATGGTCAGGAAAGGCGGGCAAGATCCGAGTTTTATCTGATGGTGCTTAGAGCAAGCCCTATGCCATCCTGGGATTGAAAACAAATTTTCAGGAAAAATCAGGAGTTACCGCGAGGATGAGGTTGAGCGTAACCGGAAAAGGCGTGCGGGTTGGCAATAGTTACTAGCAACAAGTGCTGCTAACTATCGCCAATTTATGTCCAGCCCAAGCTAGGGGAACGATGTTCCACTTTGGTTGATTGGCTGATTTTTTTCCTTTCTGCCTTTTCCGATTGATTGTTTTTCCCCCGGCCAAGGCATTGCCGCCACAACCTTGGGTTAGGTGGGCAAAAGGCAAGCGGCCGATTGGGGGAGCGGACTTTCTTTGCCGGCAATCACTCCGGTTGAAGCAGGGCATTCCGCATGAGGCAATAGACCGCGGTGTTGTCCAGGTGATCCTTGACCGCGGCGGAGTTGGGCCCGAGGGCAAAGAGAGGCACGCGCTGCTTGGAGTGCAGGGCCGGGATGCCGGGAATCGTCTTGGTGGTGAACTTGGCCTTGACCGTGTCGCCTTTTTGGTAATGGTCGCCGGCGATGGTCAGCCCGCCGGTCTCGTGGTCCGCGGTGACGATCAGGAGGGTATCGGTGCGGTTGCCCATCCAGGCGAGCACGGTCTCGACCGCGGCGTTGAACTCGAGCACCTCGGCAATGGCTTTGTCCAGGTCGGCCTGATGGCAGGCGTGGTCAATCAGGCCGGCCTCGATCATGAGGAAGAAGCCGTCCGGGTCCTGGCTCAGCCGCTCCAGGGCAAAGCCGGCCATCTCGCGCAGGCGCGGCTCCTGGGAATCGGGCGGCCGGTCGGCTTCGTAGGTCAGGTTGTCTTCGGCAAAGAGGCCGAGCACCCGCGGGCTTTTCATCGGGTCGAGCCGGTTCAGCTCCGGCAGGTTATATACTATTGCATAGCCTTCGGCCCGGGCCCGGTCCAGGAGCGGGGCCGGAAATTCGTGGCGCCCGCCCCCGAGCAGCAGCTCGGGCCGGGTCTGACCCAGGTAATCCTCGGCCACGCCTTGCCGCTCCTTGCGGGCCGGCACGTGCGCGCCGAAGGCGGCCGGGGTGGCGTCGGTGATATCGGCGGTGGTGACCAGCCCGGCGCTCTTGCCCAGCTTCTTGGCCAGCTCGAGCAGGGTTTCATACTCTTGGCCTTCGGGCGAGGTGCTGATGTCCTTGACAAAAGCCTTGTGGCCGGTGGCGAGCGCGGTGGCCGCGGCCGCGGAGTCGGTGTAGCCGCTCCGCGAGCAGGTGGTGACCAGAGCATGATGGGGCAGGCTCTCCAGGGCCAGAGGCTGATCCGGCCCGTTGGCCTGGATCCGGCCGGCCAGGACCTGGTTCACGCCCATGCCGTCGCCGATCATCAGGATCACGTTCTGGGCCTGGCTGGCGCCGGCGGCCGCGAACTCGGAGCAGACTGCGTTTTCCGGTTTTCCTTTGCAGTCATCGTAAACCACGTCCGCGCTTTCGAAGCCGATGGCTCCAAGCCCGAGGAGCAAAAGGCAAAAGGTCTTCACTATCTGTTTCATTTCCTCATCCTTATTTCAGGGGCGGCTCATTTTTTCAGCGCCAAACTGAACCGGCCTAATTTCGAATCCTGGGGATCCGGCAGATTCCGTCATCCGCCTGACTTCCGAATTTTCAAGATGGCAAAATTCTTCCGAAGATAATGATTCCAGGATAACAACTGGAATCTTCAGGATCTATAAACTGTTCTATTATCTTCTTTTCCCTTAAAAAATAATAGGCAAAAAAGGAAACTCTTTCTTGGTGAATGGCCTTCTTGCATTTTTTTAAAAGCTCTTCTATGCAGTTCGGATAATTTTTTTTGAAATCGTTATGCGGCATATAGATTTGGTAAAAGTAAATGGATGCGCATCGGAAGGGCATCAGAGATTTTTTTCTGGATCCAAGTGCCCTTAGATATTTACTCAAGTATTTATCTGCTTCATCCAGATACCACTTAACGTTACCTGTAATTGTTTCCTCTGCACAATTCATCGAAAGCCAATCTCTTTTTGCTTCGATTAAAAGGTCTCGCCGGGATGATAAACCCAGCCATAGATCGGCCCGTTGAAGCCTTTTTTTTCTTGGTCCCTCTCGATAAAATTCCAGGGCAGAGGGATAGCCCATCTTTGCCCCGGCAATTGCCAAATTCCCGACCAATGCCATCTCCGTGGACCAATAGGGTAAGTCCTCGGCCTCTTCAAGATAGAAATCATAATAACGCCACATGGCCTTGAAAATCCTTTCGACTTCGGGTACCCTCTTGCCTTTTTGCGTCCATCTGAAATCTCTCGTTTTCATCGTCCCAACTCCTTTCCCATCACGATCTGGTCTTCGCCGTTCTGGTAATAATCCTTGAACCTTCCTTCCCTCTTGAACCCGTTCGCCAGGTAAAATCGGATCGCCTGGCGGTAGAGGTTGCGGCTGGAAGTGTCCACGTAAAGCTTGCGGGCCTTTTTCTTTTTCAACTCCTGGATCACCCGGTCCAGCAGCTTCTGGCCGATGCCTTGTCCCTGGTAGTTTCGGTCCACGTAGGTCCAACCCAGCCAGTAAACCCCGCTCTCCGCATAATCATCATACCAATATCCCGAAACCCCGATGATTTCCCTTCCCCTGCGGGCCACGAATACCCGATCCCGAGGCCGTTGTTTCAGGTGAAAATGGCGATGGTAAGTAAGGCCGGCGCGGATGGCATCGGCTTGCCTTTGCCGGGCAATGAGCCGGAAAATCTCTTTCTGATCCTGCTCTTTCGCCTCTTGAATCGCCACCCGCAAACTATCTTCACCTTGAGGTCTCATCATTTTTTTTTGAAAAGGTCTTCCAACGCTTTCTTGGCCTTGGCTGCCTGATCCGCGCCGGCCCGCTCGCGGCCGGAGAAGACGAAGTAACCGCAGAAGTTGGCCTTCTCCTTGTCCTGCACCCCTTCGGCCTGGGGTTCGCGGCACTGGTTGTGAGCGTGAGGGTCGTAGAATTGACATTGCACGCAGGCGTGGAGGTCGCGCCGGCAATGGGGGCATTCGTTACGGCGAAAGACCTTGCCCTCGATCTTGACCTCGCCGCCGCAAAAATAACAGAGCGCCATGTCTCCGCCCTTGGTGGGGGAAAGGCTATCGCAAAAGAATCGGGTTGGCAAATTTCTTCAGGGAGGAGCGCGATGGGTGAAGAGGGAGAGCAAGGTTTCCAGGAGGACCTGCGGGATTGCATGGAGGACGCGGGGCTTGAGGTCGTGGTAGCTCTGCCGGCCGGAGAAAAGGTCGCGGGTCAGCTCCTGCACTAAGCCGCTCCGCTGCAGGACCAGGGAATAGAGCCAGAGCACTTTCGGATCATAGAACCGCTCGCGCCAGCGGTGGGCGCCGGCGTGCCCGATCCCGGTGCGGACCATGTCCTGCCAGCGTTCGGGGTAAGAGCGGCCCTGGTCTTCGGCGATGGCTTCGGCCAGGAGCCGGGCGGTCTTGAAGGCATAGGAGATTCCTTCGCCGGTCACCGGGTCCACCGCGCCGGAGGCATCGCCCACCAAGGCCCAGTTCCGGCCGGCCACGCGGGGCGAGGCAAAGCTGGCCGCAGAGAGCGAGGGCAGCAGGGCCGCGTAAGGTTTGGGGAAGCTCGGGACCGGATGCCCGCTTGAGATCAGCTCCGCTTCGATCAACCGGCAGAGCCTTCGCACCAGCTCATCGCGGCCCAGGTTGTTTCCGCTCGCGGCGATGCCCGCGGAAAAGAGTTGTCCCGGCCGGGGGAACAGCCAGGCGTAGCCCATCAGGTCCGAATAAAATCGAATCACCAGCCGGAGGTCCCCCGGGCAGGGCAAAAGAAATCCATAGCACCGGCACAGATCGTCCCGGTTCCATTTGCCGACCAGGGTCCGCCGCGTTAACCCGGTCGCCCCGTCCGCCCCGACCAGGAAATCCACCCGAAAATTTTCCGCCGCGGTCTCGATCTGAAACCCGGAACTCTCGGAGATGCGCTGGACCCGCCGCCGCAGGAAGGTTGCGCCCGCGGCCTCGGCCCGCTCGAGCAACACCTGCGCCAGCTCTCGCCGCGAGACGGTGTGCCAGGCTCGGGGCATGGCCAGGACGGTGCGCCGGCCGGTCGGACCGATGAAGACCACTTCCCGGATTTCCCGGCGGCTGAGCGGAAGCTCGAGCAACCCGGGGTAATCATCCAGCGCCCGGGGGGTGACGCCGCCGCCGCAGGGTTTTTCCCAGGGCGCGCGGTGATCGAGGAGCAGGACTTCATGCCCCAGCCGGGCCAGCTTTTCGGCCAGGCTGGCTCCGGCGATGCCGGCGCCGACAATGCCCACTCGCATGGCGCTATTCAAAACGAAAATTGTGGCTCTGTCAAATAGATCCCGGATCCCCGGTTAGAGGCGCCACCCTCGCTTCGGCCTGGAAAGCTTTGGGAAAAATTCCGGTAATGATTTCACCGCCTGCCTTCGATCCCTGCTGCCTAAATCTCCGGCTAAGAAGTAGGGGCACGGCATGCCGTGCCCCTACCAGGCCACAGCCACGGCTTTGCCTAACGCACCCTGACCAAAAGGGCAATTGCCTAAAAATCAAGGTGATAAATTTTTAGCCGGAGATTTAGGTGCTGGCCGTTCACTTGACACTGAGATGCCTGTATTTGCCCAGGTAGCGCACCGGCTTCTTGAGCGCGTCGCGGCGGAAGGGTTCGGCCAACACTTTTTCCCCGCCCTCGATCACCGCCTCGATCACGCTGGGCTTCTCCGACTTCACCGACTCCCGCACCGCGTCGGCCACGTCCTCCCAGTGCTCGACCCGATAGCCCTTGGCCCCCATGTCCTCCGCCAGCTTGGCATAGCTCGGGTTCTCCCGCAGGTTGGTGCCGAGGAAGCGGTTCTTGTAGTAGTCAATCTGGTTCTTTTTCTCCGCGCCCCATTCGTAGTTCTGGAACACCACCGCGATCACCGGGATCTGCTCCCGCACCGCGGTCATTACCTCCGAGAGACCGCTGATCCCGTAGGCGCCGTCGCCCTGGAGCGCGAACACCGGCGCCTCCGGCCGGCCGACTTTGGCGCCGATGGCCGCGCCGTAAGCGAACCCGCAGTTGCCCCAGGACAGCGCGGAGAGATGCTGCCGGCCGGCGTTGAACTGGAGGTAGGAGTTGCACATGGAGGACACGTTGCCGATGTCAGTGGTGACGATTGAGCCTGGGGGGATAGCCTTGCTCAGCTCCAGTAAAAGCCGGCGCGGGTGCATGGGCCTGGTCTCGGCGCGGGACCACAGTTCCAGCTCCGCGGCCCATGCTTCCTTCTCTTTCTTCACTTCGGCCAGCCGCTTCGCGTTCGGCTTCAGGCCGGGTTGGATCGCCTGGATCGCCGCCAATAGTTCCGCCGCGAACTCCTTGGCATCGGCCAAGATCCCAATCTCGACCCTCCGGCTCAGCCCCAGCACCTTATGGTCCACGTCCACCTGGATCACCTTGGCCGCCTCCGGCCAGTATTCAATATCGTATTGAGGCAGCGTCCCGAACGGGCCCAGCCGGCTGCCCAGGGCCAGCACCACGTCCGCCTTTTGGATCGTGCGCATCGCCGCCTTGGAGCCGCAATAGCCGATCGGGCCCAGGGCCAGCGGGTGCTCGGCCGGGAAGGTGTCGTTGTGCAGGTAGCCGTTGGCCGCCGGCGCGGTCAGATACTCGGCCAGGGCCACGGTCTCTTTGAGCGCGTCGCCGATCGCGACCCCGGCCCCGGCCAGGATCACCGGGAAGCGGGCGCCCGCCAGCAGCCGCGCCGCCTCTTCGATCTGCGCCCGCGGCCCCGGCCCGCGCCAGACCTCCGGCGTTTGATAAATCTCGTCCTCGCACTCGCCGTAAAAATAATCGCGCGGGATGTTGAGCTGGGTCGGGCCGCACTCGGCCTTGGCCAGGTAAAAGCAGCGGCGGGCCAGCTCCGCCATCCGGTCCGGCCGGTTGACCCGCACCTGGAACTTCACGCTTTTTTCGAACATGGCCATCTGGTCCAGCTCCTGGAACCCGCCGGTGCCCATGCCCTTGCTCCCGGTCTCGGGCGTGATCGCCACCACCGGCGAGTGCGCCCAGAAAGCCGCGGTCAGCGCCGAGACCAAGTTGGCCGCGCCCGGACCGTTCTGGGCGATGCACACCTGCGGCCGGCCGGTGACCCGGGCGAGCGCGTCCGCGGCGTGGCCGGCGGCCTGCTCGTGCGCCACCGAGATGAAGCGGATGCCCGCGGCCGGGAAGAGGTCGAGCGCATCCATGTAAGCCGAGCCGACAATGCCGAACACCTCTTTCACGCCCTCGGCGACCAGGGTTTCGACCAACGCCTCGCTTGCCGTCATTTTCACTTTGGCCATGAACCTACTCCTTCCTTTGGTGCCACTGCTCCGGGGCGGTCGGGTATCACAACCGGATATGATGAAAGACGGGCACTCGTGCAAAATAAAGTTGACAACCCCGCGAGAGGAGGAGGCCCGTCGGGGGAAAAGCGGAATTGGTGTAGGCATTCGTGCGAATGGATGCTCACCCGGGTCATTGTAGTCTGAAAGCGGCCGGAAGGAAAGAGTTGGCTGACGGGGGGGCCTGCGACATTAAAAGGGGTTTTATGGATTCGGTGTAGGGGCAGGCCCCTGTGCCTGCCCGATTTAGGGCAACCACGGGGGGTTGATATGGTGAAAGACGGGCGCTTCTGTAAAATAGAGTT
>Ga0315291_10008352_pt1 | contig 12729 bp, 9 predicted proteins | sample YL17G12_20_MG_FD_203070 | JGI IMG/M metagenome (GOLD analysis project Ga0315291, IMG submission 203070) | Sediment microbial communities from Yellowstone Lake, YNP, Wyoming, USA - YL17G12_20 | ecosystem: Environmental > Aquatic > Freshwater > Lake > Sediment | place: USA: Wyoming | collected... | reverse complement strand
GGCGATCCCCTCATAGCTCCATATCCCTGGATACGTGTCGATGACGTATTGTTTTTCGACCTCATCCATCGTGTAGAAGTGGCTGGCGAGCACAGGCGACCAGAAGCGGTAAACCGGCATCTTGGCCCCTGGTGCCGGACCCGAGGCCGCATACTTGACCGTCAACATCGCGCTTTTCAGCGTCACACGATACCCGGTTGCGCCGTAGGGGCGATAGCGGTCGATGTTTATCCAGATTTTGATCTGTCCGTTCGCCCACAACTCATCCAGCACGTTCTGCGGCAAATCGAAGGACGTAATGGACCAGTAATCCTCGTAACCGAGCCGCTCCTGGTTGTCGGGGTCGGGCCAATTCACGACGGTCGGCGAAGCATAGTAGGTGCTCAGCACGCCCAGCTCGGTGCCGCCGCCCCTGTAGGTGCCGATGTCATTCACGTACTCATAGGTGCCGCCCGCAATGATGACATGGTCCGCGCATTCCGGACGATTGTCGTCGACATTCCAGGCGATAATCGTCAGCGTGGCCGATTGGATCCCCGTCGCGTTGGCGGGCACCAAACTTGTGACGTTGTGGGTCCATCCCCAGTCCTCGGTCAGCAGCCGGTAGAAAGGCGAGTGGTCGAGGATCCATCCCGGTTCGACGAACCAGGGTCCGCCCAACCAGTTGTTGTACGTGTAGTCCATGGTCTGCCGAACCGTCACCACGGACTGCTCCAACGTCTTGTCCTGGGCGTACGCCAAACCGCCCAGCAGCAAGAAACAAGCAACCAATCCTGATATTCGAGCTGTTTTCATGATCCTTCCTCCCAATTCTGAACTCCGTCCCAGGTACAACTCTTCGCCGTGCCAGGGACCGATAAACTCGACCCATCCCCTCTCGGACACACGTTCTGCCCGAACGAAAAATCCTGATGGGAAACCCCGCTTCCATCCGAGGTGTCAGGTCCCGAGTACCCGGCCGCGTCCGACAGAACCTTGTCGAATCGCCCCGTTAGGTTCCTGCCAACCGCTGCCTGCCACCGTGCAGGCACTCCATCCGTGTGCACCCCCGACAGGTTAGACTCATCATATTATATCTATAAGCGAAATCTTCGTCAAGTCTTTCCGCCGGCTTTAAGCGTCTCGCGGAAACGACCCCAAAACGGCCTCGGGCCGACCAATCATGCCTGGGCAACTCCTCCCGCTGCCTACGGCCGCCGCGGTCGTCAGGTCCCGCTGGGCACGATGTCGAAAACTCTCGTTAACTTGGTGATTTCAAAGACTTTATGGATTTTGGGGTCGAGGTTGTAGAGCTGCAAATGGCCGCCCGCGTCGATCGCTCGCTTGTGGACCTTTACCAGCAGGCCGAGGAAGGCCGATGACATGAACTTGACGTGTGCGAAATTCAGAACGAGACGTTTTTCCTGATTCTTCCGGACCACCGGCAGCAGGGCCCGTTCCAGCCTGCGGATTTGGTCCTCCTCCAGGATGTTCTCCTCCTGAAAGGTGACGATCGTCACGTCCGTCCCGTTTTCGACGATGATTCTGGACTCTTCCGGTCCCATAAGTTCCTCTGGCTTCGCCATAAGAGCCTTGCAAAATGGAGATTAAGCTTATATTATTCAAGGAAATCAGCTTGGGGATTTCCTTGAATAATCCGCTTGACGGATGGTGCAGCAAGCACGTACCGTTTCGGAAGGAAAAATCACGAAGACGATTTTTGCTTCCTCAAGCAAGCCTAATCTCCATTTTGCAGAAGTTCCGTTCGTCAGTCCCAGCCGGAGCCGGCATCGTTATCCCAGCGACGTGCCGGCCGATTGGCGTCCATTGTAGGAATGGTCCGGCCGTTCGCTACGAAAAAAGATGGCGAAAATCGCCGCCTGCGCCCGGCCCGCCGCATTAGCGGACTCACATTCGTGCCGCCTGCTCCGCCAACGCGCTGGCGACGGTAACGCCGTTGAACAGCGCATGCATGAAAATCGGCTGCAGCAGCGACCCGCTTTTCTCGTAAGTGTACCCCAATCCCATCGCCAGCATGAACAACGCCGGCCAATGCTCCGGATTCTGATGGACCGTCGCAAAGAGCACGGAGGTGATCGCAATGGAAAGCCAGGGCCGGCCCCAGTAGGAGCGAATCATCGTCTGAAACAGACCCCGGAACAGCATCTCCTCCACCAGGGGGGCAACAACCACGGCCAGGATAACGATCAGCACCTGAAGGGACCGTTGCGTCGAGGTCGTGATCAGTTCCAGTTCCTCGTGCTGAGGAATCTCATAGCCCGGGCCCTGGAGGGCTTTCCCCACGGCCATAACGATGACAATCATCACCATCACCAGCGGCCAGACTGCCAGCAGACGGACGGCGGCCAGGCCCAAGTCTTTGGGCACGGTCTTGCATCGGAGCCCCCAGCCCGTCAGCCCCCGCGCAAAGTCCCGCTTCGCCAGGATCAGCATAGCCACGACGGACAGCAGCGACCCGATGCAATAGACGACGCTGTTGGCAAATGTTAACCGCCAATCCCTCACCGGCCCGATGATGTCCACCACCAGCCGCTGCAAAACCGCCGTGCCCAGCATCCATATGAGGAACGGGATGAGCGGCGTGTACAGGGCCATGCGATTGCGCCGCGGCCGGGAGTGGACCAGTGCCGTGCGACCCAGAGAAGTCCGGACGAGCCACCAGGCGAATAGAGCGACCCCGACGACGGTGATCACGTGCTCCGGGGTGATCGTCGTGATTGATTGTTCGAGTCCGTCTGACACGCTTGTATGTCTTGCGCCCTCGGCCTGATTATGCGGTCCCACCCGGCAGGGGGTTGAAATCCCAGTCTCATTACACTACACTGACCCCATGGGGGCCCGATTCTGCGAGTATGGCAGAAGGAGGTACCCTTTGCAAGGAAAATAGGCATGGACGTATTTCAGATTGAAGGACCGGTCCGGCTGTCCGGCGACGTCGAGGTCAACGGTTCCAAGAACGCATCATTGCCCATCATGGCGGCGGCTCTTCTGGCTCCCGGCCGCTCCACACTTCTTGGCATTCCCCAGCTCGCCGACATCAGCGTTTTCAAAGAGCTGATCGAGCAGTTGGGCTGCCAGGTCCAGAGGCAGAGCGACGGACTGCTCACGATCGATGCCACCACGATCGACAATCCCGTGGGGCCTTACGATATCGTCCGCAAGATGCGGGCGAGCATCTGCATCCTCGGCCCGCTGCTGGCGCGGTGCGGCCGGGTAGAAGTCTCGATGCCCGGCGGCTGTGCGATCGGCGACCGACCGATTGATCTGCACCTGACCGGCCTGCGGCGGCTCGGCGCGCAGGTTCACCTCAAGAACGGCTACGTCATCGCCGAGGCGCCCCAGGGCCTGAAGGGGGCGAGTATCTTCCTGGGCGGCCCGTTCGGCTCGACCGTGCTCGGCACGGCCAACGTGATGATGGCGGCCGCGCTCGCGAAAGGCCGGACCATCATCGAATCGGCCGCCTGCGAGCCGGAAGTCGCCGATCTGGCCAACTGCCTCAATGCGATGGGCGCCCGCATCACCGGGATCGGCGCGCCGCGCCTGGTGATCGACGGCGTCAACCATCTGCATCCCGTGCAGTATCGCGTGATTCCCGACCGCATCGAGGCCGGCACGTTTATGGCCGCCGCCGCCATCACCGGCGGCCAAGTGCACATCACCCATTGCCGGCTCGACGACATGATGGCCGTCGTGGATCGCTTGCAGAACATCGGCGTGACGGTCGAGCCGAACGGTGACGGCTGCACCGTTGTCGGGGCCGAGCGCCTGGTGCCCGCGGACATCACCACGCAGCCGTACCCCGGCTTCCCGACCGACCTGCAGGCCCAGCTCATGGCCGTGCTGGCCCTGGCGGACGGCAACAGCGTCGTCATCGAGAAAATCTTCCCCGACCGCTTCATGCACGTGGCGGAGCTCAACCGTATGGCAGCCAACCTGCGTAAAGAGGGCCCGGCCGTGATTGTCGCCGGGGTCAAGAAGCTGATTGCGGCCCCCGTGATGGCCTCGGACCTGCGCGCCTCCGCCGCTTTGGTGCTGGCGGGCCTGGCCGCCGAGGGCGTCACCACGGTCAACCGCGTGTATCACATCGACCGGGGCTACGAGCGCATCGAGGAGCGGCTCAATCGGCTCGGCGCCAAGATCACCCGCGAGGAAGGCGGCACGGTCTGAGCATTTACAATTTATGATTTACGATTTACCATTGGCAAATTCGTAGGGTGGGCTATGCCCGCCAAGAACCATCCGCCAGCGTGTCAGGCTACGCGCCGGGCCTGCCCCCGAGGGGCCCCCAATCGTAGATCGTAAATCATAAATCCCAAAGGGGGCTTAGTGATGGCAAGGCTCGTAAAGGCGACCCTGTCGGTCGTTATTGTGGCGCTTGTTCTGATTATCATCGGCGCGATCGCCGCCGCCGTCCTGGCCAATAAGGTAGTGCAAAAGGCGGTGGAGACGGCCGGCACGAAAGCCCTGAACGTCGGCGTGGACGTGGGAAAGGCGGACGTCTCGATCCTGGGCGGCTCGGTCGATCTGCGGAACATCCGCGTCGCGAATCCGCCGGGCTATACGGGCGCGTCGCTGCTGACGCTGCAGCGCGTGGACGTGACGGCCGACACCGGCTCCCTCCTGAGCAAGGAAGTCCTCATCAAGGATATGAAGCTCGACGCCATGGAGCTGTTCATCGAGCAAAAGGGACTCGAGAACAATCTGTATGATGTCATCAAGCCCCTGCGGGAGCCGCGTAAGCCCACCGGCAAGAGCCTGATCGTGGACAATCTCGAAATCACGAACGTCGTCGTGCACGTCGGTTTGTCCGGCCTGCCGGGGCAAACGCAGAGGGCGAGCTTGGGTTCCCAGACGCGTTCTTTCGCGTCTGGGGTCCCCTTCAAGCTGGCCCCCATTCGCATGACCGAGCTGGGCCGCCACGAGAAGATGGATACCACCGTACTGATCAGCAAAATCGTGCTGGCCGTGGCCGCCGGCGTCGCCGAGCAGGGCGGCAACATCCTGCCCAAAGAGACCATGGGCGAGATCACCTCACTGCTCGACAAAGCCATCGACGTCGGCCGGATCATCTTCGGCCCCAAAGACAGCAGCCGGGACCAGCAGAAAAACGACGGCGACCTCGGCAAGACGATAACCGACGGCCTGAAAGACTTCTTCGGCTCCAAGAAAAAGCAATAGCCGGTGGACGCGCGGGCGGATGTTGTGTCGCGGGCTTGGGTTCGGGTCCCCAAGCGCGATATTCTGCATTTGGGAGCCCTTCTCAAACGCGAAATTTCGCGTTTGGGGTCCCCTTCCAGCCCACGGACGCGGCCAGGATGGCCGCGGCACGGCTTCCCCCACCGCTTGACGCGCGGGCGGACGGTTCCTTCATAATTGCTCTTAGGTGCGCCAGGGGCGTTGGCGTTGGACGCCGGCGCTCAGGATGTTTTTGGCGATGATGGCGTCTTCGCGGACCTGGAAATCGAACATGCCGGCGCAGAGGAAATCGGCGCCGTTCTCGTAGGCATATCGGAAGCCGTCCTTTGGGGTGATCGCTCCGGCGGCCATGACCTTATAGGCGATCCAGGGCCTGTTCACGGTCTTCATGAAGTCGATGGTCTTTTCGGGCGTGAGGCACCAGACGTTATCGTTCTCCGGCTGGCGGTTGGCGGACCAGTACCGGAGGCTGTGCAGAGTCTTCATGTAGAAATCCGGACTGATGCCGGCCTTTTCGCAGGCGATGGGGACCTCAACCTTGTGGCCGGCGATCCCCGCGAGCACGCCCTGCTTCTTGATCAACTGCACGGCTTTGGCGAGCAGGTCCACCTGCCCCCCATCGACGAAGCTGTCGCAGTTGCCGCCGTGGATGTAGACGCCCACGGCCCCGTGATCGACGGCCTGCTTGATCTGGCTCAAATCGTCCGGCGTGATCTTGACCTGGGCGATCCACTGGAGCTTGCCGCCCCGCTCATTCCAGTACTTAGTGATGAGCCCGATGACGTGCTCGTCCAGCCGCAGGATCGCCGTGTTGATGCCGCACTGCTCGCACAGCTCCCAAGTCTCGAAAACTTTCGCTTCGGTGAAGTACTGCCGGAGCAGGCCGGACACATAGATGAGGTCCCGGCTGTGAGCGAACCCGCTGGTCAGGTTGCCCCCGACGATCAAACGCGTCACCTTCAGTTTGCCCAGTTGGCCCATCGGCATGTCACCTGCTGAGTCGGCGGCTGCGGCGGGGGCCGGCTTCTTCGATGCTTGTGCCAAAAGCGCTCTTTCTTCGAAGCTCAAGGCGAACGCCCCGGCGGCGGAGCCGGCCAATGATTTCTTCAGGAAATCTCGACGGTCCAATCTGTCCGACATGTTGCACCTCCGAATCTTGCTTCACGCGTGGGTTAGGAACCCACCCTACCCGGCCGACGCATACTCCAGTAAGGAAACGACTCTCCGAATCGCGGTCCATTATAGGACAACGACCCGTGTCTCGTCCAGAAGGTTTGGCGGGCGGAATCCCTGACACGGGCGACGACTGAATAGTGCGTAGTCTGTCATGTCGAGTCACTCAGCCGCTTTGTGGCGGGTGGAAGGAAGAAACGATCTTTTGAGGCAGTTCGCCACGAATTGGGTGCCGTGCTTGGGACCCCAAACGCGAAAAGATGCGTTTGGGAACCCTTACGCTTGCGTAAGCATGTCCTGGCGATGGAACCACGCATGTCTACGCGAGCGTAGATATGGCACCCGGCCCCCTCCTGTCATTTCGAGCGGAGCGCGAGCGGAGTCGAGAAATCTGGCCCCGAATGGACGACACGCCGGATTCGTGGCCGGATTTCTCCACGCGGCCTTCGGCCTTGGTCGAAATGACAAAGGGGAGCCTTCGGCCTTGAGGCTGCCGTGGCAGGGGCGGGTATCAACCCGCCCCTACTACCGCTGGCAGGCAGCGGATGATTATCGTGTCTGCAGGCGCACCGTGGCGATGCCGAATGCCTTGACGGGCACCGTGACACTGTGCTCCGTGCAAGTCAGCTCCTGCTGGTTCTGTTCCACCGGGTTGGTCTGCCAGGCCTTTGCAATCGACAGGGACGGCACGGTGATGGTGGCATCGGTCTGCTGACCATCGGTTTCGATCAGTCGCACGATGACACCGCCCCCGTCCTCCGCCCGTTTCATCGTCACCAGAAAGACGTTGGGCTTGTCCACCCGGCAGAAGCTCGCCTGCCGCTCGAACGTCCCCTCTTTATCGCCGTTGACGAGCACCGCCGTAAGCGGGTTGTGGACGGACCAGCCGAAATCACGATACTTGCTGCTCGCCTGCTGCCCCGCCTGGCTCGTCAGAGAATAGCGATACAGGATGTCGTCCTGCTGCACCGGCTGGAAGTTCGTGCGGAAGTTGCTGTCGAGCACGAAGGCGTACATGTACCCCTTCGCGAGCTGCTCCGCCTTGACGAAGTCGCGTCCGAAGTCGGCCGGCGTCACGCCGTGATGGGCCTGCGAGACGTAGCAGGGCCACAAGCCGCCGAACTCCAGCAGGTGCGATTCCACCGGCGCCAGCGTGATGCCGAGATCCTGGTTCGATACGTTCGCCCAGTGCTGCACGGCGTAGTAGTTGGAGTTCGAGCCCGGGAATTGGTTCCGCAGCGGCTCGATGACCGAGTTAGTGCCCTCGAACCGGAAGCTCGGCTCGTGCACCTGGAACGGAAAGGCGAAGTAGATCTCCAGCAGCGGCGTGGAATCCTTCAGCACCCGGTTCCACAAGTCGACCCGCTTGATGCCGTCATAGAGGACCACCTCCTGGATCAGTTGCGGGCACCCGGGGCCGGAGCTGCGCGCGACGAGGTTGCCGTAGACCGGACCGTTTTGTCCGACGCGGACCACCGCCGCCGCGGGACCTTCCTGTCTGCCGGTCTGGACCCACTTGGCCACAAACTGGTTCAGTTTGTGCGGGGCCTGCGGGTCGACCAGCTCGCGCGACAGGTCCTTATCGTAGAGGCTCGCGATCGCCCCGGTGCGCGGGTCCAGAGCGACTTTGAAGAAGCGGTTCTCGATGCCGCTCGGCGTGACCTTTACATCGCTTTTGAAGGCCGGCTTGTCTTCCCGCGGCGCGAGCCGATAGGTCTTGTAGCCCAGGGAGGGGACATTCTCCGCCACGAACACGAGATCCGACAGCTCGTGCTTCTCGAACTGCCCGCGTGCCCAGCGCTGCGCGGCATAAGGCACGGGGGCCAGCGGACCACCCAGCTCGACCATTTGATAGGCCACGTTCTGGTCGGTCTGGTCGTCGATCAGGTCGAAAGGCTTGTCCTGCGGGAAGCGGGTCACGCGCACGACGTCCGTCCGGTCGAAGGCGAGCGGATTGAAGACCACGAGGTGTTGCTGCCGCTGCTCGAGCCGGATGTGGTCGGCAATCCGGGCGAGACTGTCCGTCAGCACGGATTGGGTCAGGCCGGCCGCCTTGTAGGCGTAGTGACTCTTCTCGTTCCAGGCCCAGTCCTGAGCCTCGCCCGTGGGATAGTCTTTGCCCCACGTGTGCTCGTCATAGAGAAGCATGTTGTCATACGCTTGGGAGATTTTCTCGGCCGGATACGTGTAATTGCCGGTCAGAAAGGCGATGGTGGCCGCCTTTTCCGCCGAGAGCAGCTTGTCGTGTGTCAGGCGGTTGACCGTTGTCTCCTTGGCCGTCGAAATGGCCCCCACGACGTAATCCGTGTGAGGCAGCTCGCCCCGGAACGTGCGGACGTCGCCGCATTCCTTCTCCAGGGCCTTGAAGAACATGGAATTGGTCGCCACAACGAGCTTGGGGTACGCCCACTTCTCGTTCCACTTGCGGACGACCTGGCTGATTTTCACGTCGGGCGGGTAGTTGTCTACGCCGTTATGGATGTACCGCACCACGTCGAACGGTGTGCCTTTGGTCTCCATCTCGTCGAGCATGCCGGGCAGATTCTCGTAGACTTCCTCATATGTATCCGGCCCGGTCACGCGTTTGAAGAACCCGTAACTGCCCTGGTAATAGACCAGCACGGTCTGGCCGTCGGGCCCCTGCCAACGGAAGGCGTCCGGCCGGCCGTGACGCAGGATCGCCGACTCATCCCAGAACGTGTGGATGTCGCTGCGGCCCCACTCGAAGTACGTCGGCAGACCCGCGAAGAAGTACTTGACGCCCGCGCCCGCCAGGACCGTCGGCAGTCCCCAGGCCAGGCCGGGCAGATCGGTGATCGAGCCGACCGAAATCTCGCCCCCGTACTGGTTCGTGAAGCGGAAGGATGGGTACATCGCCCGAATCAGCTCTTCATGCCCGAGGAGGCTGTCGATCTCGTTGCCGAACAGCGCCCCGACCTCGATCCGGCCCTGCTTGACGTATGCCCCGAGCCTGTCGACGGCCTGCTTGGGCCGGGTCGCCACGAAATGCTGAAGCGACCAAGCTCCTTCGATGGTGTAACGGTACCTGGATTCCTCCGGCCAGTCCTTCGTCTGGTCGCAGAAACGCAGCACGTCGTCGTAAAAGCCCGCATAGCGGTTCAGGACGCCCTCGATCGTGTCGGTGTAGCCGAGGTCGTGATGCGTGATCGGCACGAAGAAAACCGTCCAATGCTTGCGCGGCCGCCAGTCCAGGTCGAAAACATGCTGCGTCGTCCCGCCCACCTTGAGAATGATCTGGGCCGTCGTCGCAAACTGCACGTCCGTCATGGAAATCGGAAACGTCGATTTGCCCGTCTTGACGTTGTCGAGGATTACGAACTTGGTAAACGGGCCGATCCGGAGCTCGAGGTTGGCTCGCGCGGGCGGGCCGCTGTTCTCAATCACGACTTCGACAAGCTGAAAGAGGTTGTCTCCCTTGCGCGTGAACAGGAGACTGGGCTTGACCGAAGCCACTTTCATGGTCGTCCCGCCGCTGTTGGGGTCCTTGCCAGTCTGAGCCCCGGCGGGACTGGCCGCCAGAAGCGCGACAAGAAGGACGATGCCTGAGAGTACTCCGAATGGATGACGTTTGGCGCAGGTCATGAGATGGTTGCGATTCACAACTTGTCCTTTCTGCAGGATGGAGGTGCACTCCACGAAACCCTATTAGTCAGATATATTACCATCGACGGTGCGAATTAGCAACTTTTCGTTCTTTCCCTGGCCCTCCGGCGGGCCGCCGCGTAAAATGCGACGCAGGCACGGTGCCGCGTTCAACCGGTATTGCCTTGGAGAGAGCAGATGAAACTCGGGAAGGTGACCTGCATCTTGCTGGCCGGCTGGCTGGCCGTGGATTGTCCGGCCTCGGTGCGAACGGGGCTGGATAATATCGGCGCACACAAGGACCTGTTCAAGGGCAAGCGCATCGGTATCATTGCCAATCAGACGTCCTATAACAGCGAGGGCAAGTACATTGTCGATGTCTTCCGGGAGATGGACTCTGTTCGTGTGGTCGCCCTGTTCAGTCCGGAGCACGGCCTGCGCGGCTCGGAAGAGGCAGGCCGAAAGATCAGCGACCAGAACGATCCCGTCACCGGCCTGCCCGTCCACAGCCTGTTCGGCGAGACGATGAAACCCACGCCGGCGATGCTGGCCGACGTGGATATCCTCGTCTTCGACATTCAGGACGTCGGGGCGCGATTCTACACGTACCTTTACACGATGTCCCTGTCGATGGAGGCCGCCGCCGAGGCCGGCAAGCGCTTCGTCGTCCTGGACCGCCCCAATCCGATCAACGGCCTGCAGGTTGAGGGCAAGGTCCTTGAGCCGTCGTGCGCCAGCTTCGTAGGCCTCTACCCCGTCCCCGTGCGCTACGGCATGACGGTCGGCGAGTTCGCGCGGATGGTCAACAGCGAAGGCTGGCTGGCAAATCACGTCAAGACCGACCTCACAGTCGTACCGCTCACCGGCTGGCAGCGCCGCATGTGGTTCGACCAGACGGGCCTGCGCTTCATCAAACCGTCGCCGAACATGACCGACATCGAGACCGCCGCCATCTACCCGGGCCTGTGCCTGCTCGAAGGGACCGACGTCTCCGAGGGCCGGGGCACGCCCAAACCCTTCCGCCAGTTTGGCGCCCCGTGGATGGACCCGAACGCCCTCGCCGCCCGCCTGAACAGCCTCAAACTCCCCGGCCTGCGCTTCGGCCCGACCTCCTTTACCCCCGCCAGCTCCAAATATCGCGACCACCTCTGTCGCGGTGTCGAGATCGTCATCACCGACCGAACCCGCCTCGAACCCTTCCGCACCGGCGTCCTGATCGTCAACGAGCTTTACCGCATGTACCCCGATAAAGTCGCATGGCACGTCGCCCACTTCGACCGCCTCTGCGGCACCTCCACTATCCGCGAAGCCATCACCGCGCAGAAACCCCTGGACCCCCTGCAAGCCGCCTGGCCCACCGAATGCAAAGCCTTCGAGCCGACACGACGGAAGTACCTGCTCTATTCCGAGTGAGCCTTGCGAGAGGATAGCTGTTGCGGTCACCACAGGTCGGGATAAAATGAGTGAGGATTCCATAAGTGTCGGGAACTGCGGAGAAAAAGATGCGTTCGCGTATTCCCTGGCTTGTGACCCTCGGCGTTGTTTTGCTGCTTATCACATTGGTGTATCGCGGCGTTCAGCTTCGCGTGCCTCCTGATCTGAGCGGCTGTACCCGCATCGAGATCACATATACGCCCTACATGCTACGATACCTCTTTTCCAACGGAACAGAGCGTTCATTGCTTAGCTCCACCGAGATACAGTACCTCCAGTCTCGGGAACGGCAAGTAGTAGAGGATCAAGAACGTGTCAAGGCTCTTGCGGAGGGCTTGAGGTTAGGAAGCTATGAGAGGCACCCCGACTCTCGACTCGCATCTTGGTCGCGTGCGGATGTCGTCTGCTACTGCAATGGCGAGCGCCTCGTGTCTTTCACCCTGTTCAGGGACTGGTTGGAGACCGATAGACACAGATGGTTCAAGTATCCGCCAGGTTCGCTGAACATGACTTTTGTCCCGGCACCCGTGGAACGCTCGTTCCAACTGCGAGGAGCATGTGCGTTCAATCTCCGCACATTTCACGACGCGGGCGACTTATTTAGCGCTGCTGCCGTGGCATACTCCTCACCTAACCAATGGTGCGACATCGCTCTACAAGCCCTTGTAAGCGACCATTTCATGGTGGACGGCGTGAGGAAACCTCGCTACAGCAAGGAGCGTGCATTGGCGTTCTTTACGTGCGCGAGTGCCCGTGAGTCGGAAGATGCGCAAGAGACGCACGGCCCATCGAATGAGCCCAACGTGCCAAACCAAGCAGCACCGTTGCCGCGATCTCACTACGCCATGAATCCTGCTTGCGGCCCGAAGTCCCCTCGCGATGTGGTCCTGCTGTTCGAGAGCAAACCCGGCTGGAATCAATATGGCGGACCCGAGCTGTTCACCTTCGACAACCACGATCCGAAGGGCGGCTGCGTCCTGCTAAACGACGGCACGGTGAAGTTCATCCGTACCGAAGAGGAATTGAAGCAGCTTCGCTGGAAATAGTGGGAAAACCTCGTCCTGAATCGAAGGTAAGAATCCGGTTCCGGAAGACCGCTCAAGTACGCAGCCCAGCTCCTTCACTCTGCTTCGCAGCGCTCAGGAGGACATGCCATGCACGAGAGTTAATCACCATGCGTATCCGAGGCAATCGTCGCCGGGCGGGGTGGGAAGACGATTTCGGCGAGTTTTTGGCGGAGGGGTTTGGACGTGCCTTTGTCGCGGGGGTGGACGCTGTTGGTCAGGAGGATGAGGTACGTGCCGGTGTCGGGGTCGCAGACGA
>Ga0315291_10008351_pt1 | contig 12729 bp, 16 predicted proteins | sample YL17G12_20_MG_FD_203070 | JGI IMG/M metagenome (GOLD analysis project Ga0315291, IMG submission 203070) | Sediment microbial communities from Yellowstone Lake, YNP, Wyoming, USA - YL17G12_20 | ecosystem: Environmental > Aquatic > Freshwater > Lake > Sediment | place: USA: Wyoming | collected... | reverse complement strand
CCCATTGTTCCAATTGCCACCACGTAGCACCGCTACAGCTAATCACAACTCAACCCATTCCTTGTGAAGGAATATTATTATACTTCTTGTACCAACCTCCTAGCATTTTGCCTATTTCATCAATTAATTTTGAGCCATATTCATATTGGTCAAAACTAATAAACTGTAAATCTTTTGAAAGCCTGAAAAATATTCTTAATTTGTCAAGTTCAATTATTGCTTTTTGTAAAGACTGTTTTTTATCAAAATCATTGTTTGATTGTATAATGCTTTCTAAAAAATTTAATGAAGTATTTTCTATTTTTTGTGCCATTGTGTATTTTTCTGATTTAGGAAATTTATTAAGCAGGGTATGTACCCATTTGATGAATTCATAGGTCTTATGGAATATTTTCATATCTTCTATCATTTTCCTTCTCCTCTTTTTTATCTTTCATTTTTTGTTGTTCTCTCCATATTTTTTTCGCACCTGCCTTCGGCAGTCCACCTCCACTAGATTTCCAGATTCCAAAATCCAGATTAACTGCAACAGCGAAAGCCAATACCGTTGTCCGTATCCGTAGGGGCAGCGTACAAATAGCCACAAAAGGGACCCGCAAGGGCCCCATGGCTCCAACGGCCACCACGTCGCACCGCATAATCTGACCTTGAATTATCTAAAAAATACATTCCATCATCTCCAAATACTGCGGTTTGTGCATCTGTTATATTTAGGAAAGTTGTTCCATTCCAATAACAATATCCAGAAGTTCCTACTGGTTCACAAGGTTTAGTATATTCAATTGTTTCATTTGTCCATTCCCAAACATTTCCAGTCAAGTCATAAACTCCTTCTGATGATGTACAATTTGCCATTGCACCCCCATAACATGCATCTCCTCCATTTGGACCTAAATTTAGTCCTAAAATGCAATTTGATGAAACTGTACAATTACTTATTGTGGCTGGAAGATTGTAATAATTTCCTTTATAATTTGCAGAAGCCAACCATTCTTCATCTGTACATAAATGCTTACCTGCGCTTGAACAGGCTGTTCTTGCCTGATTTGCTGAAATATAAACCCAAGGATACTTTCCAGACATTGAACCTGCATAACCTCCTGCTGCTAACAATGAAGTTGTTGATGCTGCAACCCAACCATTATCATCTGAACTATCATTCCAAGAACCATCAGCATTTAATGCAACTGCTTCATACTGGTCAATACAAAAACCTCTTAGTTTATTTATATAAGACATATTTGCTGGACATTGAATTCTCTGGTATGTCCAACTTAAATTATTCAGAGAAACATTAGAACCTGTATTAAAAATCTGGCTCGTGTAAGTTCCATTATTATAAGTAAGATTAAGCTGAACAACGCCTGAACCAACACTCGCATTATAAAGAGTATTATTATAAGTCCCTAAATTAAAATCAGATTGACTTGAATACATATAAAATGATGCAGAGACTAAAGTTATCAATATAATTAGAAACAAACTTATTCCAAACACCTTTGTTTTTATTAAATTATTCATATTTACACTTCTTTTTCATCGTCAAACCAGACAATGAAAACTTTTTTATTTGAATTTTATTTTTCATTTTATCTCTTCAAGGTATAAACCTTAGCCATCCCTATTTTTTTAATTGAAACTTTATTTCCACCTTCTAAATTAGCAAGTGCAGTTCGAACAGCAGATCTGCTTAAATTTGTTTTATTAACAATATCAGTAATTGTAAGTCCTCCGAAATTATTTTTCAAAATAGAAACAATCTTGTTCAAATGTTTATCACCAATTTTATTCATATTATTATCACCAATTTTATTCATATTATTATCACCAATTTTGTTCCTAACTCTGTAAACAACAATATCATAGCAAATATATAATTTGCCGTTCAAAACTAAACTTCTTTAGAAAGTTTAATTTAATGTTTAACCGGTAAATAATTAAACTTCATTATCCTCAATAATTTAGTATTGAAACCCAATATTAAGAGGTGATTAAATGTGGCTCACAAAACATGAAAAAGAAGTTCTAAAACTTCTTTTAGATGATGGAAAGTTATCAGATACTTCCATGGCTGAAAAATTAAAGATTTCTACCCAAGCCATCGGAAGAATCAGAAAAAGATTAGAAGAAGATGTAATTAAAAAATATTCTGTTGAATTAGATTCAAAGATGCTGGGATTAAATCTAATTGCAATAATTAAGTTTAATCTTGTTAATTGTGAATCTAAAATTATTAAAGAAATTGAGGAGGAAATTAAAGTACTACCCAGAGTTTTCTTTTTTTTAAAAACAATGAGTGGAGATAATGGATACATACTTGTATCGGGATATAAAACTATGGAGGAATTAGAAAAAACATTAGAGGAAAAGAAAAATTCAAAGAATTTAAATAATTTTTGTGTTGTAAAAGAAGTAATTACATTGCCTTCAACAAATGTATTTAAACGCTCTAGCGTAGGGCTCTATAAAGATCTTATCGACTCCTGCGGAGTAAAGCATGCTGAAATGGGGGGGGGAATTCTGATGGTTATGCAAATAATCATTGAAGTTAATGAGGAAAGATTTAGGCCTTTTCTGGAGATACTGGGTTCTTAGGGAAGATTTGTTGATTTTTTTGACAGAGACAATAATCCTCTCGTAAGAGATACTAATTTTATTAGGAGTTACTTCTTTTGGTAAATCAAAAGGATAGATTTATATACATATTATATTTCACCTATTTAGGTGAATTAAGTTATGAACAAAATAGACACAATCCTAAGGGAAGCAAAGGGTAAAATCCTCACAAGAAAAGATTTTGATAGCTTGGCAACTAAATATAAATTTGATAAAGATATTTTAAGAAGAGTTATGTTAAACAAAGGATATCTAATAACAATTTTTAGAGGAGTTTATTATTTAAAAGGCTATGAAGAAAAAAAAATAAATTCTTTAAAATATTCTGCCTATGAACTTCTTTCTCTTGGTCTAGAAAAGAAAAATGTTAAATGGTATTTTGGTTTGAATACTGCTTTAAAGTTTCTTGGTTTAACTCATGAAGTTTTTCCTATCAATATTGTGATAAACGATAAGTTCAATAGAACAAAGCCCATGAAGATAGCTGGCTCAAGTTTCTTTTTTATTAAATTAAAGCCTTCTTTATTTTTTGATATAAAGAAAGAAAAAACAGAAAACAATATCTTTCTTTATTTTAGTGGTTTAGAAAAAACTCTCTTAGATATGATTTATCTAAAGAAAGAAGTGAACATAAAGGAATATCAATTTGATAAGTCGCTTTTTCTTAAGGAATCAAATAAATACAATCGAATAGTAAAAAATAAAATAAAGGAGATGCTATAATGGAAATAGATAAAGACAAGCTAAAGAACTTTTTGACTTCTATAAAAAATAAAACAAATATAACTGCAACAGAACTTATTGAGAAGGATTTTTACCTTAATATTCTGCTTTCAAAACTTAATTTTGAAGAATATGTATTCAAGGGAGGAACTTGCCTAGCTAAAGCATACCTTGATTATTTTAGATTTTCAGAAGACCTTGATTTTACATTTATTAATCAGAAACTTTGGGAAGGAAAATCAACAAAAAGCATAAAGAAAGTTTGCAAGGAAAAAATAGATGCTTTTGGAGAACAACTTAAAAAAGTAGGATTTGACTTTAAATTTGATAAATCTGATAGAAATTTTGTTGAAATTGGCAACAACAATAAACTTGTAACTTTCAAAGTTTATTATGATTCTGTTTTAACAGGTAAACCTTCTTTTATTAAAATTCAGATTAACTTCTTAGAAAAGATAATATTTACCCCACAAACAAGAGAACTAAATCCCTTAATCAAACTTAACCAATTCACAAAAGAAGATCAAATTTACTTTAAAGAATTTCTTGATTTTTATAAAACAATAACGATGAAAGTTTATGACCTTAAAGAAATAGTAACTGAAAAATTTCGTTCAATATTAACAAGAAAAGCCATTAAGTCAAGAGATGCTATTGATCTTCTTTTTATTTATCAAAAGTTTAAGATAAAACCCCAAAACCTTTTGAAAGAAACAAAAGAGAAATTATTGTATTCAATAAACAGCTATGAAAAATATAAAGATAATCTTATTTTAGCAAGAGATAAACTTCAAATCCTCGAATTCCAGTATAGTGAAGTTCGTCCACTTGTAATAAAGCCATTCAATAAAGATGATTTTGATAAGTATGTCGAAGAGCTTAAGCCTTTGTGGAGATATAAAATTGAATCTGATGGAAAGAAAGATGGAGAATCTGGCTGCAAGCTCAGAGTATGGGATTCCCGAGGAAGATCTTCGAATTGGATGCAATCAGTTCCTGATTTTTTACCTAGCGCAGTTGAAGCTAACGCAAGAGGAGGTTCTTTTTTTGACATGGAAGGAACAACTGTTTATTATAATCTAAAAAAAGATTCTGTTGATCCAAAATTCCTATTGACTCCCGAGGCAAGGAAGTTTGTGGTAGATAGTATTGAAAATAAATGAACCAGCAAGTATTTCGTAAAATAAATCGTGGTTAAAAATAGCTAAAATTGAACTCTGCGAAGGGAAGCAGTTAAGTTTTTCTGCTCTAATACTTAATGACTTTTGAAATTTTGATTTAACAGGATTAACTTCTTCTTTAACGTAACTTCCTTTAACTTTCCAGCCAACCCTTTCTAAAACTGGATCAATTAGTTTTATCCTTGTATCTGCTTCATTAAGTACCATATGAACTCCAAGATATCCCTTTTTAAAAGTCTTTGTAACCTATCTTACACCCTTATAAAAATCTAAAATTCAATTCCATTCTTGCTAATTTTTACATTACTGGATATTCTAACATTCTTTCCTTCTTTGGTTTTTGTAATTAGCCCATAGTTTTCTAAAATTTTAATATAATCCGAGCATCTTGTATAAGCTAATTTAAGTATAGAACTCAATTCAGTTACAGATAATTGCTTCTCCTGAGTTAATTCAAGAATCTTGAATCTTGGACCATTTGACATGACTCTAATCTTATCATAAATCCCTACTTCCTTAACTTGTACTGCTGTTACCATACCCCATTTTTAGGGTAATATTTATATATTAAGATAGTACACTGATTATGGTGTAATGATAACAATAGACTAATTGAAAAATGAAAAATAATCTCCCTGAAGAAAAAACAATGAAATGGTATTTTAGATTAATTTTAATTGTATTATTTCTAATAGGATTTACGTGGTTACTCCCTTTCTTTTTTAGTATACTTGATAAACTTCCTGATTCTTATGCTCTTGGAATTATTGCCGTCTTGATTATTGTCTTTGTGTATTGTTTTATTCCTTATAAAATTTGGAAATTGAAAAAATGAGTTCATCTCTCCTTTACACTAGGGGAATACCCATACTTATAGGATTTATAATTTCAATTTTTCTATACTTACTTTCACAGTGGCTTTCAAAAAAAAGCAATAGGAAAAAATAATGAAAAAGACATTAACTTTGGATGAAAAAAATATTCTAAAATACTTTGGAATCGATCTTAATGAGTTTTATAAATCTTCAGCTAAAGAGCAAAAAACAATCATTTCTATTCTGAATAAATTTTATTCTTACCATCTCCTTTCTGAAGAAATTAAGAAAGATAGAAATAATTCTTGGAATTCTTTAGAAATAAGGCAAGGGTTAAAATATTTACGAGAGACTAAAAGAGAAATAGAATCTGAACTTAGAAAAATTAAATTAAAAAACAGTAATGAGTATAAAGAGCTTAACAAATTAAATACGCAAGTACTTTCTGAAATTGAAGAACTGAATGACCTATATAAAGAAGCTATATCTCCTAATCAAAATACTTCATCTCCTGAGCCAGAATCAAATTCAGATAAAATAAAACAAGAAGGCATTTTAACAAACTTTATAGATGGTTTAAAAGAAGGGACAAAATGGGGGTTAATTATCTTAGGACTAATCTTTCTAGGATTATGTATTGGAGTTTTTGTTGCAATTTCACAGTATAGTGATTCACAGCAAGTTAGTAATACAGCAATAACCACTCCTGAAAAAGTTTACAATTCTTCAAGTAATGAGAATAATAATCTTGAGAGCTATAAAGATAGTTCAATTATAACTCATAATAATTTTAATCAAGAAATCTTTAATAATATTCAAGTGAAAGGTGAGGAAACATCAAAAACATATAATAGATGTACTTCTTTAATTAAAGATAAATATTCAAAAATAAATTTAGTTCGTGATCAATCCACATTATACCAATTTGATGGAGATGTTAGAGATTGCATTAATGAATATTTAATCAAAGCAAAAGAGTTTATTCAAATAATTCAAGATAATCCTGGACAAATTACTCATAATTCTGTTACAAGTATCCAAAACCAATTAATTTCAAACTCAAATGATCTTAAGAAAATTTCACAACAATATTCTTCAGTCAGTTCTCAGAGACATTACTATATTCATGGAGTTTATCAAACAAATTCGCTCATCCAACTAGCTGAGATAATTGGGGAAACAAGCGGAGCTGTTGCATCTAGTAGTCCAATAGACGCAATTAATTCATTGCAAGAACTTAGTGACTGGGTGCATGATAATGGTGGAGTAATTGACACTGGATGGAATCAATAAAAACTTTTCCGAAGAAAGATTGTTTAAAAAAAAGTAAATTTAATCTTTTAATCTCATTTAATCCCTAGTCTAAATCAACACCATTTAACGCATATTCTGAGTAAATCTTCAGTAATTTGGTATAAAATCTCACTATCTATCCACGTGTCCTATCAAATCTTATCGTTTAATCTTTTAATCCCTAGACAACTGATAAATTTTCATGTTCTTCTAGTCTTTTCTGCACGTCCTTGTATATCTTAAAGGGTTTATCTGATGATGCATTATGTTTCATATGATGCAGTGTACCCTTCGAGAAACCTAACTTTTTCCATTTTGAATAAGAAATGTCTATTATTTTCTTTCTCAATTCTTCAGTATCTACACGATTTAGTTCAATCTTTGGCGTATTAAAGTGAATACTACTCTTCTTATCAGCTAGAAAATGTGCTAATTCACGTGTTTTAGTCATAAGAACATAGTGCCAACTGTACTGCATGCTCTGATAGTTAATCTTTTTATTAATCCCAATATTAATCTCATTCACGACCTTTTTAGCCCCTGATGGTCTCAATCTTAAGTTATAATTCTCTGTTCTGATGAAGTCTTTTTTATCCATTAATCCTTTCTCAATTATTGAAATAATCGCAAGATCTATCAAAAATCTAAATGGCTCTTGTAAATCGTAGGCTAAACTACTTTTTCCCATTTTCATTTCGTGCAAGAAACCCACATGAGGATCTAAACCAGCTGCATGAATAGCCTTTAAACATTCAGCCTCTAATAATGCATATCCATAATTTAACATACAGTTAACAACATCTCCAGCTCCAAAAGGTGTATCCGCATATTGACGTGTTATAAATTCATATTTATCTGGAATGATGCTTATGACTTGTTTCCAATACTGTCCAGCAACCCGAGCTTCTGCCCTAATAATTTCTGCAATAGTAGTTGCATCTTTAAGTCTTTCTTCTTCTGATGAAAAATCATACTCTATTTCAGGATATCTGGTCTTTAACCATTCTAAAAGTGTCTTTGATCTTTCAACTTTAGCTTGAATAATCTTTCGAGCAATACTTATTCGTAATTTTTCATCTTTGTAAGCTTCATACTGAGCAAACTTCGTTTTAACCTGAACACTTTCAGCTGGAAGCATTGTAGTAAGTAATTTTCCATTCCAGTTCAATATTGTAACCTGCACATTATGTTTTATGAGCCACCTAATAGCATCAATACTTATATTCCCATCTTGTCCATAAATTATAATACTATCAAACTCCATTCGTTTAGGAGCAAACACATATTCTAGGGGTTCATCCTCTACTGAAAATCTTCCATCTTTAATATATAATTTAGAACCATGTACCCTCATACTAATTCCATGTCCATTCAATAATAACATTTTCATTTTTTCACCTTCTTTTTCATAACCATTCTGAAAATCTTCTCAATATTTCCCTGAGCGGTAAAACCTTGGAAAAGAGACTTCTCCAATTCAATCCACCATTTGTTATACTCTTCTTTGTAAATTTTTTGTTCCTTATTAGTCCAGAACTTATTTTCATTAATTGCTATCGTCAAAAATAAATAATATAAGTCCTTACTATAGGCATCGGACAGATTGATTCCATCGGACTTCAGTCCCTCATAAAAAGAATATAAGTCCTTGTAAGAGATTTCATAGAAAGCTTCTTGCATTATCTTTAGAAATTTTTTAAACATGAGATATTCTCTTAATATGTGGACAGATCCAAAAACAAAATTCTGATTATTTTCAGTAGCTGACTTTATAATTAAATCTTTAGAAAAGAAAGATTCTAAAAATGCTTTCCCCCTTCTGTCTTCATTATAAAATCCTTTAGAACTAAGAAATTCATATAGGGGATTTAATGATGTTGTATACCCCGGAGTATCTTGAGGAAAAGTGCTACCCTGCCTAGTTACTAAGGACTGATGATCTTTAATATGATAAAGCCAACCAATTTCTACAAAGGCATTAGTATAAGCACCAATTATTGGTCTAAGTTTAGTTTTGTGAGGTCTTTTCTTTTTAGAAGGATATATCTTCTCACTAACTTTTGCCTGAGTATTAAAATTTAAGAATGATGAATAAATTAAATTCGCTCTTTCATTGTTTAATAATTCAAAGCCCCTCTTATCCTTATTTAATAATTTGTATTTCTTTATAATATTTCTTGTTTGTTCTTGTGCACTCATGTTCTTGAACCTCTATGGGTCTACTATTATAGTAGTATCTACTTATATATAAACTTTTCTAAGATAAAATATGAAACAAGTCAAGAACATATTCCAAGAACTAAAAGGTAAACGAGTCAAGGTAATTATTAAAGATATAGACAAGATTCATTTTATTAGAGGTGTTTTATCTGAGGCTAATAAAGATTTTATTTTAATCAAGGGAGATTTTAGTGAGCAAATTGTTCTTATTTCAACTATCCTAAAAATTACGCATAATTTAGAAGGTGAGCAAAATGTCAACTAGATTCTCTTCGGTATATCCGACTTTTAGTTCATGGTTACATGCTAAAAAAAGAACTTCTAGATATTCTAAGGCTATCCTCACTAGGCACAATTTTTATCGAGATCTATCTCTGAATAATCTTATTAAACTTAAAATAACAGACATTAATTTATCTAAAAAAGCCTATCGTTTTTTGTCTGAAGGAGAGAAGACATTAAGAGAGAAAGCAATTGATGTTCTTAATTTATTAAAAGAGGGATATTCTTTCAGAAAAAGTATAAAAAAGAATGATATAAGTCCAAAAGATGCATGGAAACATTTAGGGAGGGCAATTTTCAAGAGGTTTGGAAGAATTTTTCCAAAAAAATATGATTTTATTGAACGTCCTATGTTCATATATGAAAAAGGTCAAATAAGAAATATTACTGTAAGGGGTTCAAAAGATGCATCTCTTATTGGAGAATATTTCGAAGCTGTAAGAGTAGCTATGGACACAGGTAAAGCTCATTATCTAAAAAAATTTAGACATCTGAAAATTATTGATGCTGATGGAAAAGTACGGACATTCGAAACAAATTTGAATAAAATTTATGAAATCAGAGAACAAATAGAACATCCAGAGATCAAAGAAGATGTTTATCATTGGGAGAATGCCTCAATATGAAAAAATGTTTTTATTGTAATGCTCCAGCATCCGAAATAATAAAACTAGAACAACATCATATTTTTGGAAACATTAATTCTGATTTGGGAGTTGATGCTTGTTTAAACTGCCATGCTTATATCACCAAGGGGCAACAAAAAGGAATACCTAAATATGCTAGAGAAAAAAATTCAAGACCCATAGTAAATGCATTACAGGGAATTCATTCTTATATTCTTCATCAGCAACTTTGTTTAGGAGAACTTGATCGCGTTGTAATTAATGCTTTAAAAGAGGAGGCTAAGGATGGCAACAGTGTATACAAGGACATTTATGAGGAAAAAGAGGGAAAAAGATGATGAGGCTAAAGGAGAATCTCACAAAAGTTTTCATATTATAAATGGAAATGACGATTTATTATTCATCTTCGATTTAGAAACAACTATCGATTTATTACAAAATTGTAAGGTCGGATTTTATATGGTTGTAAATTTTAAAACAAAAAAGATTATTGATGCCAGTTATTTTTATAGGGATAAATTTAACTCTAAAGAAGAAATTAAAATCTTAAAGAAATTTTGTGAAGATGGAACTACAAAATTGTATACACTTGATGAATTCATTAAAAGATTCTTTAAATGGGTTTTATTTGAAAGAGCCACTTGTTTAGGATTTAATATATTATTTGATAGTGCTAGAATCTCTAAAAAACATACAGATACGCAAGGTAAAAGATTTCATAATGGATTTTCTTTAGTGTTTGTTAATAACAAAGCATATCCTCGAGTTAAAATAGCTTCGAGGGGGAGTAAATATTCGTTTATAGAATTTTCAAGTTGTCCTTTTAATAAACGAAACAACTTTTATCCAGGAAGGTTTATTGATCTTCATACTCTAGCTTTAGCGTTATCTGGAGAAAAGAGTATAAATTTAAAATATGCTGGCAAGTTATTTGAAGCTAAAGACATAAAAGAAGATTCACCAGAACATGGAAAGATAACTCCTGAATATCTAAGATATTTAGCTAGAGATGTTTTATGTACCTATTCTTTATACGAGGCTTTAATCAAAAATTTAAGTAAATACGGAAAAGATTTTGATCCGACTAAAATTTATACTTCAGCTTCTTTAGGAAAAGCTATCTTGAAAAAAATAGGATTTAAATCATTTTTTGAACAAAATGCTGGCTTTCCAGATTGGATGTTAGGATATATTATGGAAGCCTTTTATGGTGGGCTGGCAGTTGTTTATCGTAGGCAATTATCTAAAAAGTATTCTTTACTAGATGTTACGTCTATGTATCCTTTAGTAAATATTTTGACAAAAATGCAAGATTTTATTTTAGCTGAAAAAATTGAATATATGGAGTGTACCGAAGAAATCCAAAAATTTCTAACTGAAATTGAACTTGAAGATCTTCAAGATCCTAAAATATACGAAAAACTTTCTTGTATTTGTATTATACAATCAGATGTTGATGAATTACCACAAAGAATGAGATTTAATCCTAAAAGTTTAGATACAAATATAGCAGTATGTAAATCCCATTCAACAATAGATCAGATTTATGCTCTACCTGATTTAATAAGAACTAAAATTAGCACAGGTAAGACTCCGATTATAAAAAAAGCTTATCGCTTTATACCTAACGGAATACAAAAAAATCTAAATAAGATAAATGTCTTAGGAAGAGATCTTGATGTTAAAAAACAAAATATTTTTCTTGAATTTGTTAATGAGATACAAAAACTAAAACAAAAGATGAAAGGATATAACTCCGATAGTATGGAGTATAAAATATTAAAAAGTGAGTCAACTTCCCTAAAACTAATAACCAACTCCACAGGTTATGGAGTTTATATGGAAACAAATGGAGAACCCCTAACTAAAAAACAAAAAGATTCCGGAGGAATTCCGTTAGAGGTGTATGGTTTAGAAAGTTTTGAATCCAAAGGTCGTTATGAGAACCCCGGAGAATTCTTTAATCCCATACTTGCGACTATAATAACTAGCACATCAAGGTTATTACTGGGGATTATGGAGCAATTAGTAAAAGAAGAGAAGGAACGCCCCGGATTTTGTGATACTGACAGCCTAGCTGTTCCAGAACGCTTAGTTAAAAAGATTCAAGATTTCTTTAGACCACTTAACCCATATATCGAAGGCGTTGAATTAATTAAAGAAGAAATTCATGATGCATGGTTTTTAGGAATTTCATCAAAAAGATATTGCTTTTATGAATTTAAAGAAAATGGAGATATTAACATTATAAAATTTTCCGGACATGGATTAGGGCAGTATATGGATCCTATCGGAAAGAAAGATGATTGGTATAAAACTGTCTGGCAATTGGGAATTAGAATATTTCATTTTGGAGAAAAGAAAGAAATTATAAATAAAGAATTTGGGGATATACCGGCTCTGTCCAGATTATCTGTAACCAATAAATCAACTTATCAAATAGTTAGGAATTTACATGAGGGAGAGAACTATGATGAACAGTTTAAACCCGGTGGATTCTGCTGTAAGGGTTTGGGAAATAAGGTAGATCCTAAAACTGGTAAATTAATTAGACCTATTGCTCCATTTAATACAGATTTAAGAAAAATATTAAGGAGTGAATTTATAGATGCCGAGACTGGAGAAAAACATTTGCCAGATAGGTCCTGTTGGAGACCTTTGGCTAGTGTAATAAGACATTACTTGGAAAATAAAGAACATAAATTAGAGGGAGATACTGGTGATTTGCAAATGAAAACGGTTTATATTACAGATAAGAAAAAGATTGGGAAAGAAGTCAACGTTACTAATCCTATGGATCCTCCAGATGTTTACGAGAATATTGAAAAAGACAAGCCATTTATTAGAAATAATAAAGTAAAGGATGTTATGAAAAAATATGGTGTTTGTAAAAGGACGGTTCTTAGATGGAGAAAAGACGCTCAAATAAAGGAGTTATAAATAGGTGACATTTCTGACCTCTATCTACATCGC
>Ga0315291_10008350_pt1 | contig 12731 bp, 13 predicted proteins | sample YL17G12_20_MG_FD_203070 | JGI IMG/M metagenome (GOLD analysis project Ga0315291, IMG submission 203070) | Sediment microbial communities from Yellowstone Lake, YNP, Wyoming, USA - YL17G12_20 | ecosystem: Environmental > Aquatic > Freshwater > Lake > Sediment | place: USA: Wyoming | collected... | reverse complement strand
TCCTGTACATCAGAATTTTTTGGAATTGAGGTTGCTTCTGTAGGGCCATCAACTAATAATCTAAAGGAATTGTCTCCGGTATCAGGTAAATTTACAGGTTATTCTCGTGCAGAATATTTTCCGGGTGGTAAAAAAATAAGTATTAAGGTTTTTGCTGATGAAAAAACAAATAAAATAATTGCCGCGCAAGCAGCCGGAGATAAAGCATCAAAAAGAATAAACACATTTGCGTGTGCAATACTATCAGGTATGGACATTGAGACATTCAGAAAACTTGAAACAACATATTCACCTCCAATTGCCCCTACTCTTGATGTAGAGACTCTTGTCTGTGATATAGTTTCTATGAAGATTAATCGTAGAAGATAAAAAATGAAGATTTTGCATGTTGCTGATACTCATCTAGGCTATTCTGCCTATCGTAAAACAACAGAGGAAGGGATAAACCAACGTGAAATAGATGTTTACAATGCATTCAAAGATTTTATTGACTATGCATTGGAAACAAAACCTGATCTTATAATCCATGCAGGTGATTTATTTGACTCTGTAAGACCAAACAACAGAGCCATAACATTTGCAATAAAACAGATACTAAGGCTTTCAAAACAAAAAATACCATTTTTGGTAATAGCAGGCAACCATGAACATCCTAAATTAAAAGAAACAGGACATATTTTTAGTGTGTTTGATCACATAGAACATGTTTATCCTATTTATAATGCTGAATATGAGACAAGATCGTTTGATTTTAATGACAAAAAAATTTCTATTCAAATGTTACCTCAATGTGAAAATAAAATAGAGTTCAATAACAAAATAAAAAAAATTAAGTCGGATACTTCAGCGGATTACAATATTTTTGTATCACATGGTGCTGTTGCAGGTATAAAAGTATTCAGTATGAACGAGTTTAATGAACTAATGATACCTGTAAAGGTTCTAAGTCAAAATTTTGATTATATCGCTCTCGGTCATTACCATACATATACTAAACTTGCCGACAACACATTCTATTCTGGCTCAACCGAACGTTTTACATTCACAGATGCAAATGATAAAAAAGGATTCATAGAACTGGAATTAATTAACGGAAAAATAAAACAAGATTTTATCGAGTTGAAAATTAGACCAATGATAGACTTACAACCTATTGAATGCTCTAATCTAAAATTAGATGAAATAATGAGAAAAATAAAAGACATGATAAAAAAAATAGATCCAAAAGATAAAACATTTAGAATCACACTCGAAGAAATCCCTGTTCATATATGCAGAGGACTTGATTTTCGGGAAATTAAAAAATTAAGCAATGAAGCAATTCATTATGAAATTAAAACAAATGTTGACAAAGAAGGAACACTTAGAATCACAAGTACTTCTAAAATAGATTCTTTAACCAAAGAATACAAACAATTTATTGAAAATCAAGACTTGAAAGAAAAAGAAACTCTTTTAAAATTGGGATTAAACTACATCGAATTAATTGAATCTAGAAACGAGGATAAATGATATTAAAATCTTTGACTTTAAAAAACTATAGAAAATTCAAAGATATAACAATAGAGTTTCCAGATGGTGTAACAGGTATAGTTGGATTAAATGGTGTTGGCAAATCAACTATCTTTGAGGCTATTGCTTGGGCAATATACGGTCCTGTTGCTGCAAGAACTTCTGCTGATCAGATAAAACGTGAAGGTGTAGTAAATACGGATTCTTGTAGAGCAGAGCTAGAGTTTATTTTTGAAGGGGATAATTATAGAATAGTTAGAGAAATGACTGGTAAAAACCTAAGTGCTTCTGCAACCGCAACTATAAATGGTAAAATAGCAGCAACTGGTGCTGAGATTGTTAGTAACTACCTTCAAGATAGACTTGGTATGGATTTTAAATCATTTTTTACATCAATTTTTGCTAAACAAAAAGAGCTTAACGCGCTTTCTTCAATGGTAGCTAGTGAAAGAAGACCTCTTATTTTAAAAATGCTTGGAATTGATTCACTTGATGATATTATAAAAGAGATAAAATCAGATAAGAAAGAAAAAGACACAATAATTGAAAGATTAAGTCATCATCTTATTGATGAAGATGGAAAGGACAAAATAAATATTCACAAGGATGAAATAGAAAAATTAGAAAAAAAAGAAGATGAAAACAAACAATCAACAAAAACAATAATAAAAAAAATCGAATTTTTGAAAAAAGAAATAGAAAAACTTTTAGAAGATTTTAAGAAAAATAAAGATGAATATGAAAAAATAAAAGAAAAAAAAGAAAAGTTATCAGAGAAAAAAATCCATTTCGAAGAAAAAGAAATGATCGGTAAAGAAATCAAGAATATATCTTCTAAAATAACAGAACGACAAAAAAATATAGAACAACAAAACAAGAGTCTAGAAACCTTTAAGGATCTTGAGAAAAATATCGGAATATCTAAAAAAAGATTAGATGAATTAGATTCAAAAATAGAAGAATTTGTTAAAAAAATCGAACAGAAAAAAACACTTATCGAAAGAACCAAACAAGAAATAAAGGAAATTGGTTATAAAAAAGAAAAAATTATTAAAATTGGTCCAAAAGCAAAATGTCCAACCTGTGAAAGGGTTCTTTCTGATCAATATGAAACTCTTTTAAAAAAATTTAAAGAAGAGATGATAAAAAAAGAAAATGAAATCTCGTCTTATTCAAAGGAAATTAAATCAGTCGAAGAAGAAAAAGAAAAATTCTTGCGAGAAAAACAAGCTTTTGAAAAAAAGAAAAACTATCTTGAAATTCAATTTAGAGAAAAAGAAAAAATTCAAACAACAATTAACAACATTCTAAAAGAGCTGGATGCAGAAAAAATTGATTTAAAGACTAAGCAACAAAGATTTAAGGAACTGGAGTTAGTAAAATTTGATGCAAATGAGTATAAAAAAGTTGTTTTTCAGGTTGAAGAATTTTATAACAAATACCAAGAAGCTTTAGAGAAAAAAGATAATAAAAAAGATGAATTGAATTATACTAATTTAGAGTTTGAAAGAAAAGAAAGTGAAAGGAAACTATTAAATCAAAAGATTGAAAATTTAAAAGAAAAAATTTCAGAATTACAAGAATGCTTAACTAAAATAAAACAAGAAAAAATAATAACTAATAATCTTGGGATGTTATCAGAGATTATGTCTAATTTTAGAACATTTTTAATATCCAGGATTCGACCAACATTAGCTTCATATTCATCGGATTTTTTTGAGCGGTTAACTGAGGGTAAATATAGAGAACTTGAGCTTGACGAGAATTATAATCTTTTAATCTATGACAATGGAAATCCTTACGAAATAGAACGTTTTTCCGGTGGAGAAGAGGATTTAGCAAATCTTTGTTTACGTTTAGCCATATCTGAAGTAATAACGGAACGCGCAGGTGGTGTTTTTAATTTTATTATACTCGATGAGATTTTTGGATCACAGGATATTTTTAGACGCCAAAATATTATGAAAGCACTTAACAGCCTGTCATCTAAGTTTAGACAAATTTTCTTAATAACTCATATCGACGATGTAAAAAATGATGTGGAAAACATTATTTTTGTTAATGAAAATGAAGATGGAACAAGTTCAATAAAAATTGAATAAAAAAAAGAAAAGAAATTTTTTTTATCTTCTGAAAAATCTTTTTTTGTTTTTCGTCGGTTCTTCTGTAGATTTTTCTTCTACTTGTTGTGATTGTTGCTCTGGCATGGCATAATTACTTGTTTGTCCAATAGGTGGTGATGTCGAAAATAGTCTCGAAAATATATCTTTATTTGAGTTATACCAGTTCTGCCAATTTTGGTTTTCCTCTCTTAATCTCGTGCATTCAGAATTTGTCTCTTCATATAATTGGTATAGCTTTGTCAATCTTTCTTTTTCTTTTTCGTACTCGACATTTAGTGATTCGTACCTGTCCTTGAATTCCGAAAAATTCTCTTTTTCTCTCAATTTGATAATTTGATTATTTAGATCATTTATCAAATGTTCTTTGCTTGAATTTTGTGTTTTTAAATCAGTTATTTCTTTTTGTAATTGATTTTTTGAATTATCAAATTCATCGTACCGCTGTTTATATTCATCAAATTTTTCTAGTTTACCTTGATTTTCGTCGAGTTTTTGGGTAAGAGTATTAATCCTTGCGGTTAGGTCATTTTCTAGTTGTTTTTTAGATGCTTCTGCTGTTTTGATTCGATTTTCATAATCAGATATTTTCTTTTCAACAGCAGATAGTTCTTCTTCTTGGTTTTTATATGCATCCCAAAGTTTCACTAGTCGTTCTTTTTCTTTTTCTAGTTCTTCACTATATTTTTTTGCTCCATCAGTAACCTCTTTTTTCTGTTTTTCAGCTTCAGCAATTTTATTTTCGAAGTTTTCTATCATTCCGCCAAGATCTTCAAGATCACCTATAGACAACATTTTTTGTATCCTAGATAAATCTTCTGTGTTTTTAGAGAAAGAGTTTTTGATTGTATCTATCTCATGAGACACAGCTTGCAATTTTTCTCTAAGCGAGTCTATATCTTCCATCCCTTTATTTTCTAAAACCATAATTTATTTTGCCTCCCTTATTATAAAGGTCAAAGAGAATGATATTGATGCTATTTAAGGATTTTCATAAAATTAACATAAAAATGCATATTTTTCTTCTATAAAATTTTTACTTTAATATTTTTTATAATGAAAATAATTCACCATTAAACTAATAAACTATGATAGGTATACGTATTTATTAGAAAACCTCGATGCAAGGAGGAGTAATTGGATGGGATTATTTGGGAAAGGTAGCCTTTCAGCTATACTTCAAAAAATTTTTGGTAAAAAGCATGCTAAAATAGGTATTTACGGTCCACCAAATGTTGGAAAAACAACTCTCGCCAATCGTATTCTTCGTGATTGGACTGGAGATATAATGGGTTCTGTTTCTGATATTCCTCATGAGACCCGTAGAGCAAAATGGAAAAAAGACGTGAAAGTTGAAAATGGAAATTCACATTTAACTATGGATATTGTTGATACTCCAGGAATAGCAACAAAAGTTGATTTTAAAGAATTTATGAATGTTTATGGTATGAACAAGGAAGAAGCAAAAACCAGAGCTAAAGAGGCAACTGAAGGAGTTATTGAAGCTATTAAATGGCTAGAAGATATTGATGGAGTATTACTTGTGATGGATGCTACACAGGATCCATTTACTCAAGTAAATGTAACTATTTTAGGAAACCTTGAGGCTAGAAATTTACCTGTTTTGATTGCTGCTAATAAAATAGATTTAGAAGAATCAAGTCCTGCCACCTTGAAATCTGCTTTTCCTCAACATCCTGTTATTCCAATAAGCGCTTTAACTGGTTATAATTCAGAAAATCTTTATTCAATGATGATTAAACACTTTAGAAAGAAACACAAAAAAAGATGGAGGTAAATAGTTTGTGGAAGAAAGAAGAAGGAATTTCATTTAATCTTATTTCTCGTAATAAACTTGATAAACTATCATCAAATGAAAAACTAAAATTTATATTAGGTGAGGTTAAAAAAGGTAAAATTCTTGTACTTGAGCATGGTCTGACTCCCATGGAACAAACAAGTCTTATAGAAAACACAATGAGAGAAATTGAGCAAGATACTTTCATTGGAGTAGAGATGGAGGGTTATGAGCAAGAAAATCCAACGTTTTTTCAAAAAGTATTTAAAATTTATAAAAAACCGAGAGTCACTATGATAGGACCTGCTGATTTGTTAAAAACTGTTCATAAAGATAACAATATGATTCAAATAAAAATTATACCTGGTAGAGGTGCTAAATAAATAATGCCGCATCAGTGTCTTAAATGTGGTAAAATTTTCGAAGAGGGTTCAAATCAACTTTTAAAAGGATGTCCAGTTTGTGAAGGAAATCATTTTTTTTATACAAAAGAACCTTTAAATGAAGAAAATAGAAAATCCTTAAATAATAAATTGGATAAAGATCTTAACTCAAAATTAGCTAAAATAATAACTGAAGCAAAAGAGTTAACTAACGATACTAATTGGATAAATATCAAATCAAAAGACATTGATGAAGAAATAGAAAAATATATAGCTAAAACAAAAAAAATAACTGCGGATAATAAAGAAAATATTGAAATTATCACAGAAGAAAAATATAGGAAAGAATTAATTGAAAAGATAGAAACGGAAAATGCTAAATCTAACGAACCTGAAACAATAAATATTGAGGAACCTGGTAAATACAGAATTGATATCAAAGGTCTTTTAGAGAATGAGCCAATAATTATTCAGAAAGATGGCTCATATACCATCCATTTACCATCAGTTTTTAAAATGATAAAAAAAGAGAAAAAGGAATAATTGTAAATAATTTTTTATAGTTTTAATCTTCTATGTAATTTTACAACAGTTTCAACAGCCGATTTTGCATTATCTATACGATCTTGCGCTTGTAAACGTGACATACCAGGTCCTGTGATACCAAGTCCTATTGGTTTTCTGTATTCAACAGATAAATCTGTTATTTTTCTTGTCGCATGTTGTATAACAATCTCATCGTGCTCTGTTTCTCCTTCTATTACCGCACCTAGTACTATTACTCCATCAACATCCTTTCTTTCTATTAGTACTTTTGTTGGTAACGGTATGTCAAAAACACCTGGTACTTTAACTATATGTGTTATATCTGCCCCTAGAAATTGTGCATGCTCTTTTGCTCTTTCAAGCATCATCATTGTTATATCGTAATTGAATTCAGAAACTACAGCACCAATTCTTATTTTTTCTTCCTTAATCATTTTATTTCACCTCCCTTAATTTTTTAAAGGTCCTACGTCTTCAAATCCTTCACGCAAACCCATACCTGCTTTCTTTCTAAGTTTTTCAGGCTTAAACAACAAATCTAAAACATTTAATGCATGCTCTCTTGCGCGTCTATCAGCAAGTCTTGCAAGTTCTTTTTCGTCTTTTGCTTCATCTTCATAAACAAAGACTTCAATTATGTGTTTATTGCACATAATTTGTGTCTGTAAAAGGGTAGTACTTGCTTCATGAGCGCATTGTTTATCTATCGGTTTTGAGCCAGGCATTCCAAGAGCTATAACAATATCACAACTTTGTTCATCAAATAGTTTTTTACACGCAACTGGTAAATCCTTAATCCCTGGCACTGTGTAGCGTATTATTTTAAATCCGGTTCTATTTGATTTCAACTCATCAATTGCTGATTTTCCCATATTATATCGTGAAAATGTTGTATCCGCAATACCTATTTTTTTCATTTCTTTTCTATTTTCTCCATATCCTTTTGAAAATCATATGCAGCAATAATTTTACTAATTATCTTACGTGTACCTTCAAGGTCACTTCCACCTTTAAACTCATGCAGTCTTACGACTTTAACCTTAATGTTTCTTTTTTTTAATTGGATCTTTATTTCATTTTCGTCATGCACTTGGTCAAAACCTAGTGCTATTATATCTGGTTTTATCTCTTTTACAATTTCATAATTATCGTCTTCATGTCCAATATATGCTTCGTCAACAATTCTTAATTCTTTGATTATGCTAAGTCGAATTTCTTGGGGAGTTATTGGTTCATGTTTTAACTTTCTAACAGTAGAGTCTGTAGCTACAACAACAGCCAAAGTATCACCAAGTTTCTTTGCTTCTTTTAAATAGTAAATATGGCCCATATGTAATATATCAAAAGTTCCTGTTGCCATTACTTTGACCATTTTTTCCATTCCTCAATTATTTCTTTACCTTCCAAAAAAACAAGATCATGATTTAATGCATATTGTTTTGCTTTTTCTTTTTCTAAAGCTTTACCGTCATCACCCATAATTTCACAACCGCTTCCAACTGGAATTAAATTAGCCATCTTTAGTATCGATACAACTAACTCCGTATGTCCCTTTCTTTGATCGAGAAGTTTTTCTGACGCTATACAAATTGGCACATGTCCTGGTGATCGAAATTCTTTCCCAAAAAGGCTAAGCGCCGAATCATCACTAAGATTTTCAATTTTCTTTGATAATTCAGAAAATTTTTTCATTGTTAAACTGCGGTCAATATCAGTGATTCCGGTGAATGTTTTCCTATGATTAATGTAAAGTGAAAATGATGATTTTGTGTCATATGGTATATCATTTGGTACAAGTGCTTTTAAAACAGGGTATTTATTATTGATATATAAATATAGATCAGATAAAAATGGAAGTTTTAATTTATTAGCAATCTCTTTTGAAATCATAAGAAAAATAAGTCCACCACCATCTTTTCTCATTATTTTTATTGATTGTGGTGTTGTAAATTGTGAAGCTATTACTAGATCTGTTTCACATTCTCTACTAGCATCATCGAAAATTAGAATGAATTTTCCTTTTTTGAGCTCTGATATTGCTTTTTGAATATTTTTTATAAATTCACCCAATAGTAAATTTGCTTCCATTAAAATAATTTTTGGGTTACTACTCAGAAATTGGTTGACTAACTCTAACCTTATTTTTTGATGCTAGACGTCTAGTAATGTATCCAGCTATACGGTTTCTTAATAGATTACTACCCACATCAGTAAATTCAGCAACCTTTTTCTTATTATGTTGAAAATCCCCATGTGTAAATTGTTCTGGATATATCTCAATAAGCTCTAATGCAATCTTTTTTATGAACGTCTGTCTAATATTTCCCAGGTTATCACCTTTTATATTAAGGAAGTCGGAATATTATTTGTTATATATATACTTTGGTTACAAAAATCCTTCCAGTATAATTTAAATCAAATTCAACAATTATAAATAATAGTATACATATGGTTAAAAACGGGGTGGAATAAAATTCCGTCAAAAAAATTGTCCTTGAAACTGATTGCAGGACAAAGACTAGATAAACTAGAAGAATACGCACTACAAAGTAACACCATTAGAAAAATTGGTGCTATGGTGTATAATTCTTCAGCATATAGCTATGTTTCAAAAAAAATAAACGAATTTCGTGACTTGAAATTATTTGATCAAATAAAGAATGAAGAAATTCCAAAACACGTTGCAATTATTATGGATGGAAATAGACGTTTTGCTTCAGAACTTGGTTTACCTCCAAACACAGGTCACTTATTTGGTAGGGATAAATTAGAAGAAGTTTTAGAGTGGTGTTTTGACATTGGTATTAAAAATTTAACAGTTTATGCTTTTTCAACGGAGAATTTCGAAAGAGATAGTACAGAAGTAAAAACTATAATGACTTTATGTAAAAATGAGCTAGAAAAAGCATCAAAAGATTCACGAATACATAAAAATCAGGTAAAAATAAGAGTGATAGGTCGTTTAGATTTATTACCTGATGAAATATCAAAATCAGCTCAATTTGTTATGGATAACACAAAAGATTACAATAATTATTCTTTAAACATTGCGATTGCATATGGTGGAAGAGAAGAAATAATTCAAGCTATACAAAAAATAGCTTCTGATGTAAAAGAAAATAAATTAAAAATTGAGGATATAAAAGAGCCAATTGTCTCCAAATATCTATATACCAGTGGACTGCCCGACCCAGATTTAATTCTTAGAACGTCAGGGGAAGAAAGAATTTCAAATTTTCTTTTATGGCAACTTGCTTATTCAGAATTGTATTTTTCAGATGTTTATTGGCCTGCTTTTCAAAAGAGAGATTTTTTAAAAGCCATAAAAACATGTCAACAAAGAAAAAGAAGATTCGGTAGATGATTATTTTTCTGTTGAATCGTTAAAGTCATCTTCCTTTTCAATTTCATCTGCAATCTTTGCTAGCTTTACAAATTGACTATAAAAAAAATAAAAAATTACAGCTATAGCTAGGGTGATTATTGAAAAAGCAAGTATTGAGTTTGGGAAGCTACTTTGCGAAAAATCATATATCTGCTTTGCAAAACCTGTGCTATCTTCACCTACGAAAAAGGCAGTAACCTTGATAATAATAAAAATTAAAAGAAGAATAACTCCAATCAATAGAAAAAATTTAAAGAGAAAATTTGATTTGAAATTTTTGTCGATCGGAAAATATCTTTTTTTAATCATATAAATCAAAAAAATTAAAATTAACTCGGGGTGGAACTGTCTGAGATATTAAGAGCATTTTGGACTTTACTTTGTAACTCATTTAATTTTTCTTTTGTTCTACCTTCTTGTTTTTCAAGAGTGCTTTTTCTTAATTCCAGACTTTCTTTATTTGTTTTTAATTCTTTCAGAACCTCATTTTTTCCTTTAGTTTTTATTAGAATTGCCCCAACACTTTTATACACAGGTGTTTTTTCATCTGTTTTATCTAATTCCTCTAATGCTTCGTCTGTTTCTTTTAATCTTAGATCAATCTGTTGACGTTGCTGCATAATCATTTGCAATTGCATTCTCATCTGTTGTAACCTATTAATTTGATCTTGTAGTTGTTTAGATATTTCTTCTTCTGCCATAGTTATGTTCTCCAATTTTTTTTTTGTAATAAGCTATTTTCCTTTTAAAGCTATTGTATTTTGAATATATCTAATTCAGAACTTCACACTCAATTTATGATTTGTTAATATAATCACAAAATTTTATAATTATAACTTTTATTATTTATTTACGTTATTGCAATTATTATCTGTATATTAAATATAATATTATATTGAAATTTTAAATATAATAGAAAATATTAAATAGAAAGATGTAAATATCAAAAGCTAAGGGTTATTATCCTATTTGGGGGATAAAAAATGAAAAAAAATGATAAAATAATTGTTATTTTTGGAGTAGCTATACTTATTTTAGCCTCTATAGGAATATATTATTGGGTTCCTGAGGAAATAGGAGTTAAAGCAATTGGGGCAAAAGAATTTTTAGGGGTAACTGGAAATATAAAAGATATACCTGAATCTATTACTGTTTCTGAAAATAATCCATTTTATCCACTTATTGCAACACCTTTAGCTATTAATTATGATGAAAACGGAGATCAAACAATAATACCTCTTTATGTAATGAATACTGAAAATCCTTCTGAAGCAGTTATAAAAATTCAAAATGAGATAGGTGGCGGGAAAAGTAATGAACTAATCAGAGATGATGAATCAGCTAAGAGCGCTTCTTTAAGAATTGCTAAAACATACTGGGAAAATAGTGAAGCAGCTCTAATTATTGAAAATAATCAATCAGGATACAATCTTGGTGTGATAGCAACACCATTAGCCTCATATCTTAGAATTCCTGTTATTCTAACTGAAGAAATAGATACTGATGTAACCAATATTTTAAATGAACTTGATGTGAAAAAAACAATTGTATTAGGTGAAAATTTAGAGGGTTTTGGTGAGGTTTTAAGACTTGAATCAGTGGATGAGATAATTAACACAACTATAAGTTTAATTGAGGAGAAATTTGATCAAGATATCGACTATATAACCATTGCAAATCCCGTAGATGCATGGTCACCTCAGGTTCTAAATAGCACATCATTTTCTTTTGAACCAAAAACAGTTCCATCTGGGTCCAGTACTTTTCTTCGTCAGGCATTATTTAAGGGTAAACAAAGCTATAAATTAGGCACTTTTAAGATTCCAAAAGACTATAAATATGCGCTAATTAAATTTGAAGGGATAAACCTTGATTACGAAAACGTAGATAAATTTGGAGATTTTGCGACATTTAGGGCTGGTGCAGATCTTGAAGATATTCCTGCGGCACTCCAAAACATTGAAGGATTTGCAGGTGGTACAAGTACGGGTGGTGTGGGAGAAAGAGATTCAAATGGTAATTTAATTCGCGATGTAGTTTATGGTGAGACGGTTTTGTATGATAGAGGAGGTGTTGAATATTCAGTTTATGGCAAAGGACAATGGATGATTAAAAAGCAAGGAAAGATTGCTGCAAATGTTGTAATAGAAAAACTAGAAAATCCAGTATATGCTATGATGAAAAACCTTTCGTCTCTTGCACCTTACTTAACAGCATACCATAAGGGAATTGTTTTTGGAAGACCAGAATTTGCTTTTACTGTTGATGATAATATTTTAACTGAACAAGGAGAAAAAGCTCCTGGTTTTTATATGCCTAGAAGAAATCATAGGATCACATATAAATCCAATGCTCATATTTTTGATGTCATTCATAAACCATTAAATGAATTACTTGCAAATCTTGCTGGAATCGAATTAGGTAATGATAATGATCTAAAAGAATTACGAGATTATTATGATGAATCCCCGGTTTACATCGCACTTGTAGGTGATGCAACTGTTGTTCCAAATTATATCTATCAGAATTATAATGAACCTATTGATTATTGGAATGGTATATATAGCTGGGGTGGTGGTACACCAAGTGATGTTATATATGGAGATATTGATCCTTTACCTTACAATTGGGATAATATCGCAAATGATATTTTCACAGAATATCCGTATCAGGAAAATATTGTTGGTAGGATAACTGGTTGGGATGCTCAGGATGCTAGTGCTTTAATTTTAAGAAGCATCTTTTATAATGAAATTGTTGAAAAATTACAGGAATGGAAAAATAGTTTTGCAGTTTTAGTGGGTTCTGGTCAGGATTTCAGAGAACCATTAGCTAGATACCCATTAGCAAAAATTTTTGGTACAACTTCTGCTGGTGAACCAATGAAAATGTGGACAGGTTTTACGGAATTAACAACAGATGGTACAGTAGAAGATTTAGTAAAACCTTTAGGTTTTGATAATATTTATGTAGCTAAAAACGAATTA
>Ga0315291_10008349_pt1 | contig 12731 bp, 8 predicted proteins | sample YL17G12_20_MG_FD_203070 | JGI IMG/M metagenome (GOLD analysis project Ga0315291, IMG submission 203070) | Sediment microbial communities from Yellowstone Lake, YNP, Wyoming, USA - YL17G12_20 | ecosystem: Environmental > Aquatic > Freshwater > Lake > Sediment | place: USA: Wyoming | collected... | reverse complement strand
CGGCGCGCTCGCCACCGGCGGTCACGCGAAAAACGCGCTCATCGTCGGCGGGGGCTACATCGGGCTGGAGGTCGCGGAGAACCTTGTGCAGCGCGCCATAAAGGTCACGCTCGTCGAAGCCATGCCGCACATCCTGCCGCGATTCGACGAGGAAATCGCGCTCCTCGCCCAGAACCACATGCGGCAGAAGGGCGTTCGCCTGATCGTCGGGCAGAAGGTCGCAAGGATCGAAGGCAACAAGTCCGGCGAGGTCTCAGGCGCGCTCACGGACGCGGGCGAGAGGATCGACGCCGATTTTATTCTCTGGGCCGCGGGCGTTCGGCCCGAAGTGGAACTCGCACGCACCGCGGGGATTGAAATCGGTCCGACGGGCGCGATAAAGACCGACGAGCGCATGCGCACGAATCTACCGGACATTTACGCCGTGGGCGACTGCGCGGAGACGAAGCACCTCGTCACGGGCAAGCCTGCATGGGTGCCGCTCGGCTCGACCGCGAACAAGATGGGCCGCGTCGCCGCGATAAACGCATGCGGCGGGCATGACGCTTTCCCCGGCGTCCTCGGCAGCACGGTGGTGAAAGTCTTCGACATCAACGTGGCCATGACCGGCCTCACGGAGAAAGAGGCGCGAGCGGAAGCCTACGACATCGAGACGGTCCTCGTACCGTGCCGCGACAAGGCGCACTATTATCCCGGCAACGAGTTCGTGACGACCAAACTCGTCGTTGACAAAAAGACGCGGCGAATCCTCGGCGGCCAGATTATCGGCAGGGGAGTGGTGGACAAGCCGATTGACATTCTCGTCACCGCGATAACGCTCAACGGCACGATAGACCAGTTGGCCAAGATGGATTTCGCCTACGCGCCGCCGTTCTCCGGCGCGCTAAGCCCTCTCATCAATGCCGCCAACGTGATGCTCAACAAACTCAACGGCAGGTTCCGGGGAATCTCGTCGCTGGAACTGAAGAAGATTGTGGAGAGCAAGGGAGAAATTCAGCTTGTGGATACGCGCAACGAAGAACAGTACGCGGCGGGGCACGTGCCCGGCGCGCGGCGGATGGCGCTGGGCGAGTTGCGCGAGAAAAGCAAAGAGTTGGCGAAGGACAAGCCCGCGGTTTGCATCTGCAACATCGGCAAGACGGCGTTCACGGGGCACCTCATGTTGCGAAATGCGGGCTTCAAGGACGTGAGAACGCTGGAGGGCGGCGTTACCGCATACCCATTTGGACTGGAGACCGGCGCGAAAAAGTAAATTGCCGCGACAAAAAGAAGAAAAGGGCGCGATAATCGCGCCTTTTTTGTTTCATAAAACCGCGCGCGGCAGGATTCGAACCTGCAACCCCCGGCTTCGTAGTCCGATACTCTATCCAGTTGTGTTACAGGCGCTTCGGGGAGCCAACCTTCGAAACGGGTGATCTGCGTGTCGACTTGGCCAACCGCCAGATTTTTGTGAACGGCAAAGAAGTGCGTCTGACGCCGATTGAGTACAAACTGCTGACCGAGTTCGTCAAACATGCGGGCAAGGTGCTCACGCATCGCCACCTGTTGAAAGAGGTCTGGAACATCCATGACGATAGCCAACTGCACTACGTTCGAATATTCGTTCACCAACTTCGCCAGAAAATCGAGGAAGACTCGGCCCGCCCGCGCCACCTGCTAAGTGAACCCGGCGTCGGCTACCGCCTCAAGTGCCAGTGATGCCCGTCCCACGATGACCGGGGCAAGTCGGATTGATGCCATGCCACCCCGCCAAAGGGCGAGGTCTCGCCAAAGGCGGAGGTGTTGCTACTGATTCGGGAGGGCCTTTTACTTCTTGACTCCGCAATGCTCCACCCATAGAATTGCACCAGAAGACGAGAGTATTCCCCCAAAATGGATAGTTATGCCTGAAAAGAAATTACATCCAATCGGCGTTGACACGGGCGGGACCTTCACGGACTTTGCATATTTTGAAGGCAATGAGATTCGAAGCCTGAAAGTCCCTTCCACGCGCGTAAATCCGGCCGCAGCCGTGCTCGCCGGTCTCCACGAACACGGCCTTCCGGTCAAGCCGCTCTCGCACGGTTCAACTGTCGCCACCAACGCGCTGCTCGAACGGCGCGGCGCGAAAACGGCGCTTGTGACCACCGCGGGCTTTGAGGATCTCATCGAAATCGGCCGCCAGCAAAGACCGGAACTTTACAACCTTGTGGTGAAAAAGCCCATGCCGCTTGTGCCGCGAAACCTGCGCTTCGGCGTAAGCGACAGGGTCCTGCCTAATGGCGCAGTTCAAGCCGCGCCTGGCGAGAGAGAACTCGATGCGCTCGTCGCAACGCTCAATAAGCACAAAGTCGAATCCGTTGCGCTCTGCCTGCTTTTCTCGTTTCTGAATCCCGCCAACGAAAAGAAAATCGCGGCGCATCTCAGGAAAAAGGGCTTCAACGTTTCGGCCTCCTATGAACTTCTGCCCGAATTCCGCGAGTACGAGCGCCTCTCGACGACCGTGATAAACGCTTACACGTCACCCGTTCTTGAACGCCACATCGACGCGCTTCTCTCCGACAAGGACATTCCCGCGCTGCGAATCATGATATCCAACGGCGGCTCTCTGCCCGCTGACGAGGCAAAGTCCGCGGCTGTTCACACCGTGCTCTCAGGCCCGGCGGGAGGAGTCATCGCCTCACGCCGGATCGCGGATATCGCAGGCTACAAGCGGTTTATCTCCTGCGACATCGGCGGCACATCGACCGACGTTTGCCTATCGACAGGTGAGATTCCCTTCACCTCGCGCTACTCGTGCGACGGCCTGCCCATCAGCGTGCCCGTGATAGACATTCACACAATCGGCGCGGGCGGCGGTTCGATTGCGCACTTCGACGCGGGCGGCGCGCTGCGCGTCGGGCCGCAGAGCGTCGGCAGCGACCCAGGCCCCGCTTGCTACGGCAGGGGCAACGTCGCTTCGCTTACGGACGCGAACCTGCTGATTGGCAGGCTTCCGGCGTCAGGCCTGCTCGGCGGCACAATGCCGCTGTACATGGATGCTTCGCGCCGCGCGCTCGGAAACTTGGCCGGGCAACTGAAAATGAGCCTCGAGGAATTTGCGGAAGGAATCGTTTCCGTCGCTGATGCAAACGTTGAACAGGCCATCAGGCTCATCTCCGTGGAGTGCGGTCACAATCCGAGAGAGTTCGTACTTGTGGCCTTTGGCGGAGGCGGTCCGATGCACGCGGCGAGCCTCATGGCGCGCCTGGACATTGCGGCGGTGCTTGTGCCGCCGAACCCCGGCGTTTTCTCCGCGTGCGGCCTGTTGTTCGCGGACGCCGTGCGCGATTATTCGCAGACGGTTTTCCAACCGACCGCAGCGCGAAACGGCAAGGAATTTGTGAAACTGCTTAATCCACTTAAGCGGCGAGCGGAGCGCGACCTCGCGCGCGCCGGCGTGCCAAAGGGCGAGGCCGTATGCGTGATGAGCGCGGACATGCGCTACGTCGGCCAGTCGTTTGAGTTGAATGTCAAAATGCAGGACGGTCTCGAAGATGCATTCCACCGCGCGCACGAACGCGAATACGGCTACCGCGACCGCAATCGGCCCGTCGAAATCGTTACCGTCCGGCTGCGCGTCGCAGTCAAAGGCCACGCGCCGCGTATAAGCCGTAAGCCCGAACGCGCCGGCAAGATTAACAAGAACGCCATCGCCGGCTCCCAGAGAATGCGGTGGAACGGCAAATGGCACGATGCAGCGCTCTATGAGCGCAACCTTCTCGCGCCCGGCAACAAGTTCAACGGACCGGCGATAGTCATGGAATACTCGGCGACAACGGTTGTCCCGCCCGGCTTCAAGTGCAGGGTTGACAGCTTCGAAAACCTGATTCTGGAGACGTTGCGGTGAAAACGGACGCGGTAAAACTGCAGATATTCAAGAGCCTGCTCCAGGAAGCGGCCGACGAAATGGGCGTCGCGCTGAGGCGAAGCGCCTTCTCGCCGAACATCAAGGAGCGCTGCGACTTCTCTTGCGCGGTTTTCGACGCGAACGCGGACTCCATTGCCCAGGCCGCGCACATACCGGTGCATCTCGGCTCGATGCCGCTCTCCGTCAAGAGCGCCGTTGCGCACCACGAATTCAAAAAGGGCGACGTGGTAATCCTCAACGATCCTTTCCAGGGCGGAACGCACCTGCCGGACATCACGCTTGTCGAAGGCGTTTTTCTCGGCGGGACGAGGCCCGCGTTCTACGTGGCCAACCGCGCGCACCACGCGGACATCGGCGGCCTCGCGCCCGGCTCCATGAGCCTCGCAAGCAGGATCAGCCAGGAAGGGCTTATCATCCCGCCGGTTCTTCTGTGCAAAGGCGGCAGGCTCGTGGCCGACGTGATGGACATGATCCTCGCGAATGTCCGCACTCCCGCGGAGCGCAAGGGCGACATCATGGCGCAACTCGCGGCGAACAACCGCGGCGTCCAGCGGCTTAAGGAACTTGCGCGGCGGCTCGGCGTGAAGGAACTCGTGCTTCACAGCCGCAATTTGATGAATTACTCAGAGCGCATGATGCGTACGGCCATCTCGCGCATGCCCGAGGGGACGTACAGGTTCGAGGATTTTCTCGACGACGACGGGCTTGGCAGCGGGCCGCTGAAAATTGCGGTCCGTGTCGAAATCAAGGGCAAAAGTGCAACGCTGGACTTTGACGGCACCGCACCGCAGACGCGCGGGCCGGTGAATTGTCCTTTGGCGGTAACCGTCTCGGCGGTATTCTACTGCTTCATGGGCGTTGCGAGGACTTTCGGTGACATTCCCGATTTGCCGCCGAATGCGGGCGCATTGCGGCCGCTGAAGATTCGCGCGAAGCCCGGCTCGCTGGTCAACGCAGTCCATCCGGCGGCGGTGTCCGCCGGAAACGTGGAGACTTCGCAGAGGATAGTTGACGTGGTTCTTGGCGCGCTGGCGAAAGCATTGCCCGGCGCAATCCCCGCCGCGAGCGCGGGGACCATGAGCAACCTGTCAATCGGCGGCGTGAACCCCGAAACTAGGCGCGACTTCACATACTACGAGACCATCGCCGGCGGCGCGGGCGCGTCCCGCAATTCGCACGGCGAGAGCGGCGTGCAGACGCACATGACGAACACGCTCAACACGCCGATAGAAGCGATTGAACTCTCTTACCCGCTGCGCGTGCGTTCATATCGCATCAGGCGCAATTCCGGCGGCAGCGGCCGCAACCGCGGCGGCGACGGGTTAATCAGGGAAATCGAAGTGCTGGCCGACAGCCACGTGAGCATCCTGTCCGACCGGCGCAGCGCCGGCCCCTACGGCGTGCAAGGCGGTTCCCCCGGCAAGCCCGGCAAGAACACTCTTATCACACGCGGCGGAAAAAAGAAGGCGATCCCGGGCAAGGCCAGTTTCGACGCGCCGCGCGGCTCGGTCATCCGCATCGAAACGCCCGGCGGCGGGGGACACGGATAATAAAAAAGGGCGCTCGTGCCGCAAGCGCCCTTTTTCATTTTAATATGCGCGCCCGGCAGGATTCGAACCTGCAACCCTCGGCTTCGTAGGCCGATACTCTATCCAATTGAGCTACGGGCGCTTCTGCGGCGCATTTATATCACACCCGCGCCAAAAATCAAGCCTTTCATTTTCGAATGTCATGTCCTTGCGCATTTCCCATCACGCGCGGAAATCGTTTATGCACGGTCATCGAAAAGTGCGATGTGCTCGTATGTGCATGTGAAAGGGCGCGCAATCCCGGATGCCTATTTTTACATTTCATAAGTTATGAGAGCAATGGAGCGTGCCCGCCCTCGGGCGCGGGGGGGGATCCATTGCAAATGAATCACAGCCGGGGGCGGCTGTGCTCCACTTTGACCTCTGCCCTTGGCTTCTAACCACCAAGCCACAAAGAATATTTGCCGCGGATTCACACGGATAAACACGGATTCTCACTCATCCCTTATCCCTATTCCCTTATCACTATCTTGTCAAAGAGCAAAAAGGGGAGCATGCGCTCCCCCTGTGGTTTCTTATGTTTACCGCTGTTACTTTTCGGCAGGCTCGGAAGGCTTTGGCGCGTTCTGGCCAGAAGGCTTCTGCTCCGTCGTGCTTTCTTTGCCTTGCTTGAGAAGCGGTGCGAGGGCGGCTTCCTTGTCTTTGGTGTCCAGAGAGTCCCACTTCTTTCGCGTATCTTCCGGTAGTTGCATCCACACGGCATAATCTATGCCATGCTGTATTGCGTCCATGAGATTCGTCAATTCCTCTTTGCTATTTCTTAATTCGTTGAAGGCGGACACGGCATCCCTCTCCATTTCTGCGCGCCTGTCAACACCAAATTTATTCCAACGTGCACGAATATCTCGCGGGTGAAGGAACCATTCATATAGCAAAGCATCTTCTTGGGAAATCTGGGGAGAGCCTCCTGGCAGCAATATGTTTTCCTTCAATCTCTTCTCATTTTCCTTCTCATATTTTTTGAACCATGCCCATTCTGCCAATCCTTCTTGCTCGTATGCAGTCAGTTTTTCCCAGTACGTTGCGCGATCATTGTCAGATTTGACCGATTCAGGCCATGGTACGGAGTCCCATATTCCCAACGGAATTTCTGCCTTAAAGGCCTGCTCTTGGATTTTCCACCGCTGCGAGTCATTGTCCCACACAGCATAGTCGGCATATTTCTTATACCATTCTGTATATTCATATCTGACCCATTTCTTGTCGCCACCCAATGCGTCAGGGCATATTTGTGCAAGCCTCTCAAGAGCCACGACTTTCAATCCGGGTTGAGTATCCGCAATATACTCCAAAAGCAGTATGTCCTGATTACACGAATACTTCTCCGACGCCAGCTTTGCCACTTCGACGATAAGAAATGGCGGCGTCTTTAGTAAACTTGTTGCTTCGTCACAGACCGGCTTGCCGTCCTCTTTCGCGGCCTTCTGCAAAGAACCATAGGCTCCAAGACCTATGGCGACTAAGGACTTCCTGGCCTCCGAGACGGTCTCTTTGTCGTTCGAGCCGAGTTTCGCAATCAGTTCGTCAACTTGCTTTTTACGCTCATCTGACAGTACATACTCATCAAGCGGGTCTTTGCACACTGCGTATGTGAGCATGAACTCCTGTGCAAGATGCCATCGCCTACGCACCTCGGGCAAGGCATTGTAAAGTGGGTGGTCGTCCCGGCCTGTCTTTATTGCCGCATCCAGTTCCTGTTGTGTGAAAAGCCCCTCTGTCAAATCGCTGCCGAACCTGCTTTGTAGTTGCTTGAAAGTATCCGGCAAATCGCCTCGCAAGACCGTGTACGACTCTACAAACCATTCAGCCTCCGGTACCGGGTCAGTTGGCCAGCACATTTGTGAGGTTCCAAGTATTTTCTCGCCCTGCGCCTCCCGATCCAGTCTCATAAACAGGGCACGTAATTGCGGCAGAACTCGCCGCCTTTCACTTGGGAATAAATGGGGAGGCAACACATAAGTCATTGGTGGCGGCACCCCCCATCCATTGGGGTCACATGGCCATTTGTACTCATAAACCACGTCAGACAGAAATACCCCCATCGCCCCGCGTAAATCTTCGGGTACAAGGGTATCCCAGTTCTCCAAGGTGAACTGCAGGTCACGCAGAGTCATTTCCTCACGGGCTGTTAGTCGAATATCTGCGGCTTTTTCGCTATCTATTCCGCTATCTGGATTCAAGCCTATTTTGAGGTTCTCAAGCCATTCCCGGGGGCTCTGCGCTTCGTGGCCGATAATTTCGCAACTGCTGGACGTGTCTGAATCATTTGCATTGTCCGGAACTTCAGTCCAAGATATATCGTTCCAAATGCAGACGCAAAGCACCAGAACCACAATTGTTAATAGAATCCTCATCGTAAAAGTCTCCGTTATTCATTGGCACGCGCACTCTGTCCTTACATATACAAGAAACAAAAAACTCCGCTACGGCGTCGGCGCAGTAATATCTTGCCACCTGCGTTCTTTCCAAGACCCCAGTTCCGATTCCACGCTTCCGATCTTGGCCTTCATATCGCGTATCGGACGTTGATATGTCTCCATCCATGCGTTTATTCCCATTTCCATGTCACGCGCATAAATGATTTTCATCTCCCCTCCCGGCCAACCCAGCGCAAGGTAATTATAGTGGTCCCCATTAACGGGATCATTTATATACGCACTAGGATCTTCTGCCAGGCTCAACTTGTGCGCCATCCATTTTTCTCGTCGTTCTCCGGAAGACAGGCCACCCACCTCGCCCAGGGCAATCTTGACCACATCCGGCATGAATTTCTCCACCTTTGGATAAGCATACTGCATATAAATCCTGTACCGATGCGATTCTATAGACGCGCAATCCCGAGCAAATTGGGCAGTGAAAGTCGCAAGATCGCGGTTCAATGCTGCCAGATCTGCCTCAAGTTGTTGGATCAGGGCCTTTCTCTTGGTTTCGGCAGCCAGTTCAGCCTGGAGTAGTTTCAACTTCGCTGCATATTTCCCCTCTGCTTCTACTAACAGCGTCCGGGCATCCGCTCTTGCATTGTAGTACCCTTCTATCCTACGCATGAGTTCGTCATCCTCTACCTTGAGTTGATACACAGTATTCCCAAGGTCCGCAAGTGCGAAAGCCCAACCCACAACGGGCATAAACTTGATTCCCAATCGCACTCCTCCCTTCTCGCTGACTTTCATCAACCCTTCTGTTCCCGCATATATACCTAGTGCGCGCAACACGCGAGTCGGGTCACCTAATTTTGCTTCCGCGTCACGTATTCCTTTATCAATATTGTCTAAATCCTTCTGACATTCTTGAATTTCTCTGTCGCGCTCTGCCTCCAATTTTGCTATTTCACCTTCGACGTCCGATACAGCATCAAGCCCCATCGGATCGACGAAGTTTATGGGATTGTTGTTGACGAAGGCGTAGAGGTTCGGCCCGTCGCCCGCCGGGTCTCTTGTTATAAACCTTCCCGTCTCCGGGTCGTAGTAGCGGTTCTTCATGTAGTAGAGGCCGCTCTCTTCGTCATACCGCTGCCCTTGGAAGAGGAAGGGATTCTTTGTCAAAGAGCATGAGTAGTAATCCGCAGCGCTTACAAATCCGCCCGTCAGCGGCGCGTCGGTGTATCCGCCGTTGTGCCAGTACTCAAACTTCGTGATTCTACCATACACATCGTATTCGATCTTTTCAAGGATTGTGCCTTTGGCGCGTTAATGGGCGGACGCGGTCTTGCCGCCGGACTCCGCGTTTTGACCGTCCCAGAAGTCGCCGCCCGCAAGCGTCACCGCAACTACATTTCCTTGTGCGTTGGCATGATATATATGTTATCCAAGCGTGTCAAACGTTCGTTTGGAAGACCGGCGCGGATAATATATGTAAATCTCTCAGGGCATATATATAATGTAATGATGGCGGGAGTCAAATGTTGTTTTTTTGCGCGGTCTCGGTTAAAGTAACGCGCGGGGAATTTCCAGAACGCCGCAAGGGGCGCTACGCCGTTTTTTCTTTTTGACGCGCTAAATGGCAAAACGCATCGCACGACTGATACTTAACCCTATCTCCGGATTGGGAAGGGGAAAAAAACTTCTGCCCGATGTGGTCAAGCGCCTGGAGGCGCTCGATTACCACGCGGACGTTGTGCAGACCGACAAGCCCGGCCATGCGCGCGAGTCCGCCGCCAGGGCCGAAGCGGACAATGTATCGCTCTTTGTGATATTGGGCGGCGACGGCACGATAAATGAGGTCGTCAACGGACTGGCGGGGCGGCCCGTCCCGATATGCGTCGCATCCGTCGGCACGGCGAACTGCCTCGCAAAGGAACTGAACCAGGGCGCGCACCTTGACGAACTCATGCGGCGAATCGAGGCGATGCAGACGCGGCTCCTCGACAGTTTCCTGGTCAACAACGGCCGCGCGCTCCTTTTCGTTGGCGCGGGGTTCGACGGCGAGGTCGGCAGGAAGATGTGCGAGAACAGGAGCGGGCACATAACGGAACTGTCGTACTTTTTGCCCGTCCTCAGAACGCTGCTGACTTATCACTTCCCGCGCTTCCGCGTGGAAGTTGACGGGAAGGAAGTTGAGAGCGGGGCAACCTTTGTCGAAGTGGCCAACGTGAGCACGTACGGCGGGCCGATTGTCCTGGTGCCTGATGCGAAGCCCGACGACGGCCTGCTCGACATACTCATCGCCGACACGTGGCGGCGAGGCGCCATGGTGGAGTACCTCGCGCAGGCCTGCCTTGCGAAAAGGGTGAGCGGCCACAATGTCCGCCACCTGCGCGGCCGCGAGGTCGCGCTTACCGCCGCGGAACATGTGCCCATGCAGATTGACGGCGATTTCGCCGGGCATCTGCCGGCGCGAATCAAGATACTGCCGAAAAGCGTTTGTGTGGTGGTTGACCCTAAATGAAAGGGGGAACCGACATGAAAAGCGAAGTCAGACAAGTCCGTGTCTCCAAAGACGTCGTCATCGGCGACGGGGGGCTGGCGGCGATTTGCGGCCCGTGCGTAATAGAGGACAGGAAGAAATGCCTCGACGTAGCGGGCGAAATCGCGGAAATCTGCCGGGCCGTCGGAATGCCCGTGATATTCAAATCATCGTTCGACAAGGCCAACCGCTCCTCGGTCAAATCATTCCGCGGCGTCGGGCTGGCGCGCGGCCTGGAGATACTTGCGGAAGTGCGCGAGAAATACGGCCTGCCCGTCCTGAGCGACATACATCTGCCCGAGCAGGCAAAGGCCGCGGGCGAAGTTCTTGATGTTCTGCAAATCCCCGCGTTCCTCTGCCGCCAGACGGATCTCCTCGTCGCGGCGGGCGAGACCGGCAAGCCCGTCAACGTGAAAAAGGGGCAGTTCATGTCGCCCCGGGAAATGGCAAACGCCATCGGCAAGATAGAAAGCACGGGCAATAAAAGAATCATGCTCACGGAGCGCGGCACGACGTTCGGATACAACAATCTCGTGGTTGATTTCATGTCGTTGCCGATAATGCGTTCGCTCGGCTGCCCGGTCGTGTTTGACGGGACTCACAGCGTGCAGACGCCCGGCGGCAGGGGAAGCCGCAGCGGCGGGCGGAGCGAGTTCGCGCCGGCGCTCATCCGCGCGGCCGTGGCGGTCGGCTGCGACGTGATTTTCATAGAAACGCATCCCGCGCCAAAGACCGCGCTTTCAGATGGCGATAATATGATACCGCTGAAAAATCTGAGGAAGGTGCTCTCGGACGCGCTGGCGATTCACCGCCTGAGGCAGAAACAATGAAAAGACGCGGAGCCGTTGCGCTGGCCGCGGCGCTGCTTTGCGCGCTGGGCGCCTGCATGGTGAGCGGCGAGACCGCCGGCCAGGGCGACGAGCGCGTGCGGCTGCGGGCGGCGGCCTTTTACAGCGCATGGGCGCACGGAAAAGCGGATACCATCCGAAAACTGGTGTCGCAGAATTTCCGCGATAACGATCCTGACCTGGCGTCCTTCAGGGCATTGATGGATAAAACGAAAATCAAATCTTTCCAGATGGGCGATATACAAGACGAACTGAAGTTGAAGCGCGTCACCGTGAATGTAACCAAAGTCAACGGTGAGGCGACAAGCCAGGTCTCATACTGGAAATTTGAACGCGGCGACTGGTACCTAGAGGTGATTGACTAGTGCGCGGCCGACGAACACTATTCACAATACTGCGGGTCTCCGTGAGCGTGGGGCTCCTGGTATGGGTCTACACCATTATCGAGTTCCGCGACACCGTAAACCTGCAGAACGGCACAGAGCGTCACGGCAGCGTCACTAACTGGCGCGAGATTGACAAGAGCGATACCTGCCCGATTATCCTCGCAAGCGGCGGCCAGTCCCGTGAGATAACACGCGAGGACATTGCGCCGGAAGCCACCGTGCATCTTGCTGATGGTTCGGTTAAGAGGGGGAAACTTATCGGGCAAACTCCCGAAAGCGTGACAATTCAAGGCGCGCCCCCCATTGCGAAAAGCCAAATTGTACCCGGCAAGCCCGGCGAGCCCGGTTTTACGCTTACATATTACCGCCGCGGCTTGCTCTCAATACTGCGCAACGTAAGCCTCGGCCTCATCATTATTGGCATCATATATTACGGGCTTGTGAACATACTGGGCAGCGTGCGTTGGTGGGTGCTGCTCAAGTCGCAGAAGATACCGATCTCGCTGTGGAACGCAAACCGCCTCACCTTTCTCGGCTATTTCTTCAACAACATCATGCCGGGCCTCACGGGCGGAGACATCGTGAAATCATATTACGTCGCGCAGGAGACACACCAGAAGACCGGCGCGATAACGACGGTGTTTCTGGACCGCCTTATCGGCCTTGTCTGCCTTGCGATCATGGCCGGAGTGATGATTCTCGTAAACGCGGGCGACCCGAAGTTCCGCGGGCCGGCGATGGTAATCCTCATATTTCTGGGGGCAACGGCGGTATTGAGCGTTGCGTTCTTCAGCCGTCGCGTAAGGCGCGCGCTGCGCATCAACGTTATGGTAAAGAAACTGCCTTTCGAAGAGTTAAAACGCGTCCTGTGGGAGATCGACCATGCGGTATTCCTGTTCCGCAATCACAAGACGGCCATCCTGATTACGGTGCTGCTTTCGTTCGTTTCGCAGTCAATATCGGTAAGCACCAACATGTTCTTCGGCGCGGCGATGGGGCTGGAGCAGATACAGACGCGGGACTACTTTGTTTTTCTGCCGATAGTGTTTATGATAATGTCAATCCCGATATCGCTGTCGGGGTGGGGGGTTGGGGAACGGTCGTTTCAGGGCCTGCT
>Ga0315291_10008346_pt1 | contig 12732 bp, 9 predicted proteins | sample YL17G12_20_MG_FD_203070 | JGI IMG/M metagenome (GOLD analysis project Ga0315291, IMG submission 203070) | Sediment microbial communities from Yellowstone Lake, YNP, Wyoming, USA - YL17G12_20 | ecosystem: Environmental > Aquatic > Freshwater > Lake > Sediment | place: USA: Wyoming | collected... | reverse complement strand
ACGCCGCAGACGACGGCCCGAGGCGCAACCCGCAGGGACGGGCGTCTCTCGTCGCATGCCTGTGTCGCTCGGGCTTGGCGCACCCGGCCTTCGCAGCCGCAGCGGCTGCTACGGCGGAGCAGGCTTGGTCTCCGATGCGCGTCGCCCTCGCTCCTTGGCCTGCGACGAGATCCGCTCCGTCGCGGCCACGGGGGGTCCTGTTAGGGGCTCTTAGGCGCCTTCCTGCGGGCGAGGATACCCGGCACTATCCGGGTAGGGCGTGCCACCCGACAGGCGGACCGGCGGAGCGGGATGGCTCCCCCTCGGGCTGCCATAAAGGATATCGGCGCAACCCTTTGGCGAGGTCCGATCCTTGCAAACGCCACATGTGCGCACTATAATCCGAGGAGGTCAGAACCTGAGAACGTGGAGATACCGTCATGCCTACGCGTAAGCCCATCGGACAGCTCCTTTTAGACAAAGGCCTGGTCGAGAAGGAGCAGGTACAGCGCGCCCTCGAATACCAGCAGAGGTCCGGGGAGAAGCTGCGCCTGGGCGAGATTCTGGTGAAGTTCGGCTACGTCTCGCGCGAAGACGTCCTGAAGTGCGTGGGCGAGCAGTTCGACGTGCCCGTGGTGGACCTGAACAAGATGCGGCCCGAGGTCGAGGCGGTGGACGCCGTGCCGCGCAACACCGCGAAGATGCACAACATCCTGCCGCTGAAGAGGTCCGCCAACTCGCTGGTGGTGGCCATGGACGACCTGGACCTGTGCGCGATTGACAACCTGAAGTTCATCTTAGGCATGGAGATCAAGCCGGTCCTGGCCACGCCGGAGGCCATCACGGAGGCCATTGAGCGGTACTACGGCGGCGAGGAGTCCACCGTGGACAACATGCTGAAGGAGTTCACGGAGGGCGAACTGGCGGCCGAACAGGCCACGGCGGCTGCGGCTGCTGAAGAGGACGATGAGGATGCGCCGCTGGTGCGGCTGGTGAGCCTGATCGTGAGCGACGCCGTGCAGGCGCGCGCCAGCGACATCCACGTCGAGCCCATGGCGAACCGGCTCCGCGTCCGCTACCGCATAGACGGCGTCTGTCAGGAGGTGGAGTCGCCGCCGAAGCGGCTCCAGAACTCCATCGTGGCGCGCCTGAAGGTCATGTCGGGCATGGACCTGGCCGAGAAGCGGAAGCCGCAGGACGGGCGTATCCCGATGACTGTGGGCGGGAAGCAGCTCGACCTGCGCGTCAGCGGCATCCCGACGGTGCACGGCGAGAGCATCGTCATGCGTATCCTGAACAAGGCGTCGGCGCGGGTCAGCCTGGTGGAACTCGGCTTCCACCCGTCGGACCTGGAGCATTTCCGGCGCATCATTCGCCGGCCGAACGGCATCTTCCTGGTGACGGGCCCTACCGGAAGCGGCAAGACCACGACGCTCTACGCCGCCCTGAACGAGCTGAACCGGCCGGACACAAAGATCATCACGGCCGAGGACCCGATCGAGTACACCTTTGCCGGCATCAACCAGTGCCAGGTGCAGACGGAGGTCAGCCGCACGTTCCCCGTGATCCTGCGTGCGATGCTGCGCCAGGCGCCGGAGATCATCCTGGTCGGGGAGATCCGCGACTCGGACACGGCGGAGATTGCCATCCGGGCGGCCCTGACCGGCCACCTGGTCTTCAGCACGCTCCACACGAACGACGCGCCGAGCGCCATCCCGCGCCTGATCAACATGGGCGTCAAGCCCTACATGGTCGCCTCGTCCGTGCAGGCGATCATGGCGCAGCGCCTGATCCGGACGATCTGCCCGAACTGCAAGGAGCCGTATGATTGCCCGGAGCCGCTGCTGCGCTCCATCGGTCTGGCGCCGGAGGACGTGGAAGGGATCACCCTCTACCACGGGGTCGGCTGCAACCGCTGCAACCGTTCGGGCTACTACGGCCGCCTCGGCATATTCGAGCTGATGGAGATGAACGTGGAGCTGCGCAACCTGACCTTCGCCAAGGCCGCCACGGGCGAGATCCGGGAGAAGGCGCGCTCCTACGGGATGCTGACGCTCAGAGAGGACGGCCTGCGCAAGATCATCCAGGGCGTGACGACGGTGGAAGAGGTCGCCCGCGTCTGCGGCACCGGCGTTGACGCCGAGTGATCCCGCGGCGCCTGGCGGGGGAAGCCCGTGGCGCCGCGCTACTCCTGACTTTCATCGGACGGCAAGCGCATGGCAACGATGCAGATTGACAAGCTCCTGACCGCGACTATCCGGCGGGGAGCCGAGGACCTGTTTCTCACGGTGGGCAGGCCGCCGCTGCTGCGCATAGACGGCGCCCTGGAGCCCCTGCCCACGGAGACGCTCACGGCCGAGGACACGACGGCACTCATGAAGAGCTTCACGCCGGAGCGCTACCAGCAGGAACTCCAGGCGGAGGGCTCGGCAGACTTCGGCTTCAGCTTCCGCGACGAGGCGAGCTTCCGGGTGGGCATCTTCCGCCAGCAGGGCAACATCGCCGTTGTGCTGCGGCAGATCCCCGCGCGCATCAGAACCTTCGACGAACTGGGCTTGGGCGCCACGGTGCAGGAGTTGCTGTTCCGGCCGCGCGGGCTCGTGCTGATAACGGGGCCCACGGGCAGCGGCAAGACCACCACGCTGGCCACGATGATTGACCACATCAACAGCACGCGGAAGGTGCACATACTGACGATCGAGGACCCGATCGAATACCGCCAGCATCATAAGAAGTCGGTCATCAGCCAGCGGGAGGTGGGTGTGGACGTGCCGTCCTTTTCGGAGGCGCTCAGGCGGGCGCTGCGCGAGTCGCCCGACGTAATCCTGGTCGGCGAGATGCGCGACCTGGACAGCACGCGGCTGGCCATCTCGGCGGCCGAGACGGGGCACCTGGTCCTGTCCACCGTCCATACGTCGAGCGCACAGAGCACGGTCGAGAGGATCATTGACGAGTTTCCGCCGAACCAGCAGGCGCAGATCCGCATCCAACTGGCCAGCAGCCTGATCGCCGTCCTCGCCCAGACCCTGATCCCGCGCGTCGGCGGAGGGTTGATCGCGGCGTACGAGATACTGCTGGTCACGCCGGCCGTGCGGCACCTGATCCGCGACAACAAGACTTTCCGCATTGACTCCGCCATCCAGACGAGCCACGACAGAGGAATGCAACTGCTCGACGATCACCTGCTGGAGCTCTTCAAGAAGGGGCTCATCGAGCGCACGGAGGTCATGACGCGCTGCCGTTACCCGGAAGAGGTCGCCAAAGCCCTCATGGCCATGGAAACGTGAACGGGCGCCCCCGGGCTATCCCCAGATCATCCGCGAGACCGACCAATGGCCCAAGACGTAGAACGCCGCAAGAAGCTGCTCGGCAGGATTCTGAAGGAGATGGGACTGGTCACCGAGGGCCAGATCCAGGAGGCCCTGGCCATCCAGAAGGAGACGGGCGGGGCGATCGGCGAGATCCTGGTCGAGCGCAACTACGTCACGCGCGACGACCTGACGCTCGCCCTGGCCAGCCAGGCCGGCATGGAAGTGGTGAACCTGGACGACATGCAGATACCGCCCGAGGTGATCAGCCGCGTCTCGCCGTCCGTGGCGCAGGTCTACCGCGTCGTGCCCGTGCGCTTCCGGCAGGGCGTCCTGACGGTCGCCTTGGCGGACCCGACTCACCTGAAGACTCTGGACGACCTGCGCTTCCTGCTCAACTGCGAGCTGAAGGGCGCCGTCAGCTCCGAGTCTTCCGTCGAGCGCGCCATCCAGACCTACTACAACACCCAGGAAAGCGTCTCCGACGTTCTGAAGGAACTCCAGGCCGGCGCCGAAGAGATGGGCACGGAAGTGCCCGTCGAGACAAGCCAGTCCATTGACATGGAGAGCCTGGAGGAGATGGCGAACATCGCCCCCGTGCGCAAGCTCCTGAACCTGATCCTGCTCCAGGCCATCCAGGACCGCGCCAGCGACATCCATTTCGAGCCGTTCGAGGACGAGTACAAGGTCCGCTACCGCGTGGACGGTGTGCTCTACGAGATGGTGCCGCCGCCGAGGCACCTGCACCTGGCGATCTCCAGCCGCCTGAAGGTCATGGCCCGCCTGAACATCGCCGAGCGCCGCCTGCCGCAGGACGGCCGCATCGAGCTGAACATCGGCGGGAACCCCGTAGACCTGCGCGTCTCCACCCTCCCGACGATGTTCGGCGAGAGCGTCGTGCTGCGCGTGCTCGACCGCCGCCTGGTGGCCCTGGACGTCAACGAACTCGGCCTGCGCCGGGACGACATGGACAAGGTAATGGACCTGATGTACCGGCCGCACGGCATCATCCTGTGCACGGGCCCCACCGGCTGCGGCAAGACGACGACGCTGTACGCCGCGCTGAAGGAACTCAACAAGATCGGCACGAAGATCATCACCGCCGAGGACCCCGTCGAGTACGAGATCGAGGGCGTCATGCAGATGCCCATCCGTCCGGAGGCAGGCGTCCACTTCTCCACCGCCATGCGCCACTTCCTGCGCCAGGACCCGGACATCATCCTGGTCGGCGAGATCCGCGACAAAGAAACCGGCGACATGGCCATCCAGGCCGCCCTGACCGGCCACGTCGTGTTCAGCACGGTCCACACCAACGACGCGCCGACGGCGATCACTCGTCTGATTGACTTGGGGCTGGAGCCCTACCTGATCAACGCCACCCTCGAAGGCGTCGTCGCCCAGCGCCTGGTGCGCCGCATCTGCCCGAACTGCCGGGAGGAGTATGAGCCGACCCCGGAGGCCGTCCTCTCCATCGGCCTGCGGCCCGAAGACGTGGAAGGCAAGAAGTTCTACCGCGGGCGGGGCTGCGACCGGTGTAACAACATCGGTTACTACGGCCGCATGGGGATGTTCGAGATACTGGTCGTCAACAGCGAAATCCGGGAGATGATGCTCCACGACGCCTCGACCCAGGAGATCCGGACGGCCAGCCGCAAGTACGGCGCCCGGTCACTGCGCCAGGCCGGCCTGCTGGCAATCTACGACGGCCTGACAACGATCGAGGAGGTCTCCCGCTCCACTTTGTCCGACTGACCCCTTTCCCCCCCGGTGCTGGCCGTGCGGTCCGCAAGTCGGACGCCCATCCCAGGCTGAGATGTAGGCGGCAGCCACCCGTTCCCGCGGACCCTATGGCAGCGCCAAGACGCCTGCACGGACACGGCAGGCTGTCAGTTGTTCCCGCCAAGTCCCGTTTCGTTGGCCGGACGCTCAGCAGGTGGGAGCCTGGGACGAGTCAGACGAAAAAGGGATTGACAACGCCCTCGGCCACGGAGATAATAGGACACGGAAAGACTTAGGAACGCATTTAGGTGTATTCCAGTGAGTCTTGAAAACCAGGTGTCCGCGCCCCGCAGCGCCTGAGAGGCGCGTCGAGGGGCTCCTTGTCCGGAGGTATTCGAGAAATGCCTACGTTCGAGTACGAGGCGATGAACGCCGAGGGCAAGCCTATCGTTGACACGGTTGACGCCCGGAGCAGTGACGAGGCGGTCCAGAAGATCCGTGCAATGAACCTCTTTCCCACCCGCGTCGCGGAGAAGAAGGCGCCCGCCGGCGGTCTTGGCCGGCCCGGCGCTCCCCGGCGCATGCGGAAGAAGGCGTTCGTCATCGGCGGCGTCCGTGCAAAGCAGTTGACGTCCTTTACTCGGCAGCTCTCCACCCTGACTGACGCCGGCATCCCGGTTGTTCAGGCCCTGAACATCCTCGAAGGCCAGATGCGGCCGTCGGCGCTGAAGAACGTCATCGGCTCGGTCGCGGACGAAGTCGAAGGCGGCAGCTCGCTTTCGGAGGGCATGGCGAAGTTCCCGAAGGCCTTCGACGAGCTTTACTGCAACATGGTGAAGGCAGGGGAGACGGGCGGCATGCTGGACACGGTGCTCCAGCGCCTGGCGGACTTCCGGGAGAAGTCGGCCCGTCTGAAGCGCAAGGTCATCGGCGCCCTGATCTACCCCTGCGCCGTCCTGAGCATCGCCAGCCTGATCATCGCGGGGCTGATCAAGTTCATCATCCCCTCGTTCATCTCCATGTTCGAGGAGTTGAACGTCGAGCTTCCGGCGCCTACGAAGCTCCTGCTGGCCATCACGAAGTTCTGCACTGATTACTACTACGTGATCCCGGCCATTCCCGTGGGCATCTTCGTCCTGTTCAAAGTGATCGTCAGCACGCGCATGGGCCGCCTGGGGCTGGACTGGCTGAAGTTTCACGTGCCGCTTTTCGGCAACATCATGAACAAGTCCGCCATAGCGCGCTTCACGCGCACCTTCGGCACCCTGATCTCAAGCGGCGTGCCCATCCTGGAGGCGCTGGACATCTCCCGCGACACCGCCGGCAACCAGATCCTGGCCAGCGCCATCCAGAACGTCCACGACAGCGTCCGCGAGGGCGACCCCATCGCGGCCCCCCTCGGCCAGAGCCACGTCTGCGACGACATCGTGGTGAACATGATCAACGTCGGCGAGGAAACGGGCAACCTGGACTCGATGCTCCTGAAGATCGCGGACACCTACGACCAGGAGGTGGACATCGCCGTCGAGGGCCTGACGCGCCTGATGGAGCCCATCATGGTCGTCATGCTCGGCGTCATCATCGGCTTCGTTGTCATCTCCCTGTTCCTCCCCCTGATCAAACTGATGAGTTCGCTCGCGTGAGCGGCTCGGGCCGATCCGGCCGGCAGGGCCGGCCCGGAGGCCCGGAAAGGAGCGACGACCGTGCTTGCGCTGCCAAAACGCCGGGACGGCATTGGGTTCACCCTGGTCGAGCTTCTCATCGTGATGGCCATCATCGCCATCCTGGCGGGCCTGCTGCTCGCGGGCGTCACCGCCGCCCGGCGCAGGGCCAAGCGCTCGGCGGCCACTATCGAGCTGAAGAACATCGAGACGGCCCTGAACGCCTATCGCTTCGACTTCAACAGGTTCCCGCCCGACTGGAACATGGCCGAAGGCTGGGACTCGGGCCAGTGCCTGGTCTTCTACCTCGGCACCGCTTTCCGCGCGGGAGTCAGGCCCACTCCGCCCTGGGGCGGCGGCCCGCTGGCCTGGAGGGCCGACCGCACGGCGCCGGCCTACTTCGAGTTTCCCGCCACCCGGATTGACACCACGGGCCATTTCGTGGACCCCTGGGGCACGGACGGACGGGACGAAACGGGCCAAGTCTACTATTACCAGTTCGACAACAACGACGACGACCTCCAGAAGAACACCCAGTATTACGCCGGGGCCGCCGACCTCGTTACTGGCCGGAGCCCGTACAACTGGAACATGACCAACGTGCACCCACAGACCGTGGACATTTGGAGTGCCGGGCCTAACGGAAGGGATCTGATCACAGGAGGGGACCCCGGAGACCCCAGTCGATCGCCACCCATCCCGGCCATACCAGCGCCCTTCTTTGTCAGCATGGACAGCCCTGTGAGCATGCAGATCTACACGATTCGGGATGGAGACGGGAAGCAGCCCTCTGATGATGTCGGGAACTGGTGACGCGGCTCAGCGCCATGAGCCCTGGGAAAGAGGATTAGCGTGGCCCACAGGAAGCCAACTGACGCTCCCCGTCGCACGAGCGGCTTTACGCTCATCGAGCTGTTAGTGGTCATGTCCATCATCATGATCCTGGCGGGGGTGCTCGTAGGCGTCATCGGCTCGCTCAGGATACGCTCCCAGCGCGACCGCACGCGCAACCTGATTGACAAGGTCCAGGCGGCCCTGGCTGAGTACCGCACGGAGTTCGGCCGCTGGCCGGAGGGCATCCCCCAGGCCGTTGCGGTCATCCAAGCCGCCGACCTCAAGGCCGCCAACGCCGCCGTCGCCGGCTGGCTCTACCAGGCCAGGCGCGACGACTACGACGTGACAATGAGCACCGGCCACATCCCGGAACTCGTGCAGGACCCGACCCCCCCCGGCGTCTATTACTTGGTGGACCCCTGGTACGAAGCCGGCACCCCAGACCACGGGCTGGACACCTCTGGCACGGGTTACCAGTTCCTGAACTTCGCCCGCGACGGCTTCAATGCGCCCGAACTCGACATCTGGTCCAACGGCCCGGACGGCGTCAGCGACCGGGACAACTCGGACCAGACGAGGTACGGCGACGATGTCGTCAACTGGGGAGCGAACTGAGCCCATGAGACACGAAAGTACAAGCCGCCGGACGTTCGAGGGGCGCGCCGGGCCGGACATTCTCTCCGGAGAGCGGCACCGCGCACAGCCCGCCGGCATCACCCTGGTCGAACTGTTAGTCGTCATGGGCATCATCGCCCTCGTCGCCTCGCTCGCGACCGTCGCCTTTGTTCCCATGGTGCGCGGGCGGGCGCTCTCCTCGGCCGCTTACGCCCTGAAGAACTCCGTCTGGCAGGCGCGCACTTACGCCGCTGCACACAACGTGCGGGCGGGCCTGTTCCTCTACACGAATCCGCTTAGAGCGGAGGTCCGCGAGTGCTTGCCCAGCGGAGCTTCGTCGTCGGCCCCGGTGGCCAAGCCTCTCTACCTTCCCGGAGGGGTCAGGTTCTACAGCAGCCGTCCAGTGGACCGCCTCCAGCGCGTCAGCGGCGTGGTGCAGCTTCAGAGCTCGGGCATGGCCAGCAGCCTGACCTTCATGCCCAGCGGGTCCCTCGACCCGTCAGCCCCATCGCTTGGCGCCGTCAACGTCCAGATAGGGCTGATGGGCCCCACCGGCGGTGTGGAGAGGATGGCCGTCGTCGTCCTCTTCGCCAGCGGACTGCCCTACGTGGAGGAGGCGCAATGAACGCGCTCCGCACGCCACGGCAACCTGACAGGGATGGACAGGATAGACAGGATACAGCGGTGAAAGACGACCAGGTCCGAGGCCCCGCGTGGTCTGTGCATCCTGTACATCCTGTACATCCCTGTTTGCTGTCGTTTGTCCGTCGTCGTGCAGGGCTGACGCTGATCGAGTGCCTGTTCGCGGCGGCCATTCTGGCCGTCGGGATCATCGGCATCTTCAGCCTCGTGCCCGTAGCCATCCGCCAGGTCTCCACCTCGCTCGGCGCCACGGTCAGCGCCGCTGCGGCCAAGAACGCCCTCATCAGCCTCCAGAACCGGCAGTTGGAGGCCTGCGACTACACGTGGCCCCCCGATTGGCCGCCCGTTCCGTTCGCTACCAGCTTCCTGAACGGCACGACTGCGCTGAACATGGGCGGGACGCCGGCGGGCCTCATCACCTTCCCCGACCTACCCACGGCACTTTATGCATACAACGTAGCGAATCCGGGTGCTCCCATCGGCGACGGGCGGACGGCAGGACCGCTTGCCGGCCCGACGTTCAAGGTGCCGGGGCTCCAGACGGATCCGGCCTGGATCACGCAGGCATCGTGGGACGTTCTCCGGACGGCCGCCAATGCCGCCGTGCCCAACAGTTGGCCGTGGGCGCTCGGGCAGAGGCCCAGCTACATCCCGGTGCCCTGGGCGCGCGACTTCGGCTGGACCGCCACGTTCGTGCCCGTCGCCCTTCCCATCGGGCCGACCACGCAGTACCGCGTCCAGGTCGCCGTCTGGCGCGCCTACAGGCTGCTCTATGACGGCCCGGCCGCCGTCGCGGCGGGCGCCGCCGCCATGGGAACATTTGGCAACGGCTCGCAGACGGTGACGCTCAGGGGCCCGGCGGCTGAAGTTGCCCGCCTCACCGCCATGGCCTCGGCGGGCAGCTACATCCGGCTGGACGCCTATGGCATCTGGTACAAGATACAGGCCATCAGCGGCGCCAATGTCACGCTGATGACGCCCTTCAGCCATCCGGCGGCGCCGTTGACTGGTCCCGTCTCCGTGGCGAGCAACTTCCAGCTCATGGGGCTCTACGAAGGCGTCGTTACGCCCCGCGGCCTCAGGGGAGGCCTGCCATGACGCGGATACCCCATGCATTGCTGCGAGCACAGAACGAACCGGCTCGGCCTGTTCTCTCAGCCCGTCATTCCGAGGAGTCCCGATCCTGCGGGACGACGAGGAATCTCGTAGCGCGCTGCTTGCAGGCCGTCTCGGGTGGCAGAGATTCTTCGTCCGGCCTGCGGCGGACTCAGAATGACGCCGCTTGGCGAAAACCGAGGGCATTCGGTCACGGGTGGAAGTTGAGGCGCAGAGCCGGCTTTACGCTGATGGAGTTGCTCATGGCCCTGGCCATCGGGATCGTCATCACAGGGATCACGGTGGTCGTGTTCCGCCAGGCCGCCGGCGTTTACTCGCTGGCGAATGCCAAGCTGGACGCCATGATGGGCACGCGCACGGCGCTCGACATCATCGAGAAGGATCTCCAGGGCGCGTTCCTGGACCCCAGCGGCAATCTCTTCCTGGCCGCCGGGCCGACTACGACGCCGACCGCCACGTCTCCGCTCCTGCTCTATGCAACCCCTATGGCCGCCTACGACACGAGCGTCCCCCCTGCCGTCCCCGCGCCCGGCGCGCGCATCTACTACTTCCTCCAGGGGAACAGCCTGGTGCGGTACGACTTCCCGGGGAATACGCTGCCCTCCGGGGACTTCCTGGACCCTGCAGCCTTCGACGCGAAGGCACTCGTCTATGGCGTGCGGACGTTCACGGTGCAGTACTACAACCCGCTCCTCTTGCCAGCGAGCCCGTGGACGAACCAGTGGGTCAGCAACGACGCAACCAACTTCCCCGGTCAGTACAGGCGCCTGCCGTCCGCCGTCCGCATCGTCATGGAAACGGTGGACAGCCGAGGTTACCTGCTGCGGTCCGACCAGACGCCCTTCCGCGTCTCCCGCATCTTCGAAGTAGGGACGCAGGCCCCGGGCCAGTGAGAGGACGAACAACAAAGCATTCACCGCCGAGAACGCAGAGAACGTAGAGGCCACAGGACGACGGCCGCTTCGGCGAGGAGTCACGGATACATGGAACGACATGCTGACAGGGATATGCAGGACAAAAAGGATATGAACACAAGACACGACGAGAGTCAGGCCTTTCGCTGTTCAGCATATCCTGTCCATCCTGTACATCCCTGTTCCACGTCCGATCGCCGGCGCGGCGTCGTGCTGGTCATCGTGGTCGGCCTGCTGGCCATCCTGATGCTCATGGCCGGCACGCTCGCCCTCCTGAGCCGCGTGGGCCACCAGATGAGCGTCACGCGCGATTACGGCCAGGTGCTCGACGGCTTAGGCGACGCCGTCCAGGCTTACGCCATCGGCATCCTCTACCGCGACAAGTACGGCACGGACGGAGTGCCGTATAGCTACGATGCTTGGGGCACGACCTTCCCGGGCAACCCGTACCCTACCCCCACCGACCGCAGCCACTACGATGACGACGAAGGCTTCGACTCGTACATCAACGAGGAATGGCTGCCGAACCCGGGCTTCCCCGGGACGGCGGACCCGGAGTGGCGCCTGTTCCCGGGACGGCCCTATGACCAGGCCGTCTGGGAAAGCGGCGCCTACGGCGTCCGCGTGGACATGAACGGGGACGGCGCCTATGACGCTACCAACGACTGGATGGTGGAGTGGCGGCGCTTTGCCGACCTCGGGCCGACCGCCGGCAGCAACGCTGCGCTGACGGGGACGGACCTGGCCGGCCGCGTCTCGCTCTACTTCGAAGACTTAGGCGGCGCGCGCATTGACGTGAACGCCACGGGCAACGCGAACAACGCCCAGAACCAGGGGCTGACGCCCTATGAGACGGCCCTGGACATGGTGGCCGTGAGCGCCGGCGGCAACATGGCCAATGCCGCGGCTGCCCTCATCGCCGCCCGAGAGAACGGCGGCACGGGCACGCTGCCCTGGCTGCCTCTGCCTCTGCCCGGGCCGGTCCCGAGGTTGGACCGGGACGCCGACGGCACCATTGACGCCTTAGAGGCCGATCCGACAGTCTACAGCCCCATCTACCCGGATCCGACCATCAGCCCGGCTTACGCGCCGTTCGACAACTACGACCTGGACGACCTGTTCCAGATGAGGAACACGGGATCGCGCGTGGCCATGCGCCTCAACGATCCTTCTTTCGGCGCCAACATTCCCGTCTCGGACTTCTACCTGTTCACCACCAACAGCGCCGGCACGGACCTGGAAGGCCGCGCCGTCGCAAGTCGGGACGCCTTCTTCAACACAGGCGTGGACACGACGAGCATGCTCAACTCGTCGTTCTTCACCCGCGCCGGGGGGCACGCCCTCCCCTCCAAGCAGCCCCTGAACGAGATCGTGACCCAGCTCTCGCCGCGCGAACTGGCCGACTTCCTGGAGTCGCTGGATCCCGTCATCCGCGCCGGCAACGTGCCGGTAACGGGCGCCGACAGGCGCCGCATCCTGCGCCAGGTCGCCACCAACCTGAAGGACATGGTGGACGTGGACAACACCGTCTCCGTCTGGACAGGGATGGATGAGGGCCCCGATGGCATCGCGGGGACCCCGGACGACGCTCTGCTCACCTACTGCGGCATCGAGGTCACGCCTTACGTGGTCGAGGGCGAAGTGGCCGTGCCGACGTGGTACAACGTCCTATCGGACACACCGGCGACGGAGATGATCACGGGCGCCGGACTCACCGGCAAGTACATCAAGTTAGTCAACCCGTGGAACGTGGACATCCCCCTTTGCGATCCTTCAGGCAACACGCTCTACCGTCTCGTCCTGCCGCACGAGTACCCGGCGGGGAGCGGCGTGCCGCGGCTGCGCGAGTGGGTGTACGTGCCGGCAGGCGAGCACCACACGCGCATCGCCGTGCCGCACACGTCGGACGTAGCGATCAACTTCCCGGCCGGCGCTACGGTGCCG
>Ga0315291_10008345_pt1 | contig 12733 bp, 6 predicted proteins | sample YL17G12_20_MG_FD_203070 | JGI IMG/M metagenome (GOLD analysis project Ga0315291, IMG submission 203070) | Sediment microbial communities from Yellowstone Lake, YNP, Wyoming, USA - YL17G12_20 | ecosystem: Environmental > Aquatic > Freshwater > Lake > Sediment | place: USA: Wyoming | collected... | reverse complement strand
ATCCTTTCCCCAGGTCGATGGCGAGCTTATGCTGGCCGGGCTCGACGATACGGTCGACGTCTACCGAGACGCATGGGGCATTGCTCACATTTATGCCTCGACTTCACATGATCTCTTCTTTGCACAAGGATATGTTCACGCTCAGGAGCGGTTCTGGCAGATGGACGCATGGCGCCACATTGGCTCCGGCCGGTTGTCAGAGATGTTCGGAAAAGGCACGCTGGAGACGGACGCCTTTTTGCGCACGCTGGGCTGGCGTGAGGCATCGGAGCGCGACCTCGCCGGGCTCTCGCAGGAATCCAGGCTGCTTCTGGATGCGTATGCGGAGGGCGTGAATGCCTACTTGAAAGATCGGGATCCCGATGCCACAAGTCTTGAGTACGCGGTGCTCGGATTGCTCAGCCCGGACTACAAGATCGAGCCTTGGGAGCCGCTGCACTCGATGACCTGGGCCAAGGCGATGGCCTGGGATCTACGTGGGAATCTGAATCAGGAGATCGAGCGTGCCGTACTGCTCAAATCGCTTGGACCGGAGAGGGTCAATGAGCTCTTCCCGTCCTATCCTGCCGATCACCCCACCATCGTAAGTTCCGCCAGCGCCGGAAACGCGGGGCCTGCAGGGGAGGGCGCCGCGCTTGCCTATCTGCCCGATGGACTGCTTGAGTCTGTGCAGCATAATGCCTCGCTCCTGAACGGTCTGCTTGGCCCCGGCGGACGCGGCATCGGATCGAACTCCTGGGTCCTGGCGGGCTCGCGGACGACCACCGGCATGCCGCTCTTCGCAAACGATCCGCACCTATCCATCCAGATGCCCTCCATCTGGTACCAGGTTGGCATGCACTGCCGGCCAAAGACCGATCTGTGCCCCTACTCATTCGCCGGCTTCTCCTTTGCCGGGGTGCCGGGGATCGTCATCGGGCATAACGACGATATTGTCTGGGGAATGACGAATGTCGAGCCGGACGTGATGGACCTGTTCATTGAGCGGGTCAACCCCGAGAACCCGGATCAGTACGAGGTGCGCGGCGCATGGGTCGATTTCGAGAAACGCACCGAAACGATCCAGATCGCCGGCGCGGAGCCGGTGGAGCTCGTGATCAAGAGCACTCGTCACGGGCCGGTCATCTCGAGCGTCTACGGAGAGCTCAAGGATCAGACGGACGGCAAGGACAAGGATTTCGTTCCGTTCCGCGAGCGCGCCGGTGTGGCCCTGCCCGATGACTACGTGATCTCGCTGGCATGGACCGCCCTGACTCAGCCGAGCCCGTTTGAGGCGGTATGGGCCATCAATCGGGCGAAAGACTGGGACGAGTTTCGGCAGGCCGCCCGGCATTTCGCGGCTCCGCCACAGAACCTGCTGTTCGCCGACGTGAGGGGCAACATCGGGTACCAGCTGCCGGGTGATTATCCGATACGGGCCTCCGGCGACGGAAGGTTCCCGGTCCCGGGCTGGACCGGCGAGTACGATTGGACCGGCTACATTCCTTTTGAAGATCAACCATACGCCTTCAATCCGCAAGCAGGCTATATTGTGGCGGCCAACAACCAGGTTGTCCCGCCAGAGTACCCGTACCTCATCAGCATGGACTGGAACTACGGCTTCCGGGCGCAGCGGATCGTGGATATGATCGAGGCGGCGCCTGCGAAGGTGGATTCCACCTATCTGCAGACCATGCAGGCCGACACCTTCGATCCCGTCGCGCCGATCCTCGTGCCGCTGCTGGTGGACGCCGTTGCAGCACAGGGTGGACCCAACGATACGGTCAGCCGCGATGCCCTGCAGGTCCTGGCGGATTGGGATTACCGCGCCGATGTCGATTCATCGGGCGCCGCGATCTACGAGGCTTTCTGGAACCACCTGCTGCAGAACACCTTCAACGATGATCTTCCCAAGGAATTTGCCGTCGAAGGGGGGGACCGCTGGATGGAAGTGGTACGCCGCATCGCCCATGACGAGGCCAGCGCCTGGTGGGATGACCAAGCCACCCCCGACGCCGTCGAAACGCGCGATCAAACTATGACCCGCTCTTTCGCGGATGCAGCTAAGGAGCTTGGGGCGCAACTTGGGAAGGATGTCTCCGCTTGGACCTGGGGCAGGCTGCATGCGGCCGCGTTTCGAAACGACACGCTGGGGACGTCGGGCATCGGCCTGATCGAGAGCTTGTTCAACCGTGGACCCTTCCCCACCGGGGGCGGCGAGAGCATCGTTAACGCCACGGGTTGGGACGTGGGCAAATCCTATGAGGTTACCTGGCTGCCGTCGTTGCGGATGGTCGTGGATCTTTCAAACTTGGACGCCTCATTGACGGTGCTTACAACCGGGCAGTCCGGCCATGCCTATCACCCTCACTATGTGGATATGGCGCCCTTGTGGGCAACGGGGAAGTACTATCCGATGTTCTGGTCGGAGGCCGACGTCGTGAAGAATTCGGCCGAACATCTGACGCTCACGCCCTAGAACCAGGAGGCCCAGCATCGATCCGGGGGCGCGCTGCCGTTGGCCCGGCCAATTGATTCGCCTTTCCCTTTCCGGCTGCAATTCGACTGGAATTGGAAAAAGACGCTGTGAAAACCGTACACGCCTTGGAGACATGTACACGTGATCTTGTAACCGGACACCCGCTCTTTCACGCTGTGTACTCTTGGACATACTTGGGCAAGATTCTCAATCAGCAGCATGCCCAATATCATTTCGGTAACCAGGCTGCAAAATCAATCAGCCCTCAGGACGCCAGAAGAAGGTGCTGTCTTCTTGTCTGGGGAATTGTATGAGTTGCGTGCCCCAGCGTGAACAGGACTGCATCGGGCTAGCCCGCAGAAAAGTAATCGGGTCCAGACACCGGCTGTTATCTTGGGGTAGTCAACCGACACAGGAGTTAGCAGGTATCTCCCGAACTCTGTGTGCCTTCTTCTTGCCGGTTTGATCCACGATTCCAGGTTGAGAAGCCCTTGAGTGACCACAGCATAACTGTGAACGGAGGATGAGATGACAAGAACTGTCGTAATTACCGGAAGCACCCGTGGAATTGGAATTGGCATGGCGAATGCCTTTCTTGCTCGCGGTTGTTCAGTGATGATTAGCGGAAGAACAAAGGAGGACGTAGATCGTGCGACTGCAGTGTTACGCCAACAATATCCTCGCCAGAACATTTCGGGGTATCCCTGTGACGTTCAAGACCCCGGCCAAGTGGAATCTTTGTGGCGAAAGGCTGTATCGGACTTTGAGCATGTGGATGTTTGGATCAACAATGCTGGAGTGAGCGGCGATCAGCAAGTGATCTCGGAGAGTCCGCCTGCTCAGGCGGAGAGTATCGTCAAGACAAACCTCCTGGGCGTAATCTACGGATCACAAGTCGCTGCAAGAGGCATGATCGAACAAGGACATGGCAGCATCTACAACATGGAAGGCATGGGCAGCGATGGGCGGATGCACGAGGGGTTGGTCCTCTATGGCATGACCAAATACGGAGTGTGTTACTTCACACGAGGATTGGCAAAAGAGATATCCAACAGCCCCATTATCGTAGGTTCCATACGACCCGGCATGGTAGTAACGGATCTTATTATCAGGCAATATGAGGGTCGTCCGGAGGAATGGAAACGGGCCAAACGGATATTCAACATCATAGCAGATCGCGTTGAAGTGGTTGCGCCGGGGTTGGTTGACCAAGTGCTTAAGAACAATAGAAATGGCGTGCATCTATCCCGGTCTACCGGATGGAGGATGCTCTTCCGTTTGATAGCTCAACCGTTCTCCCACCGAGATTTGTTCGAGCACGAGACATCATCGTAGAGCTACGCGAATCGGTCATCGATGCCTGCCAACGACTGCTTGCGCCAGACTGCGCTCGCCTCAACCATGCACGGCGCCAAACGCACACCGGTGATGCAATTCAAGTGTAAGAGGGACTAGAGTAGACTCTTGCTTTCCGACGGCAATGTGATTGCAATTGGAAAAACACACTGCGGAGCCTGTGCGCGCAGTAGACCAATCTGCCCGTAGACTTGGCACCCGATAGCCACTTCTTCACTCCATACACCGCATAGACACGCTTGGCTCGCTCTCTTAATCAGATGGCTCAGGGTTCGAAGAAGGGATTGGCAGAATGGGAAATCGCCTGGATTGGAATCGGGCGAGAGAGATTGATGACTTCGCTGGATACAAGAACGAAATGGAAGGAATACGTCTATGGAACGAAGACTCAGCCGTGAAGCCGCCATCAACATGCTGGTGGAGAGGACTCCAGAATCCCGCCGGTTGTGGAAGGCCGCACAGGATGTCATTCCAGGCGGGCTGCTCAGTGTCGCGCGCAAGTTCAAACCCTACCCATTCTTCACCGATCATTCCCAGGGTCCTTATACATGGGATGTCGATGGCAATCGTTACATCGATTGCTGCATGAACTATGGTACCCAGCTCCTCGGCCACCGGCCGGAAGTGGTGATCCAGGCGGTCGAAGAACAGCTCAAACGCGGCACGGTATACGGAACACCCCATCCTTTGGAAATTGCCTACGCAGAGAAATTCCTGGCTTGCGTCCCATGCGCGGAGCGGATGCTGCTCTGCAACTCGGGGACAGAAGCCACAATGCAAGGCATACGAATCATGCGCGCCTACACAGGAAGAGACAAGATCGCCAAGTTCGAAGGTGGTTATCATGGCTGGCATGATTACGCCATGTGGAGCGTCTCCCTCGATCCAGAAACGATGGGGCCTCTCGATCGCCCTAATCTTGTTCCCTCTTCGGCTGGCATCCCACACCAGGTGGCTGAAACGGTGCTGGTATTGCCGTTTGATGAAGCCGCGTTTGACTTGATCGAGGAACAGGCGGAGGACTTGGCCGGCGTGATGATTGAGCCGGTTGTCGGGATTGGCGCAATCCCGATGAATACGGCTTTCCTCGAGGGACTGCGCGAGGTGACGCGCAAACACGGAATCCTGCTAATGTTCGACGAGGTAAAGACTGGTTTCCGGCTAGCCGTGGGAGGCGCCCAAGAATTCTTTGGGGTGATCCCGGATCTGGCGACTTATGGAAAAATCGCGGGCGGTGGGCTGCCCATCGGGGCGGTGGGCTGCACTCAAGAGATCGCCGACGCGGTGACGAAGTACGAGTTTTCCATTTCGGTTGCCGGCACTTTCAGCGGCAACCCGATAACGCTCGCAGCTGGAGACGCTATGCTGGGCTACCTGATGGAAAATCGCCAGGTCTATGGTGAACTGGCACGGAAGGGAGATCGACTGCGCAACGGCTTCAACGATTACGCCCGCCAAAAGGGACTGCCGGCCTGCCTGACAGGGGTGGGTTCTTTCTTCCAGGCACACCTGATCGAGGGCCCGGTCAACAGTCCCCGCGATATCGTTCACCAGCCGATGGATGCAATCTATGATCTGCAACTCTTCCTGCGGTTGCATGGGGTCTTTGTACCCTGGTTCCACGATGCCTTCCTTTCATCCGCACATTCCGACCAGGATGTGGAGGATGTCCTGCAAATCCATCAGACATCCGTCGAATCCGCCCTGGCGCTGCATGGCTTGATCTAACGGCGCGTGATCAATCCAGATATCAATCCAGCGGCAGAATTGTCGGTGTGCTGAATACTTCCACTGCCCTTCTGTGGACAGCGGGACCTGTGACTATCACCCATTTGTCACCAATCCGAACCAATCGTCTATCAAATTCTGAAATCGCCTGTAATTGGAAAAACACGCTGCAGAGCCTGTGCGCGCAGTAGACCAATCTGCCCGTAGACTTGGCACCAGATAGCCACTTTTTCACTCCATACACCGCATAGACACGCTGGTCTCGCTCTCCTGACCAGTTTGTTCACCTGCCCGTCCTGGTGTTCGTCCAGGGCGCCTGCCCCCTTCGGGGACCCTCGGCGGCACTGGCGCAGGCAAGTCCCTGGCCGGTCGCAGTATTATCCTTCGCATAAGTCTTGCTCCACTGAAAGTTCTCTCAGGGTTTGCCTGTGAATCATGTCGCAGGCACTTGCGCAAGCGGCCAGCCGCCCCAGGCCATACACGGGCAAGAAAAGGCGGGCGGATGCAATTTCCGCCCGCCTTGCCTGGTCGTCTTACGCCCATCTATTGATTTCAGCTCGAAGCGCCACCGCCGCCCCCGAACTCGATGTCCTTCTGCTGTTTGACCGCGCAGCCCATGGGCTCGTCACCCTTGGCTTCGAAGTTGGCCGGGACGCGGCAGGTGTTGTCGAAGCCGGCGAGTTCCTTCAGTGGGTAGTTATCGCCCTTCTGCGGCGAGCCGGCGTCCTCCAGCGTATATGTATCGTTGAAGTAGAACTTCCTCGGGTCGAGCGGGTAGGCGCTTGCCAGCGGATTCCACATCCACTCGGGGTAGTCCTTCAGCACGGACTTCTTCATGCCGAACTCGACCACGTGGGTGCTTGTGCTGCCCCGCACCCAAACAAGGTCGGGGTCCTCTCCGCCGGCTTGGGCCGTCACATAAGTCACACCGCCTTCGTAGACCTTGGTCTCGTAGCCGTCTCCACTGTAGATGTCATCCGGCCGTGAGCTTGCCCCGCCGATGTCTCCATTCAGGTCGGCGTACAGAGCCACCCCGTTGGCAGTCCAATCCGGGCCAATCGGTCCCTGTGCCAACGCCAGGACCTCGGTCTTGCCATCCTTGTTCAGGTCAAACTCCACGCCATAGATGCCGCTCAGATCGTTGGTGACCGGATCGGTGCCCACCAGCTTGATCTGGACGTAGTACCAGGTGTCATCCTGAGTCATGCTCATGCCGACGATGTCGATCTGGGGCAGGTAGTCCATCGTGTCGGCCGTGAATGGGCGCTCGAAGCGGTTGATGCGGAACTCGTCGCCTACGGTCACGTTCTTGTTTTCGAAGCTCGTGGACTCCTCGTTGTCATGGGCATTGGCAACTGCCTCGGCCCCCGAGCCCGGAGTGGCGAGGTGGGGGATGGCGGTGGAGGTCGGCGGCGAGGTGGGCTGCGCGGGCGGCAGCGTGGCGGCGGGCTCGTTAGCGGGAGCTCCGCCTCCGCCGGCACCCGGGATGGGCAATCCGCAGCCGCTGGTCGCGAGGATCGCGATCATCCCCAGGGATAGCAGAAACCTAACACGAGCGTTGTGCATGGAATTCTCCTCCTTCATTGTCTACGACGGAACAACAGCCGTCTACGAATCCAAAAGCTAATACTGCGCCACTTGAGACCCTATTCAGAGCATTATAAGGACGTATGAGAAATAATGTCAATGCCTTTTAGTCGGAAAACCGAAAACTGCATCTATTCGAGGTCGCGAATGGCCCTACCAGCGCGCCTTCCCTGCCACGCGTGCCTGCGGCCCATTGAAAAGAGGTCCTGCTTGTGGAAGTCCGCACGATCCAGGGCACCACGGCCCAGGACGCAGGGCCAGGGGCGCTGCCATCCGGACGCGGGCCGCCAGTCTGCCGCACCGCGGCAGCGCCATTCGGCGGCTACGGACCTACGCCCGAATTGACCAAGTGGACATTGAAGTAGCCAAACGGCTGCTCGGACATCGTCGCCGTGTAGTCGCGCCTAGCGTCGTCCGAGATGACCGCGCAGGGGAGAAACCCCGGCACTTCGTAGACGGCCAGCTCGGTCTTGACATCCACATGCTGAATCACCCCGTCGAAGCCATGCCTTCGCAGGAGGACCCAGAGAGGGTATTCGAAGGCAAGTGAATGGATGTTGAGGACGCGGCGAGCGTGGGGCGTTTCCAGGCCTGCCGGCTTGTGGAACTGGGCACAAACGGAGGCCTCATTGGATGGACCCCGGAAGCCCTGTGGTCTGGTCTACATACAAGGTGAAGGGGCCGACCGGTTGCTCCCTCATGCTCGCGGCGTGGTCGTAACTCGCATCTTCGGATATGACGGCACAGGGAATAAACCCGGGATCCTCATAGACGCTCAGCTCGTTGCCCACGTCCACGTGCTGAAGCTCGCCTTTGAAGCCCTCTTCCCGAAGCAGCGCCCAGAATGGGTATTCCAAGACAGGCGAATTGATTCGCAGCCCAACTCGCTCGCAGCCGCTCTTGGCAACGAGGCTTGCCACGGACCTGTATTGGGGGTACATGAAGGCCGCGAATTGATGGTAAGAGAAGTATTGCTCGTCCCGCGCCGGCGCAGAGCCATCGATCAAGCCCGAAAGTGGTCGAAGTCGATTGTTGTAGATCCAGAGAAAGGACAGGAGTAACGCCAGGATGGCCACGCCGCGTGGATTGGTCGACCCGCGGACCTGACCCAGCGTGACGGCCACGATCGGGGCCCAGAGGACGAAAAGCGGCAGCTGCAGGTAGCCGGCCCAGGTCTGCCACCGAACGAAGAGGCTCAGCAGGAGAAAGCCGGCAACCAGGGCCACTGCCAGCCACTTTGCCGACCTGCTGACGGCGCGCATGAAAGGCAAGGCCAACGCGGCCACGAAGATCAGCAACGCGTGCAGCGGGTTGCCGCCTTCCTGCTCGTCGTATGCGCAGCCGGGGGATCCTTCGAAGATATTCTGGGTGCCCCATGTGCTTCCCGGGTCGATCGGATCTTGGCCGGTGAGGGAGTGCAGTGCTTCCAGCCCTCCCAGCAGAAGTCTCCCCGGCCCATCGAGGAAATTCAGAGGCGCGGCGCAATTGGTGGGCACGTGCAGGGCCACGTTTCGGATGGCGGTCGACGCAACGATCGCCGGCGTCGTTGACTCCGTACCCACCCTGCCCCACGCGCCTCCGGGGCTGCCATAGAGCGCCCAATTCCTCATTACGTGTCCCACATTCAGAGCCAGCGCCAAGATCAGCACGAGCAGCCCCCGTGTGAGACCCAGACGGGCACCGCCCGTTCGCAGTGCCACGATGCCAACCATCACACACAAGGGAAAGGCATAGACGAAGGCGGTCGCTTTCGTAAGCAGGGCGAGCCCCAGGGAGAGGCCCGTCCCAGCAAGCCAAAGCCACGAGGCGGGCTGCCCTGCCCAGCGCAAGCCAAACCAGACCAGTAGCAGCAGCCAGATCGATAGGATCAGATCATTCCTGGGACTGGTGGCCTGGAGGACTGCCAGGGGGATGCCGGCCGCGAGGGCGGTTGCGGCGATCTGCGTGTTGCGATGCGCCCCCAATTGCTCCGCAACCGCAGATACACCGATCAGGCAGATCAGGAAGGCGCCGACCTGTGTCAAATTCACGTAGCGATCGCCGCCGGTGAGGGCGACCTGGTGCAGGAACACATACTCAGCGAATGGCGGAAAGTAGTTCTCACGCACATTAGAGGTGGCAAAACTTGCCAGGCTGCCGCTCTGAAGCCAGTGCATCACCCTCGGGAGGTGATATCTCATGGATTCGAAGGCGTTGGGCGCGTACGAAAGCGCAACGATCGCCAGCGCCACTGCCTGCACGGCAAGCACCGCGAAAAGCACCCAGTTGAAAAGACCCTGCTCGCGAATCCAGCGCCAGGTGTCGCTTCGCCACTGCACGAACTTCGGAAGCCCGAAATCTGCTCGATAGGCAAGCCTCGCGAGTACAGCCAGCAGGGCAACCAGAATGATCGCCCATCCGGTGGCCAGGCCATGAGCATCCAGCCTCTGCACCAGATTCAGCAGTTCTGTCAGGGCCACGACGAGACTCCCCCACGCCAAGCTGGTGAGCATGATGGAGAGGCGCCAACCCCACGGACGGTGACGCCGGCGTGACAGCACGTGGAAAATCGAGAACAGGAGGAAAGCCGGGGCGGACAGAAGAAACATGGCAGTCGTTATGCTCCGAGCGAGACTTGATGGGGGCCTGCATGAGTGCGCAATGCCTGCGGGCAAAAAGGTGGCCCCGAAGGGCGCCGCATTCTACCATTCATCCCAGCAGCCCTCGTTGACGCAGACTGCCGAGCAGCATGGCGACGAGGACGACAGCGAACAGTAGGCGGTATCGATCGCGCAGCCGTCTCACACTGGCCCGCGTTAAGCCGAGGCGATAGGATTGAAAAGCGAGCGCCAGGTAGATGGGGTACAGGGCGGCTGTGTATTTGACGAACGGGGGAAAGAAGCCAGCGTCCGTGAGCCCATACAGGAGCAAGAACGAAATACCGAAGAGGATCGCGGCGACGATGAAGATGGGCGTCCGTCCGAACCGAACCGGATTGGTGCGGCAGCCGGAGAGGCGGTCTTCCTCAAAATCCTCGACCTCCTGCACCAGATGACCGGCGGTGAGGAGAATTGCCGGGTGGGCGGCGATGAGCAGGCCGCGCCAATCGGTCGGCGCAAAGGTGAGGGCGCCGAGCAAGAACGAAAGGAGCGTGCCGCCGAAATGCAGGAAGGAAGAGAATAGGGGAATGCTCTTGCCCCGGACACCCCCGATTGGAACGGAGTAGGCGAGACCGAGGAAGATCGCGAGGAAGGCGGCCGCCACGTGTAGGGTCGATAGAAAAGCGAAGACGATCAACCCTCCGGCTGCCAATGCAAGCGCCAGAATCAGCATCTGCTGGGGGTGGAGGCCTCTCTGCACGAATGTGCCGCGGCGCTTGAGGCTGTGCTGAGAATCCAGGCTGATATCGGCCCAATCGTTGAAGGCAAGGATGGAGGCCGCGGCCAGGAGGCTCCCAATGCAGGCAAGGGCGCCGCGCCACGCAGAGCCAAGAGATATGAGGGGGATGAAGACGGCCAAACCCAGGACCGCGGGCGCCTGAAAGATTACGGCTTCGCGCCAGCGGAGCGTGGCTACGGCTGAATGCAGGTTAGACCGAAGGTCCACGGGCCATGTTCCCTTTCAAGAGTCCATGCTGGGGCCACCCTGCCAGGCAGCATCCACCCTGCAAGCAAGCGGCAGCTGCCTATTCACTGGCGTGTGCCCTGTGTGGTGCCGATCCATTCGAGCAATCCATCCACTGTCGTCCTGGTCTCAGGAATCCCGTTGGCACGGACGTCCAATTGGCAAGGTACTGGACTCTCCACCGGCTGGGGATCCACATCCCTCATGATCTCGTATTGCGCCAACTGGGTACAGTGTGCCACCGCGCGACCGGTCTCAAAGGTAATGGCGATCTCCCAACCCTGCCGGCTGACCGCCTCTACACCGTACCGTTTGTCCCCGATGGCAATCACGCCCTCCGCATAGCCATCAACCGCAGAAGCGATCACCGAAGCATTGGTTCCCGACAACGCAAGAAATGTCTCGCCAGCCCACGAAGCCGCCTTCGGAGATATCGTGAAAAGGTTCTGATCCAACATGAAGCACCTGTACTGCCCGCCGGCCAGGGTGGCAGCACATTCGACAATGGCATCATGTCCCTTAAGGGAATCGCGTACGCGATCGCCATGCTCGCGTGTCTGTTTCCTGTCTAGGGTGAGTATGCTGTTCTCGATGTCAATTTCCAAGAAGCCCGCATATGACAAGCCATTCGCGTCTGATACGACGTTTTCGATGTTGGGAAAGAAGAAAGAGCCGGGTTGAGTGAGCCAGAAGCTCTTGGCATGCCGTCCCGCCGAATCCAGATCGAGGTAATAGCCGTAGGCGATCATGGCATCAGTCTGGTCATAGAGCTGAAAGGCGCGGAGGTTCCACCGGGCCCCGGAGAGGACCGGCGACTGGGGGGCGGGTGGAAGTATTCCTGGGGCGAACGACGGGGCAAGCCCAAGCAGCATGACGGCCAAACTGAGCAGTGTTACTATCCCGGCCAGACGTGGCAGCTGGATGCGATGCGGACCGAATGCAGCGTGGAATCGTCCTGCCAGGAGGAGAGGTGGCAGCGAGCTTACGAGGTTGTGGTATCCGCCTGCCGCGATCGGACCGTGGGCCCAAATAATCCCAAGAAAGAACTGAGTTGTGTACTGGTAGTACACCAAGTAGAACAGATAGAGGGAGCCAACTACTGAGGCCAGGGCGGCCGGCCAAGTGGCCGCCGAGTGACGGAGCGCGAGCCGTGTGTAGACGAAGATCAGAACGGGGATGACTGCAATCATCCCCGCAGGGAGGAAGTTGTATTCGACCATGAGGGTGGGAATGTGGCGAAACCACTCGATGGTCTGCGTGGGTGGACTCTTGAGGACCATACTGAGGATCGAGACGGCGGGGAACACAGCCCAAACGAGGACGGAGTCCCGGAGCACGCCCGCGGCATTGACTCGCTTGGAGAACACCCGCTCCAGAATGAAACCAACAATCCAAGGTATGAAGAGGGAGAGGGTGAACTGATACGTCGTGGTGTTGAAGAGGGTGAGCACCATGAACAGAGGCTGGGAGTTTTGAGGAACCCAGAAGAAGTCCAATACGGTGCGCGCCACACCAAATCCCAGGAGCCACGCGTAGGCGCGCCCGGGGGTGTCCACCCGAAACCAAGACCTCATATCGCTACCATCCTCTCGTGCGCTGCCGCCTGGACAGGCGGGCGAATCGGGTGCACGGGGTAAATGGGCATTGGCGAGTGGGTGCGCGTTGTCCGGGAGATGGGAGGCATGGACAGACCGCCCAGAAGGTGGCGGGAGCGGATGCCCGGCATCACGGCGCGCCGTGGAGCGACAGAAGACCAACGGCCATCAAAGCGACGCTGAGGAGGGCAGCTGCCCAAACCAAGTGTGGAAGCATGATTCGCTGCCGACCGAAAGCCGCATGGAATCGGCCGGCCGTAAAGAATAGCGGCGCGAGAAAGCAGAGTGTATAGAGGCCAGCTGCAAAGAGCGGGCCGTACGGCCCCAAGACGAGAAAAAGAAGCCGATCCGCGTACTGGTAGAAGAGCACATAGATAACTATGAGGGCAGCCAGCATGGCCACGAA